>Ga0180432_10001985_pt1 | contig 31291 bp, 22 predicted proteins | sample SS_ome_10_FD_132414 | JGI IMG/M metagenome (GOLD analysis project Ga0180432, IMG submission 132414) | Hypersaline lake sediment archaeal communities from the Salton Sea, California, USA - SS_1_MS_2 metaG | ecosystem: Environmental > Aquatic > Non-marine Saline and Alkaline > Hypersaline >...
AAATCCTCCGTGTTGCGGGCGACGGCAACGCCGCCCTCGTTTTGAAACACTTAAAAACACGGAGGATTTTATACACTTTCATGGCAAACAAGAAAAGCCCTCTTTGACTTCGCTTCTGTAAGGAATAGTGAGAGTTTACAAAAAAATAGAGGGGAGTCAAGGAGTTTCGCGAGAAATAATTACCCCCCCCAATGGTTACTAAGGCCATTCCCCGTTTGGGTGTATCCTGAAGACAATCCAAGCCTACGACGTAACTATGGGTCGTTTCCGTCAGCCCGAGCGTTTTATCGAGTTCGCGGTATTCCAGTAACCCGGTGCCGGCCCTTCAGGCGGGCATCGGGCGTTTGTACGGACCTCGCCTCCGCCCGATCCGCCAAATACCCTGGGGCATAATGATTGCTTTACGCGCCCGTTCCACTGCGATACAATCCGGCCATGAGCCATACTCCCCGACCAAACCCGAAATCCAACACACATGGCTGGCTGGAACGTCACGAGGAACAGTTGCTCATATTGGTCACCGTAGCCGCGGTCGCCATCACAATTGTAGTTGTCATCGGTATGTTTTCTTCTCGGCGTAACGCCGACGACCGGGTTGTCGCTCAACCGGCAGACGGGGAGAGCAACGGAACAGCTTCCTCAGAACACGAATACGGAGTCGTTCCGCCGGAGAAGAAGGAACGAGAAACGGCTGAGGGTTACGTCGATCGGAGGCTTGCCCATGGCCGGCCAGGTGAGTCCGACAAGGCCCTTGCCGATGGCAGTGAAGCGCCCCGGCTCGATCCGGAACCGGCCGACGCCTACGACAACCGGGACGACAAGTACCATGAGAAAGGCAATCCCGATAAGGCCGTTGTCGACCGCGCCGAAGGAATCCGGCTCCGTCCGGAATATGCCGATGCCTACTCCTGCCGGGGCGTGACGTTCGCCCGCAAACGCGAGCACGACAAGGCCATCGCCTACTTCACCAAAGCAATCCGGTGCGATCCGAAATACGTCGACGCCTACTACAACCGGGGGCTCGCCTATCTCGAAAAGGGCGAGTACGACAAGGCCGTCGCCGATAGCACGGAGGCGATCCGACTCGATCCAAAATGCGCCGACGCCTATTACAACCGGGGCGTGGCGTTTGCCTCGCAGAAGGAATACGACAAGGCAGTAGACGATCTCGTCAAGGCGCTCCAACTCGACCCGGAAAACCCGAGAATCCTCGCGGTTCTGGCCGGAATCCGAAGCAAACAGAAACTGTACTCCGCCACCAATCCCGACTAGTACCCCATTGCATTTGATTTTGTACGTTGGCCCTCCGAGGCCGACGCGGTTTGTCGACGGCTTCGGAGAGCCATCGTACTGACAGTTTCAAGTGACATGGGGTCTCCACCACCCGACGTAAACGTCGGAAACGTCGGGCCTAAGATCGGCTGACGCCGGAAACGGGCGTAAACGCCCGTACCTCAACACGCCGCGTGCCACTGCTGGCTTTGCCCGACAATGCTTCCGGGGTCGCTCGAACAACACTGCTGGACAAGCCAACAGTGCCACCCGCCCGAAACGCAGCTCACCGCACCGGCTCGAGACGCACGTAGTCGAGCCCGACCATGTGGCGCGGCTCGGCCTTGGGGTTGGACCCGGTGATTTCGAGGGCGAGGCGGTGCTCGCCGGCGGTCAGCTCGACGTTGCCCAGTGCGATCTCCCCGGTGGTGACCACACCGTTGTTGAACAGATCCATCGGCTCGCCGAGCGGCTTGCCGTCGACGGAGAACCGTACGATGCCGTAGTCGACCGCCTTGGTCAGGTTGGCCTTGAGCACGTACTTGCCGGCCTTCTCGACCGGCATGGTCAGGACGAGCTTGTCGCCCGGCTTGGCGTCGCGCCACCAAAGCTGTTTGTCGCCGCTCCAGCGGTACCGGGCAATGTCCTGGGTCTCGGTCACGCCGCCGGTCTTCTCGAGGATATTCAGGGCCTCGCCTTCCAATGCGCCCTTGATGCGTTGCGGCTTCGGTGGAGCGGTGCCGAAGACCCGGGCCTGGTCCGGGGCCGGACGGAGGTTGCAGGTCGCCCCGGGCCGGGCGTACCAGTAGGTCGCCGCCGCATAGCCCACGTCGGTTCGCGCCCAATGCCAGACCTCGATGTCGAGCTTCAGCGACTTGTCGAAGGGGATCGCGTCGAGGCCGCGTGTGCGGGTGTTGGTCACGTGGCCCTGCTGTCCGCGGCCGGCGGTGGGCTGGGCATGGAACGGGGCGCTGAAGATCGTCGGGTTGCCCCACGCATAGCCGTAGTAGTCCTCCAAACCGGTGCCGAAGTGCGAGGGGAACCGCTCGCCGTCGACGTAGATCTTCTCATCCCCTTCGCCCCACCAGTTGCGAACCGGATTGAACACGGCCAGCGTGTCGCCCGCCAGGACGCCCTGCCCCTTGATCTCGACGTAATTGAAGTCCGTTCGGGGGATGGTCGGGATCGGGTACTGCTGGCGCCAGGCAGCGTGGAAATACATCGAGCGATCGTCCCAGGTCCGGGGGCTGTGGCCGACGCAGAGCGTAAGCTCGACGTCCTCCTTGCCAAGGTTCTCCAGGGCGATCGTGCAGCTCTCCCGGTAGGGCATCACCCAACGGCAGGTCATCGTGCCGTCGTCGGCCACGGTGCGCCACCATCCCTCGTAGGGATGCACTCCCACGCCGCTGCCGAAGAAATCGCCGACCGGGCACCAGACGGTCTGTCGGCCGTCGAAGGAAATGCTCAGCACCACCGAACGCGTCGCGGCGGCGAGATCCTCGGCGGCAACCTGCACCGATAAGCGGCGGATCGCTCCGGCGCCGTCGAGCGACTGCCGCATTGTCTCGCCCGGCCCGAGCGTCTCTTCCACGGTGGGAAGCTGCTTCGTGTCTTTTGCCAAGACGGCCGCCGGCTTGAGAAGCGTTTTTTGCAGTTTGTCGACCTTCTGCCGGGCGGCCTCGAAGACCGCCGGGCCGTACGACTCGATCCGGGTGCCGGGCGCGTAGGTGCGGTAGTTGATGTTGTACCAGATGCGGTCCGCGTTGTTCTTCGTCTGCCAGACGTTGGGGCCGTCGTACGTGATCTTGCAGTGCTTCGCATAGGGGATCGGCAGGTAGAGGTTCAACCCCCGGGCGCGAACGGCCGACAGGGGCGGGCCGACCAGCCCGTCGCCGCCCAGCAGCTCGTCGGTCTGCATTTCGATGACCGGTTTCTCGGAGCCGTCGAGGTAGAACCGCATCTTGCCCTTGGGCTTCGGCCCGCCCGACCAGATCCGCACGATACAGCCCGGCCCTTCCGCGTCGAGCATCACCCAGTGCGTTTGGCCGTCGATCTGCTCGCTGCGGATGAAGTGGCTCCAGTCGTGATTGGCCATCCAACCGGCCGGATCGTCGGGCGAGACGGAAAGCCGCTCGTAGCTGCTGGCCTGGCGGCAGGTATAGGCCGGCCGCGGCAGCCGGGCCAGGGCGTCGCGGTCGATCATCTCGTCCAAAAGCGACGCGAAGCTGACCGTCGGCGACGACGCCGCGGCAATGCCGCTGGTGGAAGCGATCAGGGCGATGAAACACGCCGGGGCGAAAATGTGTGAGCCTCTCATAGTAGGGTCTCCTCAAGGTCAGACGGTGCTGATTGAGTTCCCATTGTAGCATCCTAAGCGGAGTCTCCATACCCACTCAGAGGCCCTGCTTTTTGCACCGGACGCCGGCTGGTTGCGAAGGGCCGGATTCGTGGTATCATAACGGCAGCCGTTTCATCAGGTGGTCAGCCGAAGTTCGCAACCTGCCGTGGCCAACCACCATTAACCGGCACCCGTTGGCCCTAACTGAACTCGACGAAAGGAAAGAACGATGCTTCAACGAACTTGCTTGATCGTTTTTGTCGTCTTGGGTACGCTTTGTGGACTCGGCGGCACGCCGCTCTGCTCGGGAGAGCCGAGTGCGGCATCCGTTGCCAAGAAAAGCAAGCCGTTGCGGTTGATCCTGATTGCCCCGGTTATTCACGAGGAGTTCTTCCTGCCCGTCAAGAAGGGCATGCGCGACGCGGCCGCGCTGATGGGTGTCGAGGCAATCTTTACCGGCACCGAGGGAGTCGACACCAAGGCCCAGGCAGCCATGGTGACCCGGGCGGTGAAAGACGGCTACGACGGGATCGCGGTGGACATCATCCATGCGACGGATTTCGACAAGGCGGTCAAGGACGCTATTGCCGCCGGGGTTCCCGTCGTCGCATTCAACACCGACGACGTCACCCCCAACGCGCGGCTGAGCACGGTGAGCCAGAACCTCTACGAGGCGGGCCGGACCGTCGCGAGCCGGTCGCTGGCAGCCATCCCGGACGGCGGCGAAGTCCTGATCACGATGCACGACGCCGGAATCAGCGCCCTGGAAGAGCGGCGACGCGGTATCGAGAGCGTCCTGAAAGACAAGGGGATCAAGAAGACCGTGGTCGTCACGACGCCCCACCCGGAGAAGGCCCGCGACATCATCATCAAGGCCCTGAAGGCCAACCCGAAGATCAAGACCGTCCTCTGCACCGGCCAGGCCGATACGGAAGGGGCGGGGTTGGCCATCCAGAAGGGCTTTTCGGGAAAAGGATACCATGCGGCCGGCTTTGATCTTTCGCCCAACATACTCCGGCTGGTCGACGCCGGGGTCATCGATTTCACCATCGACCAGCAGCCCTATATCCAGGGCTTCTATCCCGTCGTCCAACTCACGCTGTTGTTGCGCTACGGGATCCGCCCGTCCGATATCGACGCCGGTGCGTCGGTAATCACCCGTAAGGAAGCCGCGGGTGTGATGAAGCTGAAAGAGAAGAATTACCGTTGAGGACCGGCGCCTCGGGTGTCGGGCAATATAATCTCATCCTTTGTGGATGCTCCCTTCTTTGGAGGTTCTCTATCATGACTCGATTCGTAGCAGCGGTTCTGATCGCGGGTCTGACACTTCCTGCGGCGGCGGCCGAAAAACCCGACAACGACAATTCGAAAACCGGGGCGGAAACGTACGCAAAGAAGATCGCCGCCGAACCGAGCCTGGCGGCGTGCTGGCCGCTGCAGGGCAACCTGAAAGACGCGAAGGGCGACACCGACGGCCAACCGCAGGGCGGGACGCAGTATGCCAACGGGCCCGGCGGCGGAGACTCGCTCGTGCTGGCCGACGGGCGGTTCGTCACCATGGGCAACACCCCGTCGCTCGACCTGAAGGAAACGACCGTCGAACTCTGGTTCCAGGGAAACTTTGCGCCCGGCGTAAGATACAACCCCTGCCTGATCGCCAAACGGGCGGCCGGCCCCAGCGGCCAGACCCGATGGAGCATTCACGTCTGGAACGACTATTCGTGCGTGGCGGTATGGAACGGGCGCCAGGTGATGCGTTACGAGCCGCCCGACGGACCGCTTCGCCGCGGCGTGTGGTATTGCCTGACCGTTACCTGCACGCCGCAATCGCAGAAGCTCTACCTCGACGGCGTCGCCTGCAAGTCGACCGACGCGTCCGGCGTGTTCAACTTCGGCCAGGCGAACCTGCCGCTTTCGATCGGCTCGGCCACGCCGAAGGGCCAGGAGCTGTTCGACGGCCGGATTGCGCATGTCGCGATTTATAACAAGCCGCTTTCGGCCAAGGAGATCGCCGCGCACGTCGATGCGATGGGCTGGAAGGAACGGCGAATGGGACTTGCCAGGGCGGAGCAGAGGCGGCTCGAACGCGAGGCGAAACTCCGTGCCCGGCGCGAGGCCGAACGCGCCGAACGGCTCGCCGCCCTGGGGTCCCCCGAAAGGCTGTTCGCCCCGGACAAACAGCGAGTCTACTCGGGCGCGCACCTCACGGCCATCCGGCTTCCGCTGGGCGGGATCGGCGCCGGAACCATCCAGATCAACGGCCGCGCGGAACGCGAAATCTGGCAGATCTTCAACAACTACCTGGCGGCCTCGATACCGCACAGCTTCTTTGCGGTCCGGGCGAAGCCGTCCGGCGGCGAGCCGGTCGTCCGCGCCCTGCAGGCGCCGGCGGCCGGGTCGTTCGAAGCGGTGGACGGCCTCAAGTTCCGGGGTGAGTACCCGTATGCGTGGTACGATTTCGAAGACGACGCGCTGCCGGTCCGCGTCCGTATGGAGGCGTTCAGCCCGCTGGTACCGATGAACGCGAAGGATTCGGCCATTCCCTGCGCGATCTTCAACCCGACCGCCGAGAATACCGGCAAAAGCGACGTGGAAGTCGCGTTCCTGGCGACGCAGCAGAACGCGGTGGGATATGCCAACGGCGGAGTGGTCAACGGCCGGGCGTTCAAGGGCTACGGGGGCAACCGAAACCGGATCGTCGAGAAGCCCGGCGCGACCGCGCTGGCCATGACAGCGGAAAAGGGCGCCGCCGCCCCCGGCGACATGTGTCTGGCTGCCGTTGCCGACAAGGCCACCGGCACGGCCGCGTGGTCGACGCCCGAGGCGCTGTTGGAGGATTTCGCGGCCGACGGTTCGTTGACCGGTCCGGCGGAGACCGGGCCGACGCCGGCGGGCGAGACGGCCGACGGGGCCCTGGCGGTTTCCTTCCGACTCAAACCCGGCGAGAAGCGGACGATTCCCTTCGTGCTGAGTTGGTACTTCCCCGGCGCCCGGCACGGCGGGTGGAAGGCCTGGGCCGCGCAGGGCAATATGTATACGAACTGGTGGACCGACGCCCAGGGCGTCGCCGACGACGTCTGCAAACGCCTCGGACAGCTCTCCAAAGACACCCGGCTCTACCACGATACGTTTTACGCGACCAACCTCCCGTACTGGCTCCGCGACCGGATCAGCTCGCAGGTGGCCGTGCTGCGGAGCAAGACGTGCTTTTGGGCCAAGGACGGTTATTTCGGCGCGTGGGAGGGTTGCTGTCCCGGCAGCGGTTGTTGCCCCGGCAACTGCACGCACGTGTGGCATTATGCCCAGGCCCATGCGAGGTTGTTCCCCGAGATCGGGCGGCGGATGCGCGAGGAGATTTATGCGGTACAAGCCGCCAACGGGGCGCTACCACACCGGCTGACCCCCGGCTTCGGGCCCGCGGCCGACGGCGAGTTGGGCGACATCCTCGGCGCCTACCGCGAGTATCTCTGCAGCACCGACCGGAAGTGGCTCGACGGCATGTGGCCGAAGGTCAAGAAGGCGATGGAGCACGCCATTGCGACCTGGGACCCGAACCACGACGGCGTGCTGGCCGGCGCCCAGCACAACACGCTCGACGGTTCGTTGGGCGGGAGCACGTCCTGGATCGGCACGCTCTACCTGGCCGCCCTGGAAGCGGCCGCCCGGATGGCCGATCTCGAGGGCGACAAGGAATCGGCCGCGCGGTACCGCAAGATCCGCGCCGCCGGGGCCAAGACGCAAAACGAAACGCTCTGGGGCGGCGAGTACTACATCCAGATCCGCGACCCGCAACCCCGCCACGACTACGGCAACGGCTGCTCGATCGACCAGGTTTTGGGCGAGTGGTGGGCCCGGCAGGTCGGCATCCCGCCCGCTTATCCGGCGGATCGGGTGCGCACGGCGTTGCGGTCGCTGGTGAAGTACAACTTTCGGACGGACTTCCACGGGATCCGGCAGGCCCCGCGCAAATTCGTCGACGACGACGACGCCGGCATGCAGATGATCCAGTGGCCCAAGGGCGACCGCCCCCGCCCGACGATCCTCTACGGCGACGAGGTGATGACCGGGTTCGAATACTCGGCGGCCGCGGCCATGATCCAGCTCGGCATGCTCAAAGAAGGGTTCATGGTCCTTCGCGCGATCCACGACCGCTACGACGGCCGGCTCCGCACGAAGCTCGACGCCCGGGCGACGGCCTCGTGGGGCTACAGCGGCAACCCCTTCGGCGACGACGAGTGCGGCAAGTATTACGCCCGGGCGATGAGCGTCTGGTCGATCCTGCTGGCCAGCCAGGGATTCCTCTACGACGGGCCGGAAGGGATCATCGGATTCAAGCCGGCCTGGCAGCCGGAGGATCACGTCTCCTTCTTCACGGGCGCCGAAGGCTGGGGGTTGTTCACACAACGCCGCAAAAAAGGACTGCAAACCGAAAAGATCGATCTGAAATACGGTCGGCTGAAGGTTCGCGAGATGGTTTTTGAATTACCCGACGGCGCGAAACCGGGAAAGGTGACGGTCCGCACCAATGGGCGGGAGTTGCCGGCGAAAGTCTCGACGAACGGTCGCGAACTACGAGCCATCCCGGCTAAGCCGATTTTGCTCGAACCGGATCAGGCGATAACCGTTGAAATCAGACTCGCGTAGCGGAGAGTCCACGTCCCGTGTAGTGACTGGAAGCCGGCGTACGAAAGAAATCGGCGGTGCCGCCCCTTGAATCGTGGCGACTCGATCCCACCGGCGCCACGCCACCGGGGCGATTACCCGACTCCCGTTGTGTGTTGGTCCTCGCTGGCGAGAAACTCGAACACGTTCGTGGCGTCCTCCCAGACGTGCCGCATGAACTGTTCCCGGACGAGCTTTCGGACCTGGTGCTTCTGGTCCTTGTTCAGCCCGCAGGAGCCGGTAATCCGCTTGCAGAGATTGTCGTCGCCCTTTTCGATGGCCGTCAGTGCGTAACGCTGGGCAAGTTGATAGGCTTGAAGGCCGTCAAGCTGCTTGCCCTTGTCGGACATGCTCAGCTTCAATTCGACCATTTGGAAATTCCCCTGTCCGGGGAGCTGGTCGAGGTTGCGGTTGGCGGGGATCATGCCGGCACTGGTTTTGAGCATCCACCCACGGCCGTCGTTCTCCCACGTGGCAACGACCGAGGTCTTGTTGAGGATAATGTAGAAGTTGCTGCGGCCGAGCCGGTCGATCGCCTCAACCTTCTTCACCGTACCCAGATCGGCGCCGTCGGCAGCAGAGTCGGCAGCGGAGTCGGTCTTTGGTTGGGTGATACCCGGGTCGGCGGAAGCAGGCACATTGGCCGAAGCGCGTGGCGATATCAAGAGCGACCTCCCGCACTTGGGACACTTGCGTGTTTCTCCGAGCAACTCGTCTTTCGCCCCGATTGTACTGCCACAGTCCGGGCACGTAACGCGGATCATAGCGGCGCCCTCCTTCCAGCCACCCCTGCGATGGCATCATGGTCGCAAGACTCACGGATGATGATACCCCATTGCCGCCGTCTTGTCAAGGAAGGGTGCAACGCAGGAAGTCCCGCTTTCCGGCGTCGCTTTGCGCAAAGAAGAAGCCCCCCGGAATCCGTTCCCGGGGGCGGGGTTTTCGCTTGGGTTGCGTCTGCACGCACTGCTTCTGCCTTGCGACGGGCAGCAGCACGCCTCCACAAACGGTCCGCGTTAACGGTTCATATCGACGCCTATTGTCAAGCCGTTCATGAAGACTTCCTGCCACCTATCGGCGATGATCCCCATTACCCCGTCTCTTCGAAGCGAGTAGTCGACCATGCTCGAGGGGCGGCCAACTTGGCTAAGCCAGATCCCCGTCCAACCCGCACGAAACGAAACGGATCGCGACAGTTGGTATCGGGCATCCACTCGCAGTTCGGCCGCCGGGCAAAACCTGGTCTGAAATACCGAAGAGTCGAAGTCGGTCGCGTGCATGCGACTCGGCTCACCCAGAAGACGGTCCTCGGGGGGTTCCAACAGGTTGGTACCGAGAACACCCCGTTGGCGAATCGACTGCCTGTTGAAAGCCGCGAAGAAGCGGGCCTCGGTCGAAAGCATCCAGGCACGCCGCTTTCGGAACCAGCGGATTCCCACCTGCGGGCCGATCAGATGGTTGTTGGCCTCGGTATCCCACAGGCTGTCCCCCAAGATATTGCGGACGCGGTCGGCAGCCGCATCGCCGCTCGGCTCCACCTTCGCATCGACGGAGAAGCTTTCGTCGAAGATCATGTAACGGACACCGCCATAGAACTCGTAATACCCGCCGTAGTGCATTTGGCGGCTTCGAGCGATGCCCATCATTTCGACGCTCCAGTGCTTCACTTTGTTCCGAATGAGCACATTGTCGAAGACCACCGGTAGGGCCCTGAGGGGGCCGGGTACGGGAGGGACGCCGGCTTCCGTCACAGGCCCTTCCAAGCGCCCGCCGGCGGGAACTCCCCAAGTCGGGTCGTCTGCGAAGACAATTCCCACGTACGAGAGCGGTGTCTCTAGGGTCTGCGACTTCAACTGGTAGGCACTGAACAACCAGCCGTGCTTCTTGAACATCCGCCCGAATTCAAGACGATCGCCGTCTTTGCGGGTGCCGTGAATCGTCGATGTGTCGTGCGTATTGGTCTGGGTCCACCCATTCACGTCGTCGCCAACGTCGTAGACGATCCGGGACTGCTGAACGGTGTTTCCTATGACGACCACATCCGGTTTCGCGATGTGCCACGAGAGGTGATCCCAAACGAAAAAGAACCCCTCCTTGGGTGGCCGTCCGTAGAAATTGTCATAGGGAGTGAACTCCGCCTGGGCAAAGAGTTGCATTCCGCGAAGGTCCTGCCCGGATGCCGACAAAGCTGGCAACAACATCAGCCCCAAGGCAAGCAGCCAAAGTCTTATGTGGTTTTGTGGCATCGTCATGATTTACTCAGATCTTCACTCCGTGTCTAAATTGCCCACCTTCCGTGCGCGGAAAAATCCGAGCACTGCCTGTGACGTTAGTATCGGACAACCCGGTCGCGGCAGTTGAGTAAGAAAGATAAGGGTTGCGGAAAATGCGGACGGTAGGGCCGAGAAAAGGGACATAAATGACAAACTAGAGAAAGCAGGCAAAATAAAATGCGACTGTTCCCCCCGCTAACCGGGATTCTTCATGAGATGCTCAAGCGAGGGCTGGCATCTTGCCCGCCTCGCCAAATCGGCAGGCTGGAAGCCCGCCCTCTGTTAAGGGGGCTTGGTTGCAAAGAGGAACACTTACACAATAATAGGGACTGGTCATAATAGGGACTGGTCGAGTTCTCCAAGAGACCAAATAAAATCAAGTTCGCAAACCCGATAAGGAGTCTTTCTCATGGCAGAAAACATGAATCGACGGACGATGATGAAGGCCGCCGGCGCGGCGGGTATCGGCCTGGCGGCGGTCGCCACGTCGACCCAGGCAAGAGAGAAGCGGTTGAGGAGGAGGAAGATCTACAGATCCTCGGTCAACTTCAACAACGAGATGTTCTACGACAAGGACGGTAAATTCAAGGAAGACGTGGCCAAGGACGCCTACATCGCGCTGATGAGGTATCACGGCTATCCCGTCTACAAAGACATGAAAGAGAAACTCTGGCTGACGGATTACGGGACCGGGCAGTTCACGAAAATCGGGCTCGGCTGCCGCATGTGGGTAAACAATGAGAAAGACCGTTACATGCTCATGGATATTTACCTCCTGCCGGGCCAGATGCTCCCCGAGCACTGGCACATCGAAGCCGAGGGGAACCCGGCAAAGATGGAAGGCTGGCTGGTCCGCTATGGGCTGTCGCACATCGTCGGCGAGGGCGAGCCCAACCTGAGCAAAGAGGTCGTGATTCCCAAACTCCACTGCGACGGCACGTCGAGCGTGATGCACGAAGTGGCCGCCGGGCCGGGCGATTTCGTCCCGCTCAACCGGGTCGGCGCCCATCACTGGCAGTACGGCGGACCCGAAGGCGCCATCATCACCGAAGTGGCCAACGTCCACACCGACAGCGGCGTGCGGCACGCCGACAAGGCCCTGAACGATAACTTCCTCGGGAAGTAGCAGCACCGGACGGCCGAGTCGGGAGTTGAGAGCAAAAGCCCTGGCACTGCGTGCCGGGGTTCCGTTGAAACAGGATTTAGGAGCGGTCCTGGTATACAACGGCGGGCAAGCCCGCCCGCTCAACACATTCGACACCACGAGTGCCAGTGCGGAATGCCCCCGTTGAAAAAGTGACGGGGTCTCTTTCCTTTTGGGTATGGGTCGCCTACAATGCGGATTCTCCGCCGGTGCCCCCTGATCGGGGGTGCGCCGGATTGCGTTGACGATCTCCCACAGTTGTACTCTTGCGTAAGGAGCGAGCAATGGCGGACATTCATCCACCCCTGGTGCGGACGCGGCTTTCGATACTGATGTTCCTGCAATTCTTCATCTGGGGCTGTTGGGGCGTGGCCATCTGCGGGTACGCCAAGAGTTCGGGCTTTAGCGGAACCCAGATTGCCTGGTTGGGGAGCGTTCCGGCAATAGGGGCCATTGTCTCACCGCTGTTCGTGGGTCTGATTGCAGATCGGTTCTTCGCCGCCCAACGGATGCTGTGCGTTTTACACCTGCTGGGTGCGGCATGTCTGATCGGAGCAGGGATTTGTGGCCAGCGGCTGGTTGGCACTGAGGATCCAAACGCCTTCAAGGTGCTGATGCTCGTCATGTTGCTCAACGGCCTGGCGTTCATGCCGACCCTTGCGTTGGCCAACGCGGTGGCCTTTCGGCACATTCCCGACGCCGACAAGTTCCCGAGAATCGCGGTGCTGGGAACGATCGGCTGGATTGTGGCGAACTTGATCTCCGAGGTCTTCCTGGGCGGGGCGGCGAAACCAAACTTCCTGTTCCTGGCGGGCGTAGGCAGCATTTTACTGGCCTTCTTCGCGCTGACCCTTCCCGACACGCCGCCCAAAGGCGCAGAAGCGGGTGGCGACGTGTTCGGACTCAGTGCGCTGAAACTACTGAAAGAGTCGGCGTTCCTGATCTTCATCGTGTGCGCGTTTCTGGTTAGCATCCCCGCCTGCGGCTACTTCTTCACGCTGATGGTTCCGATGTTCTTCGCACACGGTTACCCGGCACCGCTGGCCTTGGGTACCCTGAACCAGTTTGCCGAAATCATCTTCATGTTCAGCATGCCCTGGTTCGTCGCCAGGCTGGGGCTGAAACGAGTAATCCTCATAGGAATGACCGCGTGGGCGATCCGTTACTTGTGCTTTGCGTGGGCCGATCCCTCGACGGCAGGCTTTTCACTCACCCTGGCCGGCCTGATTCTGCACGGGTTCTGCTACAGCTTCTTCTACGTGGGTGCTTACATGTACATCGACCGCCGGGCGCCCGCGGAACTCAAAGCAAGTGCGCAGAGCCTCTTGGCGTTCCTGCTGCTGGGCGTCGGTTACCTGCTCGGCGCACAGGGCGCGGGCCTCATGATGGGCAACGAAAAACTGAAGCCCGATATCCCGACCATGCCTGCAACGACCGCTGAGGGTGTGAAGAAGACCGATGCCCCATTGCCGCGCTGGGACGACCCCAACGCAGCTACCAGCGCCTGGCGATTCTTGGACCTCTCCGGCACGGTCAAAGGCTTGCTGCAGAAGGATGAAGGCAAGAAGGAAGAGCCCCAGCTCGACCTGGCCCGGCAACTCGACACTAACAACGATGGCAAGATCACCATCGGGGAGATCGAGGCGATCGAAGGCGACGGGGTCACCGTTGACAAGTTGGTCTACTCGAAGGAGAATCTGATCGACACGTTCAACAACGTCCACAAACAACTCGGCCTGGAAGGTGAGGTTGCCTTGGAACGAGCCTATTGGCTGGAGGTGCAATCGCTGAAGTGGAAGCACATCTGGCTGTGGCCGTCGATCGGCTTGTGGGTTGTCTTGATCTTCTTCGCCCTGGCGTTCTACGATAAACCGGACGAGGAGGAATCGGTGGAAGAGCCGCCGCAGGACGAATCCCCCACCGAACCATCCGAAGAAGAACAGGCAAGCGACGAGGGAACCGGGGATGAGGAGGCGGGCGAGGGAGGATAGCGTGCCCGTTCCATTTGGAACCGATCGGCCGGGGTGACCGAAGTGTCGACCCCGGCCGTTTTCTTCCTGCGGGGATTGAATTCCACAGACCCCGCCCACACAATGAGTGGACCGCATCCAGCGCCGTTTACCATAAAGCCGCGACCGCTGGTCGCGCCGAATCACCGGTTGCGGCGGTTTCGGGCAACGCTCGGCGCGACCACCGGTCGCGGCTTTATGGGGGAGATTGATGGCAATCCATTCCAAAGGAACCCACCCATGCACAAGACCCTGCTACCGTTGGCCGTTGTCGTGGTTTGTTCGGGTTTCTTTTTGCCGGTTCTGGCGGAGGAGAAGACTTCGCCACCCGAGTTCAGCGGCCGATACCCGCACCTGGGCGTGTTCAACCACGGCGGTGAGTGCGGTATCGGGGCGGTCGTGCCCTGGGCCGATCGGCTCTGGCTGGTCACCTATTCGCCGCACTCTCCGCGCGGCAGCAACGACAAACTCTACGAGATCGACGCGGATTTGAATATCAAGGCACGCCCGGAGAGCATCGGCGGCACGCCCGCCAACCGGCTCATCCACCCCGAGTCGAAGCAGTTGTTCATCGGGCCCTACGTCATCGATGTGCTGCGCAACGTCCGCGTCATCCCCTACAGCAAGGCGACCGGCCGGCCGACCGCCACGATTCGACACCTGACGGACCCGGCCAACAAGGTCTACACCTTCACGATGGAAGAGGGGCTCTACGAGATCGACGTCCACACGCTCGACGTGACGACCATTCACAAGGACGGCCACGTCAAGGGATTCGTCGACTACCTGCCCGGCTACCACGGCAAAGGCGGCTACAGCGGTCAGGGCCGGGTGGTCGTGTCGAACAACGGCGAGCGGGGCGGCAAGCACACGGCGTTCTATGAAACCTCCGGTTGCCTGGCCGAGTGGGACGGCAAGACCTGGAACGTCGTCGAGCGGCACCAGTTTACCGAGGTCACCGGCCCCAATGGAATCCGTGGTTACGCCAGCAAAGACGACCCGATTTGGGCGTCCGGTTGGGACAAACGTAGCGTGATGCTGAAGCTGCTCGACGGCGGCCGCTGGCACACGTTCCGGCTGCCGATCGGCGATTACTCGTACATGGCCCGGCACGGCTGGCACACGGAATGGCCGCGGATCCGCGAGGTCCTCCCTTGGCGTGATCGGCGACATGGGGCCCTGCTAATGAACATGCACGGCCTGTGGTGGCGATTCCCGGGAGGCTTCTCAGCGAAGAGTACGGGTGCGCTTGAACCGATCGCGTCGTACGCGAAGATCACCGGCGATTTCTGCCACCACGACGGGCGGATCGTCTTCGGCTGCGACGACGTCACCAAGTCCACGTTCCTTTCGCCCGGCCACGACCCGCTCAACCGGCTGAACGGCCAGTCGCAGTCGAACCTGTGGTTTACGACGTGGGACGGGCTCGGCAAGTGCGGCCGTCCGGCCGGGTGGGGCGGTCCGTGGGTCCACGACGATGTGAAGGCCAATGAGCCGTCCGATCCTTACCATTTCGCCAGCAGGTTCCCGAACCAGTTTGCGGGGTATGGGCATCGCGTCTTGCACCTCGCCCACGAGACGGATGCCGACGTCACGTTCACGATTGAGGTAGATAAGGACGGAACCGGGAAATGGACTCCCCATTTGCCCTATACCCGACGACGGAATACAGGAATCCCATCACTAGATGGTCTCGAGGTTGGAGATTCGACGCAACAGGGGATTACCGTCCCGGCAAAGGGATATGCGTACCATATCTTCCCCGACGACGTGTTCGTCGAGTGGGTTCGCCTGCGGGCGGACCGCGATTGCCGGGACGTTACCGCGTATTTCCACTACGGCCCCGGCGGCGGAGCGGTCTGCGAGCCGGAGATGTTCAAGTCGCTGGTTGATAGCAATCCGAAGTCGCCGCGATCGGTGGGGCTGATCCGCCCGCGCGGCGAGGACTTGGGGACGTTACACCTTGCCGCGTGGACGGTAGACAACGAGGGCAAGGTGAGCGAGACCGGGTACTACGAGATCGGGCCCGACATGAAGCTCCGCCGTGCCGACGATCCGAAATCGCACGACTACCTGAAGACGAAGGCAAAGATCGAGCGGCCTGATTTCACGGTGGACGAGGCCTCGATCGTCGTCACGGAAGCGGGGCGACGCTACCGGCTGCCGAAGGGTGACGCGGCGTTCGACCGGCCGACGGAGTTCGGCTGGCCGCGGGGAATCCGCGAAGTGGTGACCGAGCGGTCGCTGTTGAATGCCCACGGCACGTTTTACGTGCTGCCGCGGCTGAACGCCGGCGGCGTGGCCGGCATCAAGCCGATCTGCACCCACAACCGCCGCGTTGTCGATTTCTGCTCGTGGCGCGGCATGCTCGTGCTGACGGGCACCCGCACCGGCGCGGAACCCGACGGCCACTATGTGAAGTCGGACGACGGCAAGACCGGCCTCTGGTTCGGCGACATCGACGACCTGTGGAAGCTGGGCAAGCCGCGCGGCCGGGGTGCATCGTGGCACAACACCCCCGTCAAGGCCGGAGAACCATCCGACCCGTACCTGATGACCGGCTACGACCGCAAGTCGGCCGAGCTTTCACACAACGCCGACGGGGGAGTGGATTTCCGCTTGGAAGTCGACTTCTTGCGCGACGGAACCTGGAAGCCGTACAAGACGATCGCGGTTGCAAAGGGCAAAACCGTCACGCACGAATTCCCGCCCGGCTATTCGGCCCATTGGGTCCGCGTCGTCGCCGACAAGGACTGCACGGCGACGGCGACGTTCGTTTACGAGTAGCAAACCGGTCTTTATAAAGCCGCGACCGGTGGTCGCGCCCGCGTTGCCGTCGGTGTTGCGATCCGCAGATTGTAGTCGGGTGCCATGTCCCGCGCTTGCGCGGGCATGTCGTGAAACTTCGAAAAACGGCTACATGGCCACGCAAGCGTGGCCATGGCACCCGTCGGTCAGGATTTCCACAATAGAACCTAATCGATCGGTTCCAGCAGGTAATCTTCGATCTCCACCGAAGCCCCTTGCTGGAGGAAATCGATGCTCACCAGGAGCCGTGTCCGTCCGCGGCGTTTCATCACCGTGCCCTCCAGTCCGGCAAACGGACCGTTCAGCACCCGAACGCGGTTTCCCGGGACCAACCGACTTTCGACCGTCAACGGGGCATCGGTGGCGATAAGCTGGCGGAATTGACGCAGATCGAAAACGAGGCGGTCCGGATCCTCGATGTCGAGGACTCGGGAAACGCGGTTGGTTTTGAGGCTTTGGACACGTTCCGCCTCGGTGCCGAACATGAACAGATACCCCGCAAACAGCGGAACGTAGGACGAGGTTGTCCGCCCGCGGGAACGATACGTCCTCTTGACCAGCGGGAGATAAAAGGGAACCTGACGGGCGAGCAGCTCGCGGGAGAGTGCCTTTTCCTGCCGGGCCCTGGTATAGATCCCCCACCACCGGCGTTCGGACGGCCGGCTCAGCAACTCGTCCAAAAGGGCCTGAGGAAAGAGGCTCGTTTCTTCACCCAAAATCGGCATCCACAATCTCCGGTTCCATCTGTTGCCGCTTCGGTATCGCCCTTGTCGGGGCCATGAACCCTTCACCAGCAATTATGCGCTAAATTCGGGAGAAGACCAGCAGCCTGACCACATTGGGGGGGATGCCAATATTCGAATTGCGGCCATCCCTCATAATCCGTTATATATATTGCCTTCACTATTTGTCACAGGCTCTCCCATATCGTAGGAGCAAGACGATGTGCGGCATCGTAGGATACATCGGGCCGCGCGAGGCGGCGGAATTCCTTGTCGGGGGACTTCGGCGGTTGGAGTACCGTGGTTACGACAGCTCGGGAGTGGCGACGATCACGCCCGACGCGGAACTGGTCGTTGCCAAAACGGCGGGACGAATCGAGCAACTCGAGGCCAGATTGTGCGATACCCCCGCCCACGGCCGGATCGGCATCGGCCATACCCGCTGGGCCACGCACGGGGTTCCCTCGAGTGAAAACGCCCACCCGCACTTCGGCGGCAATCGCACTTTGGCGGTTGTCCATAACGGGGTGATCGAGAATTTCGAGTCGCTGAAACACCGGCTCCAGGTCGAGGGCTACGTGTTCCTCTCCGAAACGGATACGGAGGTGATCTCCCACCTGATCGACAGTTGCCTGCGGCAACAGCCCGAGGTCGACGACATGGCGGCCGCCGAATATGAGTCGCTGGTCGCCGCGGTCCAGCTCGCGCTGGCCCAACTCCAAGGAACATACGGTCTGGGAATCATCTTCCGCGACTGGCCGGAGGTAATCATTGCCGCACGTCAGGGCAGCCCGTTGATCCTCGGCGTCGGCAACAACGAGCACTTCCTGGCCAGCGACGCCTCGCCGCTGGCCGGCTACACCGACAAGATCGTCTACCTGGCCGACAACGAATTGGCGGTCATCACGGCCGGTTCGCTCCGGGTGATCCACCGCGACCAGGGCCACGTCAGCCACATCGTCCACGAGCTGGAAATCGAGGCCGGCGACGTCGACCTTTGCGGATACAACCACTACATGCTCAAGGAAATCTTCGAGCAGCCGGAGACCATCGAAAACGCCATGCGCGGCCGGCTCGATACGGACGCCGCGACGGCCAAGTTCGGCGGGTTCCATCTCACCCCGCGGCAACTCCGCCGGATCAACCGCTTTCTGTTGACCGCCTGCGGTACGAGCTGGCACGCGGCACTGGTCGGCGAGTACCAGATCGAATCGCTCGCCCGGCTGCCGGTCGAAGTCGAATACGCCAGCGAATTGCGCTACCGCAATCCGCCGATGGACGACAGCACGCTGGTGTTGGCGATCACGCAAAGCGGCGAGACGGCCGACACCCTTGCCGCGCTTCGCGAAATGAAGCGCAAGGGCTGCCCCACAATGGCAATCTGCAACGTGGTCGGCAGCACGATTGCCCAGGAGTCGGACGGCGGGTTCTATCTCAGGGCCGGACCCGAGATCGGCGTCGCCTCGACCAAGGCGTTCACGTCGCAGTGTACCATCCTGGCGATGCTGGCACTTTACTTCGCGCGTCTGCACCACTTGAGCTTTCTGGCGGGGATGCGGATCATCGAGGAGTTGCAGGGCCTGCCCGAAAAAATCCGCCGCGTATTGCAGCGCAACGACGAGGTCAAGCGGATCGCGGAGAAGTACGCCGACTGCGACAACTTCCTCTACCTGGGCCGGCAGTTCAACTTCCCCACCGCCCTGGAAGGGGCGCTGAAACTGAAGGAAATCAGCTACATCCATGCCGAGGGCTACCCGGCCGCCGAAATGAAACACGGACCGATTGCCCTGGTCGACAAGAGAACCCCCAGCGTCTTCCTGATGCCGCAGGACCAGGTCTACGACAAGGTCATGGCGAACATCCAGGAGATCAAGGCCCGCGGCGGGCTGGTCATCGCCGTGGTTGCCGAGGGCGACAAGGAAGCGGCCGCCCTGGTCGACGACGTGATCGAGGTGCCCTCGGCCGCCGACCTGCTCCAACCGATCGTCACGGCCATCCCGTTGCAACTCTTCGCGTACCATATTGCGGTTGCCCGCGGCTGCGACGTCGACAAACCGCGAAATCTGGCAAAGAGCGTGACCGTTGAATAGGGCGTGGGGCGGGCCGGGTCGGGTTCGGGCGATGGGATGGCGCAGGGGCCCGGCCCCAGCCGGGTGAAAAACAGCCTATTGCCCCCACTTCCCCCTCCCGCCCGATTGTGCTACAATTCCGTCAACAGCGTTGGTCTGTCCTCAGCCGGCACCCCGAGGCGGAAAGATCGGAAACATGATGGACGAGGGTTTGTTGGAACGACTTTGCGGCGAAGGGCGCGCACTCTCCAAAAAAGGTGAGTGGGATAAAGCCATCGCAAAATTCACCGAGGCGGTCCAAATCGACCCCGAACTGGCCGATGCCTACTGCTGGCGGGCCGCGGCCTACAGCCACAAGGGCGAGCACGATAAGGTCATCGCCGACCTGGACAAGGCTATCCAAATCCATCCGACAGACCCCCTCGTCTACCAGTTGCGAAGCTTCGCCTACGAGGGTAAGGGCGAGTTCGAGAAGGCCATCGCCGACCTCAGCGAAGCGCTCCAAATTGCCCCGGACGACGGCGGCGTCCGCTATAACCGAGGCCTGGCCTATTTCAAGGAAGGCGAACTCGATCTGGCCATCGCCGATTTCACCGAAGTCATCCGGCTAATTCCCGATCTGCCCGACGCCCATTTGAACCGCGGCAAGGCGTTCAGCCATCGCGGGCAGTATGATAACGCCATCGCAGACTTCGGCGAGGTGATCCGCACCGACCCGGAAAACGCCATGGCGTACTGTAGCCGGGGCCTGGTATACCGCAAAAAGGACGATCTCGATAAGGCCATCGCCGACTACACGCAGGCACTCCGAATCGACCCGGAAATGATCGACGCCTATTGCTGGCGGGCAACGGCCTTCAGCCACCAAGGCGAGTACGACAAAGTTATTGACGATCTTAGTGAAGCCATCCGGATCAACCCGGAAGATGCCCTCCTCTACCAATTGCGGGGCTTCGCGTACGAAGCCAAGAGCGAGGACGATAAGGCCATTTCCGATATGAGTGAGGCCATCCGAATCGACCCGGACGACGGCGGCACCTACTACAACCGCGGGCTCGCTTTCGCCAGAAAAAGCAATTTCGACGCTGCCGTCGCCGACTTCACAAAAACCGTCGAATTGCTGCCGGATCTCCTGGAGGCCTATTTGAACCGGGCCAAGGTTTTCAGCCATCAAGGCGAGCACCGCAAGGCAATCAAAGATCTCAGCGAGGCCATCCGGCTCAATCCCCAAGATGCCGACGTCTACCAGTTGCGGAGCTTTGCCCACGAGGCAAACGATGAGTTGGACAGGGCGCTGGCAGACCTGGGTGAGGCCATCCGGCTTGTCCCGCAGAATGCCGGCATTTACTACAACCGCGGCCTCGTCCACTTCCGGAAGGACGATCTCGACTCGGCCATCGCCGACTTCACCAAAGTCATCGAGCTTTTACCCGATTTGGCCGATGCCTACCTGAACCGCGGCTCGACCTACCTCGGAAAAGGCGAATTCGACCTGGCCATCGCCGATTTCACCGAGGCCATCCGCATCAACCCCCAAATGGCCGACGCCTACTGCTGGCGCGGTGCGGCCTACAGCCATAAAGAAGACCACAAAAAAGTGATCGAGGACGTCAGCGAGGCCATCCGGCTCGACCCCAAGAACGCCGAAATCTACATGTCCCGGGGGCTCGCCTACCGCGAACAAGGCCAAGAGGACAAGGCCGAAGCGGACTTCGGAAAGGCCAAGGAACTCGGCTTCCCGGAGTAGCCGGCCCCTTGCGGCGACCGTCTTTGAGGAGTCAACCCATGGACCGACGCCGCTCGAGTGGGAACTCGATGTCCTGGCCGGCGCGCTCGGCGTCCCGGAAGATGCCTCGCCGGAGAATCTTGCCGGACTGCAACACTGGATCGCCAAGGTTCGCGAGGGCGTCCGCCAGACGCACCGCCAATACCCCTTCATGGCGTATGGCACCGACTGGCTGGCGTTTGCCCACGTGATAATTGCCGTTTGCTTTATCGGCCCCCTTGTCGATCCGGTCCGCAACGTCTGGGTAATCAAGTTCGGACTGATCGCGTGCGCGGCGGTGATCCCGACGGCACTGATCTTCGGCGTGATCCGGGAGATCCCGTTTTGCTGGCAGTTGATCGACTGCTCGTTCGGCGTGTTCGGGTCGATCCCGCTGCTGCTCGTGTGGAAATGGATCAGGGAATTGGAGCGGGAAACGGTGACGGATCGAGCGTGAGCGTTACCACCTTGGGTACTCCTCACTCGTTTTCTGTTTCCGGCTCTTTGTCAATCTCGTTGTCCGGTGGTGTCTCACTGGCCGATTTGTCGGACTGAAATAGCGTTTGCTCTTCGTCACCGTCGACCGTGTAGATGCGATAGTGGACCTTGGCCCGCCCCTTGCAAGTCTTCAGGTGCAGTCCGTTCAGTTTTCCGAGCTCACCGAGTTTCTTGTTCACCGTCTTGATCGCCGCATTTATCCTTTTGGCGGTCGCAGGAGGCACCCCTGTCATCGCTCGATGTTTCAGTAGACGGTTCTGTTCCGCCGCGAGCATTTGCATTACACGTCCCGCTTCGTTCGCTTTGAAAATGCGGGGCCCCATGCCGGGTTGCTTGTAGTCGATCATGACGGTAAGCGTGATCTTTGGCGCCGGCGACTGGTCGCCGAAGCCGACTTCCAGCCAGAACGTCGGCAGGCCCGCACCCGGAAACGTGATCTCCGTCGTCTCGCCGGGCGCCAGGACGCGGCCGGGATTGAACGCCGCTTCCGGTAGTCCTTCCAACCGGACAATCTCCAATCGCAATGTCTCGAGAGGCGGCAAGTCCTCCGCAGGCACCGTTACGCTACTGACCCCCGTCTCCCAACGGATCGCAAGGTTCGGCCAGTCGTTGGGGGCAGCTTTTCCAGTGTTGGGGACGGCTTTTCCAGCGTTGGGGACGGCCCCCACGCCCGTCGGCGGGTTGGCTTGTGGCGGGCCGCCGTCCCGCAGGAACACCGCCACGAGAGCATACGTGATCACACTGGCAACAACGAATACAAGCGCAAGACGCGCCGCCGTCAGAAATCGCGGCTCCCCGCGCGGACTGGACGATTGAGACATGCGTACCCCTTTTTCAGCAGACCGTCTCCCGCTGTTGCATTATACCCGACCTGCTCCGGCCTGCAAGCGGTCAAGGAAATCTTCGCCCGTTTGCAAGACGCAGGCATATGAGTATAGTGGGTGCAGAAGGAACCCGTCGAACGTTGCGTGTTTCAAGGCCACCGGACCAAGGGAGGATTGAGGATCATGGACATTACCAGACGAAAGTTTTTTGCCGGCGGAACGGCCGCCGCCGTCGGGGCGCTGGCAATCGGCCGGGCAAACGCCGCGGCCGCGAGCGAGGCCAACCGGGACGCCGACACGCCGCTGCTGGCCGAGACCTTCGAGTCGCCGTGGGGCCGAGGCTTCGCGTCCGACGCCGTTCGCGCAGGCGAAGACAGCGATTGCTCGGCCTATCCGATCTATCAGGGCACCACGAACCACGGACAATACACCCGCGGCAGCAACCCCACGATCAACTCGATCGAGGTGAAGATCAAGAGCCTCGAAGGCGGCGAATGGGCTGTCGCCACGGCCTCGGGAATGGCGGCGATCAGCCATACGCTCTTCACGTTCCTGCGGCCCGGCAGCCGAATCGTGACCCACCGGTGCGTCTACGGCGGGACCCAAGGCCTGCTCGACGAGAACATCAAGCATATCGGAGTCGACTGCCGGCGCATCGACATGCGCAATCTCGATAACCTGCGAGACGCTCTCAAGAAGAAGACCGATATCGTCTACTTCGAAGTACACTCGAACCCGACGCTCGAGGTGGTCGACGTGGCCGGCGCCTCGAAACTTGCGAAGGAAGCCGGGGCCATGGTCATCGTCGACAACACCTGGCTGTCGCCCTATCTGATGCAGCCGCTGGACCTGGGCGCCGACATCGTCCTGCACAGCGCCACGAAATACCTCATGGGCCACGGCATGGGCCTGGGCGGAATCGTGGTCGGGCCCAGGGGTCCGGTTCAACGGGTCACCCGGACCCGGCTCCATTTCGGCGGGATCATGAGCCCCATGAACGCCTTTCTGCTGCACCAGGGAATCAAGACTCTGCCGATGCGAATGGAGCGCCATTGCGCGAACGCACAGCGGGTGGCCGAGTTTCTCGAATCGCACCCGAAAGTGGCCAAGGTCCACTATCCCGGCCTGAAAAGCGATCCCGGTTACGGCGTCGACAAGAAGCAACTCAAGGGGTTCGGCGGCATGGTCGGCATGGAGATGAAGCAGCGCCCGAATTTCTTCAATCGCTTGAAGCTCTGCCGGAACTGGACCAGTCTCGGCGACGTCCAAACGCTGATCACGCCCTACGGCGCGAAACCCCAATGGGGTATACCCGATCATTACGTCCGGATGTCGATCGGCGTCGAAGACCCCGACGACATCATCGCCGACATCAAACAGGCGATGGATGTCTCGTGAGGTATGGGCCTATGCCCTTCCCGTCAGGTCGGCCACCTTGATACCGGCCAGTTGGCAGTAGGCCTTGATCGGGCGGACCTCGTTTTCCAGGATGCACCACTTGTGGTGGCCCTTGTCGACTTCGAGCGTGTCGGCGACGCCGTCCAGCTCGAACTCGACCGAGGTGCGGCACCCGCCGCAGGGCGGCTGCGCGATGCTCTCGGTGTTTGCAATGGTCTTGCCGCCTCCGAGGATCATCGAGTCTTTGCCCAGCAGGTCCATGATCGTCGCCTCGCGTCCGACGGGCCACTCGACCATCGGCGCGACACCGCCCATCGCGTGGAAATCGCGGAGCACGAAGGGCGCCCGGTACGGCTTGTCGATCCCGTCGAGCTTCAGGGCGCTGGTGCAGTGGGTAACAATCAAGGTATTGTTAACCGTGTTCGGCGACGGGTTGCCCATGAACCCCGGGCGGTCGAACAGCGACAAGGTGAGCAACTGGCACGCGGCGGCGGGCATGTCACCCTCGCAGGCGGCCACGATCCCTTCGTCGAGCAGTCGGGAAACGGCCACGCAGGCGGGGTTCTTGCCGCCGATGCACAACGGCCCCCTCACCGTAACGCCGTCGTACTGCCCTTCCCGAACCAGGCGGCGCAGGACAATGTAGTGCTTGACGGCTTCGAGAATATCGGCCGGCTTCGGCTCGACGATCTTCTTCGCGTTCTTCTCGTAGAAGTCCGCAAGTGCCCGCAACTCCTTGCCGTCTTCTACTTTCTTGAACTCGTCATAGTAATTCTTGGTCGGGCAGGCCAGGACGCGCATGGATTTCATGCGCCAGACGGTGTAAAGCAACCGCACCGCGAAGGCCAGCCAGCCGACGTCCTGCGTGGCGCCGAGATAGGTCTTCGGCGCCCTGGCCACCGTCAGGTAGTTCGGCGTAAATGCCGTGACGTTGGCGTAGACAATGGTCGGGATGTCGCCGCGGTTCTGGACCAGTTTTTGTGCCTTGCCTGAACGCCACGCCGCGTTCAGCCCCATGGCGATGACAATCAGCCCGTCGGGCGGGGCGGCCTTGAGCTGGTTGAGGTAGGCGTCGACGTTTTCGAGCGGCTTGGGCATGACGTCCAACTGCACGCCCAGTTTCCCGGCGGCGTCGGCCATCGTCTTGGTAAACATCGCCTGCATGTCTTGGAGCTGCTCGGTTGTGCCGGTCGGCCAGGTACAACCGCCCCCTTTGGTCCTTCGGAGGAACACAACACCAACGCGGGGCTTTTTTTCGGGCTTTGTCTCTGCGGTGAACAGCGACGAGGCCAGGTCGAACAGATCCATCTGCACCGCAGCGGCGGTGACCCCGGCCGTTGTCAGGAACCGCCGCCGGCTTGTTCTGCCCGGACAACGGGAAGAAAGACATCTCTGGCACGTTTGCATGGCAGTGCTCCTTTTGACCGGGATTACTCGGGCTTCAGTTCCTTGATGTAGACGTTCCTAAAGTCGATGGGCGACCCGTGCCGCTGCAGCGCGATCTCGCCTTCGGGCGGGATACCGGGTAACTGCGCATTCCTGATGACCACCTCGCCGTTGAGTTCCACGGTCAGGCGGTCGCCCTTCATCGTGATCACAAAGGTGTTCCACTCGCCGATGGGCTTGTCCGTTTTCTTGATGGGGGTACAGGCCTTGACGACTTCCTCGGGCTGTTTCTTGTCGGTGCGGTATCCCCAGACTTCGCCCGAGCCCATGTTGTGACACCAGATGTTCACCTGGCTCTTCGATTGGCCGCGGAGATAGACCCCGCTGTCGCCCGGCTTGGGGAAGCGCCAATCGACCATCAAGACGAAGTCCTTGAATTTTTTGCTCGTCCAGAGATTCGGGCCCTTGCCGTCGAACTTGATGATCCCGTCCTCGACTTTCCAGCTTTTCTGCCATTTGGCCTTTTCTTCGTCCGACTCGGGTTTTCCCTGCCTGGCCTGCCAGCCGGTGAAGTCCTTGCCGTTGAAGAGCTTCGTAAAACCCTCGGGCGGTGTGTTGTCGGCCGCCAAGAGCGTCGCCGACAAGACAACCGTCGCTGCCAGGGCGGAAAAAAGAATCTTGCACATCGGTTCGTCCTCCTTCAGTAAGAAGTGTTCATTAAGGCACGTTGTTGAGTATGTGTAATGTGTCGACGCTGTGTTGACGCTACCAGTAGCCGCGGCTTTGCAGCTTCGGCCGATCCTCAACGGGCGGGCAGATCGAGCACCTCGCCGCCGCGGCCCTGCTGGATCAGCGGGACGTAGGTCTCCAGCTCGTCGCAGGTTGCCTTGTCGGTCAGGTCGATGGTACACCGCCGCTCGGCCGACATGTAGGCGGCCATCGTCAGCCGGGTGATCTCCAACCCGTACTCCCAGTCCAACATCGCGGGGCGCCCCCCGGCAAACGCGGCCACGGCATCAACGTTTTCGTCGGTGTACCCGTACAAGTCGGCCTCGTTCGGCTGGACGGTCATCAATCCGCGGCTGGCCTGGGCCTTCTCCAACGCCGTCTCGGTATCGGCAACACTCGCAGCGGCCGCGTCGCCGACGAAAATCTCCAGCGGCGAACTCAGGCTGTTCATCTCGAACGCGTAACCCGGACCAAGCCCGTCGGCCGAAAGACGCAACCCAAGCTTGTCGAACATCCACGACACCGTAAACTGGCTCTTGACGATTTGCCCGGTATCGGGGTTCCGGTACGTGACCATGCCAGTGGCAAAATCTTCGGCCGGTATCTTGGCGTAGTCGATGCCATGGCGCTCGATCAGTTCGGCACGATATCGCGGCTGCCCCCACTTCAACAACGACAGATCGGCCATGACCGACCGCGGCTCGAGAAACCGGACCGGTTTGCCGGGCGGGGTCAGTGCGTACCATCCCATGGCGAGGCAGTGGCAGCCCATATCGCTCATCACGCCGCCGCCCTGCCGGGTCGGGTCCCAGAACCATGCGCTGTGCGGGCCGCCGTGCTCCTCGCCCGAACGGACAAGCGAAAGCGGGCCCATCGCTTCGATCACCGGCGCAAGCTGTTGTCGCTGCGACTGGATCGCCTTCATGTGGACCTGGTTCTCGAAATAAGAGTTGGGCAGATTCACTTCGCCGATCATCGCGAGCAACCGACGGCCTTCGGCCATGTTTCGCGCGAGCGGTTTCTCGCAGATGATCCCTTTCAGCTCCGCGCCCGCCTTGACGGCGCCGACAATTTCCTCGACGATTTCCACCCGTGCAAAGTTCGGGGCGAAGACCGCAATTACATCAACGTTCGGGGCCATTTCCTCGATGCTTCCGAACTCGCGGGCGTTGCCCAGCCCGTTCTCCCGGACAAACGAAATCAGGTGATCGACCGGATCGCGCGACACGAACCCGGCAACCTCGACTCCCCGCACTTCGCACAGGGCGCGGAGTTGAAAGGCGGCGACGAACCCGCCGCCGACGATCCCGTAACGCAATGGACTCATAATCTCACCCTCCTTACGGGCCGTGACGTTTTCTTCTCGTTCTGCAAACTCGGATGGCACCACTATAGCGTGTTTGCAGGCCGCTACATATCCCCCGGCCACGGATTTATGCGCAGAGCTTGACACCGGCACGCGAGTGTAAGACACTTAGGATCGGCCGAGAAATAACCTGCCGGATTCAAGAATAAAGGAGGGGGCACCTGCCCCCGGCCCATAACCAAACAAGGCCCATAACCAAACGAGCCAAGTCCGGGGGCAGGTGCCCCCTACTTTCAATCCAAATCGGAAAGGTATTCTTCGGTCGCCCTTTAGCAGCGTTGGAAATCCCGCAAAACCAAGAGAAACAAGGCAGGGCGTGACATGAAAGAACCGGACAAAAAACCCGCCCGCGGTGAATTCCTCTGGGGTCCGGCGGCGGCATGGGCCGGCGGACTCGGCATCGCCCAGGCGGCACACGCCGCCGGCGACGAGAAAATCAGGATCGGACTGGTCGGTTGCGGCGGGCGCGGCACCGGCGCCGCCGTGAACTGTATGGACGTGCAGAAGAACATCCGGCTGGTGGCCATGGCCGATGCCTTCAAGGACCGGGCCGAAAGCTCGCTTTTGCGGCTGAAGAAAAAGTTCCCCGACCAGGTCGACGTCCCCGGCGAGCGGATCTTCTCCGGCTTCGACGCGTATCGCAAGGTGCTCGAATCCGACATCGACCTGATCTTGCTGGTCACGCCGCCGGGGTTTCGCCCGATGCAATACCGCGCGGCCGTCGAGGCCGGCAAGCACATCTTCATGGAGAAGCCCGTCTGTGTCGATGCGCCCGGTTTCCGCTCCGTCATGGAAACCAACAAGACGGCCGACGAAAAGAACCTGAAAGTGGCCGTGGGCCTCAATTCTCGCCACACACCGCCGTGTATCGAGTCGATCAAGCGGGCACGCGACGGCGCAATCGGAGAGATGAAACTCCTGCGGGCCTACTGCAACAACGCCGGCGTCTGGGTCCGCCCCCGAAAACCCGGACAGACCGAGATGGAATACCAGATGCGCAACTGGTTCTATTTCGTCTGGCTCTGCGGCGACCACATCGTCGAGCAGCACGTCCACCTGATCGACCGCGCCAACTGGTTTATGGGCGACCACCCGGTCCGGGCCAACGGCCAGGGCGGCCGCGAGGTACGCAAGGGCAAGGACCACGGCCAGATCTTCGACCACCACTTCGTCGAGTACACCTACGCCGACGGAACGAAGCTCTTCAGCCAGTGCCGCCACATCCCGGGCGCCGCGCGGATGGGAGGCACGATCGCCCACGGCGTCGACGGTGTGGCCGACAGCTCCGGCAACATCACCGGCAAGGCCCCATGGCAATACGACGGCCCGCGCGTCAGCGGACACGCCCAGGAACACGTCGACTGGATCGAGGCCATCCGCGAAAACAAGAAGTACAACGAAGGGTGGTTCGGCGCCACCAGCAGCATGACCGCCGTGCTCGGCCGCATGGCCACCTATTCCGGCAAGGTCGTCAACTGGGACGACGCGGTGGCCAAGGGCCCCGACGAGATGCCCGAAAAATTCGCCTTCGACGCCGATCCGCCGGTGAAGCCGGACGCCGCCGGCAACTATCCGGTGCCGGTGCCGGGCGTCTTCAAGCCATATTGAAAACCATATTGCGGCGCCAGCCATACATGACCCGTTCAAGTTACCCGGCACCCCCACATTCGGGCCTTGACATATCACGAAAATGCCGCGCGCAACTCTTCCCAAGAATTCACTATTCCGGTAAGATGCGGTTAGGGAGGAGGCTTGGAAGAGCGTCTATCGCTTTTCTCTTCTGACATTTCGGGACGCCGACTTATCGTTGCGCTCTTCTTTCCCACTCTTTCCCTGCTAGTCTTTATCTAATCGATTTTTCGCGGCATAGACGGCTGGCCGTGGACCGGAACAGATTCCAGCGGCCGTGTGTGGCTTTCTCCGCAACCACGGGGCATTGGGAGGGCAAGTACCATGTCCATTCGTGTTGTCTGTCCAAACGGGCATCTGCTCAAGATCAAGAACAAGTATGCCGGCAAGGCCGGGTTGTGTCCCGTCTGTAAAGCCCGCATCATAGTCCCCGACCCCAGAGAGGACGACTTGACCGACGATTCGATCATGAACGTTCTCGACCCGCACGAGTCGGGTCTGTCGGGCAAGGCGCTCGAAATCCCGGATTCCCGGGCCAAACTCGTCGAAAAGGAATCCGAAGAATGGTGGGAATCGCATGACTCGCCGTTGAAAATTTGCGTCCGGTGCGATAAGGAGATCCCCTCGGACGCCGCCGTCTGCCCCTTCTGCAAGACGTACATCGGCAGTCTCTACGATCCCTCCGACGAACACTCGAAAGAGATCACGACCTAGAATCGAAAAAGTCGGGGTCTGGTCCAATTTTCGGCAACACCGCGGGTTTTTCACCTGAATCGTTGGCCGAAAACTCGGACCTGACCACCTCCTTCCACCAAAAAAATGAGCGTCCAGCGGGAGTCGAACCCGCACTTGGAGCTTGGGAAGCTACCGTGCTACCGCTACACCATGGACGCTTACTTCCGATTATAGCCCCCCGAATACGGGCGTCAACCCGCCGGACCGCCGCCGGCGGCGGAAGGATGCGGGCAAGCTACTCGGGCAGGGTCGCTATACTGGTGCCGCAATGGGGGCACACTCGCGGAGCATCTCGCGCAGGTCTTCACCGCCTCGTCCGCCTTTGCCGGTGGGGAATCGTCTGCTTCCGGGGAACTGGCCAGCATAATCGATTCTCCCGAAAACGAGGACATTGATTCGACATCCACAACGGGAACCCTTACTCGGGCGTCGCATATCGGGCAACGGCCCAATTTCCCGGCGTACTTGTCCTTGATCTTCAACGTGTGCCCATTCGGACAGACGGTACGAATAGACATGGCAAATCCTCGAGCGTCGTGCCTCTTCCGCCCGTAAGTGAAGGAAATAGAAAAGTTTGCGCCGCCGATTTCTGGAACACCCCAGGCCCGGGAAAAAGCAACAAGAATAAATCACCCCCTGCCGTCAGTAGCCTTGCTGCGGGCGGCGGCTGGTGTGGTAAATCCTGCAATTCGGCAATGCCTGCTGAAGTTGCTCGACACCCTCATCAGTGACTTGCGTATCGTTGAGCCATAACCCATTGAGTCTGGGCAGCCCTTTGAGGTGTACCAGTCCGGTGTCCGTCACTCCAGTGCTGGAGAGGGTTAGACGATTGAGGCGAGTCAGTGGAGTGACGTGTTGTTCGACCCAGCCGTCCGCAAGCTGCGGACGTGTGATGCCAGGAGCAAAAGGGTCCGCGTTGGCGGTGCACTCCACGACATCCGCCAAGAAATCTATCCCGACCAACGAACGAAACCATGCCGGACCCGGCGGCTGTGCGTCCGGCATGTAGACGTCGTTGGCATCGACCTGATAGTCGTAGAAAACCCGTCCACCCGAATCCTCAATCGCATCGACCGCTCTCCTCTGCTGGTTAGCCTTGTGGCAAATCCACCCAAGCCAGAGGGCAAAGATCAAGGTTACCAGAAACAAATGCCACAGGCGGTACTGATACCAGCGGAGTTTGGGTTTCGGCTTGGGTTGGGGCTTCTCGCTCATGCCCGGATTCTACCACGTCGGGCGGGGGCAAGGAAATGGCTTTGCTGCGGGTGGCTGCCGCCCTGCCGGATTCTGGATTGACTGCTACGAGTAGGGTATACTCCCCTTCGGTTTCTGTGGTCGCGGGCTCTCTTCCGGTGCCGTGACTTTCAAGATGATTGGTTTGACTTCGAGTTTTGCGTTGGCAAGTTTCGCCAACGCCTCTTGAGCCTCTGCCGGCGATAGGTAGACCGGCAAGCGGCCGTCGATAATCTCGACCATTCCATCGGCGTTGGTTAGTACCCAAAAGAGTCGTTGAGGTAGTCTTGCATCACTCATGATCGGTTCCTTAGTTCGGGTTTTGCACATTTCACGCGGTCGTTTGCGGCGGGCCAAGGGCTATCCTGCAAGCGTCGCGAGGTAGGTCAGCAGCGTCAGCTTTTTCTTCCATAGTGTGCTTTTCCGCAGCA
>Ga0180432_10001988_pt1 | contig 31273 bp, 41 predicted proteins | sample SS_ome_10_FD_132414 | JGI IMG/M metagenome (GOLD analysis project Ga0180432, IMG submission 132414) | Hypersaline lake sediment archaeal communities from the Salton Sea, California, USA - SS_1_MS_2 metaG | ecosystem: Environmental > Aquatic > Non-marine Saline and Alkaline > Hypersaline >...
CAACGCCTCGCAACGCCTCGCAACGCCTCGCAACGCCTCGCAACGCCTCGCAACGCCTCGCAACGCCTCGCAACGCCTCCCAACGCCTCGCAACGCCGCGCAACGCCTCGCAACGCCTCGCAACGCCTCGCAACGCCTCGCAACGCCTCATGACACTCGCATTTTGGAGCACGTAGCAAAGGTGCGCGCTTCGAGCTTCCAATTCGCTCTATCTTTTCTCTCGCGTCTCTCACAACTTCGGCGCGCCTACGAGAGAATGCAGCCCGCGCGCCCCTCCCTAACCTAGTGTTCTCCTCTTCACGCGCCCATCGGACGTCGCCTCGTAGAGCGCGCACTTGAGCTCGGGCCGCTGAGCGCCGAGGCTCTCGAAGAAGGCCCCGGCAGTCCTAAGGTTCGCCTCATCGTCATCCGAAAAGCCAATACTTGTGGCGTCCGGGTGATGCGTGAGAAAGTCCTTCAGCGCCAGGCACTTTCTTTCTTCGATGCTTTTGCCCTCGGCCCCAAAGGACTCGAGGAATTCCTTGCTGTTGCAGCAGTAGAAGCGGACGCCGTCGCCTTCGGGGAGTTTCACTTTCCCTAGTTCCGCGAGCGCACGAACGAGGAGACGGCGCATCTCGGTGGCGGAGTTTTCGCGCGCTGTCACGACGGCGATGGGCGAGCCCTCTTCAACCGCGCGCTCGAGGACAGAGAGACAGGGCGCCGCAACAAGCGTACAGCAGTCGACCTTGCGTAGCTCGACGAAGGCATCTTCTGCGAGGCGCACGGTTCCGCGCACTGCTGCGTACTCCCGCGTGGGGATGCGCCCCTTGTCTGTGCGAATGCAGCTGTCGGTGGTGACGAGATTGTCATCCAAGTCGAAGGAGTACAGCTTGAGCATCTCGTGCAAGGGAAAGGGAGCGTAAGGTGAAGTGCCGACTGGCTTTGATGCTCCGGAAATGCTGCGGCGTAGCTATTACTCGTTCTCGCCCTGCGCGTCTCCACAGCACGTATGCGCCGAGCCCAGGCATGAGCACCACGAGAACTGCTAGCGACACTGCGCAGCCAGGCTGCGGCGGTTGCGGGCCCTCACCCTGCGCGTCTCCATAGCGCAAATGCACCAAACCCTAGTAGGAGCACCACTAGAATCACTATCAGCACTATGTAGCCCGCGGGGAGGGACCACGGACTCGACCAGATGCCACACACGGAGTACCGGTCAGGCGGGAGCCCACGCTGGGTTGAAGCCAGGCGCCAAAGCCTGGGTTGCTCGACAGCTGGATATTGCCGCAGCCCCCTTGAGCATCGGTTACGGGGTAGACTTTGCCATCTGCGTCTTTCGCCGTGTACTCGTATCCTTTGACACGACCGGCACACTTCCAAAACTGCTGTAGCTGTTCATTGGTCAAGGCTGTGCCCTTGTGGTATATGGTCGTCGCCTCGTGGGGGCCCTTCCGCTCATCTGATGTGGCTGGCATGATGCCCCCCATGAAAATTTTACCGCTGCAATCATACACATCGACTGTCCTGTCTGCCAATTGTGAATGTAGCAGTGAGCTCCCTTCAGAGTCCATCCTCGCGTCTTGTTTGTAAAGCGGCGAGTTTTTTTGTGGGCCATGCGATCATAGATTCTAATCTGGGCTGGTCTTCGCTATGTGGCGCTCCTGCTGCGTCTAACTCATTTGACCCTGCGTCGTCATAAAGGTGTCGAGAGCCCCCGTTTGTCGCGCGGAGATGTTGTGCACCCATGGCATGAGTTCCTCATCTCCCAGCTCCCAACATCATCTGTGCAGCATGTATGCGGACAAGAGAACCTAGACGGACCGCGCAGTCAGGAGCCGCATGTGACGCTGCTCTCGTCTTGTACGTTGTTCCCGCAGACGTTGACCACTAGCCTAGCTGGCCGCCCTGGCGCTGCTGGCTCCAACCTGTGCGCCCCCCCGCGCCTTTTCGTGGCTCTCGCGGCCGCTGCCATGGCGCGTTCTGCCTCTGCGAGTACACAAGGCGGCGCGCTGAAGGCGCCTTGTCGGCCAGCGACACCCGTGCGCCGTCGGTCCTGCCGCCGCTTCCAGCGCCTCGGGCCAGAGATTTCGCTCATGTGCTGCGCATACCACTGCTGGCTCTGGATCTGACCCATTGCACACTGAAGCTGGCCTTTCTGGTACGCGGGGTCCAGAGCGACAGGAGCGACGCAGACGCCATCACTGGTATACCAAAGAAGGACACGAGGGCCGCCTGTCCAATACGGCCACTGCTCGACCCAGGCCATGGCGGCACAAATGCGGCGCTTGAGCCCCAGTAGCACGCGGTGTCGCTTCGTCTACCTCGCCTGGCCGTCAAAGGCCTCCGCCCGGGCCTGCTGAAGCCGGGCCGTGCAGGACGAGAGAAGAGCTTGACCAGTCTCTACAGCAAATGCCCCCCCTTCCCCTCCGCAGGCCTCCGCGCTGCCCCCAAGGGCTCCACAGTAGCACTGCGTCCTCCACGGGCCATAGGGGAAGGCCGCGTTGCATTGGACCAGGTTTCCGGCCTCGTGCAGGCAGAAGTCGGACACACCACCGCTCCACGCGGAGGGTAGGGAGCACGGGGCGGACGCGTAAAAGGGCACATCGATGTCGAGGCCGACCGCTCCTTGCAGGGGCGCAGGGAGAACTGGTCGTAGAAACGAAGCCTGCAAGGGGGCATCGAGGGCTGCGCGTGGAACCCGCGCGGACCACATTTCTTTACGGCTGGAGCCTTCCGCGTTATAGGCTCCGCCCTGTGCCCCCACCCGTGCGCGGACTGTCCCCTTCCTCCGGAACCTCATTGAAGAAATCCGTCCCGCCGACTAACTTGCGGTTGTAGCTCGTCGACTGCACGAAGACGCGCCGCCCTTCGGCGCACGTCCCTGGGCGGAGGGGCACCGTGCGACCCTCGCCCTCCGAGGGCACGCCAAGGGCTGCTCGTGCCGCATCGCCCTCCACTGCGAACCCCTCAATCCCGAGAATAAGGACCTGCTTGTTGGGCGCGAGCTTCTCTGGCTTTGTGAGCTCGTAGTAGCCTCGCCCCGGGCGGAAGACGATGCCCATGCCTTCGACAAAATCGCGGATGGAGCAAGCCTCATGTACGCGGAAGGTCTGGAATCGCCCTCTGGCCGGGGAGCTCGCGGAGTCTTCAGCCGCAGGGGGGGGGGCTCAGGCCACTCCTCCCCTTGGGCCGCGCGAGCGATGACTTCGAGGATCACTTTCTGGGCATCCCGGAGCTGGTGGAGCTGCAGGAGGTGCCCGCCGCTCGCTGCGGCGAACTCCCTCCAGAACGCAGAAGACCCCATCCTGTCGCCGATGTGGCGGGGACACTACACCGCATAGCAGCTCACGCCTTTCATGGCTAGAAGTCTCACGGCCTCGCGCCATTCCAGGCCCTCCCGGTTGAGAACATACCCGGGAGGGTGAGGATCGCGTCCCCAATGAACATGAGGACCTTAGTGGCCTCCGAGCTCCACTCGTAGGCCGCGATCCTATGCAAGGCCAGTTCGTAGGCCTCAACATAGTCGAAGCCATCAGTGCGGCCCAGGGTCGTGAGGAAGCGACAGCTCGTGGCCACGTCAGTCCAGGACTCCAGCGTCCTGGTAGTCGCCACTCGCACTGATGCGCACGCGTAGTCTGCTGCCAAAGCGTCGCTCGAGTTCTTCCAGGAACCCTTTCACATTGCGTTTCAACTCTGCCAGCGCGGGGTACATGGACCCCGTGCTGTCGAAATGAAGGGCCACCTGCATCGCGTCTCCTTCGTTTCGCGATGGCGCCAGTAAATGACTGTGCTCCGTCTTGCACACAAATTTCTCAGACGACACGTCCTTCGGTCAAGGTGGCCTGCCGAGGTTCCGGGGCCAGGTCGTTCACTTCCTGTCGCATAACCTTGTCGGCCACGCGGGACGAGGTATGCGGGCGAAGGTCGGCGGCGAGAAGACCGGCGGCCGCGGCTGGTCCCGTGATGGGCACGTCGAACCTCATGCAGGCTCCTCTGAAGGCCGACGCCCACGCAAGGATTCGCTTCGTTTCCACTGCACCGCAGACGAAGCCTCCGACCGCGGGCGCCCTACGCAAGGCGTCCTCAACGTCGGCCTCTTGGAAATCGTCGGGGAGCGCACTGACCGCTACGGCCACCGTCTGGAGCCAACCATTTTGCTCCACGCCTTTTGAGGGAGCGGCGCCCGCGGTCCTGCGTCTCTTCCTGCCCGCCCCTTCGGAGGGGACGTCGGGCTGCAGATCGTGCAGGGCTCTCGCCGCAGAGGCGCGGCGCCGCGGGCACTCGGCGAGGGCATTCTGTAGGGACGGCAGGAGGGCCCGGCAGCCGTCGCCCGGCGGCCTTCCCAGGAGCTTGGCGCCGCGCGAGTCGCCGCGCCCGAGGGCCAAGAGCAGGGCACGAAGCGCCCCGTCCGTCCGCTGGGCCGCGCGATCGGGTAAGAGCAGCACTGCGAAAGAAGCCGCTGCGCTCCAGACGTCTGCTTTCTCGCAGTACGAGGCGCGCGCGAGCATCTCCGGCGCCGCGAAGCGGCGCTCGCACGCAGTGCCCGTCAGGTCCTCTGCCCATTCAGCGGCGCTGAACCGACGGGCCTCCGCAAAGCCGCAGAGGCGAACGGCGCGCCACCACTCCCCGGCACAGCTCTGCACCAAGACCCGCTTGGGCGCGATTCTCCGATGTGCCACGCCCTGGCTGTGCATGTAGACGACGCCGCTCAGGACCGCGCGATAGGCTTCCTGGACGGCGAAGCTGGGTGCCCCCTCGCTGCCGTAGTGCCGCTGACTGCAGACGAGAAGATCCGCCTCGCAGAGGGGCGTCAGACGAAACACGCCGCCGAGGGATGCAAGCCCTGCTGGATAGTCGAGGAGGCGGTCCAGGTGCGGGTGGGTCAGTGACTGCAGGACGTCGAGCTCCTGGCGTGCCCGCGCCTCGGCCCGCAGGGTCGCGTAATCGCTCTTGCTTCTGTCTGCTCGAGCGATGCGTGAGCTTGGCAACAGTGCAGGCGTGAAACGGAGGAAGGCCTCGCGCCCAGGGAGCACGTAGGCCATCCACGCGGCGCCACGACTGTGGGCCTTAAATGTCAGCCCCTGCGCCGACAGAGCATTCTCCAGTGCTGGCTGCGAGGGCCCAAGGGGCGGCATGGGGGCGCGAAGTGAGTGCTCGCATCACGTTCCCTTGAGTGCTCGCTTTACTTCTTCGCGGCAGCAAAGAGTGGCGGCGCTGCACGCGTCCTTCGGCGCGGATGCACGGTCTGGGCGCGGCATCGCTGGTCTTTCGCCTTTGAGCAATTTCCGAAGCGGTTACGGAAGAAATCGTCCCAGCATGGCGATGCCCATCGACAAACTCGTTCTAGACGGATCACACCAGGGCTCTGGAGGGCCCGACGATGTCCTGGCCACGGTGCTTCGCCCCTCGATGAAAGCCAAGCCGCCAGTGGCGCCCAAGATCTTGGAACCAATAGTGAAGCCCGTCACGCACACAAAGAGAGACCCCGTGGACATCTCCATCTCGGACCAGCTGTGCGTGCAGGTCGAGACGTCAGCGTGTACGGCAATTGAGGACATGTGCGCGCTCATCCATGCCGCACCGAACGCGACCAGCGTTGACCCGTCCTTCTGTGCGGGCGTGCAGGATTTCTGTGCTAATCAAGCCCTCGCCGACCCGACCGCGAGCGCCACGGTTGACGCGAAGTTCTGCCTCAAGCTCAAGGCGTCGAGCCAACTCTGTGCGGCAGCCAAGAAGGCTTGCGCGCCGGGCGGCAAGGCCGCGGGAAGCGCATTCTGCACACGCGTCCAGACGCTCTGCGCCGCTTAGACCCGCGGGGAACCGACTCAGTCGTCCCGGTCGAGCCAACTGTAGCGCGAATTGTTGCTTCGCGACCAGGACACCATCATGACAAGGATTGTCAGCGGCCCAAAAATGTACATCAGGACGCGGCCCATCTTCTGGTCATCACCATAGCTCCCGCGATCGCCAGGGCGTCCGCCGCGCATCAGTCGGGGATTCAGAGTAAAGCCTAGACCAACGAGAAAGACAACGAGGAAGCACAGGCCGATCCCAAAGCTGATGGGTGAGTCAAGCGGCCAGGTCGTGGCCATCTGTCTGTTTAACTCTGTACTTTTCCTTCCCCACGACGCCCGAAGGCGCTGCCGCTCCCAGGCGGCGGAGACTACGCGCCCGCGCGCCTGCCGCTCGACCTGAAGAGGTCCATCTGATGTTGCGAAAGGCGTCGGTCCGATTCCCGCGCGCCGGGTGGCGGGGGCACGCGACGTACGACTGGGCTCGGCGGCGCCAGGGGAGTTTCCTGCGGCGCCCGCGCCACTGGGGGCCACGCGCAGAGCAAGCGCGCGCCTTCGGCGCTGGCGAGCATGGACGCTAGGTGCACAAGAAGTGACACTCGCTTCACGACGTGAAGCGCGGGGTCCATAGCGTTTGGGCTCGTCGGACGCGTTAGCTCCTTCTGGAACTCGACCACCTCCACCTCGAACTCGCGCAGCTCCCCCAGCCACCCAAACCTTGAAGGTAGTATAGGACTGCGGCGTTCGGAGCGCCGGGTCGGAGCGACCTCTGGGATGCCGCGTTCGGACACCGCTCGGACGACTACAGCACCGAGCCCCAGGTCCGACATCACGGGAACGAAGAGGCCGTGCAGGATGCTCCGCACTTCGCTCACGGCCCGCGCAGTGACGGGCTCGTACCCGTCCATGCACTCCGGACACAAGGCTAGAGAAATGAGAGGCGTCTGGACGCTTTTCGCTTGCTCGTAGGTCACCAGCACTTCGCGCATCGTTATCAGAAAATGAGACAGCCGAGTTTCAGACGCCGCGCTCGCGCTGGTTCTTCGGCGATACTCTCTGTCGATGCAGAGCGGGTTATCCTCGAGGAGCTTACGATTTAGCCCGGCGGAGGGTACGAGGAAGTCCGTTCCATAGGCGATAGAGAAAGCCAGCGTCTCGCCCTTCTGAAGGTCGCCTGAGGGAAGGGCCTCCCAGCTCTGTCCATCTCCGGCGGGAACCTCTACGGCGTACGTGACGGCCGCAGAGCCATTCACGCGGACGAGCCTGAAGAGGGCGCGTTCCGGGTCCCCCTCCGGGACGAGCACAGGACGTCCGAGCGACGCGGCTGTCATCGTCAGCGATTCTGGCCAGAAGGGCAACGAACTCTGCGGCATGGGGATGCGGACGACCGCGTTCCCAGCTTGGGTGCACAAGTGCAGCTCGACGTCGTCAGGGTCTGCGGCAAGGCCCCCGTGGCACTCGAGCGTCCCACCAAGCCAGAACAGCGCGGGGGCGAGCAACGCTTGGAGCGTGTTCTCTGTGGCCATGGGCGCTCTCCCTTTGTCTATTGGGGAGTGTCCTCGCGGTCTTCACGCGAGGCACGGGGCCTGGACTCCGGAACCTTGAGGCGCTCGAGGGCCCGCCGTATGTCTATTGGGACCCATGATCCATTGGGGCGCCGCTGGCAGAGGTGCATCGAGTCCTCGGTGACGAGCACGTAGGGTCCGTCCGAGGCGCGCCACTCTGCGGGGAGGGGTAGGTCGTCGGGCGAGCTGGCCAGGGACTCGTCCCACGTCTCCATTGCGAGTGCCATCGCGTCCAGCATCCGCTGCGCCTGCGGCGCGCGGCGGAGGAGAGTGTCGAGGACGACGCCGATCACCACGGCGCCAGCCGCTGCGCAGTACAGGTTCGCAAAGGAAAAGCGCGAAGCAGCCATGCCAGGCGCCTCCATTATTTACTAAGACGGGCAGCCATCCTATGCCCCCGCGGTCTCCAGCTCATCCGCCCTCGGGGAAGCGTTCAGCTCGTCCTTGTCTGAGAAGGTCACCCACAGGGGGGGACGGGCCGCGGGCGCGGCAGGAAGAGCGCTCGAGGCCGCGGGCGCGGCAGGAAGGGCGCTCGAAGCCGAGGGCGCAGCTGGAAGAGCACCCAGAGCCGCGGGCGCATCAGGGAGGGCGGCCGTTCCCGGACGAGCGCTCGCGGCCCGCGCCTCCGCTGCCTCGGCGAGGGCGATGGCGTCCGGCTTCCGCTCGTCGGTCCTACGAGGCCGGGCCTTCGTGCTCAGCCACGCTGCTCCCTCATTCCTGCGGCGCCGCGTCGCGGCTTCCACGTCGCGTGCTCTGGCGGGCCTCGCTGGGGGGGCCGGGGCCTCAGCCCATGCGCGCGCCAGACGCTCCTTGGCGAGCGACATTGCGCCCTTGTTTGCGCGCGGCTTCCCAGCGCGCCCAGCGATGGCTGGCGCTGCTCCAAGCGAGAAGAGTCGAGCACGCTGGTTCACGGGCGGGCGGAAGGGCCCGGCAGCTTCGCGGAGAGAGGTGACAGCGCTCTCCGTGGCGACGGCCGGCGCTTCCGCTCTGGGCGCGCGCTTGGCCGCCCTGCTGCGCGTGTACGCGTCCCTAGGGAGTCCGAGGAGGTGGTCTCCCTCCAGTTCGCGGTGTGCTTCCTCCTCTTCTCGGTGGCTCAGCCGATGCGCGCGGGGAAGACTCGAGAGCGCGTCTCGGAGTGGCTTGAGGCCCAACTCGGACGAGTCTGCGAGGTACTCGCGCCGCGCGTCGGAGACTGTTGCGGCGAGGGGCAGCGGGGGCGCCTCGGGGACGAAGGGGGCCCTCGCTTCCAGGGCCTCGTCGTCCATTTTTCTCCTTGCTAGAGACCGACGCGCGCCAGGCGGAAAGCCAAAGGCACTTCGCGGGTCATTGAAAGAGAGATGTGGCCCGCCGAGGTTGAGGGAAAATGCGCGCAGCGCTTTCCTTGCCGCCCGCCGCCCCGTTACCTCCCCTCAGGGAGCGCCAACCCCGTCGGCAAGAAAGCCCTGTGCGTGGAGCGGCTCTGTGCCCGGGGCGAGGTCGACGCGCCAGAGCTGCACGCCGGCACCGTTCGTGTTGAGACAGCAGACGCTTCCCAGACGACGGTCCGCGTGCATGGAAGCGTGCGCGCGGGAAAGGCTCGCTGCGAACCCGTTCGCCTGCACGTCGGCGCCGAGGCACGCGTCCGAGGGGATGTCGAAGTGTACGGGACGGTGGAGGTGCGGGGCGCGGCCGTACGAACGGCGAGGCAGAGCGCGCTGCCCGTAGTCCAAGGGGCAGGAGGTGTCGAGGATGCGAAAAACTTCTTCCTCCGACCACCGACTTCTTTTGTACGTGGGAGAGCCGAGGCGACGGTCAAGGGGCCCTACGCGACCGCCGGAGGAACGCTGCTTCTCTCCTCAGACTCTTTTGGCGCAGTGCGCACAATTCGCGTGCGTGGACTAGCCCTTCAGTCTTTGCAAACAGTTGACAGCGGATCGGTCGTCACGACATACGTTCGGGCAGCCCCACAGAGCTCCTGGGGGCACTGGCGGCAGCTCCAAGATTAGGCTGCGGCACGGAGTCTGAGCGCTTTGGCAAAATAGGCGCGCCCGCTGGAGGAGTCGAGTAGCTCCGTGCACAGCTCATTGCGGGCAGCCTCTACCACCGCCGACTCCCTGCCGACAAATTCCTTGGACGCCATGATCTGCTCACAGTGGGCGAGGACCTCGGCAGCGGCCGCAATGGATGCCATCCGTTCCGCCGCCACGCGCGTGGCGAGCTGCGTTCCCAGCGCGCGGCGCTCCCGCTTGCTCACTCGCGGCAAGAAGGGATCGCGACCGCGCATCACGTCGTGGAAGACAAGTGTGCGGACCATTCTGAGGTACTGCTCTTCGCCAACGAGGAGGGCGAAAGAGTCGCAATGCCGCTTTACTGCTCCGTCCAGCACGCAGGGCGTTGGCCAGGCGGGCGCGCAGTAGCCTTTTGTGTCTGCCATGCTGTGGCGTCGGGGGCTGTGAGCTTGAGGCACGATGACTGAGGGTGTGAACTGGCCGCGCCGGAGCAGGTGCCACCTCGCCCTCCGTTCGAGCATCAACTTCGTATGCGCAGAAGGAGCGCCGCACCATGCGCCGGGGCTTCCCAATGCCTCTGCGCACAGCAGCTCAGCAGCTCCGCTTCAGGCAGGCGCAACTGCGTCGGGGCGCCTCGCTTTTGGCGGATGCGCTGCCCCGTCTCCGAGAGGCTGAAGGATGACACTCTCGTAAAGCGAGGAGAAGGCTGCGTCCGTGTGCGCTCTCCTCCACAGATCTTGGAAAGATTGCGGCGTGGCGCCCGCACTCTCCTCACGGGCCGAGGAAAGGCCAGCGCCGCTCCTGCCGACCAAGTTCCCACATCAAGCGCAGCAGCTCCTGCCAGGCCGAGGGGGCTGTCTCCAGCGAACTTGCGTGAAAGGCGAGACTGCACCAAAGCCAGCCCTCCGCCGTCGTCATGCTTGTTCTCATAGCGGAAATGGCGTTTGCGTTATGGGCGACCTGACCCATCTGTCGGAAGCGTGGGCGACCACGCCTTGTGGCCTCCTCGCTTTTCCAAAGACTCTCCTCCCTGCAGACAGTCTGTGGCTGTCACACGACCTGCCAAGGACGAGTCGAGGCCTATCAGAAGCTGCAGTGCCCCAACGCCCTGGGGCGCTTCTGCGTGGTGCGCTCAGAGTTCTTTCAAGACATGTCTCAACTGCTGCGCCACGTGGGCGTCCCGCTTGCTCAGGTCGCAGAGCTTCTGCTGGTCCGACGAGGGGTCCACAGCACACCCCAAGGAATTGCGCAGTTGCGAACGCGGGACGATTTGCAGTTGTGTCTTTAGCGCGACGTCAGTGGCACCTTCATAGACAGGGGCACCTCTGCCGTAGAGTCTCTGGCTGCTGCATGCGGGACAAGACCGTTTGAAAGACTTCGGGCCCCAGGGATCGCCTATTCTCCGCGCGCCTGCCAGAACGCGCACTTCAGAGTACCTTCTGGCGGGGCTACTGCTTGCTTCCCCCTGCGAGCCTGAACGGGGGGGTCATCCATGAACAGTTCGTCTCGGTCAGGCAGATAGCTTTGCCTGCCCTCCTTGATGCTATGCTGGCGAGGGCAGGGCTCGCATGAGTTCTGCGAACGGTGGAAAGGGCTCGACTTTAAGAAGGCACGCCTCTGCTGGAGCGCACAGCGCGGAGAGCCCACACTGCCCCGCCTCGTGAGGCCCCAGCGATCCCAGAAGAAGGAGGGCGTACCCATAGTACAGGATATCGTGCGTGAGAAGTCGAGAATGCAATGACGATGACGGCGCCACATTGAGGAGAACAACCGGGCAGCACTGGCAGCTGGAGGCCCTCAGACTGTGCAGGAAGGGCACCACGTCTTTTGCGTTGACCACAGCCAGATGCAACGCCCCGCGAAGCTGACTTGCGCGACAACGCTCTCGGGTGACGATTCGCGCTTCGGCCCAGGTCACAAGAGCGGCGGTGACTCACTGCTCCACTGTCGAGGTCTTACTCTTGTAAGGTAAACAGTATGAAGCAGACAGAGCAAAACCTACGTATCTGCTCCTGGAACCTAGAAGGAAGTACGCAGGGGTCCTTCGAATGTCCCGCGGGTGTTGTTGGTGGCAGCTGCGACAGCTACTCTGATTCCATGCGGATACCATCCAGAAGTAACAATGATAGTCTTTGCTTGGCCCGCAGCCGCGGAGATGGCCATGTATATCTCATGCCAAAGGACCACCCAGACTACAGTGAATGGCTTTCCCAGTGTAAACCTGTCCGCGTAGAGTATCACAATACAACGGACCCTGATAACACCAGACAATGGACGGACTGGGTGGAGACAGCAAGCACGGAGGAGAACCGGTGCTGGGAGACAAGGACACACATAACGCACGAGCACGAAGGTTGGACCCCCTCCGTGGTTTTTTCCGGCAGCGAGAAGAAGTGGTGCCTTCCACAGTTGGAGCAGGCGCCCAGGGATTATCTGGAGACACGGGTGACTGGCATGGTGAATACATTCCTGGACCTGCTGCCAGCTAGCAGCGTTGGCGCACTGGCGCTGCAAGAGTTGGATGCTCAACTGATAAGTGAACTAAGGACGCAGCTGAGAGGTACACATTTGAAGCTTCTCGTTGGCGACGCTTCGGAACGGACGGACTCTTTGGGCTTTCTGTATACATTCCACACCATGAATTTCCGCACTATGCGAGGTTACGCTCTGAAAGACATTGTTGACGAGCTTGGAACTCCCAACTGGCAGCAGCCCCGCGGCGCGTTAATTGCAAGGTTTGCAACTATTTCTGCGGAGCTTACGATTGCCAACGTGCACCTGAAAGCGGGAATCGAACTTTCCCAGACCCACGCCATACAGGACATCATCGCGCACCTTCAGCAGATAAATAGAGGCGTCAAAGCTTCAAATCCGATCATTGTTTTGTGCGGAGACTTCAATGACCGTGCCCCCCCAGATATGAGGGGCTACAAACGGTTCAGCAATGGCTCCGTGGACAGCATCTATATATCCCAACTGCACGCAGAGCATGCTCAAAGCACAGACTCGCACGCGAGCGAGAGTATGTCCAGAAACACAGCCGACACGGTCTCCAGATTCCCTCGTCAAAGACTTGCAGATGAACATGTTGTTCCCTATGGGGACCTGCGCCTGAGCGACCATGCTCCAATAAGCGTAGTTATACGCCCAGGCCGACAGATTGAACGCGCGAAAAGCAGGCGGAGACTGACTCAGGTGATGAGCAGATTGAAGAAAAACCCAATACGACGACTGTCGTGATGTCCACAGGCTCTCGCGCCAGTCAGGGGACTCATTCTGGCGTGGCTTACTGGCGGCCATCCAGCGGACGAAGGGCCGTACCTCTTTCCAGGCGTCGCAAAGGGCAGCCACATCTCGACAGAGACGATCCGGGCATCCTTCGCCGGGCTGTGTAAGCGCTGTGGCGTTGGAAGCCCGCAGTGCCACCCTCACGCGCTGCGTCACACGCACGCCCACATGCTGCTCGAGTGCGGAAACTCCGTGGAGTGGGCCTCCAAGTGCCTCAACCATGCCAACATCGCGACCACGCAGCGGTTCTACCTCCGTGAGAGTGCCCCCGAGCCTCCCGGTGTGCTTGCTGCGAACCCTAACGAAAACGGCGTTTCCCGGCCGCTCCCGCGTTCGTCGGCATGGCGTCGAGGCTCTCTTAAAGCCTGACCACTGATCCAGAACCGTGTGATGGCGAAGGTCATTGGCTTCCATCTTCTGCGCCCCATTCGAACCATCCTTCGCCATCCTCAGGGGTGAGATCCGGCAAAGCGGTGGCCTTCCTGCGCCATCCGTCGGGGCTGAGGCCTGTTGACGTGGAGGGACTGGCCTCCTGCTACGGCTACCTTGCTCCGGGACGCGTTGCGGGAGGTGCGGCACACGGGCAGTCCCATGGAAAAGCGCGTAAGCCATGGACGGTGGCCGCGATATCATACTCCTTTTCTGTGAGGAAGCCTGGGGGCTCGTCTTCAGCACGCACCAGCGAGTCGTGGGCGTGAGCATTGTGGCGCCCTTGCCGCCTCTCGTATGTCTGCAGCAGTCTAGGGGCTGCCAAGGGGCCGCCGCAGTTCGGGCGCTCCACGACACCCTGGAGGCCGCGGCAGCCGCACGAACCCTCACGGGAAGCACTCTCGTGGTTGCCTCGGACGTCCCTGGTCTGGCAGAGGCGGCTGCGTGGCTTCTCGGAAGCGAAGAGATATCGCTCGCTTGGGCTTTCCTGCACCTGGATCTGCCCGCGACTGCAGGCAATGGCGCCGCGAAGCGCGCGGCGCTTCTTGTGGCGCAGGGTGCGGGCATTCGAAGAGCAGGACTCTCTTACAGCTTGTCGCGCGCGGTCTGCTCTCTCGCGGATGAGCTGATGTATCCCGCGCCGAGCAACGCGCTGCTCATGCCGCATAGCGAGTTCCTTGAGCGCACTTCCTCGCCCTGCCAGGAATATGTAGTCAATGGGGACAACTGGCTCGCCCAGGGCGCCCACGCCCTTTATCCCGCCGCGTCTTCGCAGCGCAGCGTGGAGGAAGCGCTGGCTCAAAATGACGGTCTCCAGGCTCAGCAGGTCCTATGCGTGGGTGGAGGCATCGCGTCGGCCTTCGAACTCGTGTGCCAGACCTTTGCACTTCAGGGGCGCGAGGCCATTCTCGTGGGCCCCGCTTACGGCGGCATCGAGAAGGCCCTGCTTCTCTTTGGTATTCGTCCGCGCCTCCTGCCCTGCGGCGGAGACGGTCGCCGGTCCGCCGAGAGCGTGCTCGCCGCCATGACCCTGCGGACGCACCTGGTCGTCCTGACCCACCCCGCGCTGTTCACGTGCGCGGACCGGGGTGACGTCGCACAGCAGCTGGCCGGCATGCTCCCGAGCGGCTGCGTCTTCGTGGTCGACGAGTGCTACAGCCCGTACCTGCCCCGCGGGGCAGCCCGCGTCGAGGCGCTTGCTAAGCGCACCAATGGGCCCGTCGTCATTGGCCTCCGCGGCCTCAGCAAGCTCCAAGGGCTAGCAGCGCTGCGTCTGGCCTACGTCGTCTCGTCCCCGCGAGTCGTGCGACGCCTGCGGGCCGCTTCTCCAGTTAAGGAGCTGGCCGGACCCGTCCTTGCGGCTGCGCTTGAGGGCCTCCAGGGCTTCAATCGTGAGGAGGCATTGAAGCGCGAAGCCGCGGCGCGAGAGGCGCTGCAGTCAAGGCTGGCGTGTGAGTGCGGCGTCCATGCGCAGGGTGCAGGGCCGTATGTCGTCGTAACCCTGAGCATGCTCACTTTTGACAGAGCCTGCGCTCTTCTCAAGGCGCGTCACATCCACGTAAACGTGCAAACACGCCCCCTGCTGGTATACCAGCCTGTGGGAGGCCACTGGGACCGCCTGTTCTGCGCGTCGCTCAGGGCAGCGCTCGCCTACGGGGAGTCCGCAGCCTCCTCGGAGCTAGAGTCCGGGGGCGCCGGAACATTGACGGGCGGAGAATAGCGCTCGGCGGAATCCATCCTCATCTTGAACTTCTGTACCGTGACGTCGCACCGGGGCCGAAAGCGCCGGTCCTTGCAGAGAACCTCCTCCACATCGGTCAAGAGGTCGACGTACCGGAAGGCAGCCTGGGCGTGCTGCTCACTCTTACGCTCGAGGCCGAGGATGGACTGGAGCGCACCTGTCAGTCCGGAGATAGTGAGCGCGAGGACGACGACGATGGAGTTCTCTTGCACGTACTGCGCCGCGAGCAGAGGAGCGAGCACAATAGGAATGAGCACCGTCGGCACTTGGAGCGCAAGGTGACGGCAACGTGCGCGTCCTCCCGCCGCCCCGTGGGCTGCGGACTTCTGCTCCCAGGAACTTGACCAGGTGTACAACAGGAGCTCCGACTTCTCGGACCACGCCTCTTCGACCTGCTGCGTCTCCACCGCGGCAGGGGAGCTTGGGTAGCGCCAGGTTTCCGCCGCGAGGAAGGGTGTCCCCGTCACTTTCTCTGCTGCTACTGCCGATGCATATCGAGCCATCGTGAAGATTTGAGCGCGCGGAATCACGACGTCTACGTCTACTGAGCTAAGCAGAGGGGTGTCGAGCCGTTCTGCGATGCTTGGGGGGGTGTCACGGGAGCGCTGGCCGAGATGGGAGCCGCCAAGTACTGCGCCGCGGGTGCGGAGCGGAGACTTGGGGGCGTGCTTTCTCCAGTGCTGCGACAGCTTCACAGTGCTCGTAAACGAGCTTCGAGAAGTCTGTGCCCCTCCACTCAGTCCTTCTTCCTTCCCCGTTGGATGAGCTGCACTCTGGCCGTTGAGCTGCCCAAGCGCGGCCACCTCTTCGCGCGTTCGCTCCTGGGCCTCGCGGACGCGTGAGAGTTCCTCGCGGAGGCCTGAAAGGTCCTCGCGGAGGTGGCCCAGCGTTTCGCTCACGACCGTGATGCTGTCTGCAGAGCAGAGCAGGTTGGCCGTGAGCGTCTCCGCGGTGTGCAGAGCGCTTTTCGTAGAGTCTACGGCGCTCTGGTGCAGCGACAACAACGCGGCGTGGTCATGGGTCTCCTCCAGCTGGTCCTCAGGGAAAATGAGCTTCTGCCAGGGCGCGCCCTGTCCTTTGGGCTGGCGGCGGCACACGGGACAAGAGAACGTTCCGCTCTGCGACGCGCGCTTGCCGCACCTTTCGCAGAAGGACGCGTGGCCACAGGGCACACACACCACGTCTATCGCGCGCTCACAACAGATGGTGCAGAAAGGGCTCCGCACGAGCGTATGAGGGGGGAGGCGCCCTTGGCCAGGCGACGCATCCGGGACCTCAAATTCCTCAGATGCAGACTTGGGACAGCAGCAGGAGCTTCTGGAAGCAGACACGCCCATGGGGGGTGCAGGACGCACGCGAATGGGGCGGGGACTTGCTGTCTGACCAGGGGGCGAGAGCCGTGGAGCTGAGCGGTCGTCTTCGTGCGGTGCTCTGCGCCTCCGGCAGCTGTGGATCCCCGAATCAGCCCCGCTGCTGAGAGTCGGCCAATGCGCGTTGATACTGGGGGGGAAGGCGATGCACCGAGGTCACCCAACATTTTGGCACTCTCGCAACGCCACTCGGGGCCTGCCACGAAAGGCGCAGCAGAAGGGAAGCAGAGTCGCCGCTGTAACGCGTCCAGCACCAGCCCCGAGGAGTCCAACAAGGTGCACGTGCTCAACGCGGACCTCCAGCAGCGAGTCGCCGACTGCCTTTAAGCGGGGAACGGCTTGCCGCTATTCCTTGGTATCACGGTCGCACGTCGCCTTCCGTTACGCCGGACCACGAAGCGCGGCAGGACCCTGCGTCTCCCAGAGTCGTCTCAGGGCCGGTGGGCACAGCGGCAGACAGTGGAGGACCCTTACCCAGGAGGACCCTTCTTGCAACGACTCGTTGCGCTCCAGGAGATTGGAGAAGAGGCGGACCAGGTTCCCTTCCATGGACGCGAAGCAGAACAGGACCGCGGGCACCGGCAGAGACCTGACCGATACGCCTACAGAGGCCGCAGCCTGCTCAATCGCTTTCCGCACGTCGTTGGGAATTCGGCGCGTGCATCGAGCGGCGAGACGATTCGCGCAGGCGAGCGCGCCGAGGATCGTAAGCGCCCCGCCCTCTCGGAGCGCACTGACGAGCAGTCCTGCGTCGCCAGAGCTCATGTGCATGACCTCCGCGAGGATGCGGGTGTGGCGCGCGGCCATCGCTGCGGACAGGGAGAGCACCAGTCCAAACGCTACGCGCTCTCTTCCCGCGCGGCGCGGCGCGCTGGACTTGAGGATCAGGGCTCGTGAGCGCTCGAGACGTCGTCTTCTCTCAGAGAAGGCGGGCCCGCAGCTCCGGGTCCCAACTAAACAGAGAGGATGATGCTAGAGCGCCGCAGGCCTTGTCGCGTGGACGGCCAACTCGTGGACCGCGCGCGCGGGCCGAAGTGCCGCGAGCGAGACCCCAGAGAGGACCGTCGACCCCAGGCGGGGGCGCATGTGCCCTGCAGGGTGAACCTCCGGGACGGCACCTCCTGGGCGTGCTGCTCGAAAGCAGTGCTCACCTTCGATCAGCCCTCGGCGGATTGCCTCCAGCTGGGATCTCCCTTCGAGGCGCCGCTGATTGCGCTCACAGCACGCGCCTCCGAGGCGCCGCTACTGTTCTCTTGGCAAAGCGCTCTCCCGACTCCCGCGCAGCTACGTCCTCCGACGGAGGCGCCGGACACGCTCAGACTCGAAGACGGGACCTGCCCAGCACTTCCAATCATAGGCTTGGTGCCCTCCTCGCGCTTCCTTGGCAAGGGCGTGCCCGCTGCCTGCTCGGTCGTGTGCATGCAAAGGCCTTGGCGCACCTCCTTCGAGGTCTTCTTCCTTTCGTGGGACGTCTCCTGCGGCTACGCGTTGGTCGGGACGGGTGCGTCCTGGGTGCGCGTCCCATCCACGGGAAAGCTGGAAGAAGCGGGCCCGTCCGAGGTGCGCCTGCGATTGCTCTCGTGTCGGGAGCTGCCTGACGCGGAGGCTCGGTTGTTCGGCACGCGGTGGGTGGCCTCTTTTGAAGCTGCTCCCATGCCGTCGCCGCCGAGGCAGGGCTGTGACGCCGCCAAGGCCTCGGAGGAGGGGGCTTTGCAGTCGTGGCTCAAGGCCTGAGGCGTGATGGCGGAGGGGAGGCACGAAGACTCGCGAATGCGCAGGGCCCGCAGGAGGGGCCCTCAAAGACATGGCGATAAGCCCACCTTCCACTGAAGACCTCCAGCCCATCGAGGCCTTCGCCTTGTGGCTGGAGGCACAGCCTCACCGAGCGCACCTCGACCGCCAGCAGAACCGTCGGCGGGCTCGCCGGTACCGGCTGGCGATGATCCGACTCGTTGACGAGTTCGGCGTGGAGGCGCTCGAGGCGCCGCAGCGCTTCGGCGACTCTTCCGTGGGGAGTACCTGGCAGCGGCGGATGTCCTTGACGGCCGTTCGCGCCTACTGTGCCTTCACGCGGGAGGTGCGAGGACAAGCGGGCACTGTGCGTCCAGAGGGGCGCGTGCCAGTGTCATTGCGCCGAGCGCTCTGGCTCCGTGACGTGGGTCCTCTCTTTCGCGGCCACTGCCGCACGCCTTGGTGCAGGGCAGTGGTGGACGTGCTCAGCTTCCATGCAGGGCACTGCAAGGCGCGTTCCAGGGGCGGAAGGAATCGTCTTGACAATTTGGTCGTGCTCTGTCCATGCTGCAACGCGTCCATGGGTACAGAAGACTTCGCCGACTGGAGTGGGCGTGGCGCAGGTTTTCAGCCTACGGAGACGTCGGCGAGCGAGGGCGCCTCTGCGACTCCACAGACTGTTGTGCCCGCGTCTGGCCGACGGCAGGTTTCGTGGAAATAGAGGAGGATTCCCGCCAGTTCCCTTGCGGCGGCCGCAGTGATGCGCTTGTCTGCCGCGCGACCTCGGAGGATGCGATCGCAGATGCGGACCAGCGATTCATCCACGCAGCTCACTACGAAGTCCGAGGACGGCGGAAGCACGCTCCCCGCGGCGGCCCGCACGAGACGGGCGTCTACAGTTCTTGTCTGGCTTATCTGGAGAAGTGCGGGGACCTGGTTCATGACCTGGAGCAGGAAGGCCGCCAGAGCGGCTCCTTCCGCGGGCGGGCAGCTCATGACTCTGCAGAGCGTGTCCGCCGTCGAAAGATCCTGGCCTGGCCAGGGGTCGTCGGGACCTGCCGCCGAGGCTGGCGAGAAGTAGGCCAGCAGCCGCTGCTCCGCGATAAGGTGCAGCAGGCGCCTTGCTTGGCCTGACAGCCGGGGTCGCGGCTTGTTGCTGTTCGCTGCCTTTTTAAGCACGCGGGTGAACGACGCCTCCGAGACCTCCGCGTGCATGGCGTTCCGCTTGCGATGTTGCGCTGGCGCCCTTATGTTGCAGCGCTGAAGCTTGTTCAGGTCTTCGGCGGTGGCCGCGCGCAGCTCTGCGGGCAGCGGCACCCTCAACGCTTCCGCCGCGTAGGCGACGTGCTCTCGCGAAATGGCCTTGCGGCGCGCGAACGAGGCGGCGCGCATGCTCACAGTGAGCATGGCCTGGAGGAAACGGTCGAGCTCCTCCATTGCGCCATCGAAAGACTGCTTTGTCAGCCTCTGCTGGACGTCGTGCGCGAGCCTCCGAATGGAGGCCCGGCTAATGGAGTGCTCTGCCGTCGAAGTCATCGTGGGACCTTTCCAAAAAGACGGCAGCGCAGGACGAAAGCCGTGAACGAGCGTCGGTAAAGGGTACGGAATCGGGTGGCCGGCAGGGGTAAAGAGAGCCCCTGGAGCGCGCGCCGGTCGTCTCTTAGGCACAGTACGATGAAGTACAGCCTTGCGTTGGCAGCGCGCTGGGGGGCGCCTCCGCAGCCGCGAGCGCCGCACGCCTTTCCGGGGTGCTTCTTCCCCCCTGTCGCGCCTGAGGTGCGGGAGGGGGCGACGCCCCTGCGGTTCCCCCTCTTGGCTCCCGTTACGGGAACCCTTACTCCTCTGTCCGTTGGGAACACTTCTTCTTCCACGTCGCACGGATCGTGGGGATCGTGGGTGTTCATGCCTTCCTCGGAGACTCCTAGGCTCTCGTCGGCAGGGTCGACACGAGGATGTTCCGAGAATGCAAAGGCTTCAACGGGCATGAAAGTGACGATGAAGATATCGCAAACGCGAAAACCCGACGAAGCGTGCACCCTCGACGTGGAGGAGTGCGTGCGCATCCTCTGCCAGTTAGAGATCTCCGGCACGGCCACGAAAACATGCTCGGCCGTCGACGGCGACAACCAGTGCTGGCAGGCAGAGGATGGCGTCGCGCTGGACCTCTACGGCGTGAGCAAAAATGACGTTTGCGAGCGTCTGTGGCCTGTGCTTAGGGACCGTTTCGACCTCGAGTGCGCGCACGTCCACGAGCTTGGTCACGGCTTCAACGGCTGCATCTACGACTGGATGCGACCTTCAGTCTGCCCCGCAGTAGCTCGGCGCAAATCGAAGAGCAGCGACGCCGTGGAGTCCGTACAGGGGCCGGAGCCCGTGGCCAGTCCCAGCGGGGTCATTCCCGCTCTCTTGGGAACCTTTTAAATGAGGAGAGTCATCGTAGTGCCGACGGGCCTGGCGGTATGTCTGGCCCTAACCGTCGTCATCCTGCTTGTTCGTTGCTTCCTTGATCGTGGGAAGGTGCGCTGTCCCTCCTTCGCCCAGACGAGCTCCGCGACAACAGCCACTGCGGAACGCGGGAGCGGCTTTTTCTCGAACTGCTGCTGTCGTCTCGGCGCAATCATTGAGTACTACAACAGCAAGGGGAGCCTGCCGGAGGAGGTGGACAGCAGCGACTCCTGGCGCTGGTACAAACCCTTCGAGACCGCGCCCGATGTCACCTTTGAGTACTTCATGGACTACCGCTCCCTGTCCAGTCCTTCCCCGCTTCCGCCGCGTCCAGTTCCTTTCGACATCAACTGGACGCAGTTCGAGCCTTATGCTACGCTGGCTTTCCCGCAGCTCGTCCCTTTCGTGCAGCTCTACTTCTCCCCCTCGGCGCAAATCCGCGCTCTCACAGCGATGATCGAGGAGAAGTACGAGCTCTCGCCCTCAGATACTTTCTGCCTTTTTCATCGAGGAAATGACAAGGTCATGGAGACGCCCGTGCCAGACCACGCCGCCTACCTCGATCGCTTTGAGGCCGAGCTGGCGACGACACCGTCGCGCAGCACCGTGGTGGTGCAGAGCGATGAGACCGAATTTCTCGCCACGGCACGTGCCCGCCTGGAGGCCCTTGGATGGCGCGTGGTCATCTTTGAAGCCGAGATCCGCCACATGAAGAGCGACGCCACCAGTACCGTGGACGCGGGGGGCTTCGCCGAAGACCGCCCCAACTCCCTTTTCTCGAAGTACTTTCTGGCCATCATGCTCATCATGAGCCGATGTGCGGAAGTCTTCCTGGCGACGGGGAACTGCCAGCTCTGGGTGGCGCTCTTTCGGGGGCACGCGGAGGGCATCCATCAGTGGAAAGACGGCGCGTGGCTCTAGGCCAGCTTCCGCGCAATGAGGATGAAGGCCGCGGCGACGAGCAGGATCGCGAGGACGATCACCATGAGGGGTGCGCGGCGTCCTTGGCGGTGTGGCGCGTTGAGCGTCTCCTGCCAGTGCGTCCTCCCGTCCAGGCGGACCCGCGGCGCATCGGGGGCGCAGGAGCATCGCTCGTTCAGCCACATGTGAAAGAGCTTGGCCCTGTGCTCCGTGAGGGGCGCGGCGGCGGGGTGCTCATGCGGGCTGCGCACGAATGGTACTGGCAGGAGGTCTGCCGTGGCCAGGACGATCTTGGGTGAGGCCTCCTCGCAGAATCTGTCGGCCAGAGCGAGGACGTTGTTCTGCACGGCGTCCCTCCTTCCGAGGTTCGTCAGCACGCTTCCCTTCAGCTGCGCGCTCCCGGCGTGCCGCATGAGGTCAAGGAGAGATCCGCTATTGGGAACTCCAATGAACTCGTCCACATCAATGAATGCGATGAAAGCCACCTTTTCACGGAGGGCAGCCGCTCCAATGTTGAGGGCGCCGCGCTGGACATTGTTCCAGTGCTCGCCTTCGGCAGACGAGAAGGGGAAGCTGACTACGGAAACCCCCTTGGGCGCCAGGCTTTCCAAGACGGCCGAGGGCGCGCGCTGGTTGTGGAAGAGGAGGAAGTCCGTCGCCCCTAGCTCCGTGTGGTAGCGCACCCACTCCTCCAGGCGGTCTTCATCCCCAAGCGTCATGGTCGAGATGGCGACTCGCTCCTCCCTGGGCCGCTTGGGCTGGTTTAACGCCAGGTGCGGGGCCTCAAAGGCCAGGTGCGGCTGCACCAGCTCCGTGTGCTCTCGACCTTGCGCGTTTGCCCAGCGCAGGGAGAAGGGCGCCGGCGTCGCGAGCCGGAGGGCGAAGTCTGGACGGTCCTCGCTCCAAATCACCTCGTGGACCACGGCTGCACCACTCCTCGGGCTCTCCGCGCCCACTATGGTCGGCGTCTCCTGGGTCTCATGCCCGTCGGCGCCGGTGACGCGGCCGTACACAAGCACGTCCTCACCGGAGAGGACCGCGGTGGAGCCGAAGAGCTGCAGCATGTCGCGCAGTCTTTCCTCTCCGTGCAGGCTTCCGTAAACGACCCCCGGATGAGAACGCAGTCGCCGTCCAGTCCATCCTCGCCGTGGGACGGGATCCTTCGATTAGTGCAGGACCTCTGTCTCAGCAGCTCGGCCAGTTTCAGGTCGGTCTTTTTGCTCGAGGCCGGGACTTTTTTCCCAAAGCTGGGGGCAGCAAGGGAAACGTCTTCTTCATGTTGTAGAAGTCTGGCGGGCGACCCCTCCGAATGCTGCGTTCTTGCAGCCATGCATGGCCCTGACGCCCAAGTGGTGCTGCACTTCTGCTAAGAGCTCATCAGGACACGGTCCGCACAGCGGAGGGATTTCTGCTGTGAACTCCGTCTCGTCGAGAGACGCTCTGCGTTCCCATCGAAGACTGTAGAGGCTCTGAGCGTGACGGGGTCCTGCGCCACCATCTCTCGTGCCGCGAGCAGCTCTACCTGCTCCAGCGCGCACGCGTCTGCCAGGTGCCAGCGCATGGCCATCGCCCTTGTCTCCACCGCTTCCCTTGAGCCTCGACAAGTAACGGGCACGCCAAGGGCGTGGGAGGCACGTGCAGAAGAGCGGCGCTACCCAAACTCCTGCGTAGGCCCGGGCTGGCGTTTCGCTTCGACTCGGCAGCAGCGCGCTCGCAGCTAACGGAAATGCGGCGCCCACTCCCCCCCGAGCTCGTGGTGGCTATCCCCACCTACCGGAGGCTTCACAAGTTCATTGGGGCTTCCCTGCGTCTCCTCAGGAAGTCTCCCGAGCTTCTCCCCCAGACGCGCGTATACCTGCAGTGCGCGGAGGACGCCAGCGCCTTCGTCGAGGCGCAAGCACAAGGGCTCATTCCGGCATCCGTGACACTAGTGCAGGCAAAGCGGAAAGGCCAGTGGGTGTCCGGCTTTGCGGAGATCATGCACTACATTCGCACGCATCTCCCCAAAGGAACTCCCATCGTGTTTCTTCACGACGACGTTCGAGCAGTGTATCATTGTCGTGCGCGGGGAGAGAAGAGAAGGAGAACCACGGTCTCTGCCTTTGCGCGCGAGGCTTGGCATGCGTGCAGCGGAGAGATCGGCAGCATGGTGGGCGTGGCGCCTACGAAGCTTCACCGCCGAAGGTCAAATCCGTCCGTGCTCTCCGGGGTGCCTCTCTTTGTGTATGACCCCCTGCACCTCGAGGTCAACTCCAAGGACATCCCCCCTTGTCACTTCCGCTCGAAGTGCGACTACGAAGCGTCGCTTCTTGCATATCTGCTTGGCCATCCCGTGCACCAACTCATCCATTACTCTGTCGCGTCTCGTCACACGCCACTCGCGAACACTCAAGGCGGAATCGTCGGCCGCAAGCAGTCCGACCAGGTCAGGGAATCGTTGGCTATGCAAGAGGTGTTCCACCCGCTCATTACGGACTTCCTTTGGCGCGCTGGCGGCTATACGAGCTTTCGCCTCTGCGGTGCCCACGCCGCCCAAAAGCTCAGCGATGAGGACAAGGCGGAGGTCCTCGAGAGGTACAGGATGAAGGCAAGGGTAGGATGATTCTGTTTCCCGGGAACAAATGGATCTTGCAGCGGGCGGCGTCGTGGTGGCTTGCTGGGGCGTGAACCCTCTGCTGAAGAAGCACATGGGTGCGAAGCTGAGCTCCCACGAATCCGCAGCTCTCAACCACGCAGCAGTCACGGTTGCGATGCTGGGCCTGATAGCCTATGCGTGGTTCTCGGGGTCCTTTGATCCGCGGAACTACAAACAGCTGGGACGCAAGGAGTGGCTCTCAACAGTGCTGGTTGCCGTGACGACCGTGGCCGCGGCGACCTGCCTCTTCTCTCTACTGAAGAGGCGCGAGGCGTCATTTGTCGCGCCCATTGTACAGCCTCTGGCCTTAGTCTGCACCTTACTCGTAGGCGTCGCGCTCTTCTCTGAGGCCTGGGACAAGACAAAGGTCGCAGGTGTTTTCCTCGTGTGTGCTGGCGTAGTTTGCCTCTCGCTGGCAAAGAAGTGAGATCTTGGGTTCTCGCAGCTCGGCAATGCCACAGAAAAGGAGCCCTCCTCCAAGGCGTATGGCTGCGAACGGCCGAATGAGGCGCTAGACGAAGCTCTCGCGCAACGCGAGGGCGGGTGGCGTGGTTGCACGAGCCTCTAGGATGGATTTGCGAGGCACTGCCGCCCCCTCGCTCTGAAGCCGTCTGCCTGCGGGCGCGCAGTCGTGCGCAGAGTCACTGCGCAGTGCGCCGCCACGGATTTCTTTCAAGCTCCTTACCTGACTGCGTCGATTCCCGCCCCCTCAGCCTCCGCCGCGTCTGCCATGATGCGCGTGAGGGCACCTTCCGCATCCGCAATGCGACGCCGCGCCTCGCGCAGGTTCAGTTCTGCGCCGCGCACGATCTCCACAACTTCGTCCACGTCCTCGCAGGTGCCGAGCTGGGCCACGGCCGTCTCCACGCGTCGCAGACACTCTTTGTACGGGAGGCCGCGCGTCTCCGCGTGCCCCGCCCCAGACGCGCCATCGCTCTGGTCCAGACTCTCGGCGACGAGTCGGTCAGCGTCAGAGATCCTTTTCCGGGCCTGTCGGAGGTAGGCTTCGGCGCTGCGGACGAGTCGCACGTGCTCGTCGACATCGTCGCAGGTGGCGAGGAGGCCATTAGCCTCATCCAGGCGGCGCAGGCACTCCCCGTAGGAGAGCGCGGCCGTATCGGCATCCGTCCGCTGGGCCATGGCCTGAGGTCAGCCAAGCCGTGGGCGAACGTTCCGAACGCTGGCGTACACTGCTCCGTCTTGAAAATGCAGAAAGATCCCGTCTCCCTCTACGACATCCGATGCTCTGAGAATTCGCTTGCCTCCTGCGTCGTATGCGCGCAAGGCGGGGCCCGTGTGAGGCGAGTGCGCGGCGCGCTCGAGTACCCGCTGGGCCTTGGCGTCGCAGGTGCTCGTCATAGCCTGCTGTGCTGCGGCCATGCCAGCCGCTAGGGCGGCGCCGCTGCAGGAGATGCCAAGAGTCTCCCTGCAGATGCTCTGGGTCGCTGTTCGACAGATGGACTGCTGCTTCTCGCGCATCCGTGCCCGGGCGTTCCGCACGCACTCGGCGCTCCGGGCGGCCAGCAGGGCGCGCAAGCTGGCAAGCGATAGTCCCCGAAGCGCTGCACCTACAGCCTTTTGGAGCGAAACGAGGAGCCGCTCAGTCTCCGCATCCTCTTGCTGAAGCCGCTGTTGCAGGGCCAGTGCTGCAAGCTGCACCGCCTCGATCCCGCGAGCGTTCCTCTGCTGCGCTTTTGCGCCGAGGCCGCGTCGTGCTTCACGGAGCGCGGCCGCGCGGGCGTCGGTAGCCGGTCGTGCGCGAGCAAGCGCCGCTTCTGCGCGCCGCGCCAGTGCTCCTGCCAGCGCATCGTTCGCCCGCAGGGCGCGCGAGTTGAGAAGCTGCGTGATGCCCCCCTGCGCCTGTCGACGTGTCCGGAGCGCTTCGCGAGCCCGCGCGAGACCGTGCGCCCCGGCTTGCTCGAGGTCCCTGCAGGCCCGCTGCAGAAGTTGGCGCAGCTCGACCTCGCTGGGAACGGCCATCTCTATTGCCGAGGATGGCGTCTTTGCACGGAAGTCGGCCGCTTCTTCCGCGAGGAGTCTGTCGCTTTCGTGGCCGATCGCACAGATCAGCGGCGCGCAGGTGGTGAGGCAGGCGCGCACGACCGCCTCGTGGTCGAATACGTCAGCGAGCTCGGCAGCGCTGCCTCCCCCTCTGCTGCACACGATGACGTCGGGAGCTGGTTCAAGGTGCCGAGCTCGAGCGAGGGCCAGCGGGACTTGTCGCAGCGCATCCCGCCCCTGCACCTGGACTAAGAGGAAGGTGGCCCTGCCACGCGGCCAACGCTCCCGGAGGCCATGCAGCAGGTCGGCCTCTGCGGCGGATCCGCCGCCAGTGATGACGCAGATGTGTCGGGGAACGTCGGGCAGGGCTCTTGGGGCTCTCGGCAGAGCTCCTTCTGTGATGAGTTGCTCCCGCAGGAGAGCCCTCGCGCTGGCGACTGCGAATTGTCCAGCCGCTGCGACATCAACCACGGAGAGCCGACAGCACCCCCTCCGCGTCTCCCAGCTCGCGCGCAGCACGCGCACCGTGACAGGTCCCTTGGGAAGAGGTGGAGGCGTCCCTGCGGGAGCACGCGGTCGCCACACGACGCAGGCAATCGAAGCCTCTCTTCCCCGCAGGTCAAAGAAAGCGTGTCCGTTCCAGTAGCGCACATCGGCGATCTCACCAGCAACGCGGACGCCCCCAAGTTGCACGGACGTCAGCGCCGCGGCGAGACGCGCGGACAAGGCCTCCACTGTCGTTGCCTCGGTCATCGGCGCGCCCGGGTGTGGACTCTGGCTGGCCGTCCACGTCGAGTCCTTTGCTTCCCCATGTGCTTCGGCCTGCAGGCGCTGTAACGTGCCTCACAGGGCGCCTACATCGGCAAATTCATTCCCATGTTGTTGAGTCCGCCATTGAATCCATTGCCCGCATTCATGAGCCCGGCGGCCACGTCCATGCCAGCGCCAGCGATTGCGTTGGCTGTCCGCTCGTTGTTTTGCAGCGTCTCGACGCTGCTGATGGCCTGGCTTTTTGTCATGCCCGAGTGCTCGAAGCCCGCGACCTGCGCATCCGCCCCTTTCTTGTTCACCGCGGCCAAGGCGCCTCCCAGCCATGCGCCGAAGAGTACGGCGATGAGCGCAGCGGCGACGGCCGCCCCCGCGGCTTTCGCCTGCCAATTGCTTCGCGGGTCGCGCGCTTTCGCCGACGCAGCCACCTGCGTGCCCACCATCGCGGCAATGAAGAGACCAAGACCCAACCCAAGGAATGCCCCATTGATTCGTCCGCAGTTTCGTGCCATATCTGTGGACTTCATGAGGTATTGCGAGACGGCGCACTCAGGCTCGAAGACGTTGCCCATTTACTCTGCACTGAGAGGTGCGGAGTCGGGCAGGGAGGCGCGGGACGTCCGCTCCCGCCGCGTGGTGGCAAGGCCCTCCTGGCGTGAGGAGCAAGAACACGGGGCCGCCCACAGATGCACGACCCTCGAGGAACGGACCGTGCCCTCAAGTCGCGAGCAGTTCGTAGTAAAGAGCACATGCCTCGGCGATCGCTGTTCATGCTCTTGCTGGCGCTGGCCTTGATGACGGCTTTCTACTTGGGGGCCCGTCCAGTAAGCAGGATGCCTTCACCTTGCTTGGAGGACACGCGGCCGGAGCTGATCTACGTATGCCTGCAAAACTTCCAGGCCCATATCCTCATCAGCATAGCCCACGCGAGAAGGATTGGGAACACTCGCATCACGGTGCTCTGTGATGATGCGCTCCTACCACGCTTTGGAGCTGCACCCGGTGTACAACTGGTGCCTGTCTCGGAACTGCAGCTCTTCCGCTTCGACGAGAGGGACAGGATGAACAGGAGTTACCGGAACGGCTTTTGGAGCCTCTGCTCCAAGCGTCTTTTCTGCCTTGCCGCTTACATGGCGCAGCAGAAGCGGTCGCATTGCTACCATGTCGAAAACGATGTGCTGCTCTACGTCCCTCTCGAGGCCCTCGCTGTCCACCGCGACTGCATCTACATGGTGGCGGACAACTTCCATCGAGCAGTGCCGAGCCTGCTGTACTTGCCCTCGCCACGCTGCCTCCAGCCTCTCATCGACCGCTACGACCACGATGAGAGCGACATGCGCAACCTGAGGCTCCATTCGTGGCGTCACCCTGAGACCACCCGCTTCTTTCCTGTCTTGCCCGTCTGCGACGAGTACCCGGTGCCGTCGGCCTTCACCTCGGAGTACGATGAGCTGCAGCACGTGTTCGATGCGAATGCTATTGGGCAGTACCTCGGCGGAGTGGACGTCAGAAACGGCGAGGGTGCCGGCCGCGGATACGAGAACAAGGATGCGCTCCACAAGTACAGCCACTTCACTTTTTCGTGGGAGGACAAAGGCAGTGCGGGCGCTGCGCTGCTTTGTCCCCGCATCTGGGTCCGCGGCCACTGGGCGCCCGTGGCAAACCTTCACGTCCACTCCAAGGAACTCTTCCCCTTTTCTTTCCTCTCCCCGGACCGGCCGCCGCTGCCCTCGCCTGGCAGAGCGGACGGGGCGCAGGTCTAGCGTTTTGTTTCGCTGTAGGTAGTCTTGGTAGGTTTGCCGTCCCCGCCATGTTGAGCGACCCAGGCGTCGCGCGTCTGCGCGGGTGTGCGGGGCTCTTTTTTGTATGTGTGGACGTGCATATGGCTCGCCCAGTTCAAGCCGTCGCCTCCACTCTCGGATTCGAAGGACGAGTGAGACTCCCGAGCCAAAACCGTGGCACGTTCGTTCAGAGTCTCGTGCAGTTTCTGCAGACGTGCTCGGCTGTCTTCGGGAGTAGACATCGCTTTTCATGCGCGAAAGCTTTTCGTGGTCCAGGCGCGAACGCTTGCAGTTCGCAATTTCACATCAAGGCTAAAGCGAAGACTGGGAGCGCGGCAGGGTTTTTTCGAGGACTGCAAGGATGAACGCGGCTGCCCCAGGGTGAGAGCAGACAGGGAAGCCGTGGGTGACAGCGTTCGACGGAGGGGTCGACTGAAAGTCTGGGCCCCGCATTCGATAGGCCGTCCCACCGCCCTCCGCGATTGCATCGAAGTATTTGATTGATAGGTACGTGTCAGCGAAGCCGTCGTGGTACGGCTGAGCCACGAACACAGGAGGGTGCGTACGCATGTCGCCCTGAAGATCATTCGTCCAGTACGGTTCGGTGAAGCCCTTGGGGCAGCAACCTTCGTAGGGATCGAAGCTGCACGGATACCACCAGGGAGCCACGTCATGTGAGAACTCCGCATAGGCGTAGCACTGCATGGATGCTCCGCTGCCGACGCACAGACCTAGAGGTTTGGGGAAGGCGTGCTTGTGCCCGTCGGTCATGGAGGCGAAAGACTGAATGGCCCTTGAGGCGGCAGCTGCCCCGGCGGAAAACCCGCTGACGCAACACTCTTGGAACTGCAGAGGAGTCGACCCCTCCCAGAATGACTTTTGCTCGTACCGCAGCGTGTCCATGACAGCCGTGAGGAATGGCTGCTCGATGTTGCGAGACCAGCATCCCATGTTCCATCCCGAGTCGGGTTCGTCCGGGCAGTCGAAGTTGACCTCCTCCCCGGACAGGGACTTTGTGACCGTGTCGGCAATCCACCAGAAGTCCTGAGTGCTAGGGCTCACGGTGACTACCACGAATTTCTCCGCCACAGGCACGAGGATCTGTGAGAGGTCGAAGTAGCCACCGCCAGCGTTGAAACCTTCGCCGCCGCCGGCGTGGAAGTGCAGGTGAAACGGTGCACTTGGGTCGGGGTTTTGTGGAACCGACACGAAGACTGACCGATCCACTGTCGTCTGCGCGCCGTTTATGCGAGTCGGCATGCTGGGAATCTGAATCGTGGTGCACGAGAAGGGCCTCGTTGCACTCGAGTAGCCACATGGCCCTCCGCTGCTGGTGACCGTCGTCGGTTTCGCGTTCTCGAGAAGCGCACAGCCTTGAGTCCCAGCTGTCGTCTCCACCTCGCTGCACTGGAGCGGGGAACATAAAGTGACCTGTGCGGATCTAAAGGGCGACGGCGGCGCGCTTGCGCGAGGCGGCTTGGCAGGCGACGGCGCAGTCGGGGCTTTAGAGGGGGCTGGGGCTCCCCCACTAGAGGTAGGTGCGCTGGGTCCGTTGTTATTGAAGAATTTGCTGGCGACGAGGACGACAGTGACCACTATGGCCACAACTAGGAGCATTGAAATAATGGAGTCGCCCATCTTGCTTTTCTAGAGCCACCAAATTGCGGGCCATCGACTCGAGGACGCTGTTTGTCCAAGTTATATCGCACGGTGGCGCACACGCGGTCGTGGGCGGAGCTCTGAGTTCCAGCATCTGATGTGCTCGCGCGGGCAAGACTCTAAGCTAGCGCGTTTCCTAGGTGCACTTTGTGGGGGGAGGGTCCTGTGGCGTGGAGGGTGGGATGTTCACCACCGCACCCCTGTCGGGCAGCACCATGACGCCGTAACAGGGAATTGGCTCATTTTGCATGCAGAACGGGTCGTCGTGCTGCCAGCTTTGCCATTGAGCGGCGCCAAACCCACTCGAATGGTAGCACTGACCCATGCTCATGTTGTATGTCGCAGCCTGACAGACGCTGTCCTCCTCACACGACTCCGCACACTTCATCAAGTCGCTGCTGCTAGTGAACTGCATTGGAACGGTTGTCGGGTGGTCTCCATCGATGGTGACGCACTTGTGCAAGGTGTAACTTGAGGGCGCCTTGGCCTGCGGCGCGCCAGCTCTTGGCGAGGCGGCCTTTGGCGAGCCTGGCTGTGGCGGGCCAGGCTGCGGCGGGCCAGGCTGCGGCGGGCCAGGCTGCGGCGGGCCAGGCTGCGGCGGGCCAGGCTGCGGCGGGCCAGGCTGCGGCGGGCCAGGCTTTGGCGCGTGCATTGGAGCGCCCTTCGCGCAGTGCCAGTCCTTCTGTACCTTGCGGAATATCTTCACGAACGCCGCGGGGGCGTTTGGAATGATGCAGGCATAGTAGAGCGCACCAACAAGGGCACCTACCACGGCCACGACTACCACCGCGTTGAGCAGGGTGTTGATGGCGTCCATTTATTGGGGTGGAGAATTCGCCGCACGGTGGCTCAAAAGACATGCAGTAAAGGCTAAAACTTCGTGCATGGAGTGCACAGTATTTGTGGTCGGGCTCGTGCTGGTGCTCTTCGCTATGTTCCTCTTTCGCAACTGGACGCGGAACACATATGGGCAGGGAGAGCCACAGTGGCACGACATGCCCGCTCCATCGTCTACTATTCCGGGGGTGTTCACGAACTGCAACGTGCCAAATGTGGAGTCACAGCTACAGGGCGGCAGTGGAAGCGAAAGCGCGGACGGTTGCTGGGAAGCCTGCGAGGCGACAGCGCAGGCGCGAGACCAAAGTGACGTCTACTGCTCCTTTTTGAAGCCAGGTGAGAC
>Ga0180432_10001991_pt1 | contig 31257 bp, 32 predicted proteins | sample SS_ome_10_FD_132414 | JGI IMG/M metagenome (GOLD analysis project Ga0180432, IMG submission 132414) | Hypersaline lake sediment archaeal communities from the Salton Sea, California, USA - SS_1_MS_2 metaG | ecosystem: Environmental > Aquatic > Non-marine Saline and Alkaline > Hypersaline >...
GCGGTCCCGCATTACACAGGAGTAAAGAGCGTGCATAGAGAAATCGTTTCGCATTGGTCTTCGCTGTCTTCGTCAAGGTTTCAAGCTCCTGTCGTTCTTGTTCCGTCAACGTCACCCTATAGCACGGCTTCATGGCAAATCCCTCCTTTGTGATTTACCATAATTATACCACAATTATACGAATACTTATATGTTACATGGTACTAGTCCTCTTCGATCACAATCATTACGTCTCCCGTTTCCACAGTTTGCCCCGCCTCAACCTTAACCTCTACAACCGTACCATCCACCGGGGATAGTATCGGGTTCTGCATCTTCATAGACTGTAGAGAGCAGAGCTCCACATCCTCCTCCACTTTGTCGCCAGCGCTTACACTAACACTGACTATTTTGCCCGGTATAGGGGCCTCAATTATCTCCTGAGACATCTTCAGTTATACTCCTTCCAAATTTGACCTTCTATTGTTATACCCAAACCCACACCGTCCCAGACAATCAGCATATAGTTTATACTCAGAGCCGATCAGTGTCAATATTTTTAATCAGGCCCGCTCTTTCGCCATGACAGGTTTTTATGATATGCTATAGTGTATATTCTATATGGCATACTCCATTAAGGTGCTACATTTACCGTCGTATAGTGAGCAACTCCCGTTTTCGTAACAAGGGCAATGCTGACACCGAATTAGCGACAAAACAAAGGGCGACCCGATGGGTCGCCCTTTGTTTTGGCTTATTATTTAACTTTCTAATCGCCCAGGCTCCGTTTACAGCGGTATCAGGGAGTGCTTCCGCCACGGCCTCGACGGTTCCAGCTTCCTGGACAGTCTATCCAGGGTCTTTATCAAGACCGGCCTTGTTGCTCTGGGATCGATAATGTCATCGGTTCCCTGAACACCCGCCAGATGATACGGCGTGGCATATTCGTCCCGAATCCTCTGCATCAAGTCCCGGCTCGTCTCCTCAGGATTCTTTGCGTTCTCAATCTCAGCTTTATAGAGGGCATCCGCCGCTCGCTCGAAACCCTCTATTCTTATATCAGCGGTGGGCCAGGCATATACCGCATCACATCCCATCCGCTCCGTCCCCATAATCAGACGGCCCGCGCCCCAGCACCGCCTTACATATACGGTAATTTTAGGCACCGTGGACTCGCAGATGGCGAATACCGGCTTGGCTGCATTCCTTTCCAGACCGTCTCTGCTCTGCTCCTGATCCAGGCTCGGCAGGAACCCGGGCGTATCCACAAGGAAAATCAGCGGTATGCTGTAGCAGTCACAGAACCTGATGAAACGCGCTTCCTTGTCCGAGCTGTAGACATCGACGCAGCCATCGCCGGCTGCGGGGTTATTGGCTACGATTCCCACCGTCTGCCCGGCCAACCTGGCAAAGCCTATTATCATATTGGGTGCGTACAGGGCCTGCAACTCAAAGAGGTGTCCCTTATCCACTATGGATGCAATTACCTCATGCATATCATACGGCTGGTATACATCCAACGGCACAAGGTCAAGAAGTCCGTCATCAGCACGCTTGGGGTCGTCACCGGTATCCACCACAGGTGGTTTCTCTTTCCAGTTAGACGGCAAAAAACTGAGAAGCTCCTGGCAGCCGCTTATAGCCTCTTCATCACTATCAACAAGCAGGTCGTTGGAGCCGGTAACCTCCGAATGCAGCAACGCTCCCCCGATCTCCTCCTCGGTCACATCAACAAAGGTCACCGCCTTTAAGATTGGAGGCGAAGCCACAGACATGAAGGCTATGTTCCTGCGCATGATAACGAAATCAGCCATAATCGGTGAATAGGCCGACCCCGCATAGCACGGCCCCAGCATGAGGCTTATATGAGGCACTACCCCGGACATTAAAGGCGGATAGTACATAAACCCGCCACCCCCGCCTACTGGGCCGCCGCGCACGGGTATCTTGAACCCTGACCTGCCGAACAGGTCGTGAATCCTGATGGCACCGGAATCAACCATCCCCACCAGGGGAATACCTTCCTCCATGGCCTGCTCCATCGCCCTGGCCACCTTGCTGTTCTGAATAGTGGACTGGGTTCCAGCCAGCACGGTGAAGTCATGCGCGTAGGCATAGACGTTACGGCCATTGACTTCGCCACAACCGATGATCACGGAATCCCGTGGAAGCTCCCTGTCATCGATATCAAAGCCGGTCTTCATCGGCTGCGTCCACAAGCCTATCTCACTGAACGTTCCCGGATCAAAGAGCTTTTCTATCCTCTCCCAGGCTGTGAGTTTGCCTCTGCCATGCTGTTTCTCTATGTCCGCCGGTCCGCCCCCGGGTTCCAGCCGCTTCCTCTTCTCCTCCAGCTTCTGAAGCATATCTTTCATATCTGCCATCTAAATCCTCCTGAATCATAGCCGTATATTTTCGTGTTTGCGCTGAGGCCTTTGTTCATACCTCTTCGCCAGTGTCTTGAGCGCCTTTATGAGGAAAGGCCTGGTGTCCCTGGGATCGATGAACTCCTGCGCCCATTCACGTTCCAGTGACTGAAACTTCTCCTGCATTTCAGCGACACGCTGCTCCTGCTTTTTCTGCTTCGCAGCTTCATCCTCAATAGCCTGAAATTCCCTCTTGTAGATAATCGATACTGCCCCTTCCGCCCCCATAAGACCGCGCTGTACAGTAGGCCAGGCAACATCGAGGTCTCCCCCCAATGTCGTGCCGGGCATCCCCAGCTGCCCGCCGCCGTAGAGCTTCCTTATGGCAATGGTGATCTGGGGCACAGTAGCCTCGACATTGGAGAATACCAGCTTGCATCCGTGCCTGATCAGGCCTCTGGTCTCCTCGTCAACGGCTGGTAAAAAGGCAGGGGTGTCTGCAAGCCAGACCAGCGGGATATTGAATGCATCGCAGAACCTGGCGAACCGTGCCATTTTATCGGCGGCATCGAGCGTCAGGGAGCCACCCATAGCCTGAGGATTGTTAGCTATTATCCCCGCGGTCTGGCCAGCCAATCTGACAAATCCCGTTATCAGGTTATTTGCCCACTGACGCTTCATCTCAAGGAACTCGCCATTGTCCGCTATCAATGAGATCAACTTATGCATGCTGTACGGATTCATGGCATCGAAGGGCACTATCTGTAAAAGCTCCTCTTCCCTGCGATTGGGGTCATCCCCGGTATCCACGACAGGCGGGCCTTCCGTATTGTTCGATGGCAGGTAGCCCAGCAAGTCGCGGCAACTCTGCAGGCATTCCTCCTCACTTTTTGCCATCATGTCGCAGCAACCCGTACGCCGGGCATGCACCGAGGCCTCACCCAACTCCTCAGCAGTTTTATCCTCCGGCGGCTGCGCCACATGCATATAACTGGTCTTTCTCACCATAAAGACGAAATCCGCCAATGAAGCTGAAAGAGCCATCTCACCGATACAAGGCCCCATTATCAGCGATATCTGGGGAATCACCCCCGAGGCCATAGTCTGGAAATATGCCATCGACTCAGGGGAGTAGAAACGATAATACTGAATCGCATCCTCAACCCTGATGCCTTCGGAGTCGATAATACCCACAATGGGGACCCTAGCGTGTATAGCCTTCTCTATTACCATCGATATCTTACGGGCGTGCATGCTGCCCAGTGTGCCGCCCAGAACGGTGGCGTCCTGGGCCCAAACAAAGATAGGGCAACCGTTAACCTCGCCATATCCGACCGCAACAGCATCCGCAGAACCTTCACGCTCATCGATAGCAGACCCTGTAACCAGGGGCGTTCCCCAAATATCAAGCTCCTGGAATGTATCAGGGTCCAGGAGCTTGTCGATTCTCTCCCTTGCTGTTAGCTTACCTTTCTCGTGCTGCTTCTCTATCGCAGCAGCGCCACCTCCCTGCCTCAGACTATCCCTCATCTCACCAATTTCCGCAAGCTTCTGCTTCATCATGTCTATATCTTCCATGTTCCCTCCTTCACGGGCATGCCGAGATTTTAGCCCTTCCTCGGAATATCGTCAAGTTCGGAAGCTAAGGTCGACTTCCTATAGCCTATGGGCTATAATCTGCCGGTAGGCCGACAGAGAGTGATTTTGCCAGAGGATAAGACGTTGAGCAGGGATGACCTCCTTGAGATAACAGATAAACCCATAGTCCCCGAACAGGTTATTGCCAGGATGGAGTGGGACGAATGCGGTGCGCTGGTCACCTTCACCGGCAAGGTACGGAGCCGTTCAGAAGGTAAGCGCGTACTATCTCTCGAGCATGACGCGACGAAGTACGGAGCCGAGAGGATTCTGATCGATATAGCTGCCGAGATGAGGAAAAAGTGGGATTTAGGACAGCTAGCCTTCTGTTACCGCACAGGGCCGGTAGAATCCGGCGGGATCACCCTTGTTATCGCGGTTGCCGCGTTCCACCGGCCAGAGGCTTTCGCCGCCTGCCAGTACGCCATCGACAGCTTCAAGCAGACAGTTTCAGCAAAGGAGGTGCTGGAAAACGGCTAACTCCGGTTCCGTGGAAAGATTCCAACTTGAGGTAGACGGCCTTCGACTGGTAGCCGAGGCTTACCTGCCTGAGAGACAGGGCCCGCATCCGGCCCTCTGCATCTGCCACGGTGTACCGTCCGGAAGGACACCGGACCCTACAGACAGGGGTTACCCCCTGCTCGCCGAGAAGTTCCGCACTCACGGGTTCTTAGTCCTTATCTTTAACTTCAGGGGCTCGGGCGAAAGCGAGGGCAATTTCGACATAATGGGGTGGACACGAGACCTTAAAGCGGCAGTCGACCATCTCTACCATCTAAATGCGGTTGACAAATCGCGGCTTTCGGTAATGGGGTTCAGCGGCGGAGCGGCGACGACAATATACTGCGCAGCCAGAGATACGAGGATTTCATCAGTCGTATCCTGTGCCTGTCCCGCCCGTTTCTTCGATATCGCCGAGTTCAGCAGGATCGAGGAGTTCCTGAAGCACTGCCGCGAGGTAGGCATAATCAGAGACAGAGATTTCCCGCCATCCGTCGATAAATGGGCCAGAGGCTTCGAGGAGATCAGCCCGCTTAACTGGATAAACCGTATCTCGCCCAGACCGCTCCTGATAGTCCACGGCGACAGCGATGAAACCGTAGACCCCGGCCACGCCCGGGAGCTGTACAACGCTGCTAAAGAACCCAGGGACATCGCTATGATAAAGAACGGGGAGCACAAGCTGCGCCTCAGTGAGGCGGCGGTGGACGCCGCTTTATCCTGGCTGAAAAAGGCGAACGGCCTGGTCGAGAGGGTTTAATGTCTGCGGTAAAAACATCGCCCCGGGAGCGGAACAAGGTGCTCCTGGTCAACCCCAACCGGATGAAGCCGCCTGTAGCCCCTATTGCGCTGGACTACCTTGCCCACTCTCTCAATAAAAACCAATTTGAGGTAGATGTCCTGGACCTCTGCTTCGCAGCCGACGTTTCCCACGAAATCGGGGGGTATTTCTCACGTAACGGCGTGCTGGCAGTAGCAGTTACTCTGCGCAATGCTGACGATGCCTCCCTTAGTACTCAGGATTTCTGCATCACCCGCTATAAAGAGGTAATCGACCAGCTAAAAGCACAAACCTCCGCTCCCATAATCCTTGGCGGCTCCGGTTTCTCAATCATGCCCCAGGACATTCTGAATTACTACGACCTTGAGCTGGGGATTTGGGGGGAGGGGGAGTTCGCACTGCCTCTGTTGCTGAACAGGATGGCAGCCAGGGAGGACTATAGAGACGTGCCCGGCTTAATATACCGCAGCCAGGGTAAGCTCTGCGCTAACCCCCCGACCTATCTGAACCTTAGCCACATGTCCGCTCCCGACAGAAGCGCCGTTGACAACTACCGCTACTTTATCGAGGGCGGTATGGGCAGTATCGAGACCAAACGAGGCTGTCCCAAGGATTGTATCTACTGCGTGGACCCGGTGGGCAAAGGGAAAAGGCTTCGTCTCCGTTCACCCCGGAGTGTTGCCGATGAGATTGAAGCCCTGCTTGAAATGGGCATCGACCATCTCCACTTATGCGACAGCGAGTTCAATATCCCCGAACAGCATGCCCGTGACATTTGCCGGGAGATGACTGCTCGCCGGCTGGGAGACAAGCTCAGGTGGTATACCTATGCCACCCCCGCCGGTTTCACTCAAGAACTGGCAGCCCTGTTCCGAAAGGCGGGATGTGTCGGGATCAACTTCGGAGTGGACAGCGGCTGCGACAGCATACTCCGCAGCCTGGGACGCGACTTCTCGGTGGAAGACATCGGACAGACGGCCGAGGCCTGCCGCAACGAGGGCATTATCTCCATGTTTGACCTTCTCCTTGGCGGGCCAGGCGAAACCGGGCAAACGCTGAGGGAGACCGTAGAAACCATGAAAAGAATCTCACCGAACAGGGTGGGCGCTTCCCTGGGAGTGCGGATTTTCTCCCAAACCAGGATGGCGGAGATGATCCGCAATCAGGGGCCGTTGAACGAGAACCCCAGTCTGAAAGGCGCCCTCTCGGGCAATGATAACTTCTTCGCCCCTATCTACTATGTCTCATCAAGTCTGGGCCCTCATGCCTCCGATTACCTGGCACAGCTTATCGACGGCGACGAACGCTTCTTCTTCTTCGGCGCAACGGGAGGAGCGGACAAGAACTACAACTACAACGACAACACCGTACTGTCAGACGCCATCAAGGACGGATACCGTGGGGCCTTCTGGGACATACTGAGGAGAATATGGGAAAATCCTGAGCACTAATCTCTAAATCCTAAACACAAAATCCTAGTAATTAACCCGAGTCAAAGCGTTTATAGATTCGAATTTGGAAAATTTGATATTGTTTAGGATTTAGAATTTCGAATTTAGGATTTCGTTTTGGCTTTCCTCAACGCCCCGACGAGATAAACGCCCAGCAGGGAAAGGTCCTCCGTGGGCAGATAGTGCTCAGCGGCAGCGTCGAAGAGGATGTTGACCGCGGAAGGTATCCCTTCCTCCCCCTGATAGAATATGCACGCCATTGGAATTCTGGGAAGCGCCCTGAATTTAAATGCGGCGTCGCCGGTGCGTGTTATCGTGATGCCCCCAACAGCCTCACCGGCCTCCCTGAACGCCTCGACGTCATCACCGAAGGCCCGCAGGAAAGGATTAACCGCCATCTGCTGGAATCTGGCCCCGAAAAGGGCGGAGCCTGGAAGCTGACGGTAAGCTACCCACTCGTCAGCCACGGGAACACCGCTTGATTGCAGCAGATAATGCAGCAGGATAATTTCCAGGTATTGCGGCACCGGGGCTGAATTCCCGTCCTCAATCACTTTAACCTCCGGGTAATACACCAGGAAAACGCGGTTGAAGAACGGTATTTTAAACCTGCTGCCATCGTAATCCGCGCCGCTCTTCGAGGCTACGGCATAGGGGGTGATCCCCTTCATCTCATCGACTGCCTTCGCCAGCGCAGCATCGTTGGCCATCCTTCTGCTCCCTTATTTTCAGTATATCCACCCAGGTTAATTAAGGCAAGAGTCCACGAACTCCTTTCCTTGACACGGCTCGGCGTCTCAGTTAAGATTTGCGCTGAGCCTCAAGTCAAGGAACGCTAATGCCCTATAAATCCGTGAACTACGAGCGACGAGAGCAGATCGTCTGGCTCACCCTCAACCGTCCGTCCGTCGGCAATACCATTGACCTCCATCTGGCAAACGAGATCAGAGACGCCTGCTGTGAGATAAACAGGGATGAGAATGTCAGGGTTGCTCTCGTCACCGGCGCCGGCGAATCATTTTGCTCCGGCGCCGACCTCAACGAGCTTGCATCATTCACAGCGGACGAGTTGATAAAAGCAAACCCGGCCAGTCTGGCCTGCCGAGCATTAGCCTCCGTAAACTGTCCTGTTATCGCGGTCATAAACGGCGATGCCATAGGCGCCGGCCTCGAACTGGCATTGAGCTGCGACATCAGGATCGCTTCCGAGGATGCCCGACTCGGCTTCCCCGAGACCTCCTACGGCCTCATCCCCGGCGGTGGCGGCACACAGCGTCTGCCCAGGATCGTGGGCAAGGGTAAAGCAACCGAGATGATCCTTACCGCCGAGCCTGTTGACGCAGCGGAGGCCTATCGCATCGGCCTGATTACCAGGGTTGTTACCGGGAAAAAGCTTTTTGAAGAGGCCGAGGAGATAGCGAAAAGGCTGATATCACGGGCCCCTATAGCCGTGAGATACGCCAAGGAGGCGGTGAACAAGGGCATGGACATGACCCTGGAGCAGGGACTCAGGCTGGAAGCCGACCTCTCGTTTTTGCTCCAGACGACCGAAGACCGTGCGGAAGGCATCAAGGCTTTCCTGGAGAAAAGGACGGGGCAGTTCAAGGGAGAATAGGGAAGGAGCTATCAGCGATCGGCATTCAGTCCTTCGATTAAATTGTTTTGCAGATAACTGAGAACTTATCTCATGGAAGCCTTCGAAACCATAGTCTACGAGAAAAGAGATGGCATCGCCCATATTACCCTCAACCGCCCCAGGGCTTTGAACGCCGTCAACATCAAGATGCGTGACGAGCTGTACGAGGTGCTGCCAGCGATCGACGATGATCCCGAGGTAATGCTGGCTATTCTCCAGGGGGCCGGGGACAGGGGCTTCTCCGCCGGAGCTGATATCACTGAGTTCGGGACTGTTCCCTCTCAGACAGTCGGCCGTCAGGTCAGGTGGGAACGAGACCTCTGGGGCCAGTTCCTCAGCGTATCCAAGCCTCTCATCGTTGCCATCCACGGCTTCGCACTTGGTGCCGGTGTAGAGATGTCTATGTGCTGCGATATCAGGATCGCCTCCGATGACGCAAGGTTCGGGCTCCCTGAGGTAGGAATAGGCATGGTGCCTACCGCCGGAGGCAGCCAGACGATGCCCCGGCTGGTGCCGCCGGGTATAGCCTTAGCGCCTATACTTACCGGTGAAATAATCAATGCTGCCGAAGCCCTCCGCATAGGACTTATCCATCAGGTAGTGACCAGGACTGACCTTATGTCAACCGCCGAGAGTGTGGCACATAAGATAATGTCCCGGGGACAGATCGCGGTCAGATTCGCCAAGGAGGCGATAAGGCGCGGCCTCGACCTGAGCCTGGAGCAGGGTCTGGAGATGGAGAGCAGGCTCTTCACAAGGATTCTCGGCACGGATGATGCCAGGGAAGGAATCAAGGCATATCGGGAAGGCAGGAGCCCCCGGTTTACTTTCACTAATCAGGCAGAACAGTTACAATAGAGAGCGCTATGAGCGAAACGGGCGGCAAAACACTTGAAGAGCTAATCGAAGCGCTTGCAGACCTCATCGTGAAATCGGAGCGTGTCGTGGTATTCACAGGCGCGGGTATCAGCACCGAGTCAGGAATACCTGATTTCAGGGGCCCCGACGGCCTCTGGACGCGATACGACCCCAGCGATTTCACCTATCAGAAGTTCGTCAGTGACCTGGAGACGAGGAAGAGAATCTGGAAAATGAAAGAAACCATCGGATTCGGCTGGAACGATGTCCAGCCTAATCCCGCCCATAACTCAATCGCCGAGCTGGAGCGACTCGGCAAGCTGGACTGCGTCATCACTCAGAACGTGGATGGACTTCACCAGAAAGCAGGCAATTCAGAAGACAGGGTTATCCAGCTTCATGGAAACATGCAGTGGGTGAAGTGCCTGACCTGCGGTGCCCGCCACCGGTTCGAGGAGGTCGAGAGTTGGCTCGAAAAAGGCGTTGAGGATCCGGAATGCGTTCAGTGCGGAGGTATCCTGAAGCCCGAAGGCGTCTTCTTCGGCGAGGCAATGCCGGTCTTGGAGACCATGGAGGCACATAGGCGCTCCACCGAGTGTGACCTCTGCATCGTGATCGGGTCTTCACTCGCAGTATATCCCGCAGGGCTGATGCCCCAATACGCCCTGAATGCCGGCGCTAAAATCGTCATAATAAATGAGGGCGAAACTGAACTGGACCACGCTGCGCATATCCGCATCAGTGAAAAAGCCGGCGAGGTAATGTCTGAAGTATTGAAGCAAGTTAAAAGCAAGCTCGGAAGAGACTAGCAACCTATAAAACCAAGGAGGTGCGAAAGCATGAATACCACGGAATTCCTTTTGATAACCAGCTCTATTGTACCCGACCGGCCGGCAATAACCTTCGAAGGCAAGAAATACACCTACGCTGAGCTCAGCGAGAGGGTGAACAGGCTGGCGAACGCCCTCGCTGGCCTCGGAGTGCAGAAGGGCGATATGGTAGCGATTTTGCAGGTCAACTGCAACGAGTTCGTGGAAGCGTACAACGCCGTGGCGAAACTCGGCGCTATATTCATCCCCTTAAATTTCCGGGCCAAGGCTGATGAGTTCGAATATATGATCAATAACTGCGAAGCCAAAGTTATATTTATCGGTGAACGTTATGTCGATATGATTAACTCTATACGGCCTAAACTACCCAAGGTACAGCACTTCATCTGCCTGGAAAGCAAACCGGAAGGTATGTTGAACTACGGGGAACTGCTGGCCGCAGCCTCTCCCGAGGAGGTATTCAGCGAGATCGATGATGATGATGTAACCATTCTAATGTACACTGCGGGGACCACCGGCCGTCCTAAAGGAGTGCCCCTCACTCATAACAGCTTCTCAACGTATGTCCTGGGCAACGTAACCCCGGTGGATATCGAGATAGAGGAGACCAACCTGCTCACTGTGCCTCTATACCACGTCGCAGGTATTCAGGCCGTGATGGCCGCTATCTACGGGGGCAGAACACTGGCTATGATGAGGCAGTTCGAGGTTAAGGACTGGATGAATACGGTGCAACAGGAAAAGGCCAACCGGGCGATGCTGGTTCCAACCATGCTTAAACGGGTTGTAGATGACCCCGATTTCGATAACTACGATCTCTCAAGCCTCAAGGTGATAACATACGGGGCCGCCCCGATGCCCTTCGAGGTAATCAAGAAAGCGATAGAGGTCTTCCCCGGCGTCATGTTCATCAATGCCTTCGGCCAGACGGAGACTGCTTCAACAATAACCAGTCTCGGGCCCGAGGACCATGTAATCACAGGGAGCGACGAGGAAAAGGCAAAAAAGCTGAAGAGGCTGCAGTCATCTATTGGCAGACCCATGGAGGATGTGCAGATAAAGATAGTGGACGAGCAGGGCAAGGAGCTGCCAACAGGCGAGGTGGGCGAGATTCTGGCCAAAGGGCCGAGGGTCATGAGCGGCTACTGGAAAGATGAAGAGAAAACAGCCAAAGCATTGACCGGTGACGGCTGGCTGCGCACCGGTGACAAGGGATATGTAGACGAAGAGGGCTATATCTATCTGGCAGGACGTGGCGATGACATGATCATCAGAGGCGGCGAGAATATCTCGCCCGAAGAGGTGGAGGATATTCTATACGCGCATCCTAAAATCGAAGAGGCGGCGGTAATCGGCATCGCCGACCCTGACTGGGGGCAGGAACCAAAGGCTATATTAGTCCTCAAGAAGGGTGAGTCAGCAACGCCGGACGAGATAATGGAGTTCTGCCGCCAGAGGCTTTCCAGCTTCAAGCGGCCCCGCTATGTGGCCTTTGTCGATGAGCTGCCACGCACATCCACCGGCAAGTTGCTCAAGAGAGTGCTGCGCGAACAGCACGGCGAGCCAAAAAATGACTGAGTAAAAAGGCAACCTACCTGAGCAAGGGGGAGTCTTAATACGCTCCCCCTTCATTGTTATCATCAGTCTACCGGTAAGGTAATTTAACCGATACCGGGCTTAGAGTCCCGGTTGAACAGGTGATATTTGAGTCAAGCCAGAAGCAGGGCTGAGCACTGGAACCAGGTCGCCAGGGTATGGCACCTGAAAGGCTATTCCAACAAGCTCCTGGCCGAGTACTGGAGAAAAGCCCATCTCTCCCTGATAGCGAGATGGGTCGACGTTGCCAACGCTGGCAGGATTCTGAAGACCGACCTTTTCTCTGAAGCGTTCGGGCTACAGCAGTTCCTGTTCGACATCGCCCAATCCAACGGCAACATTGTAGGAATAGATGTCTCCAGGGAGGTGATAATCCGGGCAAAACAGACTGCCCAGCGCCACGGTGTAGATTCCAGCAGGTATCTTTGCTGCGACGTTAAGCAACTTCCCCTACAGGACAACTCTATCGACCTCATCATCTCCGACTCGACCCTGGACCACCTGCCCGACGAGACAGAAATCACTACCGCTTTAAAAGAGTTGAGACGTGTTCTCCGCGTTGGCGGTATCCTTATTCTCACTATGGACAATAAAAGCAACCTGACCTATCCCCCTTATCCGGTTATCCGCCTGTGGATGCGACTCGGCCTGGCCCCGTATTTCATCGGCAGAACACTCTCACCTGCAAAACTAAGGCGCGTTCTGCTCGAAATCGGATTTGATATAGAGGAAAGCACAGCGATCCTCCACTACCCGCACCCCGACGCGCTGGTAAGGTTGTTGGAACACGCTTTGCGCAGGCTGGGAAGAGGCAAGTTTGACAATGCCATCCGAAAAGGCTTTGAGCTTCTCGATAGGCTGGAGAGCAGGAGAACCAGATACCTGACCGGACGCTATATCGCCGTAAAAGCTGTAAAAAGAGGAGCTCAGTGAGCACGCTAATCAGTGTGACCGTCACCGGCGAGACAAGCCTTCAAGGTTACCTCGCTATAGATGCCACCGTTAACGGTCGTTCATACGGCGGAGTGCGAATGGCATCCGATTTCTCCCCTGATTCACTCGCCCGAGCCGCCAGAGCCAAGACCCTGAAGTATGGCCTGTTAGGGTTACCTGTTGGCGGTGCCAAAGCAGGGATTGCTGCCGACCCCGAAATGCCGACTGCGATGAAATTGGAGGTGCTCCGCAATTTCGGGCAGGCGCTCAAGCCCATGCTCCAGACCGGAAGCTTCGTCCCCAGCGATGACCTGGGCACAACCAATGATGATATCAGGCATATGCTCAATTCTATCGGGCTCAAGGTCCAACCGCGAACTCTGACTGATCGGTCGTCCGGATTCTATACAGGTATTACTGTATGCGCCGCCGCTGTCAGAGCCGCTCAGCACATCGGCCTGGACCTGAACAGGGCCTCGGTAGCCGTCGAAGGCTTCGGTAGCGTGGGCTCCTCAACCGCCTATCTCTTAGGGAAACATGGTATCAAGGTAGTTGCGGTTTCTACCATTCACGGAGCGGTTTACGACGAGGCAGGGCTGGACATAGACGAACTTCTACGGCTTCGCGACAGGGCAGGCAATCAGGCTGTCAGCTTATACCCGGGGGGAGAGAAAATAGAAAAAAGCGTAATCGCAGAGCTTGATGTGGATATATTCTCCCCCTGTGCTCAATCCGACAGCATCACCTCGAACAACGCCGGCCGGGTGGCCGCCAGGATAATATGCCCGGGGGCTAATGCTCCCATAACGCCTGACGCGGAACCTGTTCTGTTACAAAGAGGAATTCTATCCATTCCTGACTTCGTAGCTAACTGCGGTGGGGTTTCAGGAGTCTCGATGAAGCGCACCGGCCTGAAAGAAGCCTATATCAGACGCTTTCTCGAGCAGGAAATCGGCGCGCGTATCGGCGAAATAATCGAGGCTGCGGATAAAGAAAATGTCAGCCTTAGAACTTTTGCTGAAGGAGTTGCCGAGGAGAGGTTTCTGAGAGCAAAGGCAGTAGCAGAAAGAGGAAATTTCGTCAGTAGGAGCTTTAACTTAGGCCTCGAGCTATATCGGAGGGGAATTATACCCCACCAGCTTGTCACACCTATTGCCCCCTGGTACTTTAAGAGAAAAGCCAGGTAGATTCGGTGCTAAAGACAATCACTATGATTTCTCCTTCCTCTGCTGCCACTCTATCGAAATTAAAACCTCGTATGCTCATCGCGTTTCATAAAAGTTGCTTTAGGAATAAGAATCATGGCAGAAACCCCGATTATGTCAACCTGAAGTACTCGGGCTTCAATCAACAGTGCCCCTTCTCGTGCCATACAGTTGAGGGGAAAGCACCAGCTTATGCAATTCTCCGTGATAGTTACAGGTCAATCAGGTAGAGAGCATGAAGAAGCTATATTTACTGAAGCAAGGCTTTAAGGCTTCCCGCAAGTTGCTATTGGTGGAACTGGCAAGACACTCCAAGTCTTTCTTTCCCGCGATCACCTTTGATCCCATGGTAGCCACCCTGATTGTGACAGATAACTGCAACAGCAGGTGCATAACTTGCACAGAGTGGAGGCAGAAATCATACAACGAACTCAGCTTAGGCGAAATAAGTAGTGTCCTTAATCAATTGAAGCAGCTTGGGGTCCGGGGGATATCCATTACTGGAGGCGAACCTCTGTTAAGGGAAGACGTGACCGACATAGTGCGAAAGTGCTCCACTCTAAGATTCGAGGAAATACAAATTCTAACCAATGGTCTGCTGCTAACACCAGATTTGGCGGAGGAACTCCTCGAGAGCGGAGTTACTACAATGGGGATATCCCTGGACGGACTCAAAGAGACAAATGACAGTGTTAGAGGTATAGAGGGCTCCTTTGAAAAGGTCATTACAGCGCTAAAGATGGTGGTTGAACTACGGGATAAAAAGCATTATTCCACAGAATTGTATGTGGCAACGACTCTGATGAAGCCTACATTAAATCAAATAATCCCTTTGGCAAATCTGGTGCGCGATCTGAAAGTCAAGATAAATTTTAATCTGATAGATAATTCGCCCTATTTCTTACAGACTGATATAAGTGATCTTCTAATAGAAGACCAAAACGAACTGGATAAGGTTGTGGATGAACTGCATGAGCTAAAAAGCAAACACGGCAACATATTCCTCATTTCTCAGACCCATGCTTCCATCGAATACATGAGGAAATACTTCCAAGACCCCAAGAGAGAGGATATCCCATGTATTTTAGGCTATGTGTGCATATATATTGGAGCGCATGGAGAGCTGTATTCTGGATGCCTATCTCTGAAGCCACTGGGAAACATTAGAGAGCAGAGCTTGAAGGAAATCGTGAACTCAGCAGAATATAAGGCAAGGTTGTATGATATGTTCTATAAGAAATGCCCCGGATGTTCCTCTCATCACAATATGAACCTTCTTTATTGTGCCTCCTGGATAAAGGATGAGATTTTATGGAAGCTTAGGATGAAAAAGCGTCATGTTCTGTCGTCTTTTAGCGGGTAAGCAAGTAATTCCCGGGCAAGGGTAATCAATCTGAACAATGTGGTGTGAGCATAAACTACCCCTTTATTATTATCATTGTTCCAAAAATACGGGGTAGCAGTCTCAATTGGTAGGATATGTGTGTGGGGCAGCGAAACCTACCATACGATTTCAATCATCATAATAAATTGCAGTCGTAATAGAGGCTGTTACTCGACGGGTGTACCAGACTCTACCAGCCAACAATCTGCTAGCACTTTTTTTCCGTAAGGCTCAACTCGCCTGCCACCGTCTCGCTGACTCCAACGTCGCTCCTGCATTCTTCCCCTACCGTCTTTGCCCACCTTTGTCTCGCCGGGCTAGCAGCTTGCGATGTTCCAACGCCCTACGTATAATGACAGCAAAATGTCCGGGGACTGCCGGCAACAGTGCTCCCCGAGGAGGTGAAATTATGGGACGAGTTCCGACTACACTGTACCTCTGGATATCAAGGCTGGCTGGCTTCGTGGGGATAGCGTGTATCATCGTAGCGGTGGTCGCGGCTGTAACTGATTCCGTCTGGTATGCTGAAGGGCGTACCTACGTCCAGATAGCAATCGCAGCCTTCCTCTTCGCCATCTGGGCCGTGTTGTACGAACTGAGAGACCGAGGCATTAAAACCGGATAAGGAAATGCCGTAGGACTGAGCGCACGGGGAATCGGCAGCGCCAGAGGCACAGGCTCCCTCAATGGCAGCTGCAACGAAGGGGCCTTATCATCCCTTTTAAAATCGGCATTTAAAACTCCGTCTGCCGCCGTTCCCTCAGTCATTGCTTTTAAAACAGTATTTAAACCATTCGCCCTGAGCTTGTCGAAGGGAGCCCTTCGATAAACTCAGGACAGGCCTGCCAACGTAGGGGCGTTTCGCGAAACGCCCCTACAGGTAACACATCCTGTGTATTAAATAGCTTATTCAGGAAGCAGAGCGGACAAAGCTCGAACTGTTAAACCATGCAGTGCTTGTGGGATTAGCTCCAAATATCTATACTATCACATCAAGGCTGGCGTTTAATATTGTTATGTTACTAAGTTGGAGGTGCCATCGATGCCAAGAAAGATCCCCATAGAACAGAAAGGATTCAGCCCATTCCTGGATATGGTAGGCATGACTTTTAATACAGTCGCGGATGGATACAGCCAGACCGTCTTGCAGATTACCGAGCCCCTGCTTAACTCTACGCGAGTTGTTCACGGCGGAGTTACCTTCACCCTGACAGACTGCGGAATGGGCGCCGCCCTCTTTTCAATCCTTGATGAAAATGAGAGGGTGCGGACCGTAGAGACACAGATCGTCTACTTCAGAGCCGTTAGTTCCGGTACGCTGGTATGCGACACCAGGGTTATAAACAGAAGCAAAAGGATAGCCGTATTGGAATCTGAAGTTAAACACAAAGGGAAGCTGGTATCGAAGGCAATCGGGACTTTTTCCATAATCAAAGGAAGGCAGGAATGGAAATCCTTAATTGATGGTGAAGTTGTCGAGGACAGATAGTTGCAAAATGGTCTTGCCGCCTACCTGATGGCAAGTGCTATGAGCCTGTTTGCCGTATCGTCGTAGGGTTTTCCGCTCAGGTCACCATAGAGCTTCACCTCACGGAAGCCTGATTCATATAGAAGCGATGACAACTCCTCCCCTGAATAAAGCCGCAGCGACAGGTGAAACTCGTCCCTCTTATCCCCGTCTATCTTAATCCAGCGGTTATGAATCCATCCTCCGTCGTCGCTCAGTTTTCTCTCTTCAAGGAAAAATACACCGCTATCTTCATACCAGTCCCGCTCGCGGAAAATACGGTCAAGGACCTCTTTCCCCATCAGGTCGATCAGCAGCCTACCGCCTTTTTTCAGCGATGTATAGATATTATTCAGCACCCTTTTGTCATCTCGTAGGTCCTCAAAATAGCCGAATGAGGTATACAGGTTTATAACGGCGTCGAAGGTCTCCGGTCTGCAGTAGTCCCTCATATCTATCTGCCTGAAATCTATGTTCAGGCTCCGCTCCTTCGCCTTCCTCCGTGCCTCATCCAGGTATCTCGAAGTCCTGTCCACACCGGTTACGCGGAACCCGAGGCGAGCCAGCTCCAGCGAGTGCCTGCCTGTCCCGCAGCAGAGGTCGAGCACTCGGTTCCCATGCTTGAGTTCGAGCAGGGCCGTTACCTTCTCTATTTCGAGCGGCGCCAGCTCCCAGTGAAGCGCGCTGAATATCTTGGGAGCCATCGCCTCCCAGAACACATCCCGCTCATGCCAAACTGTCACTCTCTCTCCTTCCGAATTACCTGCTTAAATTCACGGACACAATGCGCGCCCGCGTACCAATCCACAGTGTAACACCAGCACAACGCAGCCAATTATAGCCAGCCCGGTAACGGACGACAAGACCGATTTGGCGTGGAGAGCTTGTTCAGCAAGGTAGGGGCGCGGTAACCGCGCCCCTACGAAATTACATTCAGGTTCAGTCCGTCATTACGGGAGCATTTCGTATTTCATTCATGCGCTCTCTTTATGTCATTGCGATCCTTCCCTGGAAGGGAAAGCAATCTCGCTGTATTTCCCAAGCTCTTAGTAGATGTTATCATCCATTAGGAGGGCAGACTGGCTCTAAATCTGGCGCTCTGCGATAGTTATTAAGCATGCTCTGGATGACAACATCCACAGCGAGGGGGTAGCTTGTTACAAACCTTACGACCAGAACTCATCGAAGGCATATAAGTCCACCGGAATGGTTCTGCCCTCAATAATTTTTCCCTCTTCATTGAACCGATACAGGTAGGCGTGATCAATGTCTAGCATCTTACCATCTCGCCGAGCCGTAGCATGCCCATATACCATCACGGCCTCGTCGTCCGCCAGAACTACCTGAGGCTCGAATTTGATTGTTCCCCCGCTCAGTTCTTTCACAAGCTTAAGTACCCGGTCGAATTGTTCAATGCCACGGTACTCACCGGCGATTGGACTTCTACCAGCAATTCTATACACAATATTCTCACTGCAATACTTACTGCCTTCATCAATGTCGTTATCATTGAATGCTTGGATGGTGTGTATGTATCGTATGATGTTAGGATGTTGCTCAGCCATTGCTTTCTCCTTACTACAAACTCTCTTATTTTATCTGACACAGATGAAGTCAGATTCAATCAAACGGAAACAACAACCGGATAGCTTTTCGCAATCAAGTCAGTATTTTCTCAAATATGATTATGTTGGCCATGACTCGCCCTCTTTTTGCCCGGCAGCCGGCATCGAAGCGTGTGATTGCAATATAAGCCACTTGCCCCCGCGTTTTTCCAATACATTAGTTAATCGCACCGGGAATCTTATTTCTTGGCCACTTACCTTAGCCTGGATGACAGCATCCGCTGCTCCCCAAGCTACTGATCCAGCCGCTGACACCGAGTACCAGCCTATTTGTATTAAAGATCGCTCTGACTGCGTAAAAGCACGCTCAAGTTCAGCCTTAATCTCAGCCAATCCAATACATTTCTCGTCTCCACCTGTACCGATAAAAACCACATCAGGGTCAGAAGCGAAGAGTGCAAGACCGCTATTTATATCATGAGTATTGAAAGTTTCAGCAAACTGTCTAACCACTGACATTACAGCGGCTTCTGTCTTTGGATCTACCTTCATAGCTTTTTAAACCTCCTTTTGTTCCCACTTGTGGGATGCTATGCCTCAATACCGTTACTGTCAAGGCTGCCATATAGCTTAGACCTATGACTTTTTTATTATTTTCTTTCCGGCACAAGTTTACCACGTTTACTTGACAACCGTGGAGAATACTGGCATAAGACTGTTAACTTATAACCTCCAGAGGTGTTGATGCTGGCTATAATGGGCGCATTCGGGCAGGAGATAGTGGACCTGCGGCGACAGATGGCCGTCGAGGAAGTCGTTGCCAATCAGGCCTGCAGGCTGTATCGCGGCAAATTCAAAGACAGGGACACCCTGCTGGTACAGACAGGGATGGGCAGGGAGCGGGCTGAGAACGCAACGCAGTTCATTCTGGAGCGCTATCCCGTTACCGCGATAATCTCCATCGGCTTTGCCGGAGCGCTGGCCCCGGAGCTGAGGATCGGCGACGTCGTTGTATGTTCAATACTGCATTACGTGCCTGTATCGGAACAGGAAGAACAGGGTTTAGAACCATATGCTCCCGACGCCAGTCTGCTTTCTCTGGCATTACAGGGACCCGGGGACAGCGCAGCCCGGTTTCACCCCGGCAGCGGTATCACAGTGCTGCAACTGGATTCCAGCTCCCGGAAGATGCAGGGGTTGAGAGAGACCTCCCGGGCGCATATTATAGATATGGAAAGCTACTGGATCGCCAGAATAGCCTCGGCCCGGCAGATTCCTTTCATAGCCATTCGCTCCATCTCAGACACAATTCAGCAGGGCATACAGCCTTTCGACCGGATTCTGGCATCCGACGGCAAACTGCTATGGAAGAAGGCAGTGCTCTGTTTCCTCTTGCATCCCCGGTACCTGATAAATGTGTTCACCCTCTTCAGAAACACGCGGCCGGCAAAGAGAAACCTGGCCGCTTTCATCGGTAACCTGGTGACCAAAATTTGAAATAAGCTGAATGCTGATCGCTCAGCTTATGGCAATCCTGCCCATCGGTTCGGCGACCACCTCACCGATTACGGCCGCTTCCTCTATGCCCGCTTCATGCATCCTCGTCACCAGCATCTCCGCCTCCGACTCTGGCACGGAGATCAGCAGACCGCCCGAGGTCTGAGGATCGAACATTACGTCAACCATAAACCGGGGGACCCCGGGGTCGATATCCAACATGTTAATTCGGAACTCGCGGTTACGGTGCAATCCCCCGGGTATCATACCCATCTCTGAGAGCTCTTCGACCTCGGGGAAAAACGGTACCTGAGAAGAATGTATAATCATGCCGACATCGGTTCCCTCGATCATCTCGCAGGCATGCCCCAGCAGCCCGAAACCGGTGACATCCGTGCAGGCATGAACGTCCACGGCCAGCATAAGCTCGGATGCTTTATCATTGAGGGCGACCATACACTTCACAGACTTGGCAACCGCCGCCTCGTCCGCGACCCCACCCTTTAAGGCGGTATTTATTATCCCCGTGCCTAGCTGCTTGGTGAGTACCAGCCTGTCGCCGATTCTGGCCCCGGTATTAAGAATCACCCTTTGGGGATGAACGACACCAGTAACAGAGAGGCCGTATTTCAACTCATTGTCTTCGACACTGTGCCCCCCTACAAGCGCCACCCCCGCCTCGTGAAGCTTGCCCAGCCCCCCGGCGAGGACCTCCCTCAGAATGGATAAGTCCATCGTCTTCACGGGGAAGCAGACGATATTCATGGCCGTGATGGGTCTACCGCCCATGGCATACACATCGCTCAGGGCGTTGGCGGCAGCTACCTGGCCGAACGTATAGGGGTCATCCACTATGGGAGTGAAGAAGTCCAGGGTCTGTACGATCGCCAGGTCCTCTCTCAGTTTATACACACCGGCGTCCTCAGCCCTCTCCATTCCCACGATCAGGTTCGGATCGGGAATAAGGTGCAGCCCTTCCAGTGCTTTCGCCAGGTCCGCCGGACCTATCTTACAGGCTCAACCCGCGCCGCTGACAGTCTCGGTCAGTCGCGGCCTGGTCACTTCCTCCATTCCTCTTGCCTCCAGTTACTTCTCATCATCGCTGCAGTCAGCTGACCTTGATGGTCACCCACCTGTCTTAGCCCGGGGGAGGACTTAGCGAAAGCCGGAAGCCGTCCTCGACCTCCTCAACCTCCACAGAGTACCCCTTACTCTCGGCCAGACGGGACACGTTCTCCTTCGAGACAGCGGTCTCCACAAGCACGGTCACCGGTTCGCCTGGATTACCTTCAATAGCTTTCTTGGTCTTAACTACCGGGATAGGACAGGAAAAGCCCCGTACATCGACCTCAATCATTCTTGTCCTCCCCAATATAGCATACTCCGCTCCACTGGCAAAGATGCTCCTTAAATATTACTGGAAACTGGTCTATAATCTGCGAGACCCGGGTAGCCGGTGTAGCCCTCGCATACATACCCGCCACCCGGTTTGCCCTGGCTGCGATTATTGCGGCCTCATGCGGCTCAAGCTCCGCATAGGCCAGGGCGGAGACGAGGCCGGTTATAGTATCACCCGTCCCCCCAATAGCCTCCAGCGCGGGTACGTCGGGCTCGGTAATGGTAGCCAGAATCTCTCCGGCTTGCACCACATAGTCGACAGCTCCCTTGACCAGCAGCAACCGGGCCGCGTCCCTGCGTTCGTAGGCAGCAGCGATCAGTCCCGGGGTCTGTGTTATGTCGGTATCGAACAGGTGCCTGGCTATATAAGCAGGATGGGTAGCCTTGGTATCGGCAAGGAAAGCCATCTCCGTGGCGTCAGGTGTGAATATGTCGAATTCGGATGCCAGCCCTGCCGCCTTAGCCGCATACATCGATGCGGCGTCGGCAATCATCAACGGCCTTCTCTCACATTTTTTAACTGCTTCGCACAGCCTCCTGCTCAGCGCCATGTCGGGCAGGCAGTAGTGCAGAGCCAGCACCTCAGGTGACAGCTCAGCCACCTTCCGGATCAGATACTCATATATCTCGCGGCTGCCCTTGCCCTGGCCCGTGTCTCCGGCAACCACGACGTAAGGAGCTTCCAGCTTCAGGTACTCCGTAGTAGCCAGCGCCGCACCTATCATGGCGCCGGTGCCCTGAGTGCGGGGTATCCCGTGGCCTTCAACCACCAGTGCATCCCCCAACACCCTGACCTCTCCCATGGTCAATGGCAGGTTTTCTATAGGGACCGTTCCCGCTATCAGCATCACGGGTGATTGCCTCCCGACCAGAGGTTGAGGCTCTCGTCCAGAGCCCTGTCCAGCATTAAAGCGCACAGAGTAAAGCCGACGTCCTTGGGTCGTGGAGCCTCATTCAGCTTCTTACCCACCAACTCAGCATGCATGTACGGTATGTCGGGGCATCCCCCGCCGGAAGTGTTGACAATGACGCCGCTGCTCTTCTCTAAGGTAAGCTTCATATTGGCTGCCTTTACCATCGTCCACTCGCCGAAATCTGTCACTTTGACAATCTCAAGAAGTCCCGCCGTGCCTACCATCAGTGGAGCGACACTGACATACGGAGCATCTTTCTCCCTGAGCAGCCGTTCTATCCCCGGCTGCTCCACCAGGTTTATCTCCACAGCGAGGTCACATCCTTTTCTGAGCTCAGGCGGAGGGGCAACCAGCTTCACGGCATAGTCCGCCTTCCTGAGCACCTTATCGGCTCTAATGGCATCCTGCACATCCATGAATAGCACCAGTCCCCCACCCTCGAAGGAAGGCTTTTTCTTACCAAAAAGTGGCATTCAAATCTCCAACCTTATAGAAAATTCTAAGCACTAAATTCTAAATACTAAGCAATATCAAATTCCCAAATCATAATGTTCAAAACGTTCAGGATTTCCTTCAGGCTGTTTTCTCCCTCATGAAGAAGCCAATGGTTAAACAGAAAACCAGTCCCACTACAACAGCCACAATGCTGTTGTCGCCTATTCCACTCGGGCTTGCTGTCGTGAAGAAATTGTGCGCGATGGCGGCACCTGTTATGAGCCCCAAAATGGTTACCCCGGCATCGGTATCACCCTCGCCGGACAGGACAAGCTGACGGAGAGGACACCCGCCCAGCAGGGTAGCCGCCAGACCAACCAGGGCCATGCCGAGGAAGTTCCACAGTTGATTATCGTGAGCAACCGGCTGCCCGACGAAGCCCCAGTCAATATAGCCCAGTGCGGCGTTGGCGATGATAGCTCCGACAAAGAAAGCGGCGATGCCGCCAAAGAGGTATGTGTCCCTGACCATCATCAGGTCGCGCCAGCCGCCGACGAAGCACATCCTCGTCCTCTGGGCCAGCACTCCGACAACGAGACCAACGACCATCGAGATGCCGAGGGCAGCGTACATCGAGCCTGGCCCGCTCTCACTTTGAAAAATAAAAAGGGGAGAAAAAACGGCCAGCAGCAGCAGGCACAACATCAAGACCGGCATCACCCAGCCTGCCCCTGCGTATTTCCTGGCGGCACGTCCCAGGTTGAAGCCCCTCCTGAGGAACAGTATGCCAACGCCCGCCCCCACCACCACACCCGCAAGCGCAGTGATGCCGTTGAGGTCTCCCCCGGCCAGGCGCAGCACAGCCCTGACAGGACATCCCAGAAACACCAGCGCCCCGATCATTACAAAAGCGCCCAGCAGGAACCGAATCAACGGAGAGGAACCACCCCTCGCTCTGAACTCGCGGAATATTACGGCGGAGGCGAACGCTCCCAGCACAAGGCCCATAATCTCTGGCCTCAGGTACTGCACCACCTCTGCCCGGTGCAGACCCAGACCGCCCGCGATATCGCGAAGGAAACAGGCGATGCAGATGCCCATGTTCGGGGGATTGCCCCATTTCACCATGTAGGCAGCCAGAATCCCGAAAACGAGTCCCGCTATGACAATCAGCACTCTCGGCCTCAATAATCGGCGCAAGTTTCTTGCCATCCTTTCCGATTTATCGACCGGTTCCTGACCTCCGCCCACTCCCTATACCTATTGACTGACTTCGGCCCGTGATATAATATGACCACAGCCGATTTTATCATAAGTGTTTTTTTAATGCAAGATAATTAATACTTATGACTATCAAGAGGGATGCGCCATGAACCTCGACTATTTAAAGACCTACCTCGAGATAGTCAGGCTGGGAAGCTTCTCCGAAGTGGCCAGGAAGCTGTCGATCACCCAGCCCGCCGTATCTTTCCAGATTCACAAGCTGGAACGCGACCTGGGCGTACGTCTCCTCGATCGCAGACAAAAAGCGCTCACCATGACCGATGCCGGGAAGCGACTGCTCCGTTTCGCCGAACTCGTTGAGAGAGAGAGCGCAAGCCTGACGCACGACCTCGAGCAAATCCGCGAGGAGGTAACCGGAAACATAGTTATTGGCGCCAGCACTATCCCCGGTGAGGTCCTGCTGCCACCCATTCTGAGCGAATTTAAAGCCCTGCATCCCGCTGTCGGGGCCCGGGTGGAAGCCTCCGATTCTATGACCGTAATCTCCAGAGTACAGGAGGGAGACTACGACGTGGGTTTCTGCGGGACCGCACCCGAGGGCGGGGACCTGGACTATTTCACAATGGCAGATGACGAGATCGTCCTCATTGTGTTCCCGGAACACCCTTTCTCCCGAAGGAAAGCAGTCTCGTTTCTTGAGCTTAAGGATGAGCCACTGATACTACGAGAGGAAACCTCGGGCACGCAGCAGAGCCTCAAATCGCTGCTGGCGAAGGCCGGTCTCGATATTGAGAAACTGTCCCCCAATCTAACCCTGGGGACGAGCCAGGCTGTGGTCTCAGCGGTCGAGGCACGTGCGGGGATCGCCTTCGTATCCGATCTGGCCGTAAAAAAAAGCCTCGCTCTCGGCCTGGTCAAACAGGTCGCCGTCGAGGGACTGAAGCTGAAGCGAGACTTCTACTGCATATACCGCAAGGAAAGGGTAGTCTCCCGCCTGCTCAGCGAGTTCCTTGCCTTCGTCCGGGTGAGGGCATCACAAACATGACCTGTTCCCTGACACGGGTTTAAACCGGATCTGTTTGTCAAGCCTTATTACCGTCTATCCGCCTCGCGCCTTTGTGCATTAATCACGTGTTTTGGCCTATTGACACGCTTAGCTTCAAGTGCTATAAGACGTTTGGTTAAGAATTGTTAATTTCACCAGCCTGGTCCGACTGCCTGAACTTTCATGGTGGTTAGCGACTCACTCTGCTAGCACAGGCCACGATAATGTCCGAAAACATGTTAAAGTGATGTAGCTTAGTGGGGCAGCCTGGACTTAAATCGAACGAAAGGAGAAAACGTCATGTCGGGAAGAAGTGGAAAAATCAGCATATTTCTGGCTGTTATTGTGACGCTCGCATTGCTTACAGCAGGCTGCGGTGGTGAATCAGCAGAACCCACGCCGACGGCCACGCCCATACCCGTGACCATCTACGAGAGCACAGAGCATGGCTTTTCCATCGAGTATCCTGAGGGATGGACCGAGAGCGAGCAGGGGATGGGAACATACTTCTCCATCAGTTTTTTAAATCCCGGGGGAACCCTGTATGCGGCGGTATCCGTGGAATACAAGACCGACGACGTCATCCTGACTGATTACGTGACGGAAAACATGGATTACATGGAATCCTCGCCCGGCTTCGAGTTGATCTCAGAGGGTGACGTGACCATAGGCGAAGGCATCTCCGGCTACGAGATAGTGGGCCGGGGAGACCTGGGGACCGGTGAGGTTGAGAAGTTCAAGTTTGTCGTCATGGTGCGCGGTAAGCAGGGAATCGCGGTCGGTGCCATGGGAGAAGACGCTGTGTTCGATCAGAGTGAGAGTGTTATAGACGCCGTTTTGAATAGCTTCGAGCTCCTTCCGACTTATTCTTATGTACCCCCTACTCCCAGCGCCGGAGGCACCTACACAAGCGCTGAGTACGGCTTCTCCATAACCTACCCCGCAGGGTGGACGGAGACCTTCATCGGCAGCCATGGTGAAATCGTGACTTTCACGTCCGGTATGGGAGTGCCCAGTGTAACCGTCAGTCAATCGCCCGTAGGTGAGGGCACTACGCTTACCGAGTACGGCCCGCAGTTCAGCCAGGACCTGGGCCAACACTGGGTTGACTACGCGCTGATTTCTCATGGTGAGATAAAGCTGGATGATGGTACCCCCGCCTACGAAATCGTGTTCAGCGGCACATCGGAGGGCTACAACCTCAAGTGCAAGTATGCAGTAGTAATTAAGGGAACTCAGGCTTTCTATATCGCGGGTTACAGCATGCCGGCCAGTTTTGCGCAGGATGTCGCAGCTCTGGACAGTGTAATTCACAGCTTCTATCTGGAATAGACTCTCGCTATTAACCGTCTGCTAAAACGGCATGTTTCGTAGCCAATATTACTTGACCCCGTCATGGCTGCTCCAGAAGGAGTTCCTTCTGGAGCACTTCATTTTGAAACTGCGACCCCACATCCGAAAGCCTCCCGATTCCAGGGTCCATGCTGCCCACGTTTGACAATATCGAATTTACACGGTATTCTGCACACTGGCGTAGAGCCCTGTGCGCCCGACTGCCCGGGTACAATTTCAAAGGTCAGCATATTTCAGGATTTTTCACGGTATTACCATTCCATTAGCCGTTCGGAGGATTATCTGATGTCAAAGAAGCTAGCCGTAATTCCAGAGCAGTGTTCCGGCTGCAGCATCTGTGAATTAGTGTGCGCCATCAAACATTTCGGCGTGAACAACCCTAAGAAGTCCGCGATCAGAGTAATGGTCACATACCCCCATCCGGTCATGAGGATGCCGATCGTCTGCAGTCAGTGCAAAGCGGCACCCTGTGCGCAGGTGTGCCCGGTGGACGCGCTGCGGCGCATCGACGGCGTCGTTCAGCTAATCGAGAAGGAGTGTATTTCCTGTTATCAGTGCGTTGAAGCATGCCCCTTCGGGGCCATATACGCCCATGAAGACTGCGACCTGCCCATAAAATGTGACATGTGCGGAGGGGACCCTGAGTGCGTCAAGGTATGCCCCAAGGGAGCGTTAAAGCTCATACCCGAGGCCGCCCTGGGTGAATCCAAGCGCCTCAACAACGTCTTGAGCTATGCCCAGATGAAAGAAATCGAGTTCTATGAGAAGGGCGAAAGGAAAATCATCCACTATGCCGAGATCGGGAAGGAAGAGCTATGAGCATCAAGAGTGGATATTTCAAGAAAAAACTGCATGTAGACCTCACAAAGGGCAGCTCTGAGCGCCTCGATCTATCCGACGCCTTTATCGAAAAATATATCGGGGGCCGCGGCTTCGGCGCCAAGCTGGTCTGGGACAATCTGAAAAGCCACGACCTCAAGATCGACCCGCTCGGCCCGGAGAACCTTCTGGTCATCGCCCCGGGCCCGCTCACCGGCACTTACCTGCCATCGTCGGGGAAGAACTCCTTTATTGCCATCTCCCCTGCCACAGGACTCTATGGCGATTCCTCCATAGGCGGTATCTTCGGGGTTGAACTGCGACAGGCGGGGCTCGACCTTCTCTCCATTACCGGCAGGGCTTCAGAGATGTCTGTCCTTTTCATCGACAACGGCGAGACGACAATCCTCACCATGCCCGAATTGACAGGGAAAAGCTGTCTGGAGGCCGAGGGAATTATCAAGGAACGGCTGGGGACACATGCTGTCCACGTAGCCGTTATCGGCGTTGGTGGCGAGAACCTGGTGAAGTTCGCCTGCGTAAACACAGACTGGGGCCGCAATGCCGGGAGAACCGGGATAGGCGCAATCATGGGCTCGAAGAACCTCAAGGCAATAGTTGTGCGCGGCGACAAAGACCTTCCGGTACATGACCTGAAAGGGCTGATGGCGGAGAATGACAAAGCCTGCAAATATATGACGGAACATAAGTACTTTAAAATGTGGCAGCAGGAAGGCCTGATGAACGTTATCGAGTACGCGAACGAAAAGGGAATTCTGCCAGCGTACAATTTCAAGGACAGCGTTTTCGCCAAACATGACCAGATAAATGGCGCGACAATGCTCGATGGCTACAAGATAGGCGACAGCGCATGCTTCTCCTGTCCCATGTGTTGCAGCAATATCTGCCTCGTCAAGCACGGTAAATACACGGGAACAGTAGTCGAAGGGCCGGAATATGAATCGTGCGCTATGCTGGGCTCAAACCTTGGAATAGAGAGCTTCGCCGCAGTTCTCGCCGCGAACCGCCTCTGCGATGAGTTGGGAATAGATACGATCTCCACGGGCAGCATTGTCGCAGCAGTAATAGAGGGATACGAAAAGGGCATCCTTTCGCTCTCCGACCTCGACAACAGGGAGATCACCTGGGGAGATGAAGACGCGATACTTGAAATGATTGGAAAGATCGCTCACCGGGAAGGAGTCGGCGATATCCTCGCCGATGGAGCCTACCGCGTAATCGAGAGATGGCCTGAGATGGACAAGATTGTTCTTCATGTCAAAGGGCTTGAGCAGTCCGCTTACGACAGCCGCCCCAGCATGACGATGGCGCTGGCGTATGCCACCTCGGACATAGGCGCTCACCACGCACGGGCCTGGACCATTGCCAAGGAAATGGAGCAGGGGCAGAACTGGTCCGATGAAGAGAAGGTCGACCATGTTATCTATCACCAGAAGCTGCGTCCTTTGTTCGACATGCTCGGCGTCTGCCGCCTGCCCTGGATTGAGCTCGGGCTGAGTGAACGGCACTATGAGAACTTCTATAAATATGTGACGGGAAATGAAGTTACCCTGGAGCAACTCTTGGAGCTTTCAAACAACATCTACGACCTGACGCGCCTCATAAACACCCGCCTCGGCGTGAGCCGAAAAGATGACAGCCTCCCCTACAAGGTCCGGGCTAATCCCCCGCTCACAGGTCCGAACGCAGGCAGGGTGATCGACCAGGAAAATTTTAACAGTCTGCTTTCGCTCTACTATCAAAGGCGCGGCTGGGATGAAGACGGCAATCTCCCGGCTGAAGCGGAAGCAAGGTTTGAAGATTAGATTCTGCGTGTTAAAGAGGTGGGTTATGTCCAGTAGAATTTTGCCGCTTTTTAGCGCTGTTGCCCTCTCTCTTCTCCTCATCCTGTGTATCGGCTGCGGCAACCCGGAGGCAGAGTCCCAGCCATACGGCCCGCCTCAGGTTCATTTCCCGGAGGACGAAGGCGCGCATCCCGAGTCCGGGGTCGAGTGGTGGTACCTGAACTCAATCCTGACCGACTCCCAGGGGCGCGAGTACGGGGCTATGGCGGCCTATTTCAACCCCGGGCTCAAGATTCTATCTATCTCCGACATAGAGGCAGAACAATCCTATCCCGAGGTCTCTTTCTCGATTCCGGATTATGCCGAAGGAACACTGGACCTGAGGTGGGGAGATAATGACCGCTGGTTTCGGACCGATGTCGACTCGCTTGACTATCATCTCGAAGCAAACGGCACTGAAATCGGCCTCAGTCTGGACCTGAGCTCATTGAAGCCTCCCCTCCTGGTCGGCGGAGATGGCCTGATTGAGTGGACCGACGAGAGCTCGTATTATTATTCGCTTACCCGCCTCCGGGTTGAAGGCCAGATAGAACTGTCGGGAACGGTGATAGATGTCGAGGGGAGCGGCTGGATAGACCACCAGTGGATGGATTCATTGAGCGAGCGGGGATGGGACTGGTTCTCAGTCCAGCTGGATAATAATACCGAGGTCATCTTCTGGCAGATCGTCAACACCGATGAAACGATTGAGTCCCGCGATTTGACGATCATGTTCCCCGATAATTCAGTCTATCACACGCGGGATATTGACATGGAAAGAGTCGATTCCTGGGTTTCACCGGAAACGGGCAACGAGTACGGCACCATCTGGCGGGTTCGAGAGGATGCTCACGACCTCGATCTGGAGATCAGAGTGCGTTATCCCGAGCAGGAGGTACGGGTGCTCGAAGACTTCGAGGGCATGGACTTCGACTTCTGGGAGGGGGGCACAACCGTATCCGGCTATCTGGCCGGCGAGGACGTTACCGGCACCGGTTATGCCGAACTCGTCAGGATGCCTGAAAATCTGCCCGAGGATGCTCCTAACCCCTGGGAATGACCGGCCAGGCTCTCAGGGCAGCCCCATCATCTTCGCCGTAAACCGATTTATCGGATTGGCGAGGGTCAGTCCTCCATCAACGACAACAACCTGTCCTGTTATATAGCCTGCTCCCGGTGAGGCCAGGAAAGCCGCCAGCTCAGCAATATCTTCAGGCTCACCGAACCTCTGCGCCGGTATCTCCCTGTTGAAATCCGGCGCAAAAAAGATAAGCATCTCACCCATAGGCGTCCTTATATGTCCGGGGGCGATGGCGTTGACCGTGATTCCCCGGTGTGCAACCTCGAGCGCCAGTGACGAGGTAAGCGAGATTATCGCCCCCTTCGCGGCAGCATAGCCGCTGGCGAACACCTGAGCCTGGACTCCGTCTATCGATGAGATATTGATTATCCTGTCGCCTTCTTTCATGGAGTTTATAACAGCCCTGGAAAAGAAGAACGTTCCGTTGCAGTGAATCTCAAACAACCGCAGCCATTCCTCCGTTGCCATATCGGCGAGAAAACCGTATCCCGCCGTACCCGCGCAGTTAACCAGAATGCCAACATTCCCCAGCCGCTCCTCCGTCACCCTGACCGCTCTGTTAACCTGCTTCTCTCTGCTCACATCGCATTTAATCGCTATAGCCCTGCCTTTTGAACCCTTTATCTCCCGCACCACCTCCCTTGCGCCCTCCATATTCGTATCGACAACGGATACCGCTGCCCCCTCTCCGGCAAGCTTTATAGCTATGGCCCGGCCGATTCCGGAGGCCGCCCCTGTCACCAGCGCAACTCTACCACCCAGTTTCTCCTGCATAGTTATCGTGTCCTTTCTTGTTATAGTTTCAAGGACAGCAAACCCCTGCCTGTCCACAGTGATCGATGATAGCTACCACGCAGCACTTGTCTACTGAAGCCCCTGAAATCAACGGCCGCGTACACGCTCGAAGTACAAAGACAGGAATAATGAAGCTATCAGCGCCCCGATACCCACCATCAGCGCATCGCGCGTCAGGCCAAACTCAAACTCTCCCACTCCAAAGATGAGCACATATCCGATGAGAAAATTGACCAGCCCCCATACTACGTTAACTGTCGGTGGTGATTCCCCGACGCCGGGCGGTGAGGCGAACGGGCTCTGAAACCTTTTTCCAACTATGCCGCATACGAAATGGGGCACGCCATTGACCAGAAAAACCCCGGCGAAAAAGTAGGCCAGATAGGTATACCACTCCATATCAAATACAAGGCAGCCAGATTGGAAAAGCCAAATCCATCCTGACAGCGTCTGCGAAACTTGCCTGCATTCTACTACCAGGTATTTGAGCAGTCAATCACACGAATTGACTCATAATAAAAGTTACTGAATGCATTATAGTTGCGTCATAAAGAATGTTACCGATGGAGGTGGCATGACAAGAGGCGGTATACTGGAGTACAAAGAGGCGGTACGAGGTCGA
>Ga0180432_10001993_pt1 | contig 31251 bp, 31 predicted proteins | sample SS_ome_10_FD_132414 | JGI IMG/M metagenome (GOLD analysis project Ga0180432, IMG submission 132414) | Hypersaline lake sediment archaeal communities from the Salton Sea, California, USA - SS_1_MS_2 metaG | ecosystem: Environmental > Aquatic > Non-marine Saline and Alkaline > Hypersaline >...
CCCAAATGTCATAATAATCCTGTTGATTAAAAGTAATTGCATCCCATTCTTTTTCGCGTTTCATTGTATTATGAAAAACTTGCATATTAATGGGCGAAGCTGATACATTATCCATATCCATTATCAACATGTATTTAAACTTCGGTTGTTTCATGTCTTGGTCTTGTTGTTGTTGTTTGCGAATATAATCCAAAATAGAATTACGTGCATTACAAATATTAACCACCTTATGTTTGGATGTATTTTTTCCTTCTAAAATAGTAATGGGAAGGTTCATTTCTTGTGCTATTTTTTTCAATATTGTTAGACTTTCATCATTAGAATTATCATAAGCAATCACAATGTGGCATTTTTGAAAAAATGCACTAATGAATTGAATATTGTTAAATACTCCTTGCAAATATTTGCCACAATTTTTCACACAACCGCAAATATAAATTCCATCATCATATATCTTTTTTACATACAAACCATCTCCATTTTGGAAATACCTTGATGTGGTTAATTCATCAATGCTGGATTTATAATAACCCAATGTGCTAAAACCCGCACATTCCGGATTTACAAATGCAGAATGCATATATTTTTCTATTTTTTGCTCCTTTGTTAGATTGCTATCATTGCGAAACTCTGTGTCGCGCTTTAAATCATTATTCATTTGTGTTTTACCCGGAATAAAAGTAAATCTGTCGGGAATTAGAGGATATATGTCTGTTTTCGATGTTGGCATTTACAAAATCAAATAATTATTAATGTCAATAATAATTATTTGTTTATTTTACTTATTTTGCAATTAATGGTATTTTTGATTTAGTTTCATATTTCATCCTTCATACCTCATCCTTTTATACAACAAAAATAAAAGGATTGAACGACATGACATCTAACAAAGGTTTATAAATTTTATTCAATGCTTTTACTTGTGTTTCATCTAACTCTTTCTTGGTTTCTTTTTTAACTAAATTCAATGAGCCATCTAATTTCAACATTTGACATAATTCTTCTTGTTTTTCAAATAGTTCTTCATATTTTACACAATAAATAGAATAATTACGTCTTGATGCGTTTTGATTTATGGTATAATTTCGATAAAAATTAATGATGCCATATAAATCCATTTCTTCTTCTATAATATCTTCTATTTGTATACTTTTGTCAGTTTGAATGTGTTTTAAATTCTCCGAATTTTTAAATCGTGAAAAAATAGCATTTACGGGGTTGCGATAAAGATAAATTACCGTGTAATTTTCTAATTGGTTTTCAGGAATTTTTACAGAATTAAACCATTCGCCATATGTATTGCCACCACCATTTTTGCCGGTAAAAGTTAATTCATGTGGAGGCTGACGTGAATGGACGTGTTGAACGTTTCCGAATTTATGCAAAGCTCGTGCCAACATGGTTGAACCGCATCCACCATAGGAACAAATATAAAAATTGCGTTTAGTGGGTCCGCCTATTTTAATTCCTCGTGCAAGTTTGTTAGTTGCATCTTGTAGCATATCTAAAATCACATCGGGTTCATTGATTTTGCATTTCACATGATGCATTTCCAAAGTTGTCGTAATAACATCGAAAAATTGCCAACTGCAACCACAGGTCACTTCCAGCAATAATGTTCCAGGACGACAAAATAAGGTATTTGCTTGTGCTGCTCCGTGTGCTAAAATAATAATGTCTGCCGAATGGAAATAACGAACTTGTTCGGCAAAATCCATTCCTGCTAAAGTAATGCATTCATATTCTGTGCCCGGATATAGGTTCGTCAACTCTTTTTTCAAAGTTTCAATATCATGAATATCTCGACGTTCTTTGCCCGTTGATACGCCATTCACTGTTACTTCACTTATTTTTTTCAATTTAGGGTCATCAATGAGGGATACACGACCTTCTCGTTCAATCAGCAATACTCGTGGATATATTTTTTTATTGGTGCTTTTCAAGTTTTCCAAAGTTTCTTTAATTTTAAATCGCTCTAAAATGTAATTTTGAACCATCATGAAATTCGCTTTGGGGGGGAACTGCGTTTGTCGTCCCAATCGCAAAAGCCATTCTTTATTTTGGCCAAATTCTTCGGGTTCTATTTCATAGGTTGGAATGCCAAAGATTTCTTCCCAGATTTTTTTAAAATTACCGATGGTTTGGTCGATTGTTTTACGACGATAAACGTGCTTATATTTATAAACCTGATTAATAATCTCGGGAAAGACTAAATCGCACATAAAATGGGCGTAATGAAATAAATGTCCGCCGACCAAACGCGTGTTGATAATTTTCACCATTCTTTTTCTTTTTTCTTTGGATTATTATTTTTTCATCTTTTTTCATTTTGTTAGGAAAATCATTTCATGAACCTTTTTATTTTTCAATCAATTCATTCATTTTTTTCGCAAACACCGGAATAGCCAAAGGTTTGGAAATATACCCATCGGCTCCTAAATTCAAACATTTCTTTTCAATATTTTCTGTTACATCTGCAGAAATCATCATTACTTTAACATTCAAATTACTGCCTCTAATCGTGCGTAAAATATCTAATCCATTCATCGATGATAAATTAATATCTAACAAAGCAATATCCGGCATTGTTTCGCGAATTATATTTAATCCTTCTATACCATCTTGTTTAAATGTATATTGGGCTTTCGGAAAATATCTTTTCATTACTTTATCCATTAACATTAAATTGAATTCATTGTCCTCAACATATACAATTTTTCCAGCAAAAGAACTAACCACGATTTCATCCATTTGTTCATTTTTATTATTTAATGGACTATTTTCCGATTTTAAATCATTTGATATGGTAAATCCAATGCTAAATACTGACCCTTTTCCAACTTCACTTTCAATATGAAAATATCCATTCATAATGGTTGTTAGCATTTTAACTATGCTAATTCCAAGACCACTTCCTTGTATATTGGATGCTTCCTTTCCCAGACGTTCAAAAGGAATGCCTATTTTTTCTAAATTTTCTTTTGATATTCCTATACCTGTATCCACCACATCAATAATCAGCATATTGTTTTCTATTCTTGATTGAATTTGCACTTGGCCACCACATTTGTTATATTTAATAGCATTTGAAATTAAATTGATGAGTATTTGTTTGTATCTCTGTTGGTCTACATAAATATTTACCTTTTTATATTTTTCGCATTTCATCCATAGATTTATATCTTTATCAATTGTTAATGACTGCAAATCAGTAAATACTTCAAAAATCACATTGAATGCCCTAGACCATATGCTTTTTGCATTTTCTTGTTCTTCAGGCAAATGGCTCATTTTTTCCAAAATATTATCACCAATTTTTAATTCTGGAACTAAAAATATTCTTTCAAATTCAGTTTTATAAGATTTGTTAAAATAAGTGAAATTAAAATTTTTATCCATTGATGCCACTAATTCATTCATTCCATCAAAAATGAAATTCATATATTGAAGTTGGGTTGTTTCTTCATTCATTGTTAGTTTGGATTGATGTTTTATTTATTGTTTAAAACATTTATTTTTATCAAAAAATGAATTACCAAATATCGAATCTAACAAAATAATAATTTTAAATAAAGATAAATATGCCTTCATTTCTGCGAAAGTTATTTTGTTGTGCTTTTAATTGCAATGCAACACAATATCCTGAACCTAATTTTAATGATAATAAAATAGTTAAAGTCATATATAATTATTGCGATAATAAATTAGCATATAAAATTAAATGCCGTCCTTTTATGTACGCCCTTATTGACCGCGACTTGATAGATAACTTTTATAATTTAGATAGAGATACATTGGAAGATTTTCGTAAAATTTACGATTTAAATGAAAATGAATTTAATGAACGTGATTTAGAAGACGTTCAAGTATTTAAATCGTTGGTTCATCGCTTATATTTTCATCCACCGATGATTAGGAACATTGTATCCGTTAAAGCATGGACGCGTTTAAATTATAAAGTCAGTTTTAATCATTTAATTTTTGAAACCAATGCGGAAATGAACCAACTAACAAAATTAATAATGAAAAAATATATTGTTGAACCGAAACCGACACAGCAAAAAGTAGTTGTGAATGTAATTGTTGGCGACACACAGGAAATCAAAGTGGTGTGCTACAATAACATGCGTAAATGCGCAAATAAGGGCAAGAATAAATGGATATATTCTTTAACAGACCCAAAAGGGTCCGTCCAAGAAGGAGAAGATGCAATAGACGCAGTATTAAGAGAAATGAAAGAAGAACTGGGATTTCAGTTTCCTGCTGAACGATATACTCAACCATCATCATCATCATCAGCAGCAGTCGCATCCGACAAATATGTAAAATATGTATTGCATCTAACAAAAGAAGAATGTGATGCACATTTTCAATCTTTGGACTATTCTACTCTTGACCCCGAGATAACTCACATTGTATTGCAAGACATTGTGAATGAATAAATTATTGTATTTACAGCATTAATTTTAACGATGTGATGTGGTATGGTATGGAATGGTAATTTGGTTCATTTAGGATAAGATAGTAAAATAAAATCTTTTTCATAAATTTCATATATTTTATCCTTTTGTTCTTGATTTAAAATTATTTTTCAGAATATTTGTTTTTATTTAACCATTGTAAATCCTTTTTAAATCTTGTTTTTATAAATTTAGTTATATGACTAAAATTTTCAAATCTTAGAAATTTATTTACCATCAAATTATTATCATTATTAAAAATAAATTTATGTTGCGGCAAAAAATGGTCGTGATATTTGGTTTTGTTGTATGATTTGTTTTTCACTATTTCTCCACAATAATTCAAATATTCATCAAAAGTAAGATTTTGAAAATTATCAACACCTAATTTAGCAATATTTTTAAATAATAATAATCTGATAAAATCTTATCATATGGATTTCTTACAACAGCAAATTTATAATAATTTTTAAATCTTTTCGGATATTTATTTTTATATTCTTTCCAATTATAATGATGTATGGCTTTGTTATTAACAACGCCATATCCATTTTTTATTCCTTTGCAATTTAATGCATTTTCAATTGAAGTCCCTCCTGTTTTTGGTATATGTATAAAAATAACTTTCAGTTTATCATTAAAAACCATATTTAATTGCCTATATATATATATATTATTTTTTGCGACCATTCAAAACAACTCCGTATTGTGTATTGTCTATTGCACATACATTGTCCGTCCAGTGGTGGTTCGGCAATACATCCACACTAATAATAGTGGTATTTTTTTTCGCCAATTTCGTGCGTTTTATTTCTTTGTAATGTAGAGTACTGAGACCATTATTGGCTGGTTTCATGCGATGTTCTTTCAAAAGTTCCGTCTTATTCAGACATTTTAACGCCTTGTTGTCCCGCAAATATGTCAATTTTTGCGATAAATTTTTGTTTTCCAAGTCAGTGAAATAACCGGCGTTCTTTCGCGGAGGATAATCTATGTTTATTCTCGCCTGTTTGGTTCGCAAATATAGTTCATCGTCTTCGCCACCCCATCCCCAGAAATTGTTGGGAAAACCATTGATGCGAATAAACGCGTCTCGGGGAAAAGAAACCACCCCGCCAAAGTAGCGCGGGTTATTATTATATCTGTCCCACACTTTGGCGATGTGTGTTATCTTATTGCTGTAATCATGGTAATAGTGTTTTAATTCCGCAGACGGAAGCAAATCCACATCGTGGAAAATGAATTGGTCGTATCCTTTGACATCAGCAATTTCAAATCCAATGTTGAGAAGTTTTCCGCGGTTGAATTTTCGGTCATCATCGCTTTGTTCAATTACAAAAATGTGATACCTAACATCTTTCAAATATTCGTTCATATATTCAATAAATTGGTCTAATTGTTTGGAACGCACCTTGTCGGCATTGTCGCGAAAGGGAATGATTATGGCGGTTTTGGGGCGCGTGTTTGACAGAGACCGAGATTTAGATGGCGATTTTGTTTTGGATTTGGATTTGGATTTAGACACAGATGCAGATTTTACCTTCGCTTTCTCTTTCACTTTTCGCTGTTTTCGTGTGCATTTATTTTTTACGCAATTTTTGTTTCCACATTCTTCATCTTTCGCACAAGTTTCGCCCAATTTTTTATTTTTAGATGTGATTTTTTGAGTTGTTTTTCTGCTTTTTCGTGTGCACTTGTTTTTAACGCAGTTTTTATTGCCACAATCCTTGTTGTCCGCACAGGGCTCACCGATTTTTGATTTTGGCATTTCTTTTATGTTAGGTTGGTGTGTAAATTATAATATACAGCAATATTATTATTTTAACGTCCTTTATAAAATTCCATCCCCAGTTTTATTTAAGATGTGATACGTCATCGGGCAAAATAAATTATAATCCTGAATTATTCCACTTTCGGGATAATACACTGCATAACGTGTTGTACCATTGTGTTTCGCCTTTGTTACGCCAGTCTTTTGTTTAAAAACAGCGGTTATCGGGACACTATTTTTGCCATCTTTTATCGTTTCGAAAAATTCAAAAGAGGTGGAAACTGGTGTCGATGTTGATACATCATTTTCACAAATGGTTCGCGGTGGTCCAAACATACATGCAAAACGCGCTGTGTTAATGTCCGGATGAAACGTATATCCCACATCGGGAACTGGGTAAGTAATTTCGGCTGGCGAACTCTGCAAGGTTGACAGTTCGGGAAAAGCGGAAAATAACCGAATAGTGCGGTCATCTACATGCATTCCACAGACATTTTTGGCATTGATAATTTCTGAGGGTAATGCAAATATCGCAGAATTATTCGAACAAAAACCCGCATAATGAATATCGGCCCAGATGGACGAAACATCAAGCAATGCATAAATCTCTTTGTCTTTTCCCAGATGACACGCTCCAACATAGCAGTTCTCTAACGTTAATTTGGGAAATTGTGGAAACACTGTTTTGTATAATGTTGAAATGTAATCCACCACCATTGTTTCAATACCCATATTCTGGGTCTCTGCTGAAATATCGCTCTTATTAACAATAATGCTGGGTATGGTCAATTGATTATAATTGAACGCCCTTTTTTCCAGCAAATATTGGACAAAAGGAAAACAAATGTCATGTTGGCGACTATCATTGTGGGTTGTGTGCATGCATAAAATATTGATTTTGCATCCCAATGTTGGATTTTTTATCTTTTGAATGAAATATTGAAACAATGAGTCGGTAGATGATGATGAACTTTGGATTGGTTCTGTTGTATCATCCAATTCACTTTCATTCATTTGTGGAGGAATGGGAGACACACTTTTTTCCAAGTCCAGTTCCAAATCAGTTAAAATGATGGATTGTTCTTTGTTGTTATCTTTATTTTTGTCTATGTCTATGTCTATGTTTTCATTCATTTTCGCTTCCTGACTTTCAATTTCATTCATTGCCAAAGTGCGCAACACAGATTTTTGATAATTTACCAATATGCGAAAGGGATGAGTAAATGTTGGTTCATCATCATCATTTTCGGGCATTTATTTGGGGGGTGTTTGTTAGTTATTTTATATTTTATATTTTGATGTAATGGTATGTTTATTTTATTTCTTTGCATTTAATTATTTATTTGATGTCCAGCTAACAAAACTCAAAAAATAGAATCAATGCAAGTATTCAAAAGATGATTGGATAATATCATTATTTTTTTGTTCCAAAAAATAGATGTGTCATGCACATTATTCATTTCATCCAAATAATCCAGATATATGATTACATCTTTTATGTCAAAAAGATAATCCTCATAGGTATGTATATCCACGACACTCTCTAATGACACGGTTTCATACACAAATTTTAGGGATTTGGTTGTGTTTATATTGTTAGTTTCGTTGTCATAATCAGAAAAAAAATTTTCAAAAATATGGAAGCAAATGTATTCGCAACCCTCTTCTAACATTGCGAAAAGATGAATTAACATCTTTTTTGCATTTAAACTATTGAATGTAATTTTATAAAACATGCCATCCATTATTAATATTTTTGTTAAACAATAATATTAATTTTAATTTGATTTTGATTTTGATTTTGATTTTGTTTTTGTTTGATTTTGTCATAAAGCTTGAAACGAGAATTGAACTCGTGACCTTTGCATTACAAGTGCAATGCTCTACCGCTAAGCTATCCAAGCATTATTTGATGTTTTGTTTTTATTTAGTCCCGCCTGTCGGATTTGAACCGACGACCTGTGGATATCAAAGATTAAAATTAAAACCATTACAGTCCATCGCTCTACCAACTGAGCTAAAGCAGGGTTGATTGTTTTTTGTTATTATTTTCTTTTTATTGCAATTGTATTTTGCTATCTAACTATTAATTACTAAATGGTGATTGTTCTATTGTTGCAACAGCAATTTACTCGTAAGCATGAACGAACTTATCATCATCCTTCTTGGCAAAGTGCTTGGTGACAAACTTCTGCAAGTTGAAGAAGGACAGCTCAGTTCCCTCGGGCACACGCAGAAGCTTACTCAACTTGGCGTCGCGGTGCACCTCAATGATACGTCTGGTCTTGCCACTCTCCTTGGAAGGCTGCAGGTTGTGCTCCTTCACGTATTTGTTGATGCCCTTGGTGGCCTCAGTGCGACCCATCATCGAACCGGCAGGCATGCCGAAAAACTCGGCAAGCTCCACGGAAATCTTGGTGGGCTTCTTGAAACCAGAACTCTCGTTTCCACCAGTGGAACGCTTGCGGTGCTTCTTGGAAGAAAGCTTCTCCAAAGCCTTGATATCGCGGGCATACTTCTTCTCCAGACTCTTAAACTCACTCTTGAGAGCAGTAATCACAGTACTCAACTGGGTAAGCTTGGAGTAATAATCAGAAGACAACTGGGCGATAGGGGTCTCGGCAGGGGCAGCATCAGCCTCGGCCACAGGAGCCGGGGTCGGCTCGGGAACAGGCTCCGGAGCGGGAGCAGCAGCCTTAGTTTTCTTGGTGGTGGTCTTGGCGACCTTGGGTTCAGCGGTGGTCTTGGGCGTTTTAGTAGAAGACTTGGAAGCAGACGACATTTCTTGTTCTATTATATTCTTATAGAGAGTTCTTTTTAACTGTTTTTACGCACTAACTTGTCAAAAAAATTAAAATCGTTTTTCAGTCTAATTGGCCTTGTTTTTATTTTTTGTTTGTTTATTTTTTTCCACATCCGCAACCACCGCCTTTATCCTTGTGTATTCTTGACACCATTGGGTCCATCAAAACCGCACGTGTTGACCTTGGTCTTGCAGGTGCAGGTGGCGCAATTGCGCGCACAGGAGGTCCATGCATCTCTTGCGGACGCGACAACATCATTCTCATCTTAAAAGCAGGCATTATCAATAGAATAAAGTATTACTCTATTCTATTATTTTTTTTATCATTTTCTTTCTTTTTCTTTCTTTTTTCTTTTTTCTTTTTTTCTTTTTTCTTTTCCTTTTTCTTTTCCTTTTTCTTTTCCTTTTTCTTTTTCTTTTCCTTTTTCTTTTTCTTTTTCTTTTCCTTTTTCTTTTTCTTTTTGTTAGGAAAACTCGTTCAAAAAAAGCAAAAGTAAAGGCAAAATTTAATATTGATACAATACTTCGGCAATGATTGTTATGCACCAATCCGCTCCGTGCAAATTCACCGTATATCCTCGGTCATCTACTAATTTTATTCGCATTCGGTCAATATCCACAGGCCCAAAATAAACCCTCTTATTATCCTGCAAAGAACCGCTAAAATCTGTATACATTTGTCCCGTCATGATACTTCCGCTCATTTTGATTGGAATAATGCAAAAAGTATCTGAATTATTTGGAGCCTTGCCACGATAACTAGTATTTTTTTCGCGATTTTTTGTAATCTCATTCACAGTGTATATTTGCGCTTGTGTTAAAGTTCGCGGAGCTGTCGGTAATATGGTCGCCGTTTTTCCATAAGCCATGTCCGTTTTTCCTAATGCATGAGCGGTAGGAAATGCCGCATTATTTAGCAATGCAAACTCTCCCATCACCTGAACATCTGTTAATACCGATGCATTTGTATTTGTTGTGCAATTATGCGGTTGTCCTGGATTGTAATAAGACGGAACTGTCAAAGAATTGGATAATTGCGTAATAGTGACCACACCATTGTTAATATGGTTTTGATTAAAGTCGTCTAATACCAAGATAAAATATTTCGGTCCCTGTAAATCCAGAACACCCACGCCAGTGTTTCCCGCCGTTAAAGCAGGCAAAATGGGAAGACGAAATCCCATTATCCAACCCAGCGTATTATTGAAGGTCATATCCTTATTTCCCGTGCAAGATGGGCTACCATTAAGGCAATTCTTTTCGCCCGAAAAATCGAAAAAAGTGAAATATGCATTTGTGGTTGCGTCAAAAGATGCATCGCTGATTGTGGAAATAGCATTCCCTGCTGGGTCTGTGATATTGGTTAAAGTGATGGTTAATTTCGCATTAGCACTATTATATACAACTGGGTCATCGCCCGTGGGCCAACTAAATCCACTTTCCTTAAAAGCTCGGTGCAGTTCTGTAACAAAAGCCGACGGAAAATAATTGCCCGGTGTCACCGTGATTTGAAATGTTGCACCTAAATTGGTTATCCAAAAACACGTATTTCCAAATTGGTCGTCGATTACATACCACGTATACGGGATTTGAAATGAATACAGACGCATATTTAGAACATTATTTAAAGGGTCGGATAAATCCAGGGTGTAATCAGTGGAAGTGGTATCAATACCGCCCGTAGATTGACGAAATTGGCTATCTAAATTAATAAAACGGGTTGTTGTGTTTGTTAGATTGGGGTTTAATGTATCTTGGGCAACATCCACGTTGAAATTGTTATTTACCCCTAAATGCTCTCGGTTCATGGGAACCTGCTGATTATTAAACACATCAATCTTTTGCACCCTGTTTGTTATTTTATTTCGCTGGTTGTCATTGGCTTGCGGTAATGCTTGATACTCATACCAGCGTTTAGTCTGTTCTAAATCGATTGCCTGCTGGTTTTCTAAATAATCCACCAGCGTTGTTTTAATTTCTTCGAAAAAATCAGCCATAGTTTGGTTTCCCTCTTCGGTGTATCGCTGAATATACTTGTCGGTAGAAGAAACAACGTCATCGGGAATTACATTTTCGCCGTCTAAATCCAAAATATCATATAATTCAGGAATGGTATAATCATTTATGTCTGTACTGATGTCTTCTCCGTCCATGTTTATTATAAAATGTTATTTATTTACATTTTATTTGTTTTTGTTTGGTTCATTTATTTTTGGTCTGTTTCGAAAAACAACGGTTCAATTATCGAGTAATATAACACTGCCGATTTATCTATCTTATGGACCATAGGCAGTTTATCTTTTAATTCTTTTTCCAGTGCTTGATATTTTGTCTCAGAAATGATGGAGTTGGAGACAGAATTTTCATAAAAGAATTGAGATGCTTGATTTAATATTTTTAATGCAAGTTCATAACTGATTATTTCTGTCGCCGCCATAATTTCAACCACTTGGTTTAATTGATTATCTAACAAAATGATTGGTGGAATGGTTTCATCTTGACCGCCAAGTTTAAAAAATTGAATTTTCCATTCATCTCTTTCCAGCATTTCCTTGATATAACTATTTGTGTTTCGAATTGTGCTAACAACGAGCGAAAAAAAGGTGGATTTTTTTATTTTGTTAGCTGGGCTCGTTGACAAAAGAAAAGATGATTTGGTTTTTGAGGATTTATTCAAGAGGGTTCTTTTATTATTTCGCCGTGTGTTTTTGGAACCCGACATGAGTATAGTTAATAGTAATGGTAATTTTATAATACATAATTTGATAATTTTAAGAAAAAATATATATTCCATAAATAATAGTTATTCTCATTATTCATGGAATTACAAGTGGAAGAATTACCGACCTTTCACGTTAAAAACACTATTGAAACAGAAACAGAAACCAAAAATCAAAAAAAAATAATGGATGATGATACGACAAGCGTCATTACATCCATGCCTGTTTCACGGGAGATACCGAAATCAGTGTTAAAAAAACCATCTTCGTCCCAGACATCTACTAACAATGGTGATAATGTGCCCGTTTCAAAGCCCAAGAAAAATGTAACCTACGACACAATTTTGGAAAATATGGGTTTGTATGTGTATAATGGAAAATTGCATGAATTATCAAAGCATGTTGAAGAAGAAGAGCAACAGCGCCCTCAAACATATACTCGCATCAATAAAAAACCGCAAAATATTCCTCAAAATGGATATGTGTATAGCAAATATAACAAACATTACCCTGAAACTCTGGGAACCAATTTACAGACACAACAACCATATCAAGAACAAATAGAACATCCATCTCATGTTCCTTTAAAGTCCGCCCATACATCCCCCGCAGCCCAGGAATACCAACGCCGTTTAATTCAAAAAATCGTCCAAAATAATCTAATAAAACGACAAATGAAACAAAAACGAACACTTGTTTTATTTAACTAATTAAAGACCAACAGGCAGGCGATAAGTGCGACGTGCGGGAGCATTAGATAACGTGGGAGGTGCCAAAGGCACCACTAATGTGCTTGCATCCTGCAAATATTGCAGATATCCTTTTGCCTCTCCAAATAATTGTTGAACGCAGGTTTGAATAACAAAATCATTCAGTGCAGCGATTTGCGACTTGATGGGAGTGAAATTGTTAACCGCGTGTTCCAGAAAAACGGCACGCATAATTTGTTTTAATACATCGCAGGGCTGTTCGCTAATTATATATTGGTTATTGGAACGCTGATACACACCCGCACGTATTCCATTTTGCAGGATTTGAATGTTGGCCGCAGAGAAAAAAGCGTCTGATAATATTGTGTTGTTCCATATTCCTGCGGTCGGGTCGCGAAGCGTCGCACATTGTTTGGCCGGTATTTTGTCATACATGGCGAATAAATTTTTCATTTGAGGTTCGGGTTTATTTAAGATATTTACGCGACCATTTGTGCTTTGCTGGGGTGGTAATATTTTTTGAAACATTTGAATTAATATGTGTAATATGTTTATTATAAACACATTTTTTATTTATTTTGTTTAATCTATTTATTTGAAATGGATTAATTTTATTGATTGTTTATTTTTATGGTTTTTATTTCAATATTTTTGGAATGCATTTTCATTTTTTGTTAGCTCTTTTCAAAAAGTTTTTGTGAATGCCTAACAAAATCGAAAAATACCTTCCAAAAAGTTCCGCATTTTAACTCGTTTTATTTTTCGTTATTTTTATCCGGTTGATTTTTCGGTGGTCTCATTTTTTGGATTTTTTTGGAATGCATTTTCGTTTTTTATTTATTTATTTTCAAAAAGTTTTTGCGAATGCCTAACAAAAATGAAAAATACCTTCCAAAAAGTTCCGCATTTTAATTCGTTTTATTTTTCGTTATTTTTATCCGGTTGATTTTTTGGTAGTCTCATTTTTTGGATTTTTTTGGAATGCATTTTTGATTTTTATTTATTTATTTTCAAAAGTTTTCGTGAATGCCTAACAAAAATGAAAATGGAAAATATAAAATAAATATGTCTTGTGTTATTATATCTATACAATACACAAGACATATGGGAAATAGTGAAACCCGTCAAATTAGTTTTGAAGGAGTTCAAGAATTTATTCAATCTTATTATTCATTGTCAGCAACCACTATTTTAATCAATACATTTTCATCAAATGAACAAAATTGTATCATTCAACATACAACATTGCCTAACAAAGAAGAGGAAATAATTAATAATTTGTTAGAAAATAAATCCAGCATTTCTAAAATTATTATCTATGGCAAAAATTGTCGTGATAATTCTGTTTCAAAAAAAATAGAACAATTCAAGTCGTTGGGGATATTGGGTCGCGTGAAAGTGGAAATATACACTGCGGGAATTTTTGAATGGTTATTGTTGCAAGAAATATATGGAACCGAATTATTTCCAACTGCTGGTGGTGATGGCGGTCAGATGATTGATTTACTGAAATACAAGTGAATAAAGATAAAATATTGGAAATAGTAATTGAGCATAACAAAAGACCAAAAATGTCAAGCGCAGATGAGATGCAATATCAGCATTTGAAAAAATACATGAAAGATTTTGAAGAAAAAGGAGATGCGTCTTGTTGCGACCGTGTGAAATTTTTAGAAAAACAATTAGACAGATACAAAAGAGGATTGAAACCATTTATCACGCATAAACCGATGATGCCTTTAACAAGAACTGCAACCAGCAACCGAAAGAATGGGAGTTTGACTGATTTTGGGGGGAAACGAAAGCAAACAAAAAGACACAGATACAGACGCAGTTATAGTCGAAATCGTAGAGGTGGAAGAAGCAGAAAGGGAAAGAAAGGAAAAACGAGTAAAAAAGGGAATAAAAGTCGAAAGGCGCGAAAGTAAAATAAATGCAATTTATTTTGTTTACATAAAATCCAACACATTTAAATCATATAAATTGGCGGCTTCATCAATATTCATGTCAATAGGAATGCGACTTGCATATTTGGATTTATTTTCTATCTTTTGACAAGTCCAAGACCTGTGATGAGCCCTGCGACAATAGGGACAATGAGATGAAAATAAAGTTCCACAAAACAGGGAATAACATGCTTGGTGCATTGCACCTGCACAACATGAAAAATGATGTGTGTCTTTAACATTGGAGAGATTATTCAAACAAATGCAACATGTTTGTATTTGTTTATTCATGTATTACTTATATATGGTTTCTAATTGGAACTCAACAATATTCATTTTTATAATTAATGTCTGCGACTGCGACGTCTGTGTTTTCTTGTTTTTCTTCTGCGTCTGCGCCCCCCAGTCATTTCAGCATCAGCACGGGCAATATCGGCATTCGCATCGGCCACATTGGCCTCAGCACGGGCATCATCGGCAACTGCATCGGCTTCCAATTTATCCACACTGACATCATCGGCACCTCCAACTGTAGCCGCATTAGCCGCAACACCGGTCGCAGCGCCTCCTCTACGATGCCGACGACGCGTCTTTTTACCTCCTGTGATTGTGGCAGCACTATCAGTAAATCTACTGGTGGCGCCCGTAGGAGCACCGCCGCGTTTCCACTGCTTTTTGCGACGACTGGCTTCCTTCATCGCATCCTTGTAGGACACTTTTTTACCCTTTTTGCTCATATCACGGCGGGTTTTTTTGACAAACTCGACCCAGGATTTCATCACAGCATTTTGTTTTCCCATTTTACTTTTGATTTATTTAACGCAATATTATTCTATTTTTGATTATAAATAGGGGTATGAATAAGTAAGTCCATTTTTTCAAAAAAAATGATATAGAAATATGGTTCTATATTATACAGAGTAGAAAAAGAGGGGTACGTAAAATGCCAGTTTTATCTACATTATTGCAACCAAAACCAGCCGAGACACAGCGCTATGTACTGATTTTTGATACGGAGACTAATGGTTTGCCATCAAAGGGGCTTGGCAATGTATCAATCATGCAACTTACCGTTATTGATGCGAGTACAGGAGAGATGATTTACAATGAATACATCTACCCTTTTGCTGGGGATATTTCCGGTTTTGAGTTTCACAAAATAAACGAACAGAAACTCAAAGATGAAAATGCCTTGACATTACGAGATGCACTTTTGAAATTGCGTGATGTGGTTCAGGGGCGATATGGACGCAAGGCTGAACTTCTTCTTCTTGCTTATAATTGCTTCGGTTTCGACCAGGCCATTTTGGAGTCAAACTTCAAGATGGTTGGGATGCGTATGCCTCTCAACTGGCACTTTATGGATTTGTATCCGTTTATTGAATATAAGTTTCCTAAACATCGTTTTCCGGCATATACTAATCATCAACTGTCTACTGTTTACTTTAATCTCCTTAATACAAATCAAGAGGAACAGCAGATTAATTTTCATACCTCTGATGCAGATACACAGTGCCTGCATGCAATTTTTGAGGCCGTTCAAGTGTTTGGTGACGAGATTTGGACGCATGTGCGACCCAGGTACGATAGCGGACACTTTTTGACAACGCCTTTGAAAAATGCCCTTGGGGCTTATTCTCCATGGATGCGGTTCGAAGAGCACGGTATTCATAATGTTGGTGATTTATATTCGCAATTTCGTATTTTGGGTTATTCTAAGGAGGCTTTGAAACGCTACATTCAAACTGAACTGGATGTTTGGTCCTGGCGACGTGCTTTGCGTATAGCAGAACAGATTGAGCAGTTTCATCAGAACTTACATTTTCCTCATCAGCGACCTCAGACAGGAACTGGAAAAGGAAGAGAAGCAAAGACACATTCACAAATTCCAACAAAAACAAAAACACAAACAAAGACAAAGACACAAAAAAGTGATGAAAAGGTCGGTGCTCGACCCAAACTAAGAATGCAGCTGCGAAAGAGAAAATAAGGTATTGACATTATATAACACACATAAATAACACTGCAATAAACATATTAAAACCTTTTTTACTATTCATTATAGAACGGATTTATTATAGTGAATAGAACTACAAATACAAATACCATGAATAATACGAATAATATTGATATTGAAACATATAAAAAGTGCAAAAGTAAGTATGAATTTATTCAAACCAATCTCCAAGAAATTATTGATATGTGTTTAGAATTGGAAAATCTCTTGACAGATAGTTCGGCAGACCCGGAAGATGTTAATTTTTTGAACTTGGGTCCTTTTAAGGATTTGATTAAACTAGACCATCAACAGATAAGGTCTAAACACGAAAAAATATGTAAAAAAATATATAACAATTGTCAGCATGAGTTTGTTAAGGATTTGGTTGATATCACACCCGATAAGTCGCAACACATTAGTTATTGCAAGTTTTGTGAAATGACGGAGATTTAAACCAAGCATTCAACATTGATATTTAAAATAATACATCAGTGGGTTCATTAAATTGTCTCACCAGCCGAGGAAGGGGAAGTGGAGGAGGGTGTCTCCTAGTTAATTCTTCTGAGACAATTTTAAGCAGTTCGGTAATTTGTGTGTATCGGTGATTTTCATTTTCATTCATATTAGGTAAGTTAATGTTTTCGTTTAGAGCATCAAGTGCATAATAATATTTTTCGGGATTTTTGGGCAAAAGGTGCCTTTCATGACTTGCAAAAATATATCTGTCTTGTGTGATAGAACGCATTTGGCGAATTGCATCTACCAATTCTTGAATTTCTTTTGTTCGTTCGTTTTTAGTTCCATTACCAATATGTTCCCAATGTGTATTTAGAATAATATTTTGCATTTTATTTTGTTTTTGTGCTACTTTTATATTTATTTAAATGTGTCTGTTCTGTTTTGTTGTTTTCGTTTTTGTTGATTAATCTGGTGGAATTAGTTTTATCAGTTTAATCTTTAACAGAGTTTATTTTGCTTATTAATTTTATGTGTTATTTATTATTTCATTTTTAGTCATAATTGTAAAAATAAAATAAATTAAATATACCTTCACAAATAAATATAATTGTTTTTTCTTCCATGCCGACACAAAAAATTTTGCTATTTGGTTTCCCCCATACAGGAACTACTATTTTTCGCAACATTATGGGCCATTGTGAAGATATAGAGGAAATGATTTGTGAGTGTCGTCATGCATTTCAAGAAACAACAAAACCTTTTGTGGTGGTAAAATATCCTTTTACTTGGGACCAATTTTTCGGTGATGATTATAAAGATTATATTAAAATTTTTATTGTGCGCAATCCTTTGTGGGTGTTTAGCTCATTAAATAAGCGGTTTTCCAACAACATTCCCGCAGACCATAACATGTGGAGTTATTTTAGAGTTCTGGACCGTTTTGTATATTATGCCTCTAATCCTATTCCAAACTCATTTTTAGTGCGTTATGAAGATTTGTTTGATAACAATTTCGCTGTTATGCGGAATATTTTTGATGCAATTGGGATGAAATATGGAGATGAAATATTTGACAATTCAAAATATGTCAATAAGGCACAATCATCGGGGAACGAAATACCCAAAGAAGAACCCGAACATACTTCTCATAATGCATATCGGTCTTATCAAGTAAATCAACCATTTACAAATAATAATTTACTTGAAAAACTGGATTTGAATATTCATCAACGACATGCTTTTTGCACCAATGATTTAGTGAAAATACTTTATCCAGATAATGAACGAATTATGCAGGATTATGATGCTATGGTTCGCGAACGGAAACAAAAAGAGAAAGAAAAAGAAATACAACAAAAATAAGAAGAAAAATAGATTTTTCTTTTGTTAGGAAAGGTAAAAGTAAAAGTAAAAATTATAAACTAAAATATCATTGATACTTTTGATAATTTAGTTTTTGCTGATGGACCGGTCAGTCATGCTGGTATCAATCGGTTGAAGATGGGTGTTTTGAATGGCAATATGGTCGGAATAATTGTTGGATGAATTAGAGGCATCCAAAAAGGGGTTCATGCCCCTTTGAGAAAACATGTCGCGTGATGCAGTTTGAAAATTCAACGATTCGCGTGGTTTATTCATTGATTGCATTGGCATTTGTGGTGTTGATGAAACTACAAAAGTTTCATCGTTTGTTTTTACTGCTGTATTTTTTTGAAAGCGACTACTTTGTTCATAACTTTCGCCAGTGCTCCAAATGATTTTTGCATTCATTTTTTATTTATTTTGTGTATGATTTTATGATTTGTATTTTAAGGATATTTATATGTAAGAGTATAATAATTTCAAATGTATAACTTATTCAATTAAAGACAAGGAAATAAATTTATGCATTTCTTTTGTTTGTGTGAAACACGTTTTGGAATTATGTCGTGATTGTCCGGCAGAATATTTTATAGTAAGGTAAATATCTTCATTTTTCATTTGGTCTATTAATTGTATAAAATCAATATATGTTAGGCAAATAATTCCATGTTTCCAGCATGGAATATAAATAATAGTTCTACAATCGTTTATATGTTGATTATTTCGTGCTTGTATATTTGTTTCATAATCAACGCGGTTATTTTCGCCTTCATTCATTTGAGTAAGAATATTATTTTTCACAATTTCATAATAATTATTTGTATATTCTTTATAATCTTGTGTTTTGTTGCAAAAAATATTTCCCATTAAAGAAACACAAGCAAACAATCACAATGCAGACAAATAAATAATATAGTATAACTTTATATTTTGAATTTTTATCAAAAATTGTGTTTTTTGATAAAAATGAATTGAAACAACATAAAACTATTTGTAATATAGTAAGATAGGCCTATTAAGAGTATGTATGGAAATAAAAATACCTCCGTGCCTCCCTCCAAAATTATTGGAATTCAATTTGGAACTTTGTCTACAGTTGAAAAACGTAATAGTTCTGTAGCTGAAATTACGAAAAAGGAGACTATAACTAATGGACTAATTGTTACGGGTGGTCTTTTGGATTCGCGTATGGGAGTGCTTGACCGTGGTAAAATCTGTCCTACAGATGGACTGGATTACATTGAAAGTCCAGGATATAATGGCCACATTGAGTTAGCGAAACCCGTATTTTATACGCTGTTTTTGCCTCAAATTGTGAAATATGCCAAATGCACTTGTTTTATGTGCGGAAGGCTGTTGATTAACAAAAATAAACGCAAGTATTTGCTTGAATATCCGCCTGCGGAACGTCTGAAAGCCGTCTATGAATTGTGCAAAACAATGAAACGTTGTGGTGCTGACAATGATGAAGATTGTTCATCGGGCTGCGGTAGCATTCAACCCACAAAAATAGATAAAGATGGTTTGGCAAAATTGACGGCAAAATGGGGAAAAGAAGGGGGCGATAATTACCACGAACTAGTTTTGACACCTGAACTTCTTTTGCAGAAATTCAAACGCATTACCGATGAAGATGTTGTATTTTTGGGATGCCATCCGCAATGGTCGAGACCGGAAAATATGATTTGCGAAGTGCTACTGGTTCCACCACCTGCTGCCCGCCCTTCGGTCAAAGTCAACGCCCAACAAAGAAGTGAAGATGATTTGACGCATATTTTGGCTCAAATTGTGAAAGTGAATAATTTAATAAAGGACAAATTGGAAACACTCAAAAACAATGGATTGGCTGCGGATAAAAATGCTAATTTATCCATTCAAACTTATTGGAATAATCTGCAACATTACATTCATTGTTTCATGAATAATGAGTCGCCTAATGTTCCGCCAATGACCCAGCGAACAGGTCGTCCATTGAAATCCATTTTAAGTCGTTTGAAAGGTAAGCATGGTCGTATGCGTGGGAACCTGATGGCGAAACGTGTGGATTTTAGTGCTCGTTCAGTAATTACTGCTGACCCGAACATTTCTATTCGCCAATTGGGTGTTCCTTTGAAGATTGCAAAGACGCTGACAAAACCGGTGGTGGTAAATCGTCGCAATGTGGAATTCCTGACGAAATTAGTGCAAAATGGACCCAACTATCCGGGCGCAAGTTTCCTGGTAAGAAGCAATGGTGCAAATATTAGGCTTTCAAGCCTGTCTGAAACAGACCGCCTCAATTTAACAGTGGAAATTGGCGATGTTGTAAAACGACACATGGTAGACGGCGACCCCATTCTTTTCAATCGTCAGCCATCATTGCATAAGATGAGTATGATGTGTCACATTGCTAAAATAATGGAAGTGGGTGAAACATTCCGTATGAATGTTGCAGATACAAAACCTTATAATGCTGACTTTGATGGAGATGAAATGAACTTGCACATGCCACAGAGTGATGACGCAATGGTGGAAATTCAGCAATTGGCTGCGGTTCCGTATCAGATTATTAGTCCTGGTTCGAATAAACCCATCATTGGGATTTTTCAAGATAATATGGTTGGTTCGGCCTTGCTGACACGCAAGGGAGTGGAATTTAACAAACAGACTGCAATGAATTTGCTGATGATGTATAATCGCCTTAATCCCGAGGTTATTCGTATGCATTCGAAGCCAACATTATCCAGTTTTGATATTCTTTCGCAGATTATGCCACCCTTGACTTTTAAAGTGAAGAATAAAAAATTCAAGTATGAAGCAGGAGCAAACCCCAATGTTCCTGAGTCGCCGGAATATAATAACTTGGTAGAGATACTGGATGGAAAATATATTCGCGGACAATTGGATAATGGAGTGCTGGGGACGGGCACTAAGGGAATTATTCATCGCATTTGCAATGACTTTGGATATATGAATGTGGCCCATTTTATCGATGATTTCCAAAACATTATTACTGATTACATTAAAATCAGTGGTTTTAGTGTTGGTATTAGCGACCTTATTTTGCCTGTGTCTGTAAAGACGCAGATTATTGATAAAATGACGGAAAAGAAAACACAGATTAAGAATTATATTGATAAGGTGCGACTGGGACTGGTGGAAAATCTGGAATCCACCAGTGTAAGTGAATACGAAGGAAAGATTGTGAATTTAATCAATGAAATAAACAAGGATTGTGGTTCCATTGGCGTGAAAAGTTTAACAGAAAGCAATCGCTTTTTGACGATGGCTGTATCAGGGTCAAAGGGCAGTGCCCTAAATATTCAGCAGATGGTGTGTTTTGTGGGTCCGCAAGACATTAATGGAAGACGTATTACAAATGGTTTTGATGGACGTACTCTTCCGCATTTTGCTAAATATGATGATTCGCTTTCGGCGCGTGGTTTTGTCCAAAGTTCCTACATTGATGGATTGAACCCGCAGGAGATGTTCTTTCACGCAATGGCTGGGCGTATTGGTTTGATTGATACGGCAGTCAAGACATCAACCACGGGATATATTCAACGTAAGATTATTAAAGGAATGGAGGACTTGATTGTTGCATATGATATGACTGTGCGAAACAACAAAAATGTAATTATTCAGTTTTCCTATGGCGAAGACTCAATTGATACAGTGCGAGTGGAAAATCAGGAATTTCCACTGCCGGAAATGTCTATTCAGGATATTTATGTTCATTTTAATATTCCGGTCAGTATCCAATCTGAGAAAAAGGACAATGGATTATCGGTAGTATTTGAGAATTCAACCAGCCATTTGGAAAAGAAAGAAACCAAATCTAAAACCAATGCCAATTCCAAATCAACTTTGGAAAGATATAAGTCGCAACTTAATCAAGCAAATGACAAATGCAAATATTACACAGATTATATGATTGAAAAACGCGATGAAATTGTAAAGTATGTATTTAATTACAATGTGGGAAATGTAGTGCGTGCTCCTGTTGCATTTACTCACTTGATTAATAATGTAGCGGGACAATTCAAACTGAATTCTTATTCTTTGGTTGATATTACCATTTTAGAAACATTTGAATTGATTGAAGATTACTTTGAAAGATTGAATGAAATTTTATGTGCTCCTCCAAATGAAATGTTTAAGGTGTTATATTACTTCTTTCTTTCGCCCAAGGAATTGATTTTTAACAAACGTTTCAATCGTGCTGCACTGGAAACATTGCTCGACCGAGTGGTGTTGCATTACAAGAAATCCATTGTAGCACCTGGTGAAATGGTGGGAATGATTGCGGCACAAAGTATTGGTGAGCCGACAACACAATTGACGCTGAATACATTTCACTTTGCGGGTGTGTCGTCCAAAGGCAATGTCACACGTGGTGTTCCGCGTGTGGATGAAATTATGGCATCGTCCTCGGATTCTAAAATGAAAAGTCCTGCAATGACGATTTATTTGCAACCGGAATACGAATTGATGGAAGACAAGGCAAAAGAATTGATAGAACATATTGTTTTGACGAAAATGTCGGAAATTGTTGAAACCGCGGCGATTTGTTATGAACCCGACCCAAGTCGTTCAAAGTTTTCTGCAGATGAGAAATTGATTGAAACTTTTAATGAATTTGAAAGGTTTATGTCTTCTGCTGAGGAAGTTGCAAATAAAGTAGCAGACAAATCAAAATGGGTTGTGAGAATGGTGATGAACCGCGAGGCTATGTTTCAAAAGGGAATTACAATGGATGATGTGCAATTTGTTCTTTCGCAAGTATATGAAGGCCGAGTGAATACCATTTTTGCAGATTTTAATGACGACCAATTGGTGTTTCGTATTCGTTTGGATAAGGCGATGTTTGATAAATTGAATAAGCCATCAATGACCAAGAGCACAGTGCATGCTTTGGATATTAATGACGATGTGAATACAATGAAAATGTTTCAAAACCAGTTGTTGAGTAAGGTGATTTTGCGAGGTGTGCCCGATATTACAGAGGCATCTGTTGAAAAGAAGATTAATAATTATGAAAATGATGCAGGGACATTTAAAAAGAAGGATATTTATACCGTTCAGACAACGGGGTCAAATTTAATGGATATTTTGGCTATGGACCATCTGGTTGACCCACGCAAAACAACCAGCAATAATATTGTGGAAATATATCACGTGTTGGGAATTGAAGCTGCACGCCAAACAATTTATAATGAGTTGACGGAAGTGTTTGAATTCACGGGTAGTGGATATTTGAATTATCATCACACTTCTCTCTTTTGCGACCGCATGACTTATACATATAAGATAATTCCATACAGCCGAAATGGAACCAATCAGGATAATATTGGACCAATTGCCAAGGCATCTTTTGAAATGACACCCGAAATGTTTTTGAAGGCTGCCAGACACGGTGAATTGGACACAATGAAGGGTGTATCGGCAAATGTAATGTGCGGACAAGAAGGTGCGTTTGGTACAAATGCGTGTCAGGTGATGTTAAATATGGATGCGATTAATGCAATGCCTTCCAGAGTTTCCAAGGTCCAGGATTTAGCAAAAAAATACGCGGAAATTGAAGCCGAATTGAAGGCCGAGGATGATTGTGCGAGTATTTTAAAGCATTCGGCCATCATGGAAAATACAATTGAGGCGTTTAATACTTCTTTGGGTGAAATGGGAAATGCAGATAATGATTATGAGTTATTTTAGATGAATATAGAATAAATTATGTAAAATAAAATGGTTTGGATTAAATTAATTAAATTAAAATATAAATTATTTTTTAATTTTTGTTAGCAACATCAACTTTTGAAATGAATAAAATATTGACAAAAAATAATATATAAAATGATGAAGCAACACATGGATAAATTTTACAAAATGTGCACCCCCGCACAGATTTACTTTGTGCTTTCGGCTCTGGGAGCTATCATTGCTCTTTTGAATAACATTCCTATTGTGGCTGTGGCGCTGAAATTCGTGTTTATCATCCTCTGGACATACATTTTGGCCTATTTGTGCAAGAAGGGATACGCCAACATTTCTTGGTTCCTGGTTCTTTTGCCGTTTATCGTGATGGTGATGGCTATGCTTGGTGGTCGCAGCCCTCTTTTGAACCAGATGATGTATAGAATGCGTATGTATTAAGTAAATGATTATCATTGTGTTATTTTTTGACTGATTAATTTATTTATGTTAAACAATATAAATACATTACATTTGTTATTACAAGATAGAAGTATAGAGTATAAGTAATGCCAAAGAAACCAAATACAAGGGAAAATATTGAATACAATGATTCATCATCTGATGATGATAATAATGATAATTCAGATACAGGTTCGTCTGATGATAGCAGTTCTAAAACAGAACAGAGCAGCAATGGTCGCCAACGAAGTCGCAGTAGTTCAATGGGAAGTGTAAAACAGGGAAAACTTCATAATAAAGATTATCAGCAATTTTTGCAGACTATTTTTCCTGATAAATATCTTCATTCAAATAATGGACGCGGTCAAACTATTTTAGATATGGAATTTAATGAAGATAGTTCATCTTCCGAATATGAAGAAGAAGATGACGATGACGATGATGATGATGAAGATTATGACAATGAAGAAGAGAATGATGATGAAGAGAACGATGATGATGATGAAGAGAACGATGATGATGATGAGGCTACATCTACGAGTGAAAACTCTAAACAAGTGTGCATTAAAACAGCCAATCCTAACGCCAGTAATTCTAAATCAAAGACAACAACTCTTGATAAATCTCTTCCCAAGGGCGCCAAAATATTTAATATATTTATGCCCCAAGAAAATTATTCGGATTACAGCGAAAGTGAATACGAAGATGGCGAGTTTTATGAAGAACACGAAGATGACCCCCTAAGTTCAGAGTCTGAGACTGAGGCTGAAACATCAGAAGATGAAGAAGAAAGAATACATACCCGAAATAAAGGCAAGGAAAAGGCAAAGCAGACAAAACACAAAGAAAAAAATAATGACAAAAGCAAGGATAAGAAGGGGGGAAAACACAAAGATAAACATACACATAAACACAATAAAATGTCTAAAAAAGACATGAAACAATCCAAGGTAAAAAAGGTCATTGATAAATATATAGATATGGAACTTACAGACGAACATTTTAATACTTTAACGCCTTTGGAAAAGACATTTTGGGAACATATAAATAAAACAAAAAAGGAAACTAATGAGGCTGCGGCTGCGACTGCGACTGCGACTGCGACTGCGACTGCGACTGCGACTGCGACTGCGACTGCGACTGCAACTGAAAATGCAGAGAAGAAATCATCATATAACCTTTTGCAACATTGTATTGCTGAATGCAAATCCATCTTTTACGATGAAATTATGAAGCGTGCAATACGGATAAAAAAGGAAAAGGAACGAAATCATCGCATTTATAAACAAATCACTGCAAACCAAAATGAAAAAAATGATGAAGCTTATTTTAACACACTTAATTCTGCTGACCAAAATGCCCTGATTAAAAAGATGCGCGCACTTAATAGTATGAATAATAGTTCTACTCCTCCACGCATCAAGATTTTGGAAAATGACAACATTCCACTTTCAATCAAGGCAATCGCAATGGAAAAGATTGCTTGTTTCCAGAAAACATCTCCCGATGACGGAGATTATTCTAAACTTAAATATTGGATTGATACTTTTATGAAAATTCCTTTTGGAGTATTTAAAGAACAGCCTGTGTCCATTGAAGATGGCTCTGAAAAGTGCCATGAATTCATGACACAAGCACAGGAAACATTGGATAGTGTGACTCACGGATTAAATGATGCGAAAATGCAAATTCTGCAATATTTGGGACAATTAGTCACTAATCCCAAAGCCATTGGAACTTCAATTGCTATTCAAGGACCCATGGGAACGGGTAAAACTACGTTGGTGCGAGATGGGATTAGTAAAATTCTTAATCGACCTTTTGCCTTTATTGCACTGGGTGGAGCGACGGATAGTAGTTTTTTGGAGGGACATGCATACACTTATGTGGGAAGCGTGATTGGAAAAATCTTGCAGATTATCATTGAGTCCAAATGTATGAACCCCGTGATTTACTTTGACGAATTGGATAAAATCAGCGATACTCCGCGCGGCGAAGAAATCACAGGGATTTTAACCCATTTGACGGATACAACGCAAAATTCGCAATTTCACGATAAATATTTCAGTGAATTTGAGTTTGATTTAAGCAAGTGTTTATTTATATTCAGTTATAATGACGAAGCCAAAGTAAATCCAATTTTGAAGGACCGAATGTATAATATTCGCACACAGGGATACGAAAGACCCGAAAAGACAATCATTAGTAAATTGCATTTGATGCCGAATATTTGCAAACAAATGGCGTTCAAGAACGATGATGTGATAATTAAGGACGAGATTATTCATTATATTATCGACCATTATTGTGTGAAACAATATAATATGGAAGAAAAGGGAGTGAGAAATTTGAAGAGATACTTGGAAATTATCTATTCCAAAATTAATTTGTATCGTCTTGTTAAGCCTGGAACGACAATGTGTGGCGAAAAAAATGTATCATTTGAAATTACCTTTCCTTTTACCTTGACCCGCGAAATTGTGGATAAATTCATTAAAAATCTGCGAAAAGACGAGCGAAGCGATGCAGTGCTGTCTATGTATATGTAATGTGTGTTGTATGTGTATGTATAGTGTTAAAATAATATAAAATTATAATCTTTAACACTATAATTGATATTAATATTGATAATTAATCAATTAATCTTTTGAAATAATCAATGAATAAAAACATGTGGATAACTGCTTATTACATGTGGGGAATGTATGGAATATCACGAGGGTATCGTGCTCCTGAGTCATCTTTACAATATAAGACTAAAAAATACAATTACGGCGAACAATGGTATAAAACAAGACGAAATGAAATATCATTTACTCAAAAAATGGCAAGTGGATTTTGTGAGGGTTTCCTTTATTTTGTTCCTGGAACCAATTTATTTACACTTTATCAACTATATACAAGAGTAGAAATTTATTCTAAAAAGAATGAAATAGACATTTACCAATGTAATATATTTCCTGAGAATATTAATAAATGCGACTCATATGATAAATTTAAAATACGAACCGCATTTGGAATAATTCACAAATGTTTTGATACTATTTAGATTTGTTAGATTTGTATGCTTGTGTTTAATTTTTTAATTACACAAAAAATGAAATGAAATGAAAAGAAAAAAGAGAACAAATAAACACAAAGTCAATGGCGGATATTAGCACCACATCAGACATTTATGCGCCGGGAGTGAATGACCAAGGACAATATGTAGATAAGATGCCGACTTTTGCAAAGTTGCCAGATGGAATACGATGCGAATGCGGTTCGCGACGCGAGAAGGTATTTATTAACCAAAGCACATTTAGCGCACATTTACGCACAAAGACACATAAACAATGGATAGAAAGTCTTAATAATCAACAACCCAACTTTTTCAAAGAAAATCGCGAAATGGCTCAGACCATTCGTAATCAACAACTGATTATTACGCGACTGGGAAATGAACTTTCGGAGGAAAAAATGGCCAATAATTATTTGGTGAAAAGGTGCAATGAACTTTTAAATGCTAACAACTCAAACCAAAATCAAAATAATCTGTTGGACTTTGATTAATTAAATGTTAAAATAAAAATAAAATAAAATAAAATTTCATTATCTTTTTCCTTTTTATTTTTACTCGTTTTTATCCTATTTTTGAATTTATTATTTTGTTAGTGTGTAAAAAATATAAAATAATAAACATTTAGAAAATAATGAAATCCATAAATTATATTAAGCCCCCGGCTAATTCTCTATTATTTGAAAAATTAGACAAATTTAACTTTACTACATGTCAAAATTATCAGCCTATTTATGAATTATTTTTTACTTTATCTCCACAAAACTATAATACCATTCATCTTAATCATAAATTTCACATTGTTGATATTTTAGACACAAAAACATCCACCAACCAACATTATGTTTTTGAGGCGGTTCTTCAAGATTGCAATACGCCCTCTCTTTCCGCACAATCAAAAAACAATGGTTCGGGAACAAAACAAAAAAGCAAGTCAAAACCCCAAGTATTAACCACATCCACCTTTAAAAAAAATATTTTCGTGAAACTATCGTCATTGCTTGACCCTTTTGCATACATTACTGGAAAATACTTGGACGCAATGGATGGTGATGTAATTGAGTTGAACCGATTGACACAACTTTTACCTCAACCCAAATGTGTATTGGATACTACTTCTGAGGCAGTTCCGGAGTCTAAACTAACAAAAAACATGGAAAAGATGCTGGATGTGAATAATACATCTTATGTGGATGGTTTCTTTTCTTTTTTATCCAATCAATTATTGGAGAGTTTTGGATTTATGAATGGAATACGATATTATGGTTCTTTTGTTAGTTGTAAAAAGAATTTTATGTTTAATATTGCCGATGATTTGGAATATCTGGTGAATTCCAAATTCTTTAACAATCATAAAAATAAATTGTTTCAAGTGGAGGATTATTCACATTTAATTGAAGTTGAAGAACCCAAACCTAAACTGAATTTTGATAATTTACAGCAATTGGGACATGATTCCATTTTAGACGTTGATGTTTTGGATTTGGAAACACATGCAAAAGAAGAAGAAAAAACCAAAAAACAATTGGAAGAAATATATAATCACGAAGGCACCAGTTCTGAAAAACATAACAGCAACAGAAGCACCAGCACCGGCACACGAAGCACAGGCACTTCTATTTCATCGCGTTCCAGCAAAAGCAGTATTGGTGAAGAAGTAGACAATCAGGAGCAAAAGAACGGTGCGAGTGCTAACCACAACAAAAGTTATGAAAATGAAAGTGAAGGTGAGAACAGCGATTATGAAAGCGGAAGCGAGGATGACGGAGATGAAGATGATGATGTGGAAGAGCAAATTTATGCGACCCTTTCGCAGTTTCCCGTGCAACTTATTTGCATCGAACAATGCGAACAAACTCTGAGTGATTATTTAGACAGCACTAAAATATCGCAAAAAGAATGGTTGGCAATTTTCATGCAGATTATTATGACTTTGATTGTGTATCAAAAAGCATTCCAATTTACGCACAATGATTTACATACCAATAATATTATGTATGTGCGAACAAAGCAGAAATTCATTTGTTATCGGTATAAAAATCAAACATACCGCGTTCCCACCTTTGGAAAAATATACAAAATCATCGATTTTGGACGGGCGATTTTCAATTATAAAGGACATCGCATGTGTAGTGATAGTTTCAAAAAGCACGGCGACGCACATTCCCAATACAATACCGAACCTTATTTCGATGAAAGCAAACGCCGTATTGAGCCGAATTATAGTTTTGACTTGTGTAGATTGGCTTGCACGTTGTTTGATGATTTGTTAGATGTGGATTTCGATGAAGAATGTTCGATAACCGAATTGGTGAAAAAGACGACGAACCCAGTGGCGAAAATTGTGGCGGATTGGTGTTTGTGTGATGACGGGAAAAATGTGCTGTATAAGGATAATGGCGATGAACGATATCCGGATTTCAAGTTGTACAAGATGATTGCAAGACGCGTTCATCGGCACACCCCGGACGCACAATTAAGTCGTCCCGAATTCAGCCAGTTTCGCTTTGGTGGAGTGTTGCCGAAAGATGTGAGGTGCATAAATATAGATGCGATACAGGTGTATGCTTAATAAAAAAGCATATAACTTAATTGCGTCCAGTCATATTATTATATTGGCGATGAATATTTTCGCCACAGGGACAACCCACATTTTTCAATTCAGTGCTTAATGCGTCAAAAGTGGGAAATGTATTTTCAATTGGCCCCATAGTTCCATAGACAATGATAAATGCCCTTGCTAATTGGTGGTGCTGTTTCAATTGAGCGGCAAACCTGGAAATTTCTGTGTCTTTAACAACAGAAAGTCCATAGTCCTTAAAATAACTATCGATATAATCATTAAGATTATAATCGGGCTTAGTCCATGCCAATAATAGTGAAGAAATAGATAGTGGCATTGTTATTGTCTAAGTATTTCTGTGTTTGTTTGAAAAATAAAAATGAACTGATAATTTTTCATTTTTATTTTTGTATGTATTTTGCGCACACTTTTTCGTTCCTTTTGTTCCTTTCGTTCCTTTCCGTTCCTGTCGTTCCTTCACCAAAGATATTTGTGGCTCAAAATTTTAGGCGTATAATACCCGCGACTTTCCCGTACTTCTTTGGCGATGGCTTTTCCGCGATGTTTGGTTCCAGAATGACGCGAAAAATAACGTTGCATTCGCTTTCGTGTGCCGTGATTTTTGGATTTATAAAGTTTCAGCGGAGTTCGGTCTTTATATTGGGCGTATCGCCGGTCGCCAAAATGTATTTTTCTCGTTTTTTTTGAAGCCTTGTTTCGCACGATTGCCGTATATTTTTTGGGAAAGGGTCCGCGTTCGAACCTAACAATTTGTTCTTTCATCATCAGTGATTATACCTTATCTTTATATTATATCCATTTTTTGTCATTTATGTTGTGTTGACAAAGAACATGTCATATTATCATATTGATATTCCAAGTTTTTCCAATCATAATTATCCGTACTTTTGCAAAAAGTATCAATTAGTGTGCTTTGAAGTGCCGAAAAGGTAGGAAATACTTCGTCAATGGGATTGGCATGTCCAAAGGACATGATGAATGCCTTGGCTAATTCATTGTAGCGGTGCAAAGTGTATGCGAAAATCATGGCCTTCAAATGAAACGGGTAATCCTTGTGCCATTCGGCACGTTTATCAATTTCTTTTTGCGAAAGAGGATTTGTGTTTAATTGGAACATTTTTGTTTATTAATTCCTAACAAAATAATAAATGTTTGTTTAATTTCTTTTCTTTTAGATTTTACGAAATAAGGATAAAAATAATATGTGTGTTTTATTTATTATTAAAATAAGCACATTATAAAAATGA
>Ga0180432_10001994_pt1 | contig 31245 bp, 27 predicted proteins | sample SS_ome_10_FD_132414 | JGI IMG/M metagenome (GOLD analysis project Ga0180432, IMG submission 132414) | Hypersaline lake sediment archaeal communities from the Salton Sea, California, USA - SS_1_MS_2 metaG | ecosystem: Environmental > Aquatic > Non-marine Saline and Alkaline > Hypersaline >...
GCGGCGGTCTGGCTGGCCTGGGCGGGACGCGACGAGGGAGAGGCAGGCTGATGGGGCAGATCGAGTTGCGCGCCGCGGAAAAATGGTTCGGCGACAACCAGGTGATCAAGGGCATCGACCTGGTGATCGAGGATGGCGAATTCGTGGTGTTCGTCGGCCCCTCGGGCTGCGGCAAGTCCACGCTTCTGCGGATGATCGGCGGGCTCGAGGAAACCTCGCGCGGGGCGATCCTGATCGACGGCCGCGAGGTGACCGATCAGCCGCCCTACAAGCGCGGGCTGACGATGGTGTTCCAGTCCTACGCGCTTTACCCGCACATGTCGGTGCGCGAGAACATGGGCTTCGCGCTGAAAAGCGCCGGACGGCCGCGCGACGAGATCGACCGCCGGGTGGCGCGCGCGGCCGAGATCCTCAAGCTCGACCCCTATCTCGACCGGCGGCCGAAGGCGCTGTCGGGCGGGCAGCGCCAGCGCGTCGCCATCGGCCGGTCGATCGTGCGCGACCCGACGGCGTTCCTGTTCGACGAGCCGCTGTCGAACCTCGACGCCGCGCTCCGGGTGGAAATGCGCTACGAGATCGCCAAGCTGCACCAGAACCTCGACGCGACGATGATCTACGTCACCCACGACCAGGTCGAGGCGATGACGCTGGCGGACCGGATCGTGGTGCTGGATTTCGGCACCATCGCGCAGGTCGGCACCCCCAAGGAACTCTACCGCAGCCCCGCCAACCTGTTCGTGGCAACCTTCATCGGCAGCCCCGCGATGAACATCCTGCCCTGCCGGACGGAGGCGGGCCGCTACCTGCTGGAGGGTAGCCGCGGCGGGCCCTTCGCGGGTGCGCGCCCGGCGGTGAAACTGGGCATCCGGCCCGAACACGTGGACCTTGCCGCAGCCGGCGAAGGCGCCTGCGACGCGGTGGTCGACGTCACCGAATACCTTGGCGCGGATACCTATGTCATTGCCGATGCCGGCCCGCTGGGGCGGATCACGATCCGCAGCCACGGCGGCGAGGATGTGCGCCCCGGCACGCGGGTCGGGCTCGTCTTTCCGCCCGAGCACCTGCATTTCTTCGATGCCGGGGGGCTGGCGATCCGCGACGGCGGCGGCTGACCGGCACCGGGACGTCGAGTGCCGGCTTGTCTCCGGCCGCGCGGTTCGACATTCTGGCCGCCATGTATGCCTCGCACGGATTCATGCGCTGCGACATCGGCGATGTCGACGTGGTCTATCACGACGGGCTTTTTCACCTGTTCCACCTGATCCTGCCGAACCACGATTTCATCGCCCATGCGGTCAGCCGCGACGGCATGACCTGGCGGCGGGTGCGCAACGCGCTGTTCGTCGGCGACCCGGGCGCCTGGGACGACGACATGCTGTGGACCATGCATGTCAGCCCCGATCCCGACCGGCCGGGATCGTGGCGGATGTTCTACACCGGTCTGGCGCGGGCCGAATACGGGCGGGTGCAGCGCGTGGGCCTGGCGCGGTCGGACGACCTGTTCGCCTGGACCAAATGCGACAGCGCCGCCTACCCGCTGGAGGTATCCGACGTCTGGTACGAATCCAGCGTCGAGGAGGGGCGCAACTGGGTCAGCTTCCGCGACCCGTTCTTCTACCACGATCCCGCCAGCGGCGAGCGGCTGCTCTTGGCCGCGGCGCGGGTCAAGGACGGGCCGGTGATCCGCCGCGGCTGCGTGGCCATGGCGCGGGAGGTCGCGCCCGACCGGTTCGAATTCGGCCCGCCGCTTTACAAGCCGGGCCTCTACGACGACGTCGAGGTGCCGAACCTTCTGCATATCGGCGGGCGCCACTACCTGATCGGCTCGATCCGCGAGGACACCAAGATCCGCTACTGGCAGGCCAGCGACCTGGCCGGGCCCTACCGGAACTTCGCCGACAACGTGCTGCTGCCGCGCGGCAACTATGCCGCCCGGATCTGCCGGGCGGGCGATCGTTACCTTCTGTTCAACTTCTTCCAGCGCAGCGAGACGGTGCAGGGCCGCGAGGTGACCGTGCGTCTCCTGCCGCCGCCCAAGGAGATGGTCACCGACGACCTCGGGCGGCTGCGGCTGAAGTCCTTCCAGGGCTTCGACGCCACCGTGCGGCGCAGCTTCCGGCTGACGAACCCCGACGAGTTCACGCCGCTGTTCGGCAATTCCCATGCCGCGATCCGCGACGGCGGCGGCGTGGTGCACCTGTCCTGCCCCAGCGGTTTCGAGGCGTTCCTGTTGCCCGGCGAGCAGGAGGATTTCCGCTTGCGCGCGAAGCTGCAGCTGGAGGGGCTGGGCAAATGCGGGCTGGTGCTGCGCGCCTCGGACGAGGGCGACGGCTATTTCCTGTCGCTCGACCTCGTGAAGGGCTACGCCCAGCTCAAGCGCTGGGGCGCCAACCCGACGCCGGTGTTCGAACACGCGTTCCAGTACGAAACCCTGCAGGACGGCAGTTTCGTCGCCCGCGATCCGCGCCATGTCTGGCAGATCGAGGTGGTGGCGCACGGCACCTATCTGGAGGTGTCGATCGACGGGCAGGTGACGCTGTGCGCCGTCGATGACGCCTATTCCGCCGGCCGCGTCGGCTTTTACGCGGAATCGGCCGACCTGCGGCTCGAGGACATCTCGATGGACTGGCTGCGCCGCGCGGTGAGCGAGGAAGAGCCGATCTACACCACCACCCGGCACGCGGACCTTCGGCTGGCCTCGGGCGACGGGCTGGCCGGGTCATGAGCGGCGCGGCGGCGGCCGGCCCGGGCTGGCTGCTGGTCAGCGATATCGACGACACGCTGACCGGCGACGACGATGCGCTGGCGGCCCTTGCCGCGCTGCTGGCGCGGCATCGCGACCGGTTGCGGCTGGCGGTGAACTCCAGCCGCCCGGCGGCCAGCGTCGCCGACACGCTGGCCGATGATTTCCCCCCCGGCCTCGTGCCCGATGCGGCGATCACCGCGCTGGGCACCGAGATCGCCGTCGCCGGCCGGCCGCTGGCCTCGTGGCAGGCGCGGTTCGCGGGCTGGCCGCACGGGCGGGCCTTCGCGATCCTCGCCGGGCTCGGCCACCGGCCGCATGACGCGATCTTCCAGACCCCGCGCAAGGTCAGTTTCGCGGTGCCCGCAGGCGCCGCGCAGGCCGCGGCCCGCCGCGCCCTTGCACAGGCCGGGATAGAATGTCAGGTTATCGCCTCGGGCAAGGACGATTTCGACGTGATCCCCGAAGGTGCCGGCAAGGGTGCCGCGACGCTGCATCTGGCGGCGGAATTCGGCGTCGCCCCGGCCCGCGTGATCGTCGCGGGCGACAGCGGCAACGATCTGGCGATGTTCCGCGCGGTGCGCCGCGGCATCGCCGTCGGCAATGCCCGGCGCGAGTTGATCGAGGCGCTGGAACCGGGGACGTTCTACCACGCCCGCGCCGCGCATGCCGCCGGCGTCATCGAGGGCCTGGTGCATTTCGGCGCGATCCCGGCCCCCGCGGCCAAGACCTGACGGCGCCAGAGACGGAGGATGGCATGACGGGCGGTTCCACAGGGTCGATCATGATGATCTCGCTGCACGGCTACGTCGCCGGCTCGCCGGAACTGGGCAAGCCCGACACCGGCGGGCAGGTGGTTTTCGTGATGGAGCTTGCCAAGCGCTTCGCCCGGCTGGGCTTCAACGTCGACGTGCTGACCCGGCAGTTCGAGGATCAGCCGGCCGAGGACCGGATCAACGACAACCTGCGGGTCTGGCGCATCCCCTTCGGCGGCGCGGAGTTCATCCGCAAGGAGGACATGCACGACTGGTACGGCGATTTCGTCTCCAACGCGCTGGCGGCGGTGCGCCGGCAGGGGCTGCGCTACGATGTCGTCAACAGCCATTACTGGGATGCCGGCGTCGCGGGCCAGAAGATTGCCGAGGAACTGGAAATCCCGCATGTCCACACGCCGCACAGCCTCGGGTCGTGGAAGGCCAAGGACATGAAGAGCCTGGGCGAGGGCAAGGCCGCGAACTACCGGTTCGACGAGCGGATCCAGAAGGAATTCGTGCTCTACCGGACCTGCGACCATGTCATCGCCACCTCGGAACAGCAGGTCCAGCTGATCGAGGAGGATTACGACCTGCCGGCCTCCCATATCACGATGATCCCGCCCGGCATCGACGAACAGCGTTTCACCGCCGTGACGCCGCGCCAGCTTGCCGCGATCCGCAAGCGGCTGCGGATGACCGAGAACGATGTCTATGTCGTCGGCCGGGCCGCGACGAACAAGGGCTACGATCTGATCATCGAGGCGCTGCCGCACCTGCGCCGGCTGCAGCCCGAGGCGCGGCTGGTGCTGGCGGCCGGGGCGAATTCGGAGGCCGATCGCAAGCTGGTCGAATCCTGGCAGAAGCAGGCCGCCGATCTCGGAGTCGCCGACGCGGTGGACTGGCGCGGCTATGTCGAGGACGCGGAGCTGGCCGATTACTACCGCGCCGCCGGGGTCTTCGCCCTGCCCTCGCGCTACGAACCCTTCGGCATGACCGCGGTGGAGGCGATGTCGTGCGGCACGCCCACGGTGCTGACCACCCGCGGCGGGCTGTTCGAACAGGTCGAGTTCGGCCGCCACGCGCTGGTCGCCGATCCGACGCGGCCCGAGGAATTCGCGGCGATGGTGAACATGCCGATGCAGCACCCCTGGCTGCGCGAAAAGCTGATGGTCGAGGGCGCGCGCTTCGCCCGCCGCACCTTCGGCTGGACCGGCATCGCGCGCCGGTCGCTGGAACTGTTCCAGCGCTTCATCGGGCGTTACCAGACCTCGCTGTGACAGGCGCCGGCCGGAGCGCGGGCGCATTGCAGCGGGCGGGTTCCGGCTATGTCGAATTTGCAGGGAAATCGTCGCTTCCGGGCATTGAACGGGCCGGCGGGATCGACTACCTGCGCCATGAGGCCGGGTGCCCGGCCGCTGTGACCGATGGAGGCTGACATGCTGTCTCGCGACGATCTCATCCGCGAAGCCCGCAACCGCGGTGGCAGCCTGCCGGGGCTCTTGGTGATCTATCTGCTGATCGTCGCCACGATGGCGGGATCGGCCGCCGCGATCATCTAGGACGGGCAAGGGCGCGCGATGCCGCGCGCCCCGTGATCCGCCCGGCCCGCACCGGTCAGACCTGCGCCGATTCCCCGACGTTGTCGACCCCGCGCTCTTCGAGCAGCGTGGTGAGCCAGTTCGGGTCCATCTCGGGCACCGAGGACAGCAGCAGGTCGGTGTAGGGATGGTGCGGCGGGGTGAACATCTCGTCCTTCGGGCCCTGTTCCACCACCTTGCCGTGCTGCATGACGACCACCTCGTCGGCGATCGACCGCACGGTGGCGAGGTCGTGGGTGATGAACATGTAGGCCAGACCCAGTTCGCGCTGCAGCCGGTCGAGCAGCTTGAGGATGCCCTCGGCCACCAGTTGGTCGAGCGCGCTTGTCACCTCGTCGCAGATGATGAACTCCGGCTCGGCGGCCAGCGCGCGGGCAATGCCGATGCGTTGCTTCTGCCCGCCCGAAAGCTCCGGCGGGTAGCGGTTGTAGAACTTCGCCGGGTCCAGTTCGATCAGGTCGAGCAGCTCGTCGACCCGCTGCTTCAGCGCCGATCCGGTCAGGCCGGAATAGAACTGCGCCGGCCGGCCGACGATCTCGCTGATCCGCACCTTGGGATTGAGTGCGGTATCGGCCATCTGGTAGATCATCTGCGCCTGTCGCAGCTGGTCCTTGGTGCGATCCTTGTAGGACGGCGGCAGCGCCTCGCCCTTGAACAGCACCTGGCCCTTCGAGGGCGGCAGAAGCCCGGTGATCACCCGCGCGGTCGTCGACTTGCCGGAGCCCGACTCGCCCACCACGGCGACCGTCATGCCCGGGTAGATGTCGAACGACACGTCGTCGAGCACCTTGACGCCGCCGGTATAGGCGGCATCCACGTTCTGCACCGAGATCACCGGCTTGGTGCCGTCGGTCGGGCGCGTCTTCTGCGGCCGCTTGAAGCTGCGCACCGCCCACAGGCTCTTGGTGTAATCCTCCTTGGGGTTGTCGAGCATCGTCTCGGTCGGCGCCTCCTCGACCTCCTCGCCCTTCAGCAGCACCTTGATCGTGTCGGCCATCTGCGCCACGACCGCGAGATCGTGGGTGATGTAGATCGCGGCGGTGTTGAACTGGTCGACGATGTCGCGGATCGCGGCCAGAACCTCGATCTGGGTGGTCACGTCCAGCGCCGTGGTCGGTTCGTCGAAGATGATCAGGTCGGGCCGGCAGGACATCGCCATCGCGGTCATCGCCCGCTGCAACTGCCCGCCCGACACCTGGTGCGGGTAGCGAAAGCCGATCTCCTCGGGATTGGGCAGCCGCAGCCGGCGATACAGTTCGACCGCGTCCTCCTGCGCCTCCATCCGCTTCTGGATCCGGTAATGCACCGGCGCCTCGGTATGCTGGTCGATCAGCCGGTGTGCCGGGTTGAACGAGGCCGCCGCCGACTGCGCGACATAGGCGATGCGCGAGCCGCGCAGCGCCCGCCGCTCGGCTTCGGAGGCGGTGGTCAGTTCCATCCCGTCGAACTCGATCGTGCCGTCCGAGATCCGCGTGCCATCGCGGGCATAGCCCATCGCCGCCGCGCCGATCGTCGACTTGCCGGCCCCGGATTCGCCGATCAGCCCCATCACCTCGCCGCGGTGCAGGGTCAGGTCCACGCCCTTGATGATCGGGATCCAGGTTTCCCCGGAATAGCCCTCGATCTTCAGGTCGCGGATCTTCAGGAGAACGTCTCTTTCGTGAAACCTGCCCATCTCACATCTCCTTGAGGCCGGAGGACCGGAACAGCATCCAGTCGACGACGAAATTGACCGCGACGGTCAGCAGCGCGATCGCTGCCGCCGGGATCAGTGGCGTGATGTCGCCGAACGAGATCAGCGTCGCGTTTTCGCGCACCATCGAGCCCCAGTCCGCCGTCGGCGGCTGGATGCCGAGGCCAAGGAAGCTCAGCCCCGCGATGAGCAGGAAGACGAAGCAGAATTCCAGCCCGAATTCCGCGATCAGCGGCGCCGTCGAATTCGGCAGGATCTCGCGCCGGATCAGGTACCAGTCGCCCTCGCCGCGCAGCTTCGCCGCCTCGATGTAGTCCATCACCACGATGTTGCCGGCGACCGCGCGGGTCAGGCGGAACACCCGCGGCGAATAGATCACCGCGACGACGATCACGATGACGAAAAGGCTGGTGCCGAAGATCGACAGCATTAGCAGCGCGAAGATCAGCGACGGGACCGACATGATCACGTCGGCGACCCGGCCCATGAACTGGTCGAACCAGCCGCCCTTGACCGCCGCCAGAAGCCCGGCGAGCGCGCCCATGACGAAGGCCAGCATCGTCGCGACCAGCGCCAGCCCCACGGTGTTGCGCGCGCCGTAGATGATCCGGCTGAAGATGTCGCGGCCCAGCTGGTCGGCGCCCAGCAGCATGTCCTGGTTCGCCGGTTCGAAGGCCGAGGCGATCACCTCGGATTCGCCGTGCGGCGCGATCCACGGCGCGAAGATGCCCGCGATCGCGTAGGTGAAGATCACGAACATTCCGAAGGCGGCGGTCAGCGGCGCGGTGCGCAGCTCCCGCGACAGGTTGGCGCCGGTGATCTGGACGAGGAATTCCTTGAACGCGTAGGACACGCCCGCCGCCAGCGCCACGACCGCGGCGAAGGTGGTGACCGCGGTCAGCGCCGGCACGCCGCCGACGATGCCCAGAACGAAGGACACCAGCGTCAGCGAGAACAGCATCAGGAACACCCGGCGGTATTCGAACCACGCCGCAAGGCAGGAGGCCGCGATCAGCGCGGCATAGTAACCGATGACGAATTCGTTCATCTCGCCGCCCTCACTTCGGATGCCGCAGACGCGGGTTGGTCAGGATCGCGCCGACATCCGCCGCGAGATTGAGCAGGATGAAGGTCGCCGCGAAGATCAGGCAGCAGGCCTGCACGATCGGGAAATCGCGCTTCGCCACGGCATCGACCAGAAGCTGGCCGATCCCGGGATAGACGAACACGACCTCGACCAGCACCACCCCGGTGATCAGGTAGGCGAGGTTCAGCGCCACGACGTTGATGATCGGCGCCCAGGCGTTCGGCAGCGCGTGCTTGACGATCACCTTCCACGGCGGCGTGCCCTTCAGGCGCGCCATCTCGATATAGGGCGAGGCCAGCAGGTTGATGATCGCCGCCCGCGTCATCCGCATCATGTGCGCGGTCACCACCAGCACCAGCGTCAGCGCCGGCAGGAAGGTGCGGTTGAGCAGTTCAAGCAGCGTCATGTCGTCGGACAGGCTGGCGATCGCGGGAAACATGCTCGTCTTGACCGCGAGATAGAGGATCAGGATGTAGCCCAGGAAGAACTCGGGCGACGAGATCGAGGTCAGCGTGACCACGTTTGCGATCCGGTCGAACGGCGAGTTGCGCAGCAGCGCGACGATGACGCCGAGCGTGATCGCCAGCGGCACCGCGATCACGGCCGCGTAGGTGGCCAGGAACAGCGTGTTGATGAAGCGCGTCGAAATCGCCTCGCTCACCCGCTCGCCGGTGACCAGCGAGACGCCGAAATCCCCGGTGACGGCGCCGGCCAGCCAGTCGAGGTAGCGCACCACCGCCGGCCGGTCGAGGCCCAGTTGTTCCCGCAGCGCCGCCACCGTTTCCTCTGTGGCGCCCTGCCCCAGCACGGCCTGCGCGATATCCCCCGGCAGCAATTCGACCGCGAAGAAGATCAGAACCGACACGACAAGCAGCGTGATCAGCCCCAGGCCGAGCCGCCTTGCGATCAGCCCGAACAAGTTCCCCATCTGTCCCTCCAGATTTCCTGCCCGCCTTCCCCGGCACGGGCTTGTGCTCCGCGGCTCCGGCCGCGGTGCGGATGTTCCGGCCCCGGCGACAGGGGCCGGGGCCGGAACATGGCATTGGGGTCAGGCCCCGGCACGATCCTGCCGGGTCGGCAACGCCCTGTCTAGTCGGTGAACCACCAGCGGCTTGCCGCGCGGGCGCCGTCGTTTTCCCAGCTCGCGGCGAGTTGCTCGGGCGTGCCGACATTGGCGCGGTTGGCGTAGACGAAGTTGTTGAAGAACGGGATGACGGTGCCGCCGTCGTCGCGCGCCAGCATCGCCATCTCGCGATACATCTCGGCGCGCAGCGTGTCGTCAAGCTCCGCCTTCGCCTGGATCAGCAACTCGTTGAACCGCTCGTTCTGCCAGCGGCTCTCGTTCCAGGCCGCGTCGTTCTTGTAGGCCAGCGTGTACATCACGTCCGGCGTCGGGCGCGCGCCCCAGGACACGATCGAGAACGGCTTCACCAGCCAGACATCGGAATAGTAGCCGTCGTTCGGCTCGCGCACCACGTTGACGGTGATCCCCGCGGCCTTTGCCTGCTCGGCGTAGAGCACCGCCATGTCGACCGCGCCGGCATAGACCATGTCGGCGGTCGAGATGTTGACGGTCAGGCCCTCCGCCCCGGCCTTGCTGAGCAGCGATTTCGCCTGGTCCGGATCGTAGTCGCGCTGCGGGATGTCCTCGGGCCAGTAGGGCTGCGCCGGGGAATGGTGGAAGTCGTTGCCCTTGGTCGCCGCGCCGAAGGCGATCTTCTCGATGATCTCGTCGCGGTCGATGGCCAGCTTGAGCGCGTTGCGCACGTCGGGATTGTCGAACGGCGCGGTATCGCAATGCATCGGCATGGTGATCGCGCCGGCCGAGGGGATGTTGTGGATCGTGATGTTCGGATCGCGCTGCAACAGCGCCATCGTCTTCAGCTCGATCAGCGACACCGCGTGCACGTCGCCGGTGACCAGCGCGGTCTGGCGCGCGTTCGGATCGTTCAGCGTGATCATCTCGACCTTGTCGAAATAGGCGCCCTCGCCGTGCCAGCCGTCATGCCGGCTGAGGGCGAACTGCACGCCGAACTCGCCCGAGTCGATCTTGTAGGGGCCCGAACCGTCGCCCGACTGCCAGTCGATCGTGCCGTCGTCGTTGGCCGGGCAGATCGCGAGGTGGTAGTCGGTCATCAGCCAGGGGAAATCGGCATTGCCGCCCGACAGTTCCACGATCATCGTGTAATCGCCGTCCTTGCGGATGTCGACGACATCCGACAGCAGCGCCTTGGCCGCCGAGGTCGAGTCATCGCCCCGGTGATGGTTGAGCGAGGCGATGACATCGTCGGCCGTGACCTTCTTGCCGCTGTGGAAGCTGGCGTTCTCGTTGATCTTGAAGGTCCAGGTCGAGGCGTCGGCGCTGGCCTCCCAGCTGTCGGCGAGATCGGGGCCGAGCGATCCGTCGCCCATGATCATCGTCAGGAACGAGCGATGGGTATGGGCGAGGTAAATCATCGTCCGGGTCAGGTAGGTGCCCGGATCGTGGGTGTCGGAGGTATTGCCGTCATGGATGCCCCAGCGGAACGTTCCGCCGCTTTTCGGCTGCGCCTTGGCATGGGTGGTCCACAGCCCCGTCGCCGTCGTCGCGGTGAGGCCGGCCACCATCGAGTGATGGATGAAATCGCGCCGCGAGATCCGGCCCGTCCGCGCGGCCTCCGCGATCCGGTCGATGAGAATCTGGTTCTTCGTGGTCATGACTACTCCCTGTTTCAATTCGTTTCGGCCGCAGGGTGGATGGCCCGCCGCGACCGCGCGTTCTGGGTGCAGCGTCAACCCTCGGTCGCCTCAAGGGGCAGCACGAATCCGACATGTTAGCGTTAAAATCCGAAGCGCGGGCAGTTCTGCGTCGCGGCATCGGCGCCCGCCCGGGCCGCGCCGCGCCGCAAGGTCGGAAACGTGCCCGGCGCTTCGGTTTCGGTCGCGTCAGCCCCCCGCGGCCGGAGAAAACTCGCGGCACATCGTCAACCAGGAAATGCCCATGTCACAGGACATTGCCCAGGGCCGCGGCCGGGCCGGCGGCCGCAGCGCGCGGCGCGCCCAACGCTCCAAAACCGACCTGTCGATGCTGCCCGGCCTGACCAACCGGCTGCCGCCGTGCGAACCGATGAGCGGCGACGAGGTGGCGCGGATCGACGCGGCCTCGATGGCGATCCTCGAAGAGGTCGGCGTGGTGTTCCGCGACCCCGTGGCGCTGGAGGACTGGCGCCGCGCCGGCGCCGACGTGCGCGACGAGCGCGTGCATCTCGATCGCGGGCTGGTGCGCGAGCTGATCGCGACGATCCCGGCGCAGATCACCTGCCACGCCCGCAACCCGGCCAACACCGTGGCGCTGGGCGGGCGCCAGGCGATCTTCGTGCCGATGACCGGCGCGCCCTACCTGCGCGACCTCGACGACGCCCGGCGGAGCCCCACGCTCGACGATCTCGCGATGTTCCACAAGCTCGCGCAGATGTCCCCGGCGCTGCATTCCAGCGCCCACCACATCGTCGAACCCTGCGATCTCCCGGTCAGCCACCGGCATCTCCGGATCACCTATTCCTCGATCCGGCATTCCGACAAGACGTTCATGGGCATGACCACCTCGCCCCGGAACGCCGAGGACGTGATGGAGATGTGCGCGATCCTGTTCGGCGCGGCGTTCATGGAGGACCACGCGGTCACCACCGGCAACTGCAACGGCAATTCGCCGCTGGTCTGGGACGAGGTGATGCTGGGCGCGATGCGCGCCTTCTGCCGGCGCAACCAGCCGGTCCTGTGCTCGCCCTTCGTGCTGGGCGGCGCGAACACCCCCGCCTCGGTCGCGCCGGCGGTGGCGCAGCTGAACGCCGAGGCGCTCTCGGCGCTGGCCTATACCCAGGTGATCCGCAGGGGCTGCCCGGCGATCTACGGCCATTACCTGTCGACCGTGTCGATGCGGTCCGGCGCGCCGATGGCCGGCACGCCGGAAATCGGCCTGATGAACTTCATGATCGGCCAGATGGCGCGGCACTACGGTGTGCCGTGGCGCAGCTCGGCCACGCTGGGCGGCGCCAAGACGCTGGACGCGCAGGCGGGATACGAAAGCGCCACGACGCTGTCGGCGGTGATCCACGCCGGCGCCAACTACATCTGGCACGCGGCGGGCTGGAACGAGGCCGGGATGCATTGCTCGGTCGCCAAGTTCGTCACCGATGCCGAACAATGCGCCATGGCCTACCGGATGGCCGAGGGCATCCGCTGGGACGATTTCGACGACGGCCTCGCCGCGGTGCGCGATATCGGGCCGGGCGGGCATTACCTTGGGCATCCGCATACGCAGGCGAATTTCCAGCGCGCCTTCTTCATGCCGGAACTGTTCGACAACACCGCGATCGAGCAGTGGCAGGTCGAAGGCGCGCTGGAAACGCCGGAACGCGCGCTGATCCGGGCGCGCAAGCTGCTGGCCGATTACGAGCAGCCACCGCTCGATCCCGGCATCGACGAGGCGCTGCGCGACTACATCGCCCGGCGCGAACGCGAGATCCCGGCCGAGGACGCGCTGAACCAGGAGTATTAGGCCCCTCCCGGGTCGCCGCCCTCACTCGCGTCGCGCGGCCCAGTCCTTCCAGCGCAGGGTGGCATTGGCGCCGAGATAGGCCAGCGGTTCGGGCGGCAGGCGGCGCGGCGGCGCGGCGGCGATCGCGGCGCGGGCCAGGTCGCCCGGCTGCCCGGTGGCGAGATCGGCGGCCACCATGCCGGCCAGCGTACCCTTCACCGTGCCCAGCCCGTTCTGGCAGACCGCGGAAAACACGCCGTCCTCGATCTCGCCCCAGGCCGGCACGCCGTTCCAGCTCAGGCACAGGTGGCCGGCCCAGCGGTAGTCCATCGGCAGGCCCGCCAGCGCCGGGAAGCGCTGCGCGAACCTGCGGTCATGCGCCCGGCCCACGGCGGCGATCCGCGCCGCGGACACCTCCATCGTGGGGTCGTAGGTGAACCGGCTGCGGATCACGATCCGGCCGCCGTCGCCGGTGGGGATGCGCCGCACCGTGGTGCCCATCGGATCGGCCGGGGTAACGCCCCATTTCCCGGCCCCGGCCGGCGCGCCGGCCGGCAGCGGCGCGGTCATCGAGGCATAGGTGAAGACATGCATCAGGCGGCGCGCGAAGAAGCCGAAGCTTTCGGCATGGCCGTTGGTGGCAAGGATCACCCGGCCGGCGCGAAGCCGCGCGCGCGGCGTCGACAGCACCCAGCCCGCGCCGGCCTTGCGGATCTCGCGCACCGGGCTGTTCTCGTGCAGCCGGATCGCGCCGGCCAGCCCCGCGGCCAGCCCGCGCACATAGGCCGCCGGTTGCAGCATCACCGTACCCGCGGTGTAAAGGCCCGAGCGGTAGAACCGGCTGCCCGTCATCTCGGCCATCTCGGTCGCGTCGAGCAGGCGGCAGGGTTCCTGCATCCGCGACAGGTGCCCGGCATAGGCGCGGTTGTGCGCCTCGCCCGCCTCGGTCGCGGCGGCATTGACCTTGCCGCAGGGGTCGAACACGTCGCGGCCCAGCGCGCAGGCCTCTGCCGCCTCGGCGGCGAAGCGGATCGCGGCGCGGTTCAGCCGGGTCTGCGCAAGGTCGCGCGCCGCCGCGCCGCCATAGCTTTCGGAGGCGAGGTCATGCGGCAGATCGATCATGAAGCCGGAATTCCGGCCCGCCGGCCCCTCGCCCACGCGCCCGGCCTCCAGCACCGCGACGTCGAGGCCCGGATCGATCTGCACCAGCCGCCGCGCCGCCGACAACCCGGCAAAGCCCGCGCCGATGATCGCGACATCGGCCCCGGCATCGGCCTCCAGCGGCGTCGCCGGCGGCGGATCGGGCAGCAGCCGGTTCCAGCCGGCCGGGCCGGGCTGGCGCGGCAGCCGGCTGGCGATGTAGCGCGTCAATCCACCGCCTCGTCGGCGTCGTCGGACAGGTCCACCCAGATCGTCTTGAGCTGGGTATACTGGTCATGCGCATGGACCGAGTTGTCGCGCCCGCCGAAACCCGATTGCCGGTAACCGCCGAACGGCGTGGTGATGTCGCCCTCGCCGAAGGCATTCACCGTGACCGTCCCGGCCCGGATCGCGCGCGCGCCGCGGAGCGCGCGTTTCACGTTGCCGGTGAAGATCGCCGCGGCGAGGCCGTAGTCGGTATCGTTGGCCAGCGCGATCGCCTCGTCGTAGCTGTCCACCGTCAGCACCGACAGCACCGGGCCGAAGATCTCCTCGCGCGCCGCGGGCGCGTCGCGGTCGGTGACGTCGAGGACCGTGGGTTCGACGAAACCGTCCTCGGCCCTGCCGCCCATCAGCACCGCATGGCCCCCGTCGAGATGGCCGCGAACCTTGTCGAAATGCGCCCGCGACACCAGCGCGCCGATCCGGTTGACCGGGTCCAGCGGGTCGCCCATCGGCCATTCCCGGGCATGGGCGACGATCCGCCCGATCAGCGCCGCCTTGACGCCGCGCTGCACGATCAGCCGCGAACTGGCCGAACAGTTCTCGCCCATGTTCCAGAACGCGCCGTTGACGACATGGGCGGCCACCCGGTCGAGGTTCTCGGCATCGTCGAGCACGATGCAGGGATTCTTGCCGCCCATCTCCAGCGTCACCTCCTTGAGGTTCGAGTCGGCGGCGTAGCGCAGGAACCGGCGGCCCGTTTCGGTCGATCCGGTGAACGAGATCATGTCGACATCCATGTGCCGGCCCAGCGGTTCGCCCGCCTCCGGCCCGGTGCCGGGCAGCACGTTGAACACCCCACGCGGCACCCCGGCCTCGGCCGCCAGTTCCGCCACCCGCAGCGCGGTGAGCGCGGTTTCCTCGGCCGGCTTGACGATCACAGAACAGCCCGCCGCCAGCGCCGGGCCGATCTTCCACGCCAGCATCAGCAGCGGGAAGTTCCACGGCAGCACGAGGCCCACCACCCCGACCGGCTCGCGCAGGATCATCGCCAGGTGATCGTCCGAGGCCGGCGAGACCTGATCGTAGATCTTGTCGATCGCCTCGGCATGCCATGTCAGGCAGGCGATCGTCTCGGGCAGGTCGACCGTCTCGCAATCGTGGATCGTCTTGCCCGAATCGAGGCTTTCCATCACCGCCAGCTCGCGCGCGTTGCGCCGGATCAGCTTCGCCAGCCGGATCAGCACCGCCTTGCGTTCCGCCGGCGGCCGGCGCGACCAGCGGCCATCCTCGAAGGCCTCGCGCGCCTTCGCCACGGCGAGATCGACATCCTCGGCGCCGCAGGCGGCGACCTCGGCCAGCACCGCGCCGGTGGCGGGGTTCACGCTTGCATAGCCGCGGCCCGAAACCGCCGGGCGAAAGCCGCCGTCGATGAAGGCCGCCGTCGGCAGGGCCAGCGACGCGGCGATGGCCCGGTATTCCGCGTGGGTCAGCAGTTCGGTCATCGGCTCATCTCCCCGCTGTGATCTCGGCGACCGTGCGCTTGAGCACACGCACGACCTGTTGCAGTTCCCGCCTGTCGTCCTTGTTCAGCGCCTTGAGCGGCGGGCGCGGCGGTCCGGCCGCGATTCCAGTCATTTCCACCCCATGCTTCACGCACTGGATGAACTTGCCGCCCTGTTCGAGCACCCGCATAAGCGGCAGCATCGCCGACATGATCCGCCGCCCGCGGGCGAAATCGCCCTCGACCGCGCAGGCGTGGTAAAGCGCGACATGTTCCTCCGGCAGGAAGTTCGACCCGGCGCAGACCCAGCCCGAGGCACCCCAGGCGAAGAACTCCAGCGCCTGGTCATCCATCCCGCACAGCATCTGGATATGCGGATAATCCCGCGCCAGGACATGTACGCGGTTGATGTCGCCCGAGCTTTCCTTGATCGCGCAGACGTTGCGCGACCGGCCCACCCGGTCGAGGAACGCGTCGCCCATCACGCTGCCGGTGCGGCCGGGGTAGTTGTAAAGCATGATCGGCAGGTTCGCCGCGCGGTCGATCGCCAGCACGTTGAGCGCATTCTCGCGTTCGGTCGGCACCGCGTAGGGCGGCGAAGCGACGAGGATCGCATCCGCGCCGATCTCGCGCGCGCCCTCGGCCAGCGCCAGGCTTTCGGGGGTGCGCATCGCCCCGGTGCCGACGATCAGCGGCAACCGGCCGGCCAGCCGGTCGCGGGTGAACCGCGCCAGCGCCAGCCGCTCCTCGACGGTCTGGGCATAGTTCTCGCCCGTCGATCCACCCGAGATCAGGCCGTGCACCCCGGCCGCGACCAGCCGGTCGATGACCTCGGCCAGCGCGTCGAGCCGCGGCGCGCCCGCAGCGTCGAACGGGGTGACGACGGGTGTGTAAATGCCCTGGAAGGTCATGGCGGGGGTCATCGCATCCTCATGCAGAAAGGGCCGGCGGGCTGCCCAGCGGCAGCGTCAGCCCGGCAGGCATCACGAAGCTTTCGATCTCGCCGCGCGACAGGGTCCAGTGCGCCTCGGCCAGCGCCGCGGCGGCGTCGGCATCGCCCGCCTCGATCGCGGCGATCATCGCGTCATGCTGGTCCGCCGCGGTATCCAGCGCCGCACCGCGCGCCCGGTCGCGGCCGCGAAAGAAGGTCATCCCGATCCGGGCATGATCGATCAGCAGGCGGTGGAAGCTGGGCAGCAGGTAGACATTGCCCGCCATCTCGCCGGTGATCCGGTGGAAGACATCGTTGGCGAGCGTGCGCGCCGCCGTGTCGCCCTCGGCCAGCGCGGCGCGAAAGGCGATCTGCGCCTGTTTGAGCGCCGCGATCTGCCCGGGGTCGGCGTTGTCGGCCGCCAGCCGCAGGATGCCGCCATAGATCATCGGCGCGGCAAGGAAGAAATCGCGCAGGGTGCGTTGCGACATGTCGGAAACCTGCGCGCCGCGGTTCTCCACCACCACGACATAGCCCTCGGCGGCAAGCCGGCGGACGACCTCGCGCAGCGGTGTGCGCGACAGGCCATGCCGGGCGCAAAGCCGCGCCTCGTCCAGCACCTCGCCGGGCCGAAGCTCCAGCAGCAGGATCGCGCGGCGCAGCGCCTCGTAGGCGGCCCGTTTCGGTGACAGGGGGCTGTCGCGCATCCCGAGGCTCCTTCTTTCCGGTTCCAGCTAAACGATATACACAACGAATACAATCTGTATCATGAACTTGTCATGCTAGAAATCTCGATACCAATGAAGGACGAACCCCCATCGGACGGATGCCAGGGCGTGACCTTCTTCCTCGTGGAGGAATTCACCCACCTGGCATTCTCCTGCGCCATCGAGCCGCTGCGGCTTGCCAACCTGCTGAGCGGGCGGGCGTTGTATCGCTGGCGCCTCGGCTCGGCCGACGGCGTCTCGGCGCGCTGTTCGAACGCCAGCGTGACGCTGGTCGACCAGGGCATGCGGCCAAGCCCGCGCGGCGAGATGCTGTTCATCCTCTCGGGCCAGAATGTCGACCGGCACATCACGCCCGAGCTGCTGAACTACGTGCGCCGCGAAAGGGCCCGCGGCACGCGGATCGGCGCGCTGTGCTCCGGTTCGCTGGTGCTGGCGCGCGCCGGGCTGCTCGACGGCGAGCGCGCGGCGGTGCACTGGCAGTTCCACGACAGTTTCGAAGAGGCGTTTCCCGACGTGGAGCTGTGCCGCAACGTCTTCGTCGAGGACAGCCGGCATCCGACCGCCTCGGGCGGCACCGCCGCCGCCGACCTGATGCTGCGCCTGATCGAGACCGCGCATGGCGCGGAACTGGCCATCGAGATCGCCGACCAGATGGTCTACAACGCCGTGCGCGGCGGCGACTATGCGCAGCGGGTGTCGATCCAGGCCCGCCACGGCATGCGCAACCGCCATGTCGCCGAGGCGATCCGGATGATGCACGAAATGACGGAGGATCCGCCCTCGACCGGCGAGATCGCCGAGCGGCTGGGGATCACGGCGCGGCAGCTCGAACGGCTGTTCGAGCGGCACATGAAATGCAGCCCGAAGAAATACGCCACCGCGGTCCGGCTCGACAAGGCGCGCAACCTGCTGCTGCAGACCGAGGTCTCGGTGACCGAGATCGCCCATGCCTGCGGCTTCGCCTCGCCGTCGCATTTCGCCCGCGTCTACCGGCGCCGCTTCGGCGTGACCCCGGCCTTGCAGCGCGCCCGGCCCAGAACGAATACCGAGTTCGTGCCCGACCGCGCGGCCGCGTGGCGACCTCGCGCGGCCCTGTCCGGCGCCGCCGGTCCGGGCTAGCCGCCCGCCCGGATCAGCACAGGATCAGGGTTTCGGGTGTCTTGCAGGTCAGCACCTCGGCCCCCTGCGGGCCCAGCAGGACGGTGTTGGAGATGAAGTAATCGACGACGCCGGTATCGGTGAACCAGGAGTGGGCATGGAAGGTCATGCCGGTCTTAAGTTCCAGCTCCGACCCCGGCGCAAGCCCGGTGACGCGCGATCCCCCGGTCCAGCTGGGCGGGAAGCCGATCGAGACGAGGTAGCCGCAATGGTGCCGGTGGTAATCGGCCAGCCCGGCTTCGGCCGCGACCTCGTGCCAGGCGGCATAGACCTCGCCGGCACGCGCACCGGGGCGCAGCGCCGCGCAGATCGCCCGCATCCCGCGCATCGCAAGCTCGACCGAGGCCTCGACCCCGTCGGGCGGGCGGCCGACATAGACGAGCCGGCCCATCGGCGCCTGGTACTTGCGGCAGGCCGCGGCGATTTCGAGGAACACCGCGTCGCCCGTCGCGAACCGGTCGCCGCGCCAGGTCGTGTGTTCCTCTCCCAGCCGCGAGGTGGGCCGGATGAACGGCCCGAAGCCGGGATATTCGCTGCCCGCGCGCGTCATGCCGCGCAGGCATTCCGCCGCGACCTCGAAATCGCTTGCCCCGTCGCGGATCGCCGCGATCGCGGCCAGGGTTCCGGCATCGGCGGCGCGCGCGGCGCGGCGGGTATAATCCATCTCCAGCGGCGACTTGACCAGCCGCAGCGCATCGACCAGCCCGGAGGCATCGTGCCAGTCGGCGCCGGGCGCGCCGGCCCGGATCGCATCGGCGATCCGCGGCGTCAGGAACAGGCTTTGCATCTCGATCCCGAGGCGGCCGCCGGCCAGCCCGAGATCGCCCAGCGCGCGCAGCGCCGTCTCGGAAACCTCCTCGGTATCGGCATGGCCGATGAACCGCGCGTTGCCGACCTGGTTTTCCACCGTGATCCGTTCCATCGCGCGACAGGTCAGGGTCATCTCGCCGTCGCGCGGGACGATCAGCAGGTGACAGGCGAAATAGCCCCAGTGATCGAGCCCGGTGAGGTAGTAGATGTTCTCCGGCAGGCTGACGATCAGCCCGTCGAGGTCGCGCGCCGCCATCGCCGCGCGGGTGGCCGCAAGGCGCGCGTCAAGCTCCGGGCGTGGAAAGGGATGATCCATGTCGTGCCGCGCCCCGTCGCCGCGCCCGGCCACCGGGCCCGGCGTCTGCCTCCCTGTTAGGCCAATGCCGGCGCACGATCCAGCCCCGCCGCGCCGCGACGGCCCGGCGCGGGTTGTGGCCGGTGCCCGCGACCGGCTACCCTGCGCCGGGAAGTGAGGATCCGATGACCGACGCCGCGATGCTTGCCGAACGGATCCCGCGCGGCCGGTTCTGGCCGCTGCCGCAACCGGCCCGGCCCGATGGCCGGCCGCGCCGCACCGGCGTGGAGATCGAGTTCTCGGGCCTGACGGAGGCCGAGGCGACCGAGCTGGTCACCGGGCTCTGGGGCGGCCGGTCGCGGCGCCGGGCACCGCATGACCTCGTGGTCGAGGACAGCGCGATCGGCCGCGTGAAGATCGAACTGGATACCGCGCTGAAGGACAGGGCGGGAACCGCGCTGGCCGACCGGCTGCTCGACCTGTCGCGCGAGGTCGTGCCGGTCGAGATCGTCACCGCACCGCTGGCGCCCGGCGACCTGCCGCGGATCGGCCGGCTGATGCAGGCACTGGGGGCCGCCGGGGCGCAGGGGTCACAGGACGGGCTGCTGCTGGCCTTCGGCATCCATCTCAATCCCGAGGTCGCCTCGGAAACGGCCGGCGACATCGTGCCCGTCGTCCGCGCCTTCGGCCTTGTCGAGGACTGGCTGCGGGCCGCCGATCCGCCCGACCTGGCGCGCCGTGTTCTGCCGTTCATCGATCCCTGGCCGCGCGACTTCGCCGACCGGCTCGCCGCGGCGGGGGCGGACTGGGGCCTTGCCGATCTGCGCGACAGCTACCTGGATCTCGTGCCGACGCGCAACCACGGGCTCGACCTGCTGCCGCTGCTGGAACACCTGTTCCCCGACCGCGTCCGCGCCGCCCTGCCCGAGGGCCGGCCCAAGGGCGGCCGGCCGACCTGGCACTACCGGTTGCCGGAAACCGGGCTGGGCGCGGCGGACTGGTCCTTCGCCTATGAATGGAACCGCTGGGTTCTGGTGGAACGGATCGCCGCCGATGCGGCGCTGCTGGACGACCTGGCGCGGGCCTTCCGCGCCCATCGCGCCGCACTGACCAGCCTGCCCGGCGACTGGGCCGCGGAGGTCGCGACGCGGCTGGCGGAGGCGGAGCTTTGGGACGGCTGAGACCGCGGATCGGGGTCACCACCTCGCTGCGCTCGGGCTGGCGGGTGTATCCGCTGGTCGCGCTGAACCTGTGGCTTGCCGGCGCGCGCGGGCTGCGCTGGACCACGCGGCGCGAGGCCGATATCGGGCAGGTCGACGGGCTCATCGTCGGCGGCGGCGACGATATCTCGCCCGGGCTCTACGACGGCGACATCCGGCTCGCGGCCCGGCTCGATCCGGATCGCGACGCGCTGGAACGCGGGCTGGTCGAGGCGGCGCTGGCCGCCGGCAAGCCGGTCCTGGGGATCTGCCGGGGCGCGCAGATGCTCAATGTCGCGCTGGGCGGCTCGCTGCACCAGGATGCCTACGCCCGCCATGCCGAAAGCCCGTTCGTCCGCACGATCCTGCCGCGCAAGGACGTGCGGATCGAACCGGGCAGCCATCTGGCCGGGATCGCGGGCACGGCGCCGATGCGCGTCAACGCGCTGCACAGCCAGTCGATCGACCGCCTCGGCCGTGGCCTGCGGGTTGCCGCGCGCGACGCCGGCGGCATGATCCAGGCGATCGAGCGTATCGGCGCGCCCTTCGCGCTGGGGGTGCAATGGCACCCCGAACACCTCGTCTACGCGCATCGGCAGCGCGCGCTGTTCCGCGCGCTCGCCGCCGCGGCCGCCGCCTTTCGCGACCGCGACCGGCAGATCGCCGCCGCCCGGCGCGAGGGCGGGTAGCCGGCGCCGGTTTGCCCGCCGCCGGTTGCGCGCCATATCCCCAAGGGCGGGTGCGCCCGCGGGCCCATCCGCCGACCGCAACGACACCACGGGGAGACTCCATGCGCCTGACATCCCTTCTGGCCGCGACCACGCTTTGCGCGGCGCCCGCCCTTGCCGAAGACGTCGCCTACACGGTCGACGGACAGGCCTTCACCGGCTACTGGGCCGCGGCCGACAACCCGCGCGGCACCGTGCTGATCGTCCACGACTGGGACGGGATGACGGATTACGAACGCCGGCGCGCCGACATGCTGGCCGAAATGGGCTACAACGCCTTCGCGCTCGACATGTTCGGCGACGCGACGCCGACCGAGACGATGGACCATCGCCGCGCCGCCACCGGCGCGCTTTACGGCGACCGGGCGCGGATGCGCGCGCTGTTGCAGGCCGGGGCCGACGCGGCGCTGGCGCGGGCCGGTGACGGCGGCATGGTGGTGATGGGCTACTGTTTCGGCGGCGCCGTCGCGCTGGAGATGGCGCGCAGCGACATGGCCGGGATGGCCGCGGGCTACGCCAGTTTCCACGGCGGTCTGGACACCCCCGAGGGCCAGCGCTGGGACGGCGACGAACCGCCGGTTCTGGTGCTGCACGGCGCGGCCGACAGTTCGATCACGATGGCGGATGTCGCCGGGTTCGCCACCGAGATGGAGGCGGCCGGCGCCACCTACACGATCGAGGTCTATTCCGGCGCGCCGCATGCCTTCACCGTCTTCGGATCGAACCGCTACCAGGAGCGTGCCGACCGCGAAAGCTGGGCGGCCTTCACGCGGTTCCTCGGGGAACGGCTGGCGATGTAGCGCGCGGGGATGCGCCGCCCGCGGCGCGGGGCCTCAGCGCCCCGTGCCGCGCGATGCTTCGCCCGCCCGGCCCTCGCGGTCCAGCACCGCGACGGTCTCGCGGTAAAGCCGCTCGGCCCCGGCGCGCGACCCGGCGACGCAGATCACCCCGAGCTTGCCGAATTCCGACAGCGCGCCGATCAGGTGGAACACAACGCCCTCCTGCCGTGCGCCGTGGAAATGCAGCCCGTTCTCGACGGCGATGTCGATCAGATCCTCGGCGATGAGCCCCCGGTAGGCCGGCGATTCGAGATTGTCGGAGGCGAAGTAGTAACGCGGCCGGCCGCCGCCGGTCTTGTAGAGCCCGGTCGCCGGGTCGTAGGCGCCATCGGTCAGGAACTGCAGCATCTGGAACGGATGCGTGGTGCCGCCCTTGCGCAGGTTGATTTCCACCGCGTAATGCGTCCAGCCCGCCGCGTCGGGGACCGAGACGAAATCCACCCCGAACCGTCCCACCACGCCGTGCCGCGCCAGCACCGCGCCGGCCTTCATCCCCTCGGCCTGGATGTCCATCCGGTACGCCCGGTCGGCGGGGAACCGGCAGCCAAGGAAGATCTGCCCCGACCGGGGATCCGTCACCTGGTCGTGGGTCGAGATCTCTTCCAGCTTTCCCGTCGGGTCGATCCGGCACTGCGCCGAGGGCGACCGCTTGCCCCGGCCTTCGATGAACGCCTCGACAATCGCCCCCATCGCCCCGATCTTGCCGGAGAATTCCTCCCAGGTCATGCTTTGCGCGGCGAAGTCGAGCCGCGGCAGGCGCTCCCGCAGCCAGGGCAACAACGCGGCCCCTTCCGGCGCGCCGTCGAACCGCAGGATCGCGTTGCCCTCGCCGGAAAACCCCTCGTTGAGCTTGACCACCGCCCGGCGCAGGCCGGGGTTGCGGGCCTTGAGCTCCGCCAGCGCCTCGGCCACCGCGCCGGCGTCACCGAGATCCTCGAACCCGTCCGCCATCGGCAGCCCGGCCTCGCGGAACACCGCGCGCGAGCCGCTTTTCGACCCCAGCGGCAAGAGGTCGGGATCGCAGCCGTAGATCGGCAGGCCCAGCGCCACGGCAAGGCGGCGTTCCGGGGCATCGACATTGAAACAGGTCATGTGCGCGGCGGCGGGATCGGGAATCTCCGCCGCGATCCGCCGCATCAGCCGCGGCCGTTCGAGGATCTTCTCGGTCAGCGGCCGCGCGGAACCGTCATGGCAGGCCAGCAGGGTCAGCCGCCGCAGCGCGTGTTCGCGCGGCACGCCGGGCAGAAGCTGCAGATAGTAATCCACGATCGCCGGCGGCACCGGCTGGCTGGTGACGAAGATCACCCGGGTGCGCGGCAGCCGCAGCAGCAAGAGCAGGCACAGCATCCGCTCCTCGTAATGGGTGAAGCCGGAAATCCGCGCCAGCACGTCCTGGTCCAGCGTCAGGCTGGGCACCACCAGCACCGTGCGCGGCGCCTTCGGATCGTCGAAGACCCGCCGGAACTGCGCGGCGAAACCCGCCTGCAACGCCTTGAACAGGGCGGTCTCGTCGGCCTCGGGCCCGGCGGGAACGGGCGGGGACTGCGGCGGCGGTATCGTCATCCGTCGTGGTGGCCGGTGCTGCGGTGGCGTCTGCCTGTGCTCATGGGGCGGCAGCATACCGCACCGCCGGCAGTTTTGAACGGCCGATCTCGGCCCCGGCCCCGCACCGGCCGCCCGACGCCCGACGCCCGGCAGGCCGCCCTTGACCGGGCCGGCGACAGGCGGCAAGCGTAGCGGACAAGCGGAGGGTGGGCACATGTTCGGCGCGGATGACATCGCAGGGCTTTCCGGCTGGTCGGTGGACAGCCTGCGCGAGTTGCGGCGCCGGGGCAACCTCGACGAGATCGGCAGCCCCGGCGCGGACGGCGACTGGCGCTACAGCCGGCGCGAGGCCGCGACGATGTGGCTGGCCGGCATTTTCCACGAACGCGACCGCGCGACGGACCTGCGGCATGTGTTCCGGCAGGCCGAAACCATGGCCGACACGTTGCTCGCCCATCTCGACGGCCGGCCGGCGAAGCGCTTCGCCGTCTCCACCCATGTCCGGCACGCCGCCGACGAGGGGATCGGGCGGCTGACCGGCTGGGCGGTCGCCTGGCACGACAGTCTCGACGCGATCGACGAGCCCGGCCTTGTCGCCATCGAGGCGATCGACCTGCGCTCGCTCGCCCGCCTCGCCCCCGATCCGCTGCGCCGGGCCCCGGCGTGACCGAAGCGGACGCGGCCGCGCGGGCGCTGGCGGTGCAATCCTGTCTGCGCGGGCTTCTGCCCCGTCCGGTCGCGGTGTTCTGCGAACCGGTGCGGGACGCCGGCGATACGCTGTTCGCGGCAGAGCGCGGCACGGTCGCCCGCGCCGTCCGGCACCGGCGCGACGAGTTTTCGACCGGACGGTTGCTGGCGCGGCGGGCGCTGACGGCGATCGGGCAGCCGGCCGCCGCGATCCCCGCCGACGGCGCGCGGCGGCCGGTCTGGCCCGCCGGCGTGGTGGGCAGTATCAGCCACAGTTCCGGCCTGTGCGCCGCCGCCGTCGCGCGCCGTGACGGGATGCGCGCGCTGGGTCTCGACATCGAGAGGATCGGCGCGGTCCCGGCCGAGATCATGGACACGATCAGCCATGCCGGCGAGATCGCGGCCCATCGCGACCGGTTCGGCGACGATCTGCTGCGCACCCTGCTGTTCTCGGCGCGCGAGGCGATCTACAAGGCCTACAACCCGCTCACCGGCAGCTACCTCGACCATCGCGACGTGGTGCTTTCGCTGGCCGGAAACGCCTTCACCGCGCGGATCGTGGCCCCCGATCGCCCGCGCTTCGATGGCGCCGACCGGATCGCGGGGGTCTTCGCCGAGGCCGGCGGGATGGTCGTGTCGCTGGTCGCCGTCCCGGCCCCGTCGCGGTCCGGCTGAGCGGCCCGTCAGCCCGGCCCCAGCCAGTCGCGCAGGATCGCCAGATCGGCCTCGCGCAGCCCGTGGCCGGCGCCGGGATGAACCTCGGTCGCGACCGTCGCGCCAAGGCCGCGAAACACCTCGGCGGTGTCCTCGGCGCGGCGCAGCGGGATATGCGGGTCGCGAGCGTGAACCGAAATCCACACCCGGCCCGCGCCGTGGCCCGGCCCGTAGTCGAACCGCTTCGGCGGGTGGCCGTAGAGCGAGGGGTCCGGGTCTGGCCCGGCATCGGCGGTGCCGACGAGGCCGCCGGAAAACCCGAAGGCCCCGGCCAGCCCCGCGCCGATCCGGGCCTGCGCCTCGAGCGCGAGGCAGGCGCCCTGGCTGAACCCCGCCATCCAGATCGCGGCCCGGTCGATCCCGGCGGCCTGCAGCGCCGCGACCGCGCCGGCCACCGTCTCCAGCCCGCGCGCGACGAAGGGCTCCATCTGCGCCGCGGGCGCCAGGAACGAGGTCGGCCACCAGCTTTGTCCCGGTGCCTCGGGCGCGGCCACCGCCAGGCCCGAAACCCCGGCATGGTCCAGCAGCGCCGGCATCTCGGCCGCCCGGCCGCCACGGCCGTGCAGCAGCACGACGCCCGCGCGCGCGCCCTCGGTTCCCGCAAGGATCATCGCGCCACCGTCAGCGGCAGCAGCACACGCTCGATCCGGTCGCGGATCGCCTCGTGCTGCGGCGGCAGCATCAGCTGCCGGCCCAGCGCCTCGGGCGCCTCGTCGACGGCGAAGCCCGGCGGGTCGGTGGCGATCTCGAACAGTACGCCGCCGGGTTCGCGGAAGTAGATCGCGTTGAAATACTGCCGGTCGATCACCGGCGTGGTGCGATGGCCGACACCGGCGAGCCGGTCGATCCAGCCCTCCTGCTCGTCCTGCGTGCGGGCGCGGAAGGCGACATGGTGGATCGTGCCCGCGCCGGGCCGCGCGATCGACGGCGTCTCGTCGCGGATCACGTCGACGATGTTGCCCCGCGCCGCGCCCGGCGCGACAAGGCGCTGGCGCGTGACGCTGCCCTGCACCTCCGATCCACCGTCCTCGTAGCCGAAGACGTCCGACAGCAGGCGCACCGTGCGCTCCGGGTCACGCTCCCACAGGGTGACGGAGTGAAAACCGTGCCGATCCGTCGCCGCGGCGCGTTCGATCAGTTCCACCGGCGCGCCATCGGGATCGCGCAGGATGATCAGCCGTTCGCCGAACCGCTCCGCCGGGCCGGCGAAATCGATGGCCCGCAACGCCATGTCCTCCATCACGGCATCGAGGTCCGGCACGGCATAGGCATAGGCCGAGGCCATGCCCGGCCCGGCCCGCCCCGGCCCGGCATCGGCGAAGGGAAAGAAGGTCAGGATCGTGCCGGGGCTGCCCGCGGCATCGCCGTAATACAGGTGGTAGGTATCGGGCGCGTCGAAATTCACCGTCTTCTTGACCAGTTTCTGGCCCAGCGTGCCGGTGAAGAAATCGACATTGGCCTGGGCCGGCCCGGAAATCGCGGTGACGTGGTGAATGCCCGGAATGCGCGTCGTCATGGTCTTGCTCCCCTGTCCGGCCCCTGCCGGCGTCACGGGAGAAGATAGGGCGGCCGTCCCCGTGCGAAAATCCGCGGCACGGCGCGGATTATCTGCACGGATGCACAGAAGTTGCGATCAACCGGCGAGGAACGGCTCGATCCGCTGCACGATCGCCCGCGCGGTCGGCCTTGGCATCGACCCCCAGCTGCCCAGCAGCTCGCCGCCCGGGCCGATCAGCACCTTGTTGAAGTTCCAGCCCGGTTCGACCCCGTGCGCCTCGGCCAGCCAGCGGTAGAACGGATGCGCGCCGCGCCCCTTGACCGGGGTGATGTCGGTCATCGGCAGGGTCAGGCCGAAATTGACCTCGCAGAAGTCCTTGACCGCCGAGGCATCGTCAAGCTCTTGCCGGAAATCGTCGGAGGGCACGGCCAGAACGACCAGGCCGCGCGGGCCGTAACGTTCATGCAATGCCTGAAGATCGTCGTATTGCGGGGTGAAACCACACAGCGACGCGGTGTTGACCACCAGCACCGGCCGGCCGCGCCAGTCGTCCATGTTAAGGCTGCCGCCGTCGATCGAGGCGAAGGTGATCCCCGCCGGCAACGCCGGCCCGGCGGCAGCCGCCGGCAGCCCGGCCCAGGCCATCGCCCCCAGAATGATCCCCGCCGCCGCGCGTCGTCCGATTCCGGCCATTGCCGCCTCCGCCTAGCTTCCGTTCGCCGATGCGGCGACAGATAGGGCGGCGGCGCGGCGGTTCAACGCCGGCGGGTCAGTCGCGGAAGGCCCTTTCCTTGACCCGCACCACCGGGCGGATCAGGTAATCCAGCACGGTCTTGCGGCCGGTCAGGATATCGACCTGGGCGATCATGCCGGGCAGGATTTCCACCGCCGCGCCATCGGCATCGAGGATCGCGCTTTCGGTGCGCACCTCGATCGCATAGGCGCTTTCGTCGCGGTCGGGCCGCATCACCGCATCGGCGCCGATCCGCACGATCCGCCCCTCGAGCGCGCCGTAGCGGGCGAAGTCATAGGCGGTCAGCTTCACCCGCACCGGCAGGCCGGGCCGCAGGAAGGCGATGTCGGCGGGCCGGACATAGGCCTCGACCAGCAGCGTGTCGTCGACCGGCACAAGCTCCATCACCGTGTCGCCGGCCTGCACCACCGCGCCGCGGGCCGGCACCGTGACACGGTTGACGACGGCGCGCACCGGGGCGCGCAATTCGCCGCGCGCCAGCCGTTCCGACAGCGCCGGCATCCGCGCCTCGACCTCGGCCAGTTCGGCGCGGGCGCGGGCCAGGTCGCTCAGCGCCTCGGCCCGGCGCGCGCGATCGAGCGCCGCGATCCGGTCGTCGATCTCGGCCAGGGCCGCCGCGCCGCGGGCCAGCCCCGCGCGCGCCCGCACCCGCCGCCCCTCGGCCTCGGCGGCATTGCGGTTGAGCGCCAGAAGCGCGGTTTCCGGCTCCAGCCGGTTCTCGACCAGCGGTTCGAGGATCTCCGCCTCGCGCCGGAACGAGGCGATCTGCTGCATCGCGGTGGCCAGATCGGCCTCGGCCTCGCTGCGTTCCTCGCGGCGCTGAAGGCGCTGGGTTTCCAGCACCGCGATATCGGCCGCGACCTCGGCCTTGCGGGCCCGGAAAAGGTCGCCCTCGGAGGCGACGATGCCGCGGCCGGCGGCCGTGTCCGGTTCGGGAAAGACCGGTTCGGTCCCGGCGACCTCGGCCTCCAGCCGCGCGATCCGGGCGGCCAGCGCGAAGGCCCGCTGGCCCAGTTCGTCGACCTGCGCCGCGGCAAAGGTGCCATCCAGTTCGGCCAGCAGCGCGCCCTCGGCCACCACCTCGCCCTCCGTCACGGCAAGCCGCGCGACGATCCCGGCCTCCGGCGCCTGCACAAGCTGCACCTGCGACGAGGGCACGACGCGGCCATCGGCGCGGGTCACGTCGTCGATCTCGGCCCACGAGGCCCAGAGTCCCGCCGCGCCGAGACAGGCAACCAGCAGCAGCAGCAGCGCCGAGGCGCGCCACGGATCGCCGCCGCGCGCCGCGCGTTCGAAGCTGGCGATATCCTCCGTCTCAGCCATGCCCGCCCGCCGCGGCCTTGCCCGGCGCCTCCGGTTCGGCGGCCTTGCGTTCGGCCTCGCGCTCCGCCTGCCGTTCGGCGCGGATCGCCTGCCATTGCGCGCGCGGCGCGTCCTGCACCACCCGGCCGCGGTCGATCACCAGCACCCGGTCGACCAGCGCCAGAAGCTGCGGCCGGTGCGTCACGATGATCACCGTGCGCCCCTCCAGCGCCGGTTTCAGCCGGGCGATCAGCGCCGCCTCGGATTGCACGTCCATCGCCGCCGTCGGTTCGTCGAAGACCAGGATCGGCGGCGCGCCGATCAGCGCGCGCGCCAGGCACACCGCCTGCCGCTGCCCGCCCGACAGGCTTTCGCCGCGCTCGGCCAGCGGCATGTCGTAGCCCGCCGGATGCCGGGCGATGAAATCATGCGCGCCCGACAGTTGCGCCGCCGCCAGCACCTCGGCATCGCTGGCGCCGGGGCGGCCGATCGCGATGTTGTCGCGCACCGTGCCGGAAAACAGCCAGCTTTCCTGCAACACCGCGCCGATGTTGCGGCGCAGGTCGCCCGGATCGATCTGCCGCAGGTCGGTGCCGTCGATCGTCACCCGGCCCGAATCCGGCGTGAACAGGCCCAGCGCCAGCCGCGCCAGCGTGCTCTTGCCCGATCCCGACCGGCCCAGCACCGCCACCCGCTCGCCCGCCGCGATCTTCAGGCTCAGCCCCTCCAGCGCCGGGATTTCCGCCGCCGGATAGGCGAAATCCACCGCGTCGAACACGACATCGCCGGCCAGGTGCGGCCGGGCGAGGAACCGCCGCTCCGCCGGGCGTTCGCCCTCTTGCCGCATCAGCCGGTCCAGCGCGCGGTACGAGGCGCGGGCCTGGTGCATCCGCGCCAGCGTCTGCGCGATCTGCGCCAGCGGGCCCAGGCAGCGGCCGGTCAGGATCACCCCGGCGATCAGCGCCCCCATCGACAGCGCCCCGTCGCGGATCAGGAACACGCCCCAGACCACCAGCGCCACCTGCGCGCCCTGCTGCAGGAAGGTGGTGAGGTTCAGCGCCGCCTGGCTCAGCCCGCGGATCTTCAGCGCGTGGTCCGACCCGCGCGCCAGCGCCGCGTCCCAGCGCGCCCGCATCGCCCGCGCCGCACCGACGGCCTTGATCGTCTCCAGCCCGCCGACGGTTTCCACCAGCACCGATTGCTTGGCCTGCCCGTCGCGATAGCCGCGCTCGACCAGCGCGGCCAGCATCGGCTGCAACACCAGCCCGATCACGATCACCAGCGGCACGACGACGGCGGGCACCAGCGCCAGCGGCCCGGCGATCAGCCAGATCACCCAGATGAACAGCAGAACGAAGGGCAGATCGACCAGCGCGACGAGGCTGGCCGAGGTGAAGAAATCGCGCAGCGAGTCGAACTCCCGCAGCGTCGCCACCATGTCGCCCGTCGCGCCGCGCCGCGCGGCCAGCCGCATGTCGAGCAGCTGGTCGAAGATCCGCCGCCCGATCGCCCGGTCCGCCCGGCGCCCGGCATGGTCGATGAACAGCGCCCTGAGCGACCGGATCGCCAGGTCGAACACCAGCGCCAGCGCCACCCCCGCCGTCAGCGCGATGAGCGAGTCGATCGCCTCGTTGGGCAGGATCCGGTCGTAGACGACCATGATGAAGATCGAACTGACAAGGCCCAGCACGTTCGTCGCGAAGGCCGCGATACCAACCTGCACATAGCTCCAGCGATTGGCCCAGAGCGGGCCGCGGAACCAGTGCCCGGCGGCCAGCGGCGCCATTCCCGCCTCGGCCGTCGGATCGGCCAGCGGCCGCAGCAGCAGCACCCGGCCGTCATGCGCCTCGGCCAGCGCGGCGGCGGGATGCAGCGCCGCCGGCCCCGGCTCGGCCGGATCCCAGACCAGCATCGCGCCGCCCGGCATCCGCCGTTCCAGCACCACCGGCCGACCGCCGTCGAGGAAGGCCACGGCGGGCAGGTGAATCTCCACCAGCCGGTCGATCCGCATCCGCCCGGCCATCGCGGCGATGCCGGCGCGGCGCGCGGCCTCTACCGCCGCCTCCAGCGTCAGGGTCGCGCCAAGATCGCGGCGCGCGGCATCCAGCGCGGCTTGCGACAGCGGCCGGTCGATCAGCCCGGCGGCATGCGCGAGGCAGGCGGCGAAGGGATCGTCCGGCATCGTCATGCCCCGGCCCCGGTCACCGCGCGACCGCCACCGGCGCGGCCCCCGGCAGCGGCAGGCCCAGCGCCGACAGCAGCGCGGCGTCCCGCGCCAGTTGCCGCCAGCCGGCCAGCTTCAGCGCCATCTCGGCCTCGGCCAACAGCCGTTCGGCCTGTGTCAGGTCGCGGCGCGCGTCCAGAAGCGCGGTGGCCGGCCGGCGGCCGCGTTCGACCTCGGCCACGGCGGCGGCAAAGGCGGCGCGCTCGGCCTCGGTCGCGCGGCGCGCGGCCGCGGCCCGGTCGCGCGCGGTGGCCAGCGCATCGGCGGCCTGCCGCGCGGCGCGGGTGGCGGCGCGGGCCGCGGCCTCGCGCTCGGCCTCGGCCTCGGCCAGCCGGGCGGCGGCGGCGGCGACGGCGGCGCGGCGCCGGCCCTGCGTGTCGGCGGTGTAGTCCAGCCCCAGGCTGCCCGAAAGATCCTCGTCGCCATCGGCATCCTGCCGGGCCGAGAGGTTGAGCGCCGCCACCGGCATCCGCCGCGCCTCGGCCGCCGCCAGATCGGCGCGGGCGGCGGCCAGCGCGGCCTCGCGCGCGGCAAGCTCGGGGGTCGCCGCGCCGCCCACCGGCACCGGGGCCAGC
>Ga0180432_10001995_pt1 | contig 31233 bp, 18 predicted proteins | sample SS_ome_10_FD_132414 | JGI IMG/M metagenome (GOLD analysis project Ga0180432, IMG submission 132414) | Hypersaline lake sediment archaeal communities from the Salton Sea, California, USA - SS_1_MS_2 metaG | ecosystem: Environmental > Aquatic > Non-marine Saline and Alkaline > Hypersaline >...
AAAGAGGAGACGGTTTGCCTTAACTCAATCGCAGCCCGCAACTGCGATGCCGTACTTCTCGCCGAGATAGCATTCTATCTTGACCCGGTCACCGTCGGGGAGTGCGTGTCGGTATATGATTATCTCGGCCAGGTCGCCGGTGAGATAATTGTCATTATCTGGATCGCAGTTTTTACCAATTGTTGGATATTCACCATCTTTTGTATCTGACCAAATATTTGAGGGATCATAATCTGGCTCATCAAAAATTATTTTATCACTTCCATTATATAATAATTCGGATGTTGTACCAGATAGACGGGCTGTAGTAATATGATAACTGGATGGATCTTTTGTGTTTTTTACTTCTATTACTTTTGGGAAAGAATCCTGTACTCTGAATGTTATTGTATCAACACCTGTTTGGATACGTATATAAAACAATTGATTATCATCAGCCCCCTTGTCAGAAAATATGTATTGATTTGTGCCCTGCTGTGGAAAACTCCCCACAATAAATACCGTAACATTGGACGAGCTCATGAACTCGGGGAGCAGAAAATATTCCGTACCGCTGAATCGGATTACCGGCTTCTCGTTCAGTACATTATCAACCCATTCCGGCTTCACCATGGCGATGGCGGTGTTTCCGTTCGGCGTCTGGTCCTCCCAGGCATTTACTTTATTCGAGGTGCTCTTGCAGACGTCCCGGTCGGCGCGGAGCCAGAGGGCGGCTCCTTCAACCGGAAGCTCCTCGCCACCGAAGGGCCCTTCGGTGAACTCTCCCGGCTCGCCCTCGCTCATCGAGCAGGTAAAAAGCATGATGCAGCTCAGTAGACTTATCAGTGATTGTCCTATCCTTTTCATGATATATCCCTTCGAATAAAGTATACAATCAACGCGCGATGTATCGGTCTTTCAGCTCCAGCCTTTTATATTGAATGTCTCAAGGATTAAACGCAGATTAACGCAGATGCTTACGGATGAACGCAGATTCTCGGTCTTGTTTCTTTTTAACTATAACGGGTAACGGGTACCTTGTACTGAGTGAAAACATTAATCACCTGTCACTGATAACTATTAGCTATCTGCGTAAATCGGCGTCCATTTACAGCTACATTCAATAGAGTTGATTCTGTGGCTTCATTATCGCTATCCGCAAGAAATATGCCCAGGGTGCAACTCCTGAAGAAGAGCATTCAATGCGGCGTCCTCACCGTAACGCCGTAAAAAAACTGATGTCCCTCGATGTTTTTATCTGAATCGCCAACCGGCGTGTATCCGTGATTGTACTCGGCGAAGAGCCCCATATAGGGGAGAAGGGTAATCTCGATCCCGATTCCCCCGACAAATCCAACCGAGTAGTAGGTTTTCCCCACATTCTCTTCGTCGTCGTTCAGCGCCTCCTCCCTGAAAGAGACCAGGCGAGGAGCGGCCACGATGTATGCCTGCCAGAGCTCATAGAGCCATACCGTACCGAAGAGATACCGTGCACCGATATCGAATGCGGTCACGTGAATTTCCCCCTCTCGATAAACGTCTCCGCTCGCGGAAACTATCTCCTCTTCGGTGGTAAACGACTTGTGAGTATATCGGGAGTACAGATCGAAACCATGTTCGAATCTGCCGGAGAACCGTTTCCGGAAAAAGAAGAAATCAGCCATGACCATGTAGCCGTCAGTATAGATGCTGTTCAGATCGCTGTCCTGCATCTGTACGGTGCCGAAGCCGCCGTAGCCGGAACGGAAAAGGGTTGAGTTTTGGATCAGCAGGGCATTCCACTTGGTACGGCTCCAGAATCCTTTCTGGAATGAAAAGGCAGGCGATGTCATACAGAAAACCAGAATTACGGTGACACAGTATCTTCTCATGTTTAACCCTTCGCTCTACAGTGATTTCCGGTAGTTTCTCTCGCGATTGACGAGTACAGCAAAACGCTCCGGAACATTTCTCTCCTCACTGCGGGAATTATACGCTCTCAAGCGGGTCTCGCAGGGGTGGAAATCGAAACGCAGATTACCTGAGGGTGAGAGCTCCATCGCTCCATCTTACTATACAATATCGGTATAATGATTAAGAAATTTAAGAGCCGCCAATATATTTCTTTTCTTTTTCCTCTGTGCTGAATATCATGGAATGTGCTTGAGCGCGGGAACGTTTCGATCGTAATATAGGTAAACACGCAGGCGGTGGTGACCATGGTGGAGATTTTCGGGGAGGGGGGAGTTTTGCGGGAAGTTCTGCCCCGGTATGAGTTCAGGACCGAGCAGCTCAGCATGGCTGATTTTGTGATGGAGCGATTATGGGAACGGGAGAACGGAATCGTCGAGGCGGGGACCGGTGTGGGGAAGACGCTCGCCTATCTGATACCGGCAATTCTCTACTGCAAAGAAAATGGAAAGAAGCTCGCGGTCAGCACCGAGACAAAAGCGCTGCAGAAGCAGATAATCGACAAGGATATTCCTCTCGCTGCCAAGGTCGTTCAGCGGCTCACGGGGGATCGGTTCACCTGCGAGCTCTGCCTCGGAAGCGGGAATTACCCCTGCCGGCGCAGATTTGAAGCGCTCGTTGCTGCGGGAAGATTCTCGGCAGGTCAGAGGGGGTCGATTGAAACGCTGCAGGAGCTCTTTCGAAGCGGTCGTATCTTCAATCGATTTGACCTGTCCGTTGATTCCGACCTCTGGAAGAGCGTGTCCCGCGAGCCCGAGGTGTGCATCTTTTATCGCTGTCCCTATCAGGCGGAGTGTGTTTTTCAGAATGCGCGGCGGCGGTGGGCTGACGCCGACCTCCTGGTGATGAATCACTATCTCTTCTTTACCAATATCACAACCGGGAGAACCTATCTGCCGCAGTTTGATATTGTCGTATTCGATGAGGCGCACTCTCTCGAAGATATCGCATCAGCGCAGTTCGGATTCGATCTGAGTGCTTCTCAGATTCTGGAATCACTCGGCGCATTACATCGGAAGAACAGGAGAAATACCATTGTCGGCAGGCTCTCCGATTCGAGCCTGCGGAAAAGAGCTTCGACGATGATTACCGATATCGCCGAGCAGCTTCACTCATTCTTCGAGAAGCTGCGGGCTGAATATCTTTCGTCAAGGGGAAGTATTCGATTACGGGAGCGGATCGAGTTCGGTGATGAGCTCGCACAGGAGATGAAGCAGCTCTTTGACCTCTTTGATGAAGTCGCAGAGCATATCGATGACGAGTCGACGAAGATAGAGTTTGAGATTCTCAGGGGAAAGCTCTTCATGTATTTTCAGAATCTCACCTCGGCCATTTATTACGAGCGGGAACACTATGTCTACTGGCTTGAGCGCACGGAAGATACGCTTTTATCCGATATTCATCTCAAGGGGCAGCCGATTGATGTGGCCGACAGTTTGCAGAAGGAGGTGAATTCCTTCTACCAGAGCGTACAGTACTGCTCGGCGACCATGGCGGTTAACGGCGAGTTCTCCTTTTTCGAGAACCGCCTGGGGCTCTGCAGGCATCGATCGCTTCTGCTCAGCTCTCCCTTCGATTATCAGAAGGCAGTTCTCTACATGAGCAGGGACGGCAGAGAGCCGGGCGATCCACTCTATGTTGAGAGTGCCTCGAAACTGGCAGCACATATCATCAACCACCTCGCCGGGAATTGTCTGCTGCTCTTCACCTCGTACCGGATGCTCAATGAGGTCAGAGAGCAGCTCGGAGAGTTCATACCGTTTCCCGTATACGCGCAGGGGAAGCTCGCCGCGCAGGAGGCCCTGAGACGGTATATTGCTGATGATGGCTCAATACTCATGGGGACGCATTCATTCTGGCAGGGGATTGATCTTCCCGGCGATCTTCTCAGAGGCGTTATCCTCATGCGCCTCCCCTTCAGCGTTCCTGACCGGCCGGATATTGAGGCGAAGATGGAGCGGCTCGAGCAGCAGGGCTTGAGCCCTTTCTATCACTATCAGATACCAGCCGCGATAATACGGTTCAAACAGGGATTCGGGAGGTTGATACGGAGCAGTCAGGACCGGGGGGTGATTGCGGTGCTCGATTCGCGTATTCTCACGAAGCCCTATGGGAAGCTCTTTATAGAATCGATCCCGCAGTGCAGGACGGTCTTTACCATTGAGGAGATGAAGAGTATTGAACTGTGAATTTCCCGCCGCCTGCAGCGGCGGGAGCATGCCGGCGAGCAGGTTCATCGCACTGTCATCGAGCGGGGTGCTGCGAGGGAGCTCTCTCTGTTCGGTGAAGAGTTCATCGCTGTGAAAAGAGATCTTCCGTTATCTTCCTGCCAGCAGGCGCTCGGATGCACCGCATGCGATAGACGTAATCAGGTTAATTCGAATTGTGCTGTCACGATGATGGCTGTACGCTGATGGTATGCATTCTGTTATGGATGGTGAAGATTTCTTACAATGAACATTTTCAGAGCAAATAATGATAGCATTCAGAGAGCGGCCGCGATCATCCGCGACGGCGGCCTGGTCTCCTTTCCGACGGAAACGGTTTACGGGCTCGGAGCTGACGTGTTTAATCCCCTTGCCGTCTCCAGAATATACGAGGTAAAGGAACGGCCCTTTTTTGATCCCATCATCGTCCATATCTCAAATACTGCTGCTGTTGATGAGCTGGTTTTGAGCTTCGGCGAGAGAGCTCGCACGCTGGCTGATCGGTTCTGGCCGGGCCCGCTGACCCTGGTCCTCAAAAAGACAGCGCGCGTGCCCGATATCGTCACCGCAGGGCTCGAAACCGTTGCCATCAGAATGCCGGCGCATCCGGTTGCGCTGCAGTTAATAGAATCTGTCGGAAAGCCGATCGCGGCGCCCAGCGCGAACCTCTTCGGATATATCAGTCCGACGCGGGCAGCCCATGTCGCTGAGCAGTTGGGCGATCGAATCGACATGGTGCTGGATGGAGGAGACTGTCCCGTCGGTATCGAATCGACCATACTGCACCTCGGCGAGCCGGTTCCGATAGTGCTCAGGCCCGGCGGTCTCCCGCTCGAGGAGATTGAGGAGGTGATTGGACCGGTCGCGGTTCATGGAGGCATTGCGGGTTCGGTGCAGGCCCCCGGACAGCTCCCCTCCCATTACTCTCCGAACGTTCCCGTGCGCCTCGTTGATCGAATTGACTTTCAACCGGCTGAACCTGCTGCTGCACTTCTCGCCTTTCGAGCACCACGGGGAAAGCTCCCCTTCGCCCGGATTGAAGTTCTCTCGCCGGATGGCGATCTGAGAGTTGCTGCGGCGAATCTGTTTCGCTGTCTCCATCGGCTGGACAGTGCCGATGTCGATATTATCTATGTCGAGCGGGTTCCCGAAATCGGGCTGGGCAGGGCCATTATGGACCGATTGAGAAGGGCCGCCGGCAGGAAAAGTCATTGACAGCGCGCTCAGAAGCCGGTATAATCAGAGCGTTATATGTGTCTCCCCCGCACCTGTCGGGGGAGCATTGTTATAGGCGGTTGATGTCGTCTGTAAGTGAGGGGAATGATGGCTGCTGAAATAAAACATTCAGAGGAAGAAGAGAAATCATCAGGACGATTGATGCTGTTCTTTCGGGGAGTGAAAAGCCCTTTCGAGGCATGGCGGACGGTTCGCGAGCATCGTGGATTGAAGCGTTACTTTGTTATCCCCTTCTTTATCAATGTTATTCTCCTCGTCGCAATCGTGTATCTCTCGGCGGTGTATCTCTATCCGCTGTTGCTCGGTTTTATGCCGCAGGGGGATGCGTGGTACCTCACGGTTTTGCGATGGCTTATCACCCCCGTGCTCGTCCTCGTCCTCGCTGTTATAATCATTCTGCTCTACTCGATCACGGGAAGTGTTATTACGGCGCCCTTTAATGATCCGCTCTCCGCGCGTGTCGAGAAGCTGTTCGCGGAGACCGTTGATGAGCCCTTTTCCCTCCGTGTCTTTATCGGTGATATCGTGCGCATGGGAATCAATATGATAAAGCTGATACTGCTCCTCATTCTCTTCTATATTCTTATTCTCTTTCTCAATCTCATACCGGTTCTGGGCAACCTGCTGTATGCGCTCCTCAGCTTTCTCGGTACTATTTTCTTCCTGGGTTTTCAGTTCTTCGATTTTCCCCTGGAGCGGATGCGGCTCACCTTCAGGCAGAAAATGAAAGTGCTCTGGCGGTTCAGGGCGCTGACCATGGGATTGGGGCTGGGCTTCTTTCTAATTTCCTTCATCCCCATCTTCGGCTTTCTCGGTTTGAACCTGGCAACCGTCGGGGGCACGGTACTCTATCTCGAGCATATCAAGCCCCTTCTCGGCGCTCGGAATAATGGATGAACTGGTGATGCGAGGTGATGCGATGATTACCTTTGACTACAATTACTTCATGGAAGAGCATATCGGGAGTGAGCACGGGATAGCGGAGGCTGATCTCGCGTCTGCCCGGGAAAAGGCTGCTGCGGCGCTCGAGAGAATGGAACGGGAGAAAGGGGAGGGGATGCTGGGATTTCTCGATCTCCCCTCTGAAAACCAGTTGATCGACGAGATACTGAGCTATCGAGACAGGGTCAGGGCGGATTTCGATACGGTGGCGCTGGTTGGAATCGGCGGTTCTGCGCTCGGCCCGCAGGCGCTCAGGAACGCCCTCTGCCATCTCTTTCTCAATGAGCTTGACGATGAGCGGAGAGAGGGCTGTAAAATTTATTTTTACGATAATGTCGATCCCTACGAAATTCTCTCCATGGCTGATGTCGTCGATGTCAAGAAGACCCTCTTTCTGATTATCTCGAAATCCGGTGGCACCACGGAGACCAATGCAAATTTCGCCATACTCCTCGACTATTTGAAAAAGGCGGTGGGCGAATCGTATCGGAAGCATATCGTGGCGATTACCGATCCTCAGAAGGGCATACTGAGGAAAATAGCTGATGATGAGGGATTCACAGCTTTCCCGGTTCCCTCGAATGTCGGCGGGAGGTTCTCGGTTCTCTCCGCTGTTGGCCTGGTGATGGCTGCCTTTGCCGGGATTGATATCGCCGGGCTCCTGCAGGGGGGCCGCCATATCATCGATACCTATTACGGGAAGGATATGCATGCAAATGCCCCGCTGCTCAATGCGGTTTTCCACTATCTCTTCGATACCCTCAGGAATAAGCGTATCAATGTGCTCATGCCCTATACGCGAAAGCTCTTTCTCTTTGCTGACTGGTACCGGCAGATCTGGGCTGAGTCGCTGGGGAAGGAAACCGACATTGCGGGGAAGAAAACCGTTGTCGGGCTGACGCCGGTATCTGCCCTGGGAACGATCGATCAGCATTCCCAGCTGCAGCTCTATCTTGAGGGCCCCAATGACAAGGTTATCACCTTTTTGAAGCTCAGGGATTTCGAGTGTGATGTCGAGATACCCGGATTATACCCGGAGAATCCCGAGCTGATGTATCTCTCGCAGAAGAGCTTGAGAAAGCTGAATGAATTCGAGGAATCGGCAACGGAGCTCGTTTTGAAGGAGAAATCGCGGCCCAATGCCTCGATCACCCTCTCCAGGCTCGACGCTGAGAACATCGGTGCACTGATACTCTTTATTGAGATGCAGACGGCATATGCGGGATATCTCTATAATATCAATCCCTACGATCAGCCGGCAGTGGAGCAGGGGAAGCGATTTACCTTCGGACTCATGGACAGAGCAGGATATGAGGAGTATAAAGAGGTATTTGCCCGGAACTATTCCAAGCTGGATAAATATATTCTATGAAGCTCAGGCTCCCCCTTTTTATTCTGTTCGAGGGAATTGATGGCTCGGGGAAGACAACGCTTTCAGAGACCGTCTACCATCATTTCGCCTCGATGGGCATCCCCGCAGTGAAGCTTGTGGAACCGACCGATGGCATCTGGGGCTTGCAGATCAGAGAAATGCTTCAGGAGGCCGCTGCGCCCTCGGCCGAGAAACAGCTGGAGCTCTTCCTGAAGGACAGGGAAGATGATGTCACGCGAAATATCGTCCCCTCGTTGAACGGGAATATGATGGTTATCATGGATCGCTACTACTATTCAACCGCCGCCTATCAGGGAGCCATGGGGCTCGATCCTGATCATATTATCAGTGAAAATGTAAAGAGGGGTTTCCCGAAGCCGGACCGGGTGTACCTCATTGATGTCGCACCGGGACACTGTATGCAGCGAATAGCCCGGCGGAAGAACGGGAGTGCGGAAGAGCAGTTCTTCGAAAAGAAGCAGTTCCTCGAGAAGGTTCGCGCTATTTATCTCGCCCTCGCCGATGAGAGTTTCTGTATACTCGACGGCGATGAATCGGTAGAAATGCTCCGTCAGCAGGTGATACTGGATATTGAGAGGAACTTCGGTATCGAATGAAAAAAGAAGTAATCAATGCGCTCCTGAAATATGGTCTGGACTTTGTCTTTGTCCTCCTGCTCCTGTTCATTGCCACGGCTGTCATGCAGCTCTCAACCAACTATTACTTCCTCATGCTCTTCTTCGTCCTGTTTATAGTCTCGCTTCTCCCGATAACCAGTTACTTTCACGATATCATCGATTCCAGGATCAGCCCGGTTGTCTACGAAGAGCTCTTCGTGCAGACGGTCGATTCGATTCTCACCATTGAATCCTTTGACGAGATGCTGAAGGCCACCTTTGATCGCGTTCTTGAGCTCTTCAAGGTTCGATCTGGCCTCCTCATCTTTTATTATCACGATAAGGACGAGTTCAACATCTTCTATCAGCGAAACAGGAGGAGTCGTATTATCAGAAAGGCGAAAGTCGAGAACGATAATATCCTTTTCAGGGTAATCAGAGGGCCCGATGATATTATCGTCAAGAGAGAGCTTAATACATCAATACACTTTGAACGGAAGCTCATAGCGGAGATTGAGCGGCTCAACGGGGAGCTGATCATTCCGATATATTACCGCGACATGTTTCTCGGCTTGATTATTATCGGGAGCAGGAAAAGGAGATTCTCCGGCAAAGAGATGAGACTGCTCAAGATTTTTGCGTCGAGAATTGCTATCCTCTCTGTCAACAGCTTTTTTGTGAGTGAGCTTCTCAAGAAGAAGGCAGTCGAGAAGGAGTATGAAATCGCCACAAAAATACAGAAGAGATTTCTCCCCGATGCTGATGCACGAATTGGTCACATTACCATCCGCGTTTTTCACGAAACAACCTCGCTCATGACCAGGGAGTTTTATGATATTTTTGTAAGCGGGGATGAGGTGGATGAGGTCAGGATTTCAGCGTATCGTCTGCTGGGCAACATCACCGGGACATCAATTTATATGCCGGGCATTCAGGCGCTTCTGCAGAGCTTTTCGCGGCTCGGATATCCTCCGGCGAAGGCTGTTATGAAGCTCAAAAAGACGATTCGGGAGCGTGGCATTATCGATGAGGAGATCTCGCTCTTCCATGCGTCGGTACAGCAGAACGGGGAGTGTATCTTCTGCAACAGCAACTATCAGTCACCGTTCATTTTCAGGAGCTCGTCACAGTCGCTCCGTCCGGTAAAAGAGCGGGGTAGAAAGCAGGGACGGTTGAAGCTCATGCCGGGGGATGTTCTCATCATCGGCTGTAAAACCTTCCATGAGTTCATTGTTGAAAATATGAGAAAATACGCAGTGCTGATAGCAGGTCAGGGATCTTCGCTGAGCCGGATTCGTTCTTCACTGATAAAATCCCTTACGGCAAAGCAGGGCGAGCAGGAGGGTGATCGGCTTCTGGTCCTCGTAACGCTGGAGGGGGGGAAGTGATCAAGAAGCTTAAGAACATACTCCTCTTCCTCATCCTGATTCTTCTCGACCTCTTCTTCTTCTCGCGGGCAATTCATTTCAGTGAGCTCTACCCCTTTCAGAGGCTGGCATTCGACAATGTCCTCATGCACCGGATCTCTACCCGGGAGGCGTTGCCCTTCCATAGCAGAATCGTGTCAATTCAGGGAGTGGAGGTGAAGGAACGCGGATTGACCAGTGCCCTTACGGTAACACGGGACCACAAGATTGTTACGGTAACCCTTATGCGAGACGGTGTTCTGATGCAGCGTGAGATGGCGCGTCCACCGGTCAATGAGGAACTGCTCTGGTTTTTCATCATGCTCCTCTTCCTGGCCAATATGCACTTCCTCTGGGGGATGCTGGTCCGGATTGTGCGGTCAGCGCTCTCTCAGGCGACACTGTACTTTTATCTCTCCCTCGGCCTGAGCGTTTTCTACTTTCTCTTCATGGAGTATGTGACCTTCAATGAGCTTAACCCTTTTTTCTATGCGATACTCATTTATCTCGGCTATCTGTTCATCCGCATCGGCTATAATCTCCTTAATCAGCGAATACCGGTTACCGCTGTCACGGTATATGCCGTTCTCGGTATCGGCGCTATAGTCATCTCACTTATTTTCGCTGATGATGCTCCCGGCCTCGCACTCAGAGTCCACCTTTCACTGCTGATACTCTGCGCCCTGTATTCGGTTCTGAAAATCGTGCTGCGGATAGTGGTACGAAGAAATATCTACACGACCAAGCGTGGCCTTTGGGTAATAGCGATAGTGACCGTCGGAATTATCGCACCGCTCATTCTCCTGTTGATTGGTCTCAGGCTTGATCTCGGTCTCCCCATCCAGTATTATATCGTTCTCACCCTGACCATTCCGCTGGTTATGGGGAATGGATTTTTACAGTACGACGTCTTCAGCTCGCGACTCTTTTTCGGAACCGGGGTTATGCGGTTTCTCTTCAATGCGTTCCTGTCCGCTATCGGCACCGCCATGCTCCTCGCTATTGTGTCTCCGGGAGTGCTGCCTGATGAGAGAGCCGTTCCGTACGCACTTTTCGGCCTGATTATGCTCTTTCTGTTGCTCGTGAAGCGGCTGGTGCAGCGGAAGTTCCAGACCGCTCTCTTCATGAACCGGGATGAGTTTGCCGCTTCACTGCAGAATATAGCGGAACTGGTTTCGGTTCCCGAGGATATCTCGGTGAAGATTGAGCGGATTATCGCCGAAATTGTCCGGCTGACTGATGTCCGCTATGTGCGTCTCATATTCTTCGACGAGAGCGGCGATGAACAGTACCGGGATCTCGGAGATCACGTGGAGCGCCTCACTGAAGAATCACCGCTCTACTCATTCCTCACCGCGTCGCGGGGTCTCATTTTCAGACACACGCTGATCCAGAATTCACCGCTCGAAGAGAGCGTGTTCCATTTCCTCGAAATGCGGCACACGGTACTCGTAATTCCGATTTTCGAGGATCGGCATCTCATCAGCGCGCTGCTCATCGGTGATAAAAGAACAGACCGATCGCTCTCCAGAAGCGAGATAAAATATCTTAAGACCGTTTCGTTTCAGATTCAACAGCTCTTCGAGAATGATCAGTTGCTCAGGGAGTACATAACCCGGATTAACTTCGAGAAGGAACTCGATATCGCCTCTGATATTCAGATGCGGCTTCTGCCGAAAAAGGCTCCGCCGCGGCGGGGATTGATTATTGACTATTACAATCGACCCTATCTCAAGGTTACCGGTGATTATTTTGATTTTATCACGATTGACAAAAACAGAACGGCAGTTGTTGTCGGCGATGTCTCGGGCCACGGCCTCGCTGCTGCGATGATACTCTCAATGATCAGCAGCATCACCAACGCTGTTCTCAGAGAAAAGCGACCGATTGATCGCGCGTTCCTTGAGATTAACCACTTCCTGAACTACCGGTATCAGGGGAGCGATCTCATAACTCTCTTCATTGGCATATACAACAGGAAATCCAGAGAGATGACGTATATCAATGCAGGCCACCTTGCTCCCGTGATAATCAGGAAGGGGCAGATGAATATATCATTTCTCGAGGGTCGTTCCAAGATACTCGGCGCCGATCCTGCTTCGCGCTATTTCATGTCCAGAATATCCCTTGAACGCGGGGATCAGCTTTTCTTTTACACCGATGGGGCTATCGAGATCTATGACGAGAGGAATACCGAGCTCTTCTCCGAGAAAAACCTCCTTGAAATAATCTCGAAAAAAATTCATTGTAGCAGTGCAGAAAAAATTAATGCGATTGTCCAAAGCATCAATACCCTTGACCAGGATGCGATTAATGATGACATCACACTTATCGGGATTACCATCCGTTAGAAGGATTCCTTCGGCGGCAGGGATGACGGGAGCATCTTCCTCTTTCCGTGAAATCCGGTGCATTTTTCTCTTTGCCGCTCTTAGTATGCTTCTCCTGGTTTTTCCCCGGGTGGCAGCTGCGGTTCAGAATCCTTTTGATCTCCCGCTGCTGAGAAGCCCTGCGAGCCATGGCACGGACAGTTTCGCGCCGCTGGTGAATCCTGTTTTCTCAGATGTCCCGGCACCGTGTCTTGCCTATCAGTATATCAGCTATGATCAGGGTGACGATAACCACCTCGCCCTCATTACGGCGGCGGGATTTCTCTTCTCCTATGCCCGGCTGAACACCCTCATGCATGATGATGGAGAGATGGTGTCAGCAGCCCGCACGAATCTGTTCACCGTCGGGAAGGGATTCTGGCTGAATAATTTCTTCGGTATTGGTGTCAACTTTTCCTGGAGCAGAAGCCAGCGAAGCCTCTATGACGACTATCGGTCATGGGCGGCCGGGGTGCTCTTTCAGCCCGTTCACTTTCTCTCATTCGGATTCGCGTCGCGGGATCTGAATACACCGGATTCCGGCAGGGGAGAGATTGGCAGAACGGATATTTACTCCCTTTCGGTGAGACCCTTTGGAAACCGCCTGACCCTCTCTGCGGATGCACTGAAACGGTCGGATGATCATTCCGATGGGATGCACTATCTTTTCGCCGCTCATCTGGTGCTTATAGGGGAGATAACACTCTCCATTACCGCCGATGATGACAAGAATTATTTCTTCGGCATTACGGCGCCCTTTGCGATGAGCGGGCAGAGCAGCTCAACACTCCGTTTTGATTACCACCGTTCATCAGACCTGCCGAAATCCTCGCATTTCGGTTTTGCCCTCTTTGCTGAGAGATATCGATCGCCACTGGTGTTGACGGACAGATATCTGGTGATTCACCTGCGCAGCGCTATTCAGGAGATCGGAGCGGAGGGGCTTTTTGCGAGGAGGGATATTACCTTTTATGATATGATCAACGCAATACGTTCGGCGGCTGTTGATCCTACCGTGGTGGGCATTGTTTTGCATATTGACAGAACCGGGCTCGGTTTTGCCCAGGTTCAGGAAGTCCGGCATGAATTGAAGCGATTCCGTCATTCCGGTAAGCCGGTCCATGCGCTGCTGGTCGGTAGCAGCAACAGGAGTTATTATCTGGCAGCCGCCGCTGACACAATTTATCTGGCTCCCGGAACAACATTCTCGCTTTCGGGATTGATGGCGCAGGTTTATTTCTTCAAGAAGGGACTTGACCTGGCCGGTATTCGATTCGAAACCATTCGGGCGGGGAAGTACAAGTCGGCCAATGAGCCCTTTACGCGTGAGAAGATGTCCGATGAATCTCGTGAGAACCTCCTCTCGCTCCTGAGCGATCTCAATGAACAGTATCTGAACGATATCGCCGAAAACCGAAAGCTCCCGCGGAAAGAGATCGATATGCTCCTCGAAACGGGTTTTCTCGCGCCGGAGGAGGCTCAGAAGAGGGGCTTTGTGGATGTAGTGGAGTATCCTGCCACTGCTCAACAATCGATACTCAAGAGATCCGGCTTAAACACGATGACGGTTAATCTGGAAAACTATGTTCGTGAGCGGAAAAAGGTATACCAATGGGGTCTCTTGCCCCATATTGCGGTGGTATACGTGCAGGGCGGTATTATCAGGGGACGATCGAAGAGGAGTGGTGTTTTTTCTCCCGAATCAACCGGTGACGAGAGTTACGGTGAGATTCTGAAGAAGGTCTTCAGCGACCGGAAAATCAGAGCAGTGGTTATCAGGGTAAACTCAGGTGGTGGCTCCGCCCTCGCCTCGGATCTCATGTGGCATCACCTCTCCCGCTTGAAAAAGAAATATAAGAAACCGGTGGTTATCTCCTTTGGCACCATCGCCGCATCGGGTGGTTACTATATCGCCTGCACGGGCGATACCATTTACGCAAGCCGGGGAACAATTACGGGTTCCATCGGGGTGGTCAGCGGAAAGGTCTCTCTGCAGCGCCTCTATGACAGGCTCGGCATTAATAAAGAAGTACTGAAGATGAGCGAGTTTGCCGATATTTTCTCGGAATCGAGGGGCCTGACCGAGCGTGAGCGTCAGATACTGCTCAGTTCCGTTCAATTCACATATAGTCGGTTTACCGGGAAGGTTGCGGCAGCGAGGAATATCAGCCCGGAGCAGATTCCCGATATTGCCGAAGGGAGAGTGTTCACGGGAAGTCAGGCGATAGACAAAAAGCTCGTTGATAAAGTCGGCGGTCTGATCGCTGCTATTACCTATGCCAAAAAAATTGCGAATGTGCGGGGTCAGTGTATCATCGAACATCACCCCGGCAGAAAGCGCTCAATTGCCGAGGTCGTCGGTCTGGGGGCTGATGATTCGATGATGCGGTTATTGCGGCCGATGCTGGAACGCTCAGCGCTGATAGGACTGTGCGATGAGCAGTTCCTGTACCTGTATCCCTATATTGTGGAAATCAGGTAGCTGATGATCCGGAAAGATCCGGACCCGCTCTCCGGAAAGCAGGATTATATTCACGCTATGAAAAAGCCCTTCATAATTACTTTCATCCTTCTCCTTCTCGGCTGGTCGCTGCCGCTCCGTGCCGAGAAACCCCTGGTCGGGATTTCAGGAATACGGGGGGACAGTGCCCGGACGCTCAATCTCTCGGGTGTTGTGGAGACGCATCTTGCCAATATTATAAATTCTACCGGTATTTTTGAACAGGTGAATCATCAACTGCTCAGGAATGAGCTTACGCGATTCAAATGTATCGAAGAGAGCTGTATTCTACGCTTTGCTCGAACGGCCGGATTGCACGTTGTTATTGGTGGCGAGATCGAGGATAGGGGTGATACCCTCCTGTTAAGCCTGCGGGCATCGGGTATCGGGGCGCCACATTTCGGGCGGGTGCTACTCCGGTACCGGGTGGAGATCCCGGTTACAAACCTCGTTCTCGGCGCCCGTGAGTTCAGCTACATATGCGAGGAACATGCGGGATTTTTCTTATCGAAGATGATCAAGCGCTTTCGGCTTCCGCTCGAGTTGACGAAGAAAGACGAGGAGCCGATCAGGCGCGATCAAGCGCTCAGTGGCCGCTATGACCTGTACCGGTACATCGATAGCGGTATCAGCGGACCGGTACAGCCCTATCATCGCATCGGGCGAATTGAAATATCCGATAATGTCATTGTTTCTCGGGAGAGCGATCTGCCGCATCGCGAGGGTGATTTCATCCTCATCTCTTTCGAGAAGACGTCCCGGTTCCTGGAGAATTTTTACCGCGGGAGGAAGAAGGAGATTGTCCTGGAGGCACCGTCTTTCAGTGATACCCTCTACACCGTTCTCTTTACGGTGCCGGCGAGTGCAACCATGCCTGTGGTAGCACCGCTCATCGGCTATTATCACTACAGAGATTTCACGGGGCTTTCTCTCTGGGCGGTTAACGTCGCGCCCTATCTCTATATTGAGTATGACGGATTAACAGATCGTCCCGGGGAGCGGAGGGATCGGAATAAGAACATCAGCAGAAGAGATGCAACCCATTACTACTTCGGATGGTATATGCTCCTCTTCGGGGGGATGTCGCTCTTTGTGGACGCCTTTTCACATCGGTATCTCTCGCAGGCCGCAAATTATCAGGAACCGCAGCCTCTGATGGGTAACGATTTTACTGCGGCATACCTTGCTCTCGTGTGCGGTGGGGGCGGACACTTTTATCGGGGACATCGTGCATGGGGATATCTCTATTTCCATGTCGATAATATCCTGCTGTACCTGACCATCAGGGCACTGGTGCGGGAGGAGCGGTACAGTGCGGAAACCGGAGCCTATGAGCGGAGTAGCATTGACAGGAGAAGAGCCTACATGCTGCTGGGGGTTCTCGGTCTGGTCAAGATTTGCGAGATAACCCATGCCGTCCTGATAGGGGATACTATTCGAAATGGCACCCGTCTTGAGGAGGAGCTTTCACTGAAACCGGTCTTATATCTTGATGAGGAGGAGAATGCCGTCTGGGGCGTGCAGTACAGTCTCCGGTTATGATCGGAGGTGTCGGAAATGCCCTCATCGGGTGAGGACTGCCTCGGAAGTGAAGAACGAGGAGGAGCAATGCTCATTCACTTCGGAATTCCGCTCCTCGATTGCAGCAGAGGCTTTCTCTCTCGATACCATGAGATGATTAACAGGTGTTGGCCGAGAATGAGCGGAGCAGTATCGAAGGTCGTTGTGTTAACAGGCATTATCCTGTGCTTGCTGCATGCGGGAGAGGTATCTCTTGCCGCCGAAGAAGATCGGATGATAACGGGTTCGGTGGTGATTTTCACAACACCGCAATCCAGCTCTACACTCCGTATCCTCGCCGGTGAATCGGCAAGCTATCTGGGGAAGATGTTTCACCGATTGGGACGATTTCGGCCGGTTGAGAACAATCGGCTCAACTGGGCAGCGACCATCGTTCGTGAACGTGGTGAGGAAGGCAATTTCTATCAAGAGGTTGCGAGTGCCTTGCGGGTCGATCTCTATGTTCTCATATCGCTTAGACAGGCGGGAAAGATACTCTTCGCCGAGATGCGTATCGTACCCCGTGTGGATGATCTTGACAGCATGCGGAGAAGCATACGGGTGCGAAGCAGAATTTATAATAACATCCCCCTCAAACTCGGCAGAGAGCTTGTTTCGCTTCACCGTACCCAGCCCATCAGGGCCCGGGTGCTGAATCGATTTGACAATAATCGGTACCGTCTCGATATCGGCCAGTGGAACATGGTAGGACAGGGCAGATCATATCGAATTGACGGGGGATATCTGACCATCAGTGAGATGGGAAGATACCAATCGGTTTGCAGGATCGATGGCAGTGAACGGGAGGCTGGCGATGTGGTATTGATTCATCAGTACCCGGATACCAATGTACTGGCGAATGAGATTGATCGGAGAATCCTGAAGAATACCGAGAGGAGATACGGGATTGCCAATACGCTCCTGAAGAATGATGTCCCCGAAAAGAGATTTATCGAGAGTATCTGTATAATTAATCTGGGGGGGAATGTCTGCCTCCCGGGATACGGTTCCTATCTCTCTACTCATTACATGGGTTTTAAAGGAGCCTCACCCGATGTCGCCGGCATCGTCCTCTCCTCGACGCTCGTTGCCGTGCATTTCACCCTTCCTGCGATGCTCACCCGATTCAGAACCAACTTCTTCCCCTGGAAGAAGGATCACGATAAGACCGGGCGGATGCAGAACTTACAGACCTTTCTCTGGGCAACGGTGCCGCTTACCTTTTCAACTGCCTATCTGAATCAACTGGCATATCAGTTTCAGCGAAGCAACTATCTCCCTCCCTTTTTTAACGATAAGGACGCAGCAGCGACGGCCCTCTCCCTCTTCATACCAGGTGGCGGTCTCTTCTACAAGGGATACCGATTCGGCGGCTGGGGGTACTATTTCTCGGAGATGCTCCTGGCCGGATATGGGGTCTATAACTATCATGAGGGCCAGAAGGGTCGCTATGCGCTCCTGGCGCTCGCGGCGCTGAAGGGAGTTGAGCTGCTGCATGCCTATTTCGTTGAGCCTTCATACCCTTTTTACCGTATGGAGATGGAGCGGGAGATACGGCTTTCTCTGAGTGCTGATGTGGAGCAGTATAACAGAGGTAAGATGGTATACAGGTTTGGAGTAATGTATTCCCCTTAGTGTTGTCATGCGCATGAATGGTAGTCCTGCGTGGTGAGAAAACCCTTTTGCAGGAGGTGGATGACTTTTTGCGCTCATCTCGTTGCGGTAATGGTAATTAAAGATTGCAGTCGATATGGCCTCTATACTGAAAGTGCCGTTTATCAAAAATAGCTGTAATCAGTACGATTGGGCAATCGTCCTTTGAGCTAATCGTTCGGTTCCGGGTATTTTTCTGCCTTTTTTGTGATCGATGTATGAGAGGAGGGGGATAGCAGATGAAAGTGGTTACATATGCAGTGCTGATAATCGGTATACTGATCATTCTGCTGGGAGGGGTGTATCTCTCTCTGTTAAGCAGAATGCCGGAGCTCGATGGCACAATATACACGGATGCCGTTCGAGAAAAAGCGCGGGTTATAAGAGATACATGGGGAATCCCTCATATCGAAGCCGGAAGCGGAAGGGATGCATACTTCGCCTACGGATACACCATAGCGCAGGATCGTCTCTTTCAGATGGAACTGCATCGTCGAATTGCCAGAGGTGAGCTCTCCGAGATCTTCGGCCCGAAGCTCATACCACTCGATCGCAAATTCCGGACACTGCTTTTCAGACATACAGCGGAGAAGAATCTCAAGAGGGTTGGACGTATGCATCCCGAGGCACTGGAGATGCTTGATGCATTCCTGGCAGGAATCAACTATTATATGAAGACGAATTCTCTGCCGATTGAGTTTACCCTTCTCGGAATTAATCCCCGGCAATTCACCCGGCTGGATTGCCTTGCAATGGTCTGTTATATGGCATATACCTTTGCCTACGGCATCGATTGCGATTCGCTGGTGAGCACATTGAAAAGAAAATATCCGGATCACAATATCATGGAGCTCTTTCCCGGCTATTCTCGCGAGGAGCCTGTTACCATTATGGAATCGCAGGCATACTATACGTCCTCGAGACGAATATCAGTACCGGGCAAGGTTCGGGGAAACATGCCGGATGCTCTCTTCAGCGATCGGCTCTCGCCGCTCAAGCTGTTCGCGGAATCAATTGATCCTGCCGATCTGTTTCCACTTTTCGAGGGGAGCAATTCATGGGTGATAGCACCGTTCCGTTCAAAATCGGGAGCGGCAATTCTGGCGAATGATGGCCATGTGGCCCTCTCAAATCCCGGCATATGGTATGAGGCTCACATCAGATACGGTAACGTTGAAAATTACGGGCAGTTTTTGCCGCTGATTCCCTTTCCGTTGTTTGCCCACAATAAGAACCGGGCATGGGCGATTACCATGTTCGAGAACGATGACCTAGATCTGTACGCTGAGACTTTTCATCCCCGGGACAAGCATCTGGTGATGTACCGGAAGCGATGGGTGCCGCTCAGAACGATACGGGAGTCAATAGCGGTCAAGGGGTGTGGTGCTGTCGTGCTGGAGATACAGATTACGCCGCATGGACCGATCATCACGGAATTCCTGAACGGGTATCAGGGGAAACCGGTGTCGATCTCATGGGTGTGCCACCGTGCCGATAATCCCGTTATAAATATCGTGTACCGGCTGAGCATCTCTCGAACGATTGAGGAGTTCAGAAATGCCATATCGGAGCTTGCCGCCCCCGGTCTTAACTTCTCATACGTTGATAGATCGGGCAATATTGCCTGGTGGGCTGCCGGCAGGTTGCCCCTTCGCCCAGCCCATGTTAATAACAAGGAGATACTGGACGGGAGTTCGGGCAGGGATGAGATAAGGGGATACCTCCCCTTTGACAAGAATCCCCATCTCGTGAATCCGCCGAGCGGTATTATCGTGACGGCGAACAATAAATCAACGAGCAGGCCGGTTGGCCCCATACCCCATCTGCAGGGATACTGGGTCCCCACCGATCGGGCGGCGAGAATTGTCGAGCTCCTCTCGAGCAGGGAGCGATGGGGTATCGATGATCTGATTGATGTTCAGAATGATGTGGGGGCGATTGCCGCCCCTCCTTTCATTGCTGCTGTTATTCCGGTGCTTGACGAAAGGGCTGATGGGAATGATTTCAGTGAGAGGGAGCGTGCTGCGCTTGAGCTACTCCATTCGTGGGACTTCCACTACACCACAGATTCAGCCGGTGCGACGGTGTACCACTTCCTCACTTACCATGTCCTGCGTGAAGCGGTTCTGGATGAGCTGGGAGAAGATCTCTTTCTCGTCTACTGCAATCTGTCCGAATTCTGGAACTTTCTCAAGGCCTTTGTTCGGGATGATTCGTCACGATTCTGGGATAGAATCGATACACCCCGGATTGAGAGTCGGGGGGAGATACTGGTGGCAGCTTTCAGAGCGGCAGTGAAGGAGATCGAAGAACGCTGTGGCAAGGATATAAATGATTGGCAGTGGGGACGCATTCACACCATTGAATATGTACACCCGCTCGGATTGAAAAAGCCGATGAATCTGATGTTTAATCTCGGTCCCTTCCCCGCACCCGGTGAGGCCCGAACTATCAATCGCATGAAATCGAATTTTGGCAAACACGATTACAGGGTTGAATCGGTCCCCTCATTCCGAAAACTGATCGATTATGGCGACCTGAGTCGATCGCTCACAATACTCCCCTCGGGAAATTCGGGAAATGTATTGAGCCCGCATTACAGCGATCAGGTGAATCGATATCTCAGCGGTCAGTACCGGGTCATTAATATGAGCGGGGAGCGGATTGAAAAGGAGAAGAGTCACGAGATTATTTTTTTGCCGCCGCAGTAATGCCGGTGTGCCGGAATGAATCGGAAGATATGTCGGGGGTCCCCTTTTTTCGGTTGACGTTCGTTTCTCCTGTGAATACATTTATAGTGAATTGCCGAACCGGGGGGCATTATAAGAGTCCTCGAAAGATTATGCACGGCGTGTTGAGGAGATACATTATGAAGAAGCTTGTGACGTTCGCCTTCTCCCTGTTTCTATTTGGCTGTGTGACTCAGTCGAAGTTTGTTCTGACCGGCGTGAAGCATGAAGCACTCCCGGAGAATGCCGAGGTGAAAGTGGTTAACTGGGGTGATTCTGGCAGCTATGAGATTATCGGGATCGTCGATGTCGGACAGTATAGCCTGAACGAACGGATTGAAGAAGCCAAACGGCTCGCGCGGCTTAACGGTGGCGATGTGATTATGCCGAAGGGCCTGCGGGGAGATGAAAGCAGGGAGAAAATAGATCGCGAAGGCTATCTCGTTCAATCTTTCCTCGTGATGAAAGTGAAGGATGAAGTACCCGAAATAGCAGTCAAAGATGCCTCGAACATGAAAGAGGGTGACAAGCTCTCAGCCGATAAGGAGTCGCAGGCTTCGATTGAGAAATACAAAAACCTGCCCCGTGCAACCTTTAAGCTTCTCGTCAATGACTATCGGACTCTCAAGGGAGAGCTTTTCAAAGGTTCTCTTTATCCCAAGCGGTATTATCCTATACCGGTAAGACTGCGATCGCTTGCAGGCCGTGATAAACAGATGCTTCTGGTGACGACGCGCAGTGGCAGGTACAAACTCTTCCTCCTGGTGCCGAAGAACATGAACTCGAAATTCAAGGGGATGATTCGACAGGGGAAAAGGTTCAACTTTGTCTATTCGCCCGTCGACATCTATGTGACCAGGAGGGGAAGATACCCGGTTCTCAAGTACGTTGATGACATTCGAGAGTAACCGGTGCCGTGCATTTTTCCCCATCGGTAGCACTGTCTGTGCATTCCCGTGATGTTTTTAATGTCTTCACTCGTCGATGATGTAATTTCGATGATGTGTGGGGTGCGTTTTTTCTTCTGAATGGTTTCCGTGTGTGAGTATCCATGAAACGACCATTAAGTACATTGGGCAATCTGTGTCGCTTCACCCTGAAACATGAGCATCTTGTTACCGATGTGCTCGTTAAAGGTGAAATTGCAAAGGCTTTTGATGAGCACCGGGCCTTTCCTTTTATCCCCGATGCGGGTATTATCGACGCTCTTCGCGCACATGAACCCCCCGAGCGTTTTAACGACGACTTTATTGCCATAAAAAACGGGATCTTTGACGAACTCGCTGATGATGATCAGACCCGGCGGGCGCGGTTCAGAAACGATGCTCGGCTCAGCTCCCGAATTGTAGATGCGGTTTCCCTCATTCACCGTGCCATTGCCGAGAATATCCCCAGCATGGCTGTGCGGAGATTTGTGCTGATTGAGGAGCGTCCCGGATCGCCAACCCTGTATCATGTTTCCGATGAGACGACGGTGATCTCTCATGTCGGCCAGGGGCCGCAGTGGGAAGAGATACCCTCGGTGTATCTGGGCTTGAACATTTTCGACACCCTGCAGTATCATTTTAAGAGAGGAGAGCGCACCCTCTATGAGGCTTTTACGTTGCTCCTCATGGTCGAGGAGCGGGCAATTGAGACCGGATATACCCACACTGAGATTTTTTCACCGGCAGTTTCAACTGCGCTGAACGCCCTCGTTGATGAGGTCATCAGACTTGCAACTCTCGACAAGATCCCGCCCGAGGAGATTCGCGAAAGGAGAGCTGTACGCCGGTTCAGCGCTGCACAGCGGAACAGGTTTTTAAGATTGCTTGATGCGCGTCTTGAGAATGATGTTTTGAATTTCGATTACGAGAAGAATGTACAGGCCATCACCTCGCTGGAGCGGCTTGCGAGGCGTTACAAGCGGGGTGATGATCTCTACTCACTTCGAGAAATAGTACGGCTCCTCGTTGCCGCCTCCGGGCATGACATTCACGAGGTACGGAACAGGGCAAACATAATCCTCGAGCGGATATTCTCGCCCAAGGAATTCGATGCTCCCCTTGCGACCAGTTTCTTCAATCTGCGATGCGGTGAGACCTTCACCTTTCAGTTCTCCCTTCCGGTGAAAAAAGGGATGTGTGTGAGGATATATAGTATTACGCGAACGGATCGGTTGCATCTCGAGCGGGATAATGCCTTTCTGGATATCTCCCTCCGGTATGATGCGAAGACGGAACGGTATGTCGCCGAGCACCTTTTTGATGCCTGTGGCCATTATGATTTCACGGTGATCAGGAAGAAAAAAAGGGGATATGAATGGGTGAGCGCTCCCATGACCAGTGGGAGAATAAATGTTATCCCCGAAATCGATGGCGAGATCATACTCGAAGTGTTTCCGGATATACACGGGCATACTCGCGCGTACTGGCGGGACGGATCGGGCCACCCGGGATTGGTTTACAATGAGAACGGTGAAGTCATCAGACTCGGAAAGTTCTCGGATATCACCAGCCATCTCGATGATCTTCAGAAGCGGTATGCGATAACCGCTCTGTACCTTCTGGGAGTGCAGCGGCGGGGAACCAATCGCAAGGACTGGGCGCCGGAAGCGACATCACCCTCTCCCTTCTCGCCGATGAGTCTTGTTGAGATTGAACCCTCACTCGGGGGGGAAACCGAATTTGTGGAGCTCGTCAGGGCCGCTCATGAGCGGGGAATGAAGGTAATTGTAGATATTGTTCCGCACCTCAACCGCCAGAGCACTGAAATGATAGAGCATGCGGTGTATTGCTATGATGATGCGGGGAAGCTCGTCGTGCGGGCCTCCACCGACGGGAGGTTCGGGAGCTGGAATGACGGGATGCTCCTGAACTATCGGCGCTTCGAGGTCTGGGAGTGGCTGTGCAATTCAATCCTGACCCTCGTTGAGCAATACGATGTTGATGGCATTCGATTTGATTCGGCACACGCTGTTCCCATCATGATGAAGCGAAACAATTATCCCGCTGTTTACAAAGAGAAGCGTTCTCACGAAGAGATGCTCGAGGGAACGATTATCGTCAATGATCGGGAAGATGATCACTATATCACCACCGGCTATTATGATGCTGCCTGCCGGGAATCCATTGCGATTCCTCTCCACTACTATATCATGCAGAATGTTGAACGGAAGCTGAAGGAGCTGGGGAAGGAATTTTTCATTTACATTGCTGAATGCTACTGGGGACATGAGCGGTACCTCGCACGGACTGGTATCATGCCCTATAACTCCGCCCTCTTCAAGATCTGCGAGAACATCATACACGGAAAGACCGATGTGCGGGAGATATATCACATTTACGATAACTATTTTCCTCTGGCGCTTCCGCAGGGAACAGAGATGGTCGGGATTCTCGGGAATCATGACGAGCGGCGAGCGTTGAATACCTTTGGTCATCGTGGGCTCAGAGCAGCGGTTGCCCTTACGATTTTCATGAGCAGTATAATCATGGATTATGAGGGCAGTGCAGAGGGAGAAGGGTGGAAGGTCTACCTGGATAATATCTACGTAAACTGGAATCAATTTGAGTATGCGGCTCATCGCAGTCTCGAACGGTTCTATGACGAATGGTATCGGTTTCATCGCGGGATACAGGGGAGAGGGTACCTTATCTGGGCGAATAATGTCATGGTAGCTGCGGCCATGCGTTCTTCCGAGAATGGTCACTGGATTGGTGTTTTCAATTTTGCCGATGGGAATCAAACGGTATCCCTGCAATTCGATAATCCCGCTCTGCCGATACCCGATGATAATTATTATCGGGTTGAGGATCCTCTCTATTCACCTATCACGGGGCATTACAGCTATTTCACCGGAAGGGAGCTGAAGGTTTCGAAGATTCATACCGTGGCCTCCTTTACGGAGCGGGTAAAGCTGCTGAAGCTCGTGCCAATAGAGGACAGGGAAGAGCATTATCGTGATTTTTTGCGGGATTCATTTTTCCGGTTATGCTCACTGTCACGGGCTGAGAACTTCCGGGAGAATTTCTCATTTCTCGAGATTGTCTCACGGGCTTCGGATTTCGAACAGATTCGGGAATTCCTCTCAAGCCACCTGGCTTCCATTTTTTGGAATGAGCATCGTGATTTTCTAGAGCTGGGATTGAAGCGGGCATTCTATCATCTGTTCCGCAACGACATACAGGATCATGCAACACTCTTCGACTATTTTACCCGCCTCGCTCAGGATGAGGATGAGCGTCTCGAATTCCTCGGCCGTTCGCTTCAGATGCATAACGAGCGAGGTTCGCTCGTGTTCATGTCCGCGGAGGCCGAACCTTTTTCGAAGAGCGGCGGCCTTGCAAATGTGGTATACGAATTGCCCCGCGAGCTGGTGAAGCAGGGGGAGGAGGTATATGTTATCACCCCCCTGTATCGTCATGGTGATGAGAAGTCAGTGGATAAAATGAAGGGGGCATGTGAGCAGTATAATGTGCGCTATACCGGCCGGAATGTTCATTTCAAAATGCAATCCGATGAATACACGGTAGGAGTCCATTCGGGAGAGGTTGAGGGTGTCCGTTATTATCTGCTTGATCATTATGAGTTCTTCGATGGTCTTTACTGGGGATTTACCGCGGAGGAGAAGATCAAAAAACGGATTGCTTTTGCCAGAGCCTGTGCGGAACTGATTGTAAGCTTCGGATTGCGGCCTCATTTCACCTTTACGAATGATGCCTTTGCGGGACTCTTTAACGGTATTGTGCGCAGCGATCCCTATTATGCGGATAATAGCAATTTTTCTCGAACGACATTCCTTCACGTCATTCACAACGGAGGATGGCAATACTTCGATCTTTATCATCGATATGAGGGGGGCTCTGATCATTTTCGGCTTTTTAACCTGCCGTCATGGAAAGGGGGTGATTTCTGTGATCCGGTGAATCCGGATCGAATAAACTGCATGGCTGCAGGTGCCCGCTTTGCTGATAGGGTTATTACGGTCAGCCCATCGTATGCTCGTCAAATTGAGTATGCCTGTGATGGTCTCGAGATAATTCTGCACGATGTTATCGGCATCAGTAATGCTATCGGGGAGGATTTCTCTGTTCGTATTCTTCAGAAATTTAATCGATCCGGCTTCCAGCGATCCAATTTCGATCGATTTCGTGCCGTGCTGGATGATGATGCAGTGCTTCGGGAAAAGGTGGAGCGTCGATTCCCGGAAATCCTCAGAGGACTTGACACAGTGCTCGCCATCGAGGATCCGGTCAGGAGGGATATCGTCGTTCGGGCACTGAATAAGATGCTGGTGCAGGTGCAGCGCGGATTCACTGTTGATCCCGAGAAGATGCTGATAGCAATGATACACCGGATTGCCGAGCAGAAGGGCTTTCAACTCCTCCTCGATGCTTCGGAGGGCATTTTTAACGAACTGGGCATACAGGCGATTATCGGAGGCGCGGTTGCCTCGGGAGATAATCGGGGAGAGGAGATCGCTCACGGGCTCTATCTCCTGAACCGCTACTACGGGGAGAATGTCTCTGTCATTTTTGGTTTTCAGGATGTAAGTGTGCCGCTGCTTTCTGCGGATATTTTCTGCATGCCGTCGATGAATGAGCCGGGGGGCATATCGCAGCTGGAAGCTTTTGCCTGCGGGTGCCCGGTCCTTGCAAGAGCAACCGGCGGGTTGCGGGATACAGTGTTTCCTGTGCGGATGACCGAGGGGCGTGTCGAGGGGAATGGGTTTCTCTTTTCTGATTATAATGCATGGGCGTTTTATGACGCGATGAAGCGGGCATTCGATTTCTTTCAGGAAAACAGTGACAGCACTATTTATAAAGTGAGAAAAAATGCCGAGAGCTCCGTTTACTTCTGGGAGCATCCGGCAAAGAGGTATATCGAAGAGATATATAATATAAAGGAGATAATTAGAGTTGTGCCGTGAAAGATCGAATGCTCCCGCCGGGCGAAAAAAAAACGGGATAATCTATATCCCGTTTGTTGCAGCAGTCTTTCCTTCTGTCAATGCCTGTGGTATCAGAGGAAGACTTGAGTGTAAAATGATAACAATCAACCCGTCTTGTCGCGAGGACGGTGACGGGAATCCCATCTCGTTTTCTATATCGGATGATACGGGAGAATAAATGAGAAAAAAATTGCTTGCGATCATTCGTCGAATCGATTCTTTCTGTAACGAATTTTTATTAGCGTTCATGAAAACCGGGGAGAGAAAACATTACCGGTTGCGGGGAATCGGAAGCCTCTCTCTGCTGCTGGCATTCCTGCTTGCATGTTCATCCATCGCGAGGGATGCGAAGACCGGCAAAGTGCTCAGGGGAATTGATGGGGAACCGGTTGTTCCACGAAAGGCGAACAGAATACTCATACCCTATTTCAGAAATTACACCCGGGAGCCCTCGGTTTCTGAGCGATTAACGATAAGGATCAGGGAGCTCATCACTATGGATGGGAGGCTCGCTGTCGTTTCGGATGAGGAGCGTGCCGATTTGAATCTCAGGGGCGCTGTTCTGCTCTATCATCTGCAGCCCATTCACTTCACTGATTCCGGAGAGGCCGTACGGAAACGATTGCGGATTGTTGTCTCAGTTGAGCTCATTGACGTCAAGAGCGGCCGGGAGATATTCCGTGAGACGCAGGTGCAGGCTTTTCGCCTCTTCTCCGAGGTGATACCGCCGATCATGTCCGAAACCCAGGTGAGAAATAATGTTGTGGATGAGCTTGCGCGACGGGTCGCTGTCACTACCATTACCGGGTGGTATACCGGATTGATGACCGATGTTGAAAAGGGGAAGCGGTAAGATGGCTCAGGGGCTGTCAAAGGCAATGCCATACAAACAGTTCAGGAAAGAGCTCGATAAGAAAACGCTCTGGCCAGTATATCTCTTTACCGGTGAAGAGGAGGGGGAGAAGGAGAAAGTAATCAGGATTATTGCTGAAAGGGCATCGCCCGATAATCCCTCCATCGGGCGATTTCATATCGAGGATGATGAATTTGTCAGAGCTGCCGGGTTTGCCCTCTCTCCATCGATGTTTGTTGAGCGCAGCGTTTGTCTTATGATGAATATTGAATCCCTTCAGCGAACAGATGGGAACACGGCGCTTCTGCGCGAAGTGATGGATAATCTTCCCGATTCATCGATGCTTATATTCACTACAACTGATAACAAGGTCCCGGCAGTAATACCGCGTGATCTGCACGAAAAGATGAAGATAGTTCAATTCTGGAGATTTTTCGAGAATGATCTTTTTCGGTATTTGGAACGTGAACTGAGCCGTAACGGCATATCTGTTGAGCAGGGTGTTATCCCCCTCTTGATTGAGCTCCTCGGACGGGATGTGCGAAAGATAGACGGAGCCATTGAGAAGCTCATTAACTTCAGTGATTTCGGACCGGTGACCACTGAGGTTGTGCAGAGTCTTGTTGCTGATGAACGAAGCATATCAATCACTGAATTCCTCCACTCCTTTTTTAAACGCCGGGGGGATGTGTACTATCTGCTCAAAAAGGTAACAGAGGACGGTGTTCACGATCTCCTCTTGCTGGGAGCGATCATGAAACGAGCGGAATCGATCGAGAGTTTCCACTCCCTTACGGTGTCGGGTTCCTCAGTCGATGATGCCCTCGATGCTCTGAATATGGATTCCCGACGGAGAGATGATTTTTTAATGTACGTGGCGGCGAATCCTCCGGAGGAATTGAACCGACTCTTTCCACTGATATATCGTGCTGAGACACGTCTCAAGAGCAGCAGGTATCAGACAGTGATCGGAAATCCACTCTTTGATTTAATTACAGAATACCTGAGATGACGGAAGCACCCTTTTCAAACGGGACAGGCAATGCTCCCGTAAAACTGACTGTCGGCAGGTGAGAGCAGGTTTGCCAATTTTCTGTGATGAGTTTTATTATTTTTGTTGAAATAAAACGCCGTGCTGTTTTATCTTTATCTCACCGAATACGCTGAGTGCGGTGGATGAGAAGCGGATACGGTTTGCGACTTTTTACAGAGAGCAGAATGATCGAAGGGAGTGTCAACTCGCAGCAGTGAGTAGTCATGGTGCCTCATGGATTTTATTGAAGTTATTGAAAGCAATCGTCAAAAGTTTCTCCACTTCAATAGTATTAAATATATGCGGTTTCAGAATCTCCTCCCCAATGTAACCGTAAAGAGAGTTATCAACTCAATCCCTTTTCTCCTTTCCGTTAACCGGAAGAAGCTCCCGGGGTACATTGAAGGGAAGGTCCCCTCCGGTATTGAGCACTATGCCGTTGATGAAGACACCAAGAAGTTCCTTAAGGGAAAATTCCCCGGTGTCAGTGTTGATCTCTATGCTAACAGCCCTTGCGTTGAGATGCTTGCCGTAATGGGAAGCATCGGCACTGTTGCGTATAATAAGAAATCCGATTTCGACTATTGGGTATGCGTGAACAGAGAGCAGTTTACCGATAAGGAGTTCGATCACTTCCGGAAGAAGGCTGAAGAGATACAGCACTGGGCTTCTCATGAGGTAGGCGTCCCGGTACATCTCTTCATCAATGATATAAAAGGCATTAAGAACAATCTCTTCTCTGAAGATGAAGATGAAGCATTCGGAACAACTATTGGTGCAGTTCTGAAGGACGAGTTCCTGCGGAGTTCAATCATCATCGCCGGCAAGGTTCCCTTATGGTGGGTCATCCCGGGCTTTGTCAGAGATGATGAGTATGAAGAGATGATCCGAAAGATTCCGAAGGATCTTTTTGAACGCAACTTCATCGATTTCGGAAATCTCTTTGAGATTTCGAAAGAGGATTTTCTCGGTGCAGCGCTCTTTCAGATTATCAAGTCACTGGGGAATCCCTTTAAATCAATTCTCAAACTGGGGGTGCTGGAAAAATATCTCTTTAGCAGTGAAGCGGCACCGATCCTCAGTCACAAGGTAAAGATGAGTATTCTGCGGGAGGAATTGAGCAATAACATCATTGACGCCTATCTCCTGATGTTCAGAGAGGTGTACGATTATTATAAGACAGTGATTGGCGACAGAAATATGCTCAATGTGCTTGAGCAGAGTCTCTATTTGAAGATCGATCCGCAGCTCTCGCGTTATGCCGGGGTAAAGGACAAGAAGAATATTCCGTACAAGGTTGAGGTGATGTTTCAATACGTGCAGGAATGGGCCTGGGCGGAAATGGCTATTAAGGAGTTTGATAATTTTGACAACTGGGATTTCACCCAGGTCATCAAGTTCTGGGATTCGGTTAAGCGCTTCATGCTCCTGAGCTATCAACGAATTGCCACTCAGCTATCTTCTCTGGATCTGAAGCGGAAGATTTCCGAAACTGATACCATCCTTCTCAACAGGAAGCTGAAAACCTATTTCAGAAAAGAGAAGAACAAGATTGAGCAATTAATTACCTTTAAGGACACCACCTATGAATCAATACTCTACATTGAGCCTATCAGCCAGGGAATCCGTGAAGTTGAGTGGATGCTGTACAAGCGCACCCTGACCGAGAAAGACACCGTGGTACGCACTGTCATTCGGGTCGAAAACGATTTACTGCGATTGTTCGTCTGGACGGCAATTAACAGTATTTACGATCAGCAGGTTACCCGCCTCAATATTCAATCGGGATATAGCCGGATCAACCAGCACAATGTAATTGAAGTCATGAATGCCATCGCAAAGTATTTCGGGAGCGATCAGATTCGCATCAAGAACGTGTACTATCTCAAACCGTCTTTCAAGCTGCTGAATTTTGTAATCATTAATTTCAACCTCGAGGGTGCCGAAGGGATAGAAACAATTCACCATCTCTACCATACGAGCTGGGGTGAATCCTTTCTTGTCGAGCATTCCCCGTCCAACGTGTCACAGGTGCTCTATGAGGTTGTAAGGGATGGATTGCACCTGCGGAAGCGGTTCGAGGACTACTGTGAGATAATAGCCCCCGACATGCACAAAAAAGAGATGAAGGGGCTGTACACCCTTTTCAGGGATGCCTATTCATTCCTGGTCGAATCTGATCGAAATAATGACGCACGTTTTGTCGCTGTTCTTGATGAGAAGATAGTACATATCGCCCGGGAGGGGGACAAGGTTTCGATAATTGAGTATCCGAGCCTGATGAAATTGCTCGTTGCGAATAATTTCAAACCGAGAAAACAGATGCGGTATCGTTTTTTCGGTGAAGATGTTCATGTCTCTGTCGTCGATCAGATCTATCGGTTTGCGCAGGAAAAAGCCATTACGGTGGTATATGAGGAGCGCGATGATATTATCGTGACCTATGTCATAAACGAAACAGGGAACCTCTTTGTTTTTCTGAAATCGAAGAAGGATCGTGAACAGTTTTTGGTGAGTCTCTTTGATTTTTGCAAAAATGTTATCAGGCGGGTGAATGAGAAACGGGATTACCCCGTCATTAAGACTGATGAACTGAAGGTATACCTGCTGGTGCGGGATCGATTCGGGAAACTTACGATTGAAAACAGGACGAGCATGATTGAGCAGGAATATGTTCTTAAATACCGACCTGAAGAGTTACTCGTCGCCTATATTTCGAAGTACATGGCGGAAGAGACGTTCTATAATGTTCTTTTCCCCGATAATGTCTCATCCGGCTTTATGAGTATTAAGGAAATATACAGCGTGACGGACAGGGTGCGGGAGCTGCGGAAAAACGGTCTCACCGTGTATTATTCGGTGCGGGATATTGTTTTCAGCGATTTACGCAAAGAA
>Ga0180432_10001997_pt1 | contig 31212 bp, 19 predicted proteins | sample SS_ome_10_FD_132414 | JGI IMG/M metagenome (GOLD analysis project Ga0180432, IMG submission 132414) | Hypersaline lake sediment archaeal communities from the Salton Sea, California, USA - SS_1_MS_2 metaG | ecosystem: Environmental > Aquatic > Non-marine Saline and Alkaline > Hypersaline >...
AAGCTGGACCACGGGAAGGTCGCGGACGCTTCAACCGGACTGAATCCCGCCGAGGAATCCCCCAGCGGTTCCCCACTGTCAGAGGTAACGATTCCCGAGATGCGTCCTCCTTCGGCCAGCGTGATCTCGATATCGCCGACCACTTGCCCCTGCCTGAGCTTGACCGATCCGAACGCGGCCCCGACGTACTCCCGATGATAGGCCGTCAGCCAGTACTCGTTCGGCTCCAGGCCGCTCAGACAAAACGCGCCCGATTCGTCGGTCACGGCGCTAGCGAATGTGGCGAATGTGTGAACGCCACCGGCAAATGCGTGCGCCCCGACCGTCGCATCCTCGAGGGGGCGACCGTCAGGGGCGAGAACGTGCCCGACGATGAAGGCGCCATGGCGAAGCTCGATGCGCACGGGGACGCCGGGTTTGACCTGACCGAGGTCCAAAGACCCGATCATGCAGCCCTGGGCACAGGCGCGCAGTTCCGGGAGTTCAGGCGGCGATACCGGGATCATGAAGTTGCCGCCCTCATCGGCGGTCGCGGACAAGGTGCCGGGCATGTTCCGAGACCAGTTGTGGAAGGAGCAACCTGCACGAGGCTCGGTGCCCCGTGCCGCCAACTGGATCCCCGCCCCCTCGATCGGCTCGCCAGTCTGCTGGTCCACCACGACCCCCATGATCGGCATTGCCGGTGTCAAGGCGAAGTCGAGACTTGCAGTCCCGTTATCAGAGACTTCGACTGTGCTCACATGAGGCGAGCCAAGGCCGTCGGCAAAAGCGACAAACGAGTTGCGGCCAGTTGTGAGTCCAGCGAGCTCGTAGCGGCCGTTCTCGTCTGTCTTCGCTTCCCGCTGACTTGAGAGGCAGAAGACGGTGGCGCCCTTGATCGGCTGGCCGGTTTCCGCATTCGTCACGACGCCGGTGACGACCGGGCGACGCGTGAGTATGATCGTGATCGGCTTGCCAGCGACGACGCCCCCGAATTCCTCGGGGTGATATCCGTCCCTTTGCGCGGCCAGGATCGCGCCATGCGCCGGGGCGTCCTGGAACTCGAAACCACCGTCAGCCGCACTGACCGTGTCGCTGACCTCAACAACCAGCTTTTCGACGCGGCGGCGAAGGACGACGGGAACGCCTCCGAGCGGCCGCCCCTCTTCGTCACGGACGCGACCGCTGATCGTGGCGGGAGGTTCGAGCCTGACAGTGAGTCCCCGGCGGGTCTCGCCGGGCTGGAGTCGTACGCCTGCCAGGTGGCCAGTCGCGTAGCCGGGGAGAGAGGCGGCGAGCACGTATCCGCCCGACTCCAACGCGCCCAATTCGAATGTCCCGTCTGGCCCGGTTCGTGTCCTGGCCATCCCCCAATGCCCGTGGGGGTAGCGGCGCATGCGGGTGAGCCAAGTGGCAGAGCTGGTGATCGTTGCCCCGACGGCGGGTTCCCCTTCCGGTGTCAGCGCCACGCCCGTGATGCGGCCAGCAGGTTCGAGAAACAGCTCGAATGGGCGTTCCTGCTCCGGATAAGGCCATATCTCCCTTACAAGCGTGCCAAGGCCGGCCTTGTGCGCGACGAGCGCGTAGTCGCCCTGCTGAACGCCGTTGAACATTAGCCGACCTGTTGCATCGGTCTTCAGCGTGCAAGCCAACGGAGCCGCGTAGTCGAGAAAATCCACCGCGTGCCCGACGTCGAGCAAGAGGCTCACCGCTATGTCTGCCAGAGAGTCATACTCCCTATTCATGGCGTGGACCACAACCACCGCTTGGCGTCCAAGCTTGAACTCCAGGCTTGCCAACTGCGCAGGCGTCTTCACGGAAGGGTCGATCCTCCCTACATACCACGGTGGAGACTCCCCGGTGCGCTTGATGACCAGGTGCCATGTCTTTCTGGACACCGGCTCGAAACGAAAGCGCCCGGAGCCGTCCGTGCTCGCGCTGGCCAGAGCCGCCTTGGCACTAACGCCGTCGAGAAGAAACAGTTGAGCGTCAACCACAGGACCGGATCGGGCATCGAGGATTATGCCTCCGATAACGCAGGTCCACTCCTCCTCCGTGCCGACCGGCAGATCTTCTTCAGGCGTCTTGGTAATGTCCCCTTCGGCCCTTTCGGCCTGCGTCCCTCTCTCCGGGCGCGGAGGTGCCACAGCCTTCTGGGCGGGTTCTTGGGGCCCGCGGCCGAGGTTGGTGGCGAGAAGGTATACGCCTACGCCGATGGCAATGACGGCGACAAGCAGCAAAGGGCGACTCGTTCTCATGACGTGCCTCCGTTCCTCAGTCCGGCTCCAAGTTGGCGCGCTTGAGCGTCACCGTTATTGCCTCATCGCCACCCGCGACCCGCACCGGCACCGCCGCATCCTCGTACCCCTCGCAGCGCACGCGCAGCGTGTAGTCCCCGTCGGCGACATGGCGGAAAAACTTGCTCCCGGTCTCGTCAGTGGCCAGGAACTCCTCCCTGTAGAAGTCCGCGTACAGCCGCGACTGGTAGGTCTCGGCCGTGATGAGGAAGTCGGCGTCAATGTCGAGGACAACGTTCGCGCCGGGCACCGGGATGCCCGAGGCGTCCCGGGTTTTCACGATCAGATCAGATCCCCGTTGGAAAGCGAACTCAACCACCGTGTCGCGGCCCGCCCCGACGAACGCTCGAGCGCGTGCCAGACCATAGCCCTGTGCACGGGCCAGGATTGCGTACTCGCCCGGAACGAGATCGGCGATCGGAAACCGTGCGGATCCTGCATCGAGGCCCCCTCCCCCGTTCGCGATGAAGCGCCCCTGGCCATCGCAGATGGCGACCTCGACGTACTCGGGTATTTCGCCGTCTTCCGTCGTGGCGCAGCCCTCAACCGCCTCGGTCTCCCCGATGGTCACCACGAGATCAGTGACGTCGCGGCCCGGTTCCTTATTGATATCCATAATCGTCGTGCTCTCGTAAGTCGGCGGGCACACGTAGAGCCGGTACCGGCCGGGCGCAACGCCCGATATCCGGAACGTCCCGTCCTTCCGGGCCTCGAAGCCCGTTCTCCCCCTGCTCCGCACGGAGTTGATCGCCGTCAGCCGACCCTCCCCTTCGAGCAGGGGGACCAGATCCACGCGGGCCATCCAGCACGGCCTGTCTTCGCTGTCCTGCACCACGCCGGCGACGACGTCCGCGGCCAGGTCCAGGTCAAGCTCAGCATCCTGGGCAGCAACCTGGAGGGCGTATGTCATGTCACCATAGCCCGCGTCAAAGTCCTGGCCGGTTGTGTCCACGGCGAGGACGTACCGTCCCGGCGAGAGGCCCTCGATCCGGTAGCGTCCTTGGTTGTCGCCCGTTGTCCAGATCTTCCCGATGTCCGTGCGGTACAGCGCACCGTCGGTCAGGGAAGCACTGACCGATGCGTCGGCGACGGGCTCGCCACCGTAGGTGATTCGACCGAACACGGCGACGCCAGCGCCAAGGACGAAATCGGCACGCGCCACCTCGCCTTCCCGAACGACAACACGCCGGCTATCCATCACCCCGTGCCGGAAGCCGGGGTCTCTCGAAATCGCCACGACACGGTATGCCCCGGGCGCGAGGCTTGGGACGCTGAACTCGCCTTGAGAGTCGGTTTTCATGTCGTGCTCGAAACAGGCGTTCAAGATCGGAGTGCGAATCTGCACGCTCGCACCCGCAATGGGAGACCCCTCAGCGTCGGCGACCCTGCCGGCAATCGTCCCGCCGCGGCCAAGCTCGATCACCAGCTCTTCTTGCGGAGCTCTGTCGAGGTCAAGAGGTCTTCTGAGTGTGGCGAACCCGAAGGCCGAGACGATCAGCACGTAGCGGTCTCGATCGATTCCATCAAGACTGAACCGCCCCGTCTCGTCGGTCTTGGTCTTATAGTCACGCCGGCCGGCGAGCACCGCCGACGCGCCCTTGATCGGCACGTGGTTTTCCCTGGCAACGACGATGCCGCTCACAGTGAAGCCCTTTTCGAGAGCAACCGCGATCGTCTTGCGCCGTTCACCGGGCGCAACCTCGAAGCGGACCGTCGTGGTGCCGAACCGCTCGTGGAGGACGGTTTCCACGTGCAGGCCGGGTTCCAAGGGACCGAACGAGCACACGCCTTCCGCGTCCGTCGTCGGGTACTTCGGGAGCGCACTCGGAATCGCTTCCTTGAGGTTGTGTGACACCACCTCGGCACCCTCCACCGGCGTTCCATCTCGAGCGTCAGTCACAAACAACTCGACCGTTGTTCCAGGATCGAGCTCAACGACAACTTCCTCCGGCTCAGCATCCTTTCTGACCTCGATCCCCTTGACGGTGGAGGTAAGGTAGTCCTCCGCGCCGACCGTAAGGCTGTACCTCCAAGACCTGAGCCCTGTGTGCTCGAACCGGCCGCCGGGACGCTCGCCGTAGCTTGAAGCGCCTTCTACGTCATCCCAGCGGTCCAGCCACTCGGCACGCCCCTCCGGCGTGAGCGCTTCGGCAGGCTCCTCCGGGCGAATGTCGAGCCAAAACAGCTCCACGGGCTCCCGCGTGTCCTTGTCGAGAACGCGGCCGAAGATCCTGCCGCCTCGATCGAGCACAATGACGACATCCTCGGCAGGCGCTTCGATTGTCCCCGTATGCCGGATGAAATCCCTGGCGAAGACCTTGAGAGCATGCGTGCCTGGTCTAAGCGCCCGCAGACAGAACGCTCCTTCCTCGTTCGAAATGGTGATGTCGGATGAGCCGGGAGAATCGGCCAACACGTCCACCCACGCGCCCCACACAGGCTCGCCGTGTGCATCAACGACCCGGCCCGTGATGGTCACGCCGGCATCGAGCACGAAGTCAACGTCTTCGACCGTGCCGCCTGCTGAGACAGTCACTCTGCGCTCCTCGTCACAGATCCAATCGGGGTGCCACGCCTTCACCACGTACTCCGCCGGCGGAAGCGCCGGTGACCTGTACCTGCCGACGCGCCCTTCCGCGGAATCGTCGTATACTGCGAAGCGACCGAGCCACAACGTGTCCTCCGATAACTCCTCCTCTTCCCATATCCTCGTGAACTCGACCTCGCGGTACTGGACCGGATCGCCCTCTTCGTCCCGAACGGTTCCGCAGATGAAGCCGCCCTCGACCAGCCGAACCGTGACGCCGCGAAGCTCGTGATCCCTCGGTATGCTGAACGGCCCGCAGACGACGGGCGCGTACCGCGGCGACTTGGCCAGCACCAGGTGAGCTCCCGACTCGAGACCCGTGAGCAGAAAAGCTCCCTTAGTATCCGTCGTGGCGGACCCCGCGAATCGCCCGCGCACCTCTGCACCGGATACCGGCCGCCCATCAGGAGCCAGCACCCAACCTGAAATCCCCACCGATCCGCCGAGATCCGCTGCCACCAGTTCAGGAGCACCTGTCGGCGCCGGAGCCGCAGGTTCCGGCTCTTCCGTTACTCGACCTTGATTATGCTGCTCCCCGCGGGAGGATCTCTGGGCACTCTCACGATGTTCCGGCTCGGGTTCCGGCCCGAGGCTCGTCAGGGCGAGATACACCCCCACGCCCACGGCGATAATCGCGACCAACAGCCAGGGACGAATCCTTCTCATGACGTGGCTCCGTTCCTCAGTCCGGTTCCAGGTTGGCGCGCTTGAGCGTCACCGTTATTGCCTCATCGCCACCCGCGACCCGCGCCGCCACCGCCGCGTCCTCGTACCCCTCGCAGCGCACGCGCAGCGTGTAGTCGCCATCGGCCGTGTGTGGCTGCGTGACCCGGCCATCCTCGCCACTGGTCCCAACCCCGCCCACTCGGGCGGCGAGTGAGACGTCGCCACCGGGATCCAGGACGACCTGAGCGTTCGGTACGGGCGCGCCGAACCCGTCAAGGACAGTGACGCCCAGCCGTGAACCTTTCTTGAAGTTGAGGTCAACCTGGGTTTCCTCGCCGGCTGCGATTGTCACCTCCCGGCGCAACAGGGCGTAGTCTTTCGCCCACGCGAACAGCGTGAAGCGACCGGCGCCGAGGCCGCGGACAAGATATGGGGAACTCGAGCCGAAGCTCGAGGCATAGACAGACTGCTCATCGACTACGCGGCCTTGCTCATCGCAGATCACAACAAAAAGATAGTCTAGGACTTCTTCGTCCTCACCGCGAGGCCGCACGACGACGGTGGCCTCCTTGACAAGCGTGATCTTCAAGCCGGCCACCTCGCTCTCCGCCCACCTGTGAATCACGAGGAGCTGTCGAGCGAAACCGTCCTTGGCGACGACGAGGCGATACGAGCCCGGGGCAACGGCCCTGATGCAGAAGGTGCCGTCGTCGTTGGTCCTGTAGGAGCCCGAGATCACGTCCCACGCGCCGAAGATGTCGGCCGTCCGGTCGCCCCCGGCCGGCTCGGGAATGGGCGTGATGCTCGCACCTATCACCGGCCACCCGTGCTCGTCGTACACCGTGCCGGAAATGTTCCCGCCGCCAAGCTCGATGTCAAACCGGACGTCCTGGTCGTGAACGCGGACGTCCCGGGTCACACGATTGTCGTACCCCTCGTCGGCCAGCTCAAGACGAAGGGTGTAGGCGCCGGGTCCGAGGCCCCTCAGGTAATAGCAGCCCTGCTCATCGGTCTTCGATGAGGAGAACGAGCGCTCGCCGGAGACGGCGGAAGAGCCCTCCCGCGGCGCAGCATGCAGCTCGATATCTGGGACAGGACGGCCCGCCTGGGTGACGGTGCCGAAAACTGCTGCGCCGCCGAAGACGATGTCCGCGCGTGTGTCGTAACCCGAGCGCACCGTCACGCGCTTTCGCCGGGAGTAGGAATCGTTGCGCGCCACGACCTCGTAGGCCCCCGGCGCGACAGCCTCGATGACGTAGTTGCCCTCCGCGTCAGGCTGCCCGCAGAGGTTGCCCGCGACCCCATACGGCGTATTGACCTCGACCATCGCGTGCGGCGCCGGCGCGCCATCGCTCATGGTCACGGTTCCAACGATGCGACCACAGTCAGTCATTTCAACGAGCAGCTCAGCGTCGCGGCCCTCGTCGAAGTGAGTCGTTTCCTCGAAAGGAGCGTACTGGGCATGCCAAACTTGGAGCAGGTGTTCTCCCGGCACGACGTCCCCGAGGAGGAAGGCACCATCCTGGTCGGTCTCCGTGGACCAGCGTGAGCAGCCGGACTCGGGTGAAGCCTCCCCATCGTACAACTGCACGGCGGCGGCCGCGATGGGAGTGCCATTCGTCTTCGAGAGGACGCGACCGCGAACGGCAAGCGGCTTCTCGAAGTCAGGATCGACTTCTACAGCCAGCACGACCTCGACGACGCGTTCCGTGTCTTCGCTCTCGATCTCCACGACGACGCGCTTCGTCGAGAACTCGGGAGGAGTCAAGTCGGATCGGCTCACCTGGAACTCGTGCCGGCCCGGCGCAACGTGCTCGATCGAGTACGTGCCCTGCACGTCCGTTGCAGCTTCCGGCTCATCAAAGCCGCCGCCGAAATCGTCACCCCAGCCGCCTGACCCATCTCGTTCCCGTCCCTCCACGAACGACGGTGGATACACGGTTGCCCCCTCGATCGGCCGGCCGTCTTCGGCCGAAGTGACGTAGAAGGTCAAGGTCGCGCCACGCACAAGCTCGACGAGAACCTCCTCAGTCTCCCGACCCGTGGCAGTCTCGACACCCTCGACGGCCGCGGGCACGTAGCCTTCAGCGTACACGGAAACCGTGTGCTCCCCCGGCTCAGCTACTGTCAGCTCGAAGCGGCCCTCTGGGTTTTCGCTTGTCTCAACGACCTCATCGGACGGGAACCCTAATTCACCGGGTGACACAAAGAGAACACATCCGTCCAAAGCCACGCTGAACGTTCCGACCGGTTGCCGCGTGCGCTTGTCCACGACGCGGCCACGAATGACGGGCGCCTTGTCGAGCGCGACCTCGACCGTTTTCTCTTCTTCCCCTAACGTCACATATACGTCCAATTGCTTCGTGACGAACTCGGGGTGCTTGACCGTGAAGCTGTAGCGTCCCGGCAGCGCGTGCCCGATCGAACATACGCCGTTCTCTGTCGTTCCCACGTACGACCACGGTCCCGCGTAGAACGGCGCCGCCTCGTTCGACAGGCACGCCTCCTCGACGTTGTGCCCGTCCTCGGCCGACCTGACGTGAAAGGTAAGCGTCGTTCCCCGGACAAGCTCAACGAGGATCTCATCCGTCTCGACACCTTCCCGCGTCTGGATGCCCTCGACCGTCGCGGTGGCGTAGTCAGCGGCATCTACGGTCACCGTACGCTCACCGGGCTCTGTCACAGCCAACTCGAAAAGACCGCCGGGATGCTCCTCTCTCCCCGGGGCAAAGGCAAACCCTTGGTTATAGTCATCCCACTGGACGCTGAAAAGCTCGACCGGCTGCTGCGTGAGCTTGTCCACGACGCGCCCTTTGATCCTGGCAGCGGGGCGGAGCCTGACCACGACGCCCTCAGCGGGAGCGAAATAATGCGTCGTGAATACGCAGAAGCCCGGAGCCGAGACGCTGATTTCATATCGCCCGGGCTCGAAGGAATGCAGGAAGAAAGCCCCAGCCTGGTCGGCTATGGTCTCCAGCTCCCGCCCCCCTACCCAGCCGGCAGATATGGTCGCGCCGGCGACGCGGTTGCCGTCCCAGTCCACGACGCACCCACTGATCGCCACGCCCACGCCGAGAACGAGGTTCAGACCCGTCACCGTTTCACCCGGCGCGACTTCAACCGTTCGTTCCTCAGGCGGCAGCAGATGGCCATGTCTAGCCCTAACCGTGTAAGCGCCCGGCACGAGAACGCCTGACCTGTAATCCCCCGACGCGTCCGTGTGGGCGCAGGCGCCCCACCCGATTTCAGCAAGCTCTATGTCTTCCGGCTCGGTGCGTATTCGGAACCAGACAATGGCCTCCTCAACCGGCACGCCGTGCTCGTCGGTGACAGCACCGGAAACGAAGCCGCCTCTTGCGAGCCTGATCTCGATGCCGTGAACCGCGTGGTCTGCCTCAATCTCCACCGAGTGGCTCTTCGAGGAAACGTACTCCGAATGCTCGGCACAAAGGGAGTGCCTGCCCGGCGGCAAGCCACTGTACGTGAAACGACCTGCCGTGTCGGTCATACATATGTCGGTTCGCCATACCGTCCCGTCGAAGCTGAGTTCTTCGTCGAGCGCTTCCTCCTCATAGGAACATCTGACTGCCGCGCCAGCGAGCGGTCGGCCCCCGAGCGAAAGCACGCGTCCCGAGACCTCGACACGGCCATCGAGATAAACCCGCACAGGTTCGGGGATGTCCGCGCCCGCCTTCCCCGCAGCGCCGGTGTCCCCCTCTTCCCGGACATCGCCGCGCGCTTCGTCGCTGCGGGTTATCTTCGTCGGCGTGGGCCGAGCTCGACGGTCGGCCTCCGGCTCGCGTTCCGGCCCGAGGCTTCTCAAGGCGAAATACACCCCCACGCCCACGACGATGATCGCGACCAGCAGCCAGAGGCGGATCCTTCTCATGACGTCGCTCCGTTCCTTAGTCCCGTTGCAGGTTGGCGCGCTTGAGCGTCACCGTTATTTCCTCATCGCCACCCGCGACCCGCACCGCCACCGCCGCATCCTCGTACCCCTCGCACCGCACGCGGAGCGTGTAGTCGCCGTCTGGGATGCCGTAGAGCGTAAGCCCCTTATCAGGGATCGGGCCGTCCGGCCGCCGCAGGGAGTCGTTGAGGAACACGTAGTCGTTGAGGATCCGGGCGAGGGCCACGTCGCCCCCGGGATCAAGGACCGGGACCGCGTCGTCAAGCTCCTCTCCGTTCTCGTCGAGCGGCAGGACGTTCAGTTGGCGGGCCGCCTTGAGGGAGAACTCGACGCTTGGCTCCTGGTTCGGCGTGACCGAAACCTCGCGAACATCAGGTGCGTAGCGTGCCGCCGGCCCGGGAGGGACTGGGGAATACGGGATGGCGAGGACCAGAAAGCGCCCTGAGCTGAGACCTTCAATCGTGAAGGCGCCCGTCGTCGGCTCGGGCTCGACCCACAACCAGTCGAGGCGGACCCCGTCGTCCTGGAAAACACCGCACGAAAGCGCCGGTGGTGGCGCCCCGTCGTACGTGCGCACGCGCGCGTGCAGGGCAAGGCTGCCACCAAGCTCGACAGTGAGGCCCGAGACGTCGCCATCCGGCCGGACCTCGACAGGAATAGCGCGCGCCGCGTGACCGTAGGCGGTGGCCACGAGCCGGTACGAGCCGGGCGGGACCGACCCGAGACCGAAAGCCCCGTCGCTTGCCGCATGCGTGTGGGCGCGAAAGCGGGTCTCATGCACCGAGAAGAGCTCCCCGAGGCGGTCGGCGTGTTGCGTATAGGACCTCAGGCTCACGTGGGCCCGAGGCAAGGGAGTCCCGGCGCTGTCGAGAACGATGCCGGAGACGGAGCTGCCGCCGAGCTCGATATCAAGCGTGACTTCTCCTTCGCCGATCTCGACGCGCCGGTGGCAGGTGGCGTCGTAGCCGTGCTCACGCTCGTCGAGCTTGATCTGCATCCTGTAGGCGCCCGGCACGAGATGCTCGAACCGGTAACGGCCTCCATCGCCCGTTGTCGCGTAGTCATGGGAAACCGGCGTCCGCTCTGAACGGAGCCCGAGTCTGGCATCCTCGATCGGCTGGCCGCGGCTTGTCAGCCGGCCTTTGACCGTTGCGCCGTGAACGAGCTGGAAGTCCACGCGGACGCTGTCGCCGTCGCTGACCACGATCTCGCGCGTCTCGTACGCGAGCCCGGCACCCGCGTTCTCGAGACTGAGATGGACTTGTTGGCGGCCGGGCACAACGTGCGCGAGCGAGTAGTCTCCCGCTTCGTCGGCTCGGGCATCAACATAGTCCAGGTCATCGATGGCATAAACGATAACGTACGGCACGGGCGCGCCATCAGGACCCACAACGGTGCCGAAGATACGCGCGCCCACCGGCATCTCGATGACGAGGCGTTCCGCGGGCGCCCCGGTGATGCGGAGCTGCGTCTCGGTAAGCGCGTAGTCCTCGTGCCAGGCGCGGAACGTGCCGCGCCCCGGCATGACTTCGTCAAAGGTGAAAGACCCGTGCCGGTCAGTGACCACGGGCACCTTGTAGTCCCGATGCCGACGATCGTCAGTTTCGTTGTCCAGGTCAACCATGGCGCCCCAAATGGGCCGGCCATCCGCCTTCGACACGACGCAGCCGCGCAGCGTCAGCGTTGGATCCAGGGCGACTTCGACCCGCTTTCCTTGCTCCCCTTCGACGACGAGGACGGCGACTTCTTTCGGAGCGAAACCTCGGGGTCGCACGGTGAGCTCGTCAAAACCACCCCCCGGGCGATCCACGGTAAACTTGTGGCGACCAGGACCGACGCCATCAACCAGGCAATGCCCCTCGGCGTCCGTTTCCGCCTCTCCCCCACCCATGCCCATCATCTCGTTCCACGACACCCGCGCTCCCTCGATCAGGCTGCCGTCGAGAGCGGATGTGACATCAAAAACCAGTGTGGCCACTTCGACCGGCTGAAGCTCGATCAGGACGCCGCCCGTCTCGGCGCCTTCCTGGACGCGGATGCCGCGAACCGTCGTCTTCGCATACCCCGGCGCGCCAACTTGCAGTTCGTAAAGGCCCGTGCGCAGGCCGCCGTACTCGAAAAAGCCTCCCGCGCTGAGCGTCTTGAAGGGGGCAAAGTGCGGCTCGATCTCCACGACGAAGTCGTCTATCGGCTCGCCCGTCGTCTTGTCCACAACACGACCTTTGATCGAGCCGCCATGTCGGAGCGTAATCAGCACATCGCCGGCCGGGGCCGTCACTTTGAGTTCCTCTTCGAGGTAGCCCTCGACCCTCACAGTGACTCGGTATCTGCCGGCCGCAATCTCGCGAAAGGCGAATGCGCCGTCCGCATCCGTCTGGAGGTGTTCGCAAACATAGTCGGGCTCGCCGATCTGTATCGTCACACAGACGTCCGCAAGAGGATTCCCGTCGGCGTCAACGATCTTGCCCGATATGAAGCCGCGCTTCTTCTTCAGGACGAGGTCAACGTCGAGCCGCTTCTCACCCGCGGCGAGCTTCACGACCCTCGGCTCCGCATCGCAGTGGCCGCGATCGCTAGCTGTGATCTTGTAGGCACCCGGACGCACCGGGGTCGTCGTATAGCGCCCCTCGTCATCAGCCGTGCCATCTCCGGAGCCGTGAGTGACCTCTATGGGGCCGTCAAACAGGAAGGACCCAAACCAACCGTGCACCACCTCCTCCAACGACTCGATCCTCACAAACGCCGGCACGGGCGAGCCTTCATCATCCCTCACCGTGCCTGCGATAAACGCACCTTGAGGAAGCTCCACTTCCAGCCACCGGAAGGGGTCCTGGGCGTCAACATAGACGTACTCGATCTCGGCCGGCGCGTACGTGTCGTGTGAGACCGTGACCCAGTACTTGCCGGGCGCCAGGTCCGCCATCAAGAAGATGCCTTCCCCGTCCGTATCGCTGGACCCGCCACCCGAGCCCGGTCCCAGCGAAGAACAGCTCACTTCGGCATTCTCGATGGGCGTCCCGTCGCTCGAAAGGACCCGCCCCGCAATCGTCAGAACCAGGTCTTCAGAGATGGATGTCTCGCTCGGGACGTACTCATATCCATCCTCGGCCGTATCTTCCCTTGCGCTGGGCGCACGCCTACCGAAGAAGAATACGTACACGCCCACGCCCACAACGATGATCACGACCAGCAGCCAGGGGCGGATTCGGGGCATGGGCGGCCTCCTCCGTTCCGAGGGGATTCTCGGGGCGGCGGCCTGTCTCGTGGGGTGTCCGACCGGATGATGCGTCCGCCGCGCCAAACCAATGTACCACGGAAAACGCGACCCGGCCAGTCCCCGATTTCACCCGGCCGCGCACCAGAGTCAAACCTCACCGCAGCGCGCGCCGAGGACGCAGAGGGCAGGCCTGCGTCACGCCTCCGCGCCCTCTGCGTCCCACGCCCTGCGCGGGCCTCTGCGGTGAGAAACCGGAGGGTGCCCCGGCCGGGCGCGTAACTGAAGCAGGGCGCTTGATTGTGCAGCACGGTTGCGGCTACCCTACTCGCGTCAAGCAACTGGAGTTGTTCACAGCCAACGCACCATGCCGTCACTGGCGACATTCATGGTTATGACGAAACCACATCATGAGTAGTCCAACCGTGTGGAGGACACAATGACTGACACCGTAACGCAGCCCCTTTCGGGCACGAAGTACTCAGCGACTGTTCCGGACACGCTGGACCTTGCCGACCACGCGCGCATGGCCCTCAACGGCATGGGCGGCAGCATAGACCCCGAGCTGGTGACGATGTACGGCCTCACCTTCTTTTGCAGTCCCAGGCCCCATCAGTCGCACTGGGCGTCTGCCGAAACGCTGTGCGATCCGAAGTTCGGCGAGTCGTTCCCCCTGATGCGCTTGATGTGCGGCAGCGACCAGTACGCCGAGCTCGAGGCCCGGTTCCGCGCCGCCATGGTCGGCCGCATCCAGGACGGGCTCTACTGGGACCTCTACACGCCGCAGCGTCCCTGGCGGAACAACTACTCGCCCGCGCATTACGGAAAGGGGCGGGACGAGGATTTCTGCACGCTGCCGGGTACGGGCAGGATGGTGCGTGCCCTTCTCGTGTGGCGCGAGCTCGGCGACGACTCTGCGGAAACGGAGGAAGCCATCCGCTCCCTCATCAAGGGCCTCAGGCGCATTCTCGTCTGCAAGGACGACTACGGCTACTACCCGGAAAAGGGCGGCTGGGGCGAGCCGTGCTCCTATCCGCGCTCCGGCTGGCTCAACACCGACGAGGCCCAGGACGAGGTGGAAGGCGGCGAGGGCGCCGTCACCTGCATGCAGTCGCACCAGATCTACGCCGCCGCGCACTGGTACGCGCAGAGCGGAGATCCGGTCGCTCTCGACCTGGCGGCAAAGCTCAGCCGCTACTGCATGCTGCCGAGATTCTGGGGCGGCGTGCCCGATCCCGACACCGCGCCGGGACGCCCTCCGGGCACCCGGGCCCCGCGCCTTCCCGACCCGCCGTTCACCGCCGGACACGAACTCGGCCATTGGTTCTCACACTTTCACGCGCGCGCCATCACCCTCCGCGGCCTGCTCGAATTCGCCCTCGCTACCGGAGACGACCGCATCGCCGAGTTCGTCCGGCGCAGCTACGAGTTCACGCTCACCCGCGGCATCCCGCGCATGGGCTGGATCAACACGTATCCGAAAATCGTCAATCTGATGGAAGGCTGCGCGCTCGGGGACATGGTGGCGCTTGGAATCCGGCTCACGGACGCCGGATTCGGCGATTACTGGGACGACGTGGATGCCGTCGCGCGCAATCAGCTCGTCGAGCAGCAGCTCATGCGGGCCGAAGACCTGCAGCGTATCTCCGAGCAGTTCAAGGACGCCGAGTGGGACAAACCCAATGCGCTTCCCGGCGAGCTGTGTTTCGACGACGTGTTCGAACGCACCATCGGGGTATTCGCAGGCGAGGCGGGGCCGACCAGCATTCCGAAGCCGTGGGTCATGCACTGCTGTACCGGCAACGCGACCCAGGGCCTCTACTACGCATGGGAAGGCATCATCCGCGAAACCGGCGATAAGGCCGTTGTGAACCTCTTCCTCAATCGCGCCTCCCGCCTCGTCGACGTGGACAGTTCCCTGCCCTACGAAGGCAAGGTCATCGTCCGCAACAAGGCCGCGCGCCGCGTCGCCATCCGCATCCCGTCGTGGGTGGACGTCCGGCAGCTTCGTGCCGAGGTTTCCGGCGTCCCGTGCGAACTCGACTGGACGGGCCGCTACCTCAACTTCGAGGGACTCCAGCCGGGCGCCGCGATTGCGCTGACCTTCCCCGTCGCTGAGAGGGAACTGCACCATACCGTCAACGCCCACACAGAGTGGGAACAAGAGTATACCTGCCTATTCAGAGGCAGCACGCTCGTGGACATTTCGCCGCGCGACAACGCCCCAACAAGCTATCCGTTGTATCAGCGTTCCCACATGCGGGCTTCGGAAACGCCGGTCAGGCAGGTCGAGCGCTTCGTCCCAGACAAGCTCGTCCACAACTGGTGACAAACCGCCGGCACAGTGCCGCCAACGCCGTCAAGGACGGCTAGGCCTTTTCTCCGTGTCCTCCGTGCCCTCCGCGGTTAGTTCTTCTTCCTTCTCTGCGTTCTCTGCGGTTTTTTCTTCTTCATGTCCCCACCCTCCGTGGTTTATTGTTCCTGAACCACGGGGGACACGGAGGTGCGGACATGAACGTGTGGAAGAGATTCAAGAACCTGCCGCTCGGCCTTCTCATGCTGCACGTGACGGCCAAGTTCCTCGGCGGGGTCGTCATCGGCGTCCTGCTCGCGCGCTACCTGAAGGACTACTGGTGGGTCATCCTGGTCGTCGCCCTCGTGATCGTCATCCCGTCGAGCTACCGGATCCTGAGCGGCAAGCAGCCGGCGCCGTAAGCCACGCGCGGACTAGCAGGCTGCTGAAAAAGGGGGCCTCACCCAGATCGTCCCGCCGAAACAAGGGGCCTCACCCAGATCGTCCCGCCATGAGGGCCGGAGGCCCGACAGCGGGTAGCCTGGGGCGTAAGCCCCAGGTTCACGACGAGAAAACACACAATCCGAGCCCCGGAGGGGCGGCAGAAGCACCTGCAAAGCTGTGACGGCTTCTGGGGGTTGACGGCGTTATTCAGCAACTTGCTAGTCGTCCTCCGGCCCTCCCTTTTCTTCGGAGGGTGCCTCAACCCACGCGATCGGCCTCGTGGGCCAGTAGGGCCCCTCGGCGACCTTGATCGGTCCGGCTTCCCCGGCGAGCGCGGCGTACAGGATCGAGTGCAGCTCTCTCGGCTCTGGACGCAGCATATAGGCGAAGTGCTTTCCGGACGCCGAGAGACACGTCTGCATGCAGCGGGCGTCTCCCTCGTAGATGAGCGTGTCGTCACGGCGGATGACGGTCGTGGCGCCGTCGCTCGACCGTTCCACGGAAAAGGGATAGTTTTTTGCGACGAGCGATTCGCCGAGGTCGAGCAACCATTCGCGGTGATACTCGATCCGACCCGTCACCGGGTCCATTCTCATCGTGCCGCCGTTGAGGGTGAGGCGTACAAGCGGCCGCATCACTTCCCGGACCGCGCCCGTTTCGATGTTCGCGATCTTGAGCACGTGGTGTTTCTCGCCCATCCGGTCGTTCTCGTCATTCCCGTTGGGAATGTGCTGGTAGAGCAGCTCGTCGTCGCTCAGCCACTCGAAGGGCGGGCGGCCGTGGCCATACGAGGAGAACATCCCGATCTCGACGCGCACGTTGGCATCCATATCGCGAACCTCCATCGTCGAGAGATCAAGCACGCTCAAGACGTAGATCGTCGGCTCATGGATGCGCGGGAGCGTGCCCTTGAGGCGAGCGTAGGCGAGATGCTTGAAGTCCGGTGAGATCTTGATGCCCGGGCCGATGCCGTCGAACGTCTCGCCCAACTGCTTCCTCGTCAGCACGTGCGCCGGCTTCGTCTCGAGGGTGTCGAGGTCCAACTCGACGAGATCCACCTTCTCTTCGCGCAGGGCGAGCTTCATCAGCATCGCCTTGCGCCGCCCCGGCACCGAACGCAGCAGGCGGGCCTCGGCCACGTGCTTCATGCGCCCGTTCGCCAGGTCGATCACGAACACGCCCGGCTCGCCGTCGTGCTGCGCCTCGACGAGAAAGATCGCGTTGTCAAGCTGCTCGACCTCGATGGACTTCGAGATCATAATCTCGCGGCGCCGGACCACCCCCTCACCGAAATAAGAGACAAAGAGAGTGTGCTGATGGATCCCGCCCTCCACGAACACAAGCGCGGGATATCCGTCCTCGGGAATCGCGGGACACGCCAACTGCTCCACGCCGATGCAGGCGGACGGGACAAGGACAAGGAGCGAGAGCAGCAGGGGACAACAGACTGTGCGTTTCATAGCAACCTCCACGGACCTCAGTTAATTCCCTTGGACACGCGCCGCCCCCGAAGGTTCCCGACCGGGCGCGGGCATCGGCGATAGTGGGCGCGCCGGTCCCGCGGCCGTGGTATAGTCCGTGTGCGAAAGGGCCAACAAGACGAGGGGACGGGAGAATGGACCCGCCGCAGCGATTCCAGAACCTGCCGACGCCGCTCATCGCGCTCCACGCGAGCGCCGAGACCGGCGCGGATGAACACGCGCGGCCCAGGCCCGTCGTTGACTACTGAAAGAAGCGAGGAAACAGTGAACATCGTTTGGTTCTGTCTTGATACGCTGCGGGCGGACCATCTGAGCTGCTACGGGTACTTCCGCACAACGTCGCCCACGATGGACCGACTGGCGGCGGAGGGCGTGCTCTTCCCGCAATCGCGTGCCAACGCCGTGGCCACGGGTCCCGGATTCACCTCCATGTTCACGGGGCAGTACGCCATCAACAACGAGTGGTACATGACCCCGTTCGACGTCGGCGACATGATCAACTTCCCCGACGTCAAGCCGGTCTTCCCGGAGCGGATCCAGGACCACGGCGGCATCACGACGGCCGCGTTCGACAACCTGTTCCAGTTCGCGTCCCACATGAAGCAGTTCGTGCGCGGCTTCGAGTACTACGTCAACGTCACCCGCACGTCGCAGCCCATCCACCACTACGTCGTCGGCGGAGACGTCAACGCGCGACTGCTGCCCTGGATTCGAGGCCATCGCGACGAGCCGTTCTTCCTGTTCGTCCACTACTGGGACCCCCACACGCCGTACAATCAGCCCAAGGAATTCGCGAGGCCGTTCGTCCACACACGCGGCAGCCTGGACGATCTCGTCATCCAGCAAGCGCCGGCCGGATACCGCTACGTCCCCGGCTGGCACATGGTGGACCGGCTCCCGTCTGTCGAGGGACCTGAAGAGTTCACTCCCCCGCCCGACTACCCTCACTGGCACACCCCGAGCATTGACACGTACGACGGCGAAATCCGCTACACGGACCATCTCATCGAGCAGGTCGTCGGGGAACTGGATTCGGCCGGCATCCTCGACGACACGGCGATCGTCATCAACGCCGACCACGGCGAACAGCTCAACCAGCACTACGAATGCTGGGGCCATCCCGGCCTCCACGACGGCAACGTTTTCACTCCGCTAATCCTGTGGCGACCCGGCCTTCTGCCGCAAGGCGCCCGTCCGGAAGGCTACGTCCATCACGTGGATATTGCCCCGACCATTCTCGACCTGCTCGGCATCGAGCCGCCCGGCGGCGGCGACGGTCGTTCTCTGCTGCCCCTCGTCCGGGGCGACGAGCCCGGCCGCGACCACTACTACGCCGAAACGCTGGGCATGCGGGCCATCGTGCGGGACGGCTGGAAATACATCTGGCACTTGCGCGCACCCGACGAGCTCTACGACCTCGCGTCCGACCCCCTCGAGCAGATCAACCTTGTCAACGAGCACGCCGAACGCGCCCAGGCGCTCCAGCGCGATCTCTTCGATTGGGTCCGACGCCGGCTCGGCAACCGTGATGACCCCATGCCGCACCAGCTCGCCCGTTCCGAAGAGATGCGCGGCCAACCCTACCCGTTCGTCTAAAGCAACAACGAGGCAGACATGGGGATAAAGGCTCTTGCCGGACGACTTCTCAGGGCTGTGACGCGCCCCTACGACCCGAAGCGCGTCACCCGGCGGTCAATCGTCTGGGCCTATCGCCTGCTGCTTGACAGGAATCCGGAGAACCGCTCGGTCGTCGCGGAGAAGCTCGAAGGTCCGATCGCGACGATGCGCGACCTGAGGTCGGCCTTCATCCTCTCCTCGGAATTCGCCGACAGGGACCCGGAGCTGGCACAGTTCCCCGTGGGCACGATCGTCATCGTGGAACTGCCGATCGGACGGCGCCTCTTCGTTGACCTCGCCGACGCCGTCATCGGGGGCATGATCGTCCGCGGCAAGTACGAGGCCGACGTCCTCGACCTGCTTCCGCGCTTCGTGACGCCGGGCATGACGGTCCTCGACCTCGGCGCAAACATCGGCCTGTTCTCGATCTACCTGGCGCACTTCGTCGGCGAAACCGGGAAAGTGATCGCGTTCGAGCCGATACAGGAATGCGCGGACCTGATGCGCCGGTCCATCGCCGAGAACGAACTCGAAGACCGCATTCTTTTAAGAGAAACGGCCGTCGGGGAGCGATCCGGAGAAGCCGAAATCCTCTACGTGCACGACGCGCGCAACCAGGGCGCCGCTTTCATTGTCGGCGACAATGACCCGCACTGCATGACGCCGCACGACATCCGCAAGGTGCCATTGGTCGCGCTCGACGACTGTGAGTTCGACGACCGCATCGGCTTCATCAAGATGGATGTGGAAGGCGCCGAACCGCTCTGCGTGAAGGGGGCCCGGAAGCTCCTCGAACGTGACAGGCCGCTGATTCTCTCGGAACTGCATCCTGCACAACTGCGGCGCGTGTCGGGGTGCCGGCCGAGCGAGTACCTCGACCAGATGCGCCGGCTGCAATACCGCTGCTTCATCATTGATGGCGGCGAGATCGTCCCGCTCGCCCCGGAGCCCGAACCCGACCAGGTGGCCGCCCTCCTGTTCGCCCCGGCAGAACACAAGCTCGCGCAATAAGACTATCGAGCCGACGCCTCCGCGCTCTCTGCGTCCTCTGCGGTGTGTTCTTGCGGCTCTGCTCTCGCTGAGCTTGACCTCCGCAGACGAGTGGCGCATGATTGCACGTGAGGCGACGTCATTGAGCATCCGGAAGGAGGCGTGGGAACGATGAGACTGATCGCGATTGTGGTGATACTCGCGGCGCTGGCGACGGGGCCGCCCGGGTGCACGTGTTTCACGTCGAGCCGGCCCGGCGCAGGAGAGGGAAACGGCGCAGAAGAGGAAAGCTCCGGCCGGCCGGACATCGAGCTCACGGAACCCGACGACGGCGCATCGCTCACGCTCGCGCCGGGCCATACGGTGACCATCACGCTGACGTCGAACCCGACGACGGGCTTCGAGTGGAAGGTGGCCGAGCTCGACGAGGCCATCCTCGAGCAGGTGGGCAAGGCGGCGTACGAGTCGTCCGACCCGGGCGGCACGCGCGCGGGCGCCGGCGGCAAGACAACGTTCCGCTTCAAAGCTGTCAAGAACGGCGAGACGGCGCTCAAGCTCATCTACCATCGCCCGTGGGAAAAGGACGTCGCGCCCGCGAAAAGCTTCTACCTGGAGGCAACCGTCCGCTGACGCGCCGTCGCACCGGCGTTGAACAGTCTCTCAGCGCTCTCCGCGTTCTCTGCGGTTCATTCTCTCCTCAGCCACGGAGAATACAGGCGGCGGGCCCGTAAGCCGGAGGAACTCGATGGCATTGAACCCGAACCTGCGCAACTTCTTCGACAGCGGTTTCTGCCAGTCGTTCTGGCCCGAGGACGAGGCGGCGTCACGCGTGCAGGCGAAGCAGGCCTGCCGGCTGCTCGGCGCGACGCAGGGCCACATCCTCGACTGGCGCGGCGGCTGGGGCCGGCACGCGCTCCCTCTCGCCGAGATGGGCTTCAAGGTCACGTTGCTTGACTTCTGCAAGCGCTACATCGAGGCGGCCAGGCAAGCGTTCGCCGAGGCCGGCCTCGAGCTCACGGCGATCCATGCCGACTCCCGGAACACCCCGCCCGACGTCCAGGCCGACTTCGCGATCTGCATGAACAACTCCGTCGGCTTCCTCCAAGAGAACGCCGAGGTTGAAGCCTTCACCAGCCTCCGCCTGGCCATGAAGCCGGGCGCAAAGCTCCTCGTGGATTGCGCGAACCTGTTCGCACTCGCCCACCTGCTCAAGAAAGGAAGAGAAGAAAGCAATGGAAAAGGACACGTGCGCCGCGCGCGCCACGACTTCGACTTCGTAACGAACGTCAACCATTCGGTCTTCGAGCTCGTGACGCCGGACGGCCACTCGAACGAGCAGGAGTTCCACCAGACGCTCTACACGCCGCACGGCCTTGCGCGGCTTCTGACCGCGGCCGGGTTCACCGTGGACCACGTCTACGGGGACCTCGACGGACACCCCGTCTCGTTCGATTCCCTCAAGATCGTCATGGTCGCCCGCACCTGAGGCGGGACGTCAGTCTGCAGACTCGCCCGGCTCGGCCACGGCACCAGCCCCCACGGTCCAGTTCGAGATGACCTCCGTCAGATCCAGGCCATCCACGATGTTGCTGTCGTCGAGGTCCGCGGCCGGATCCCACAGCGGGTCGCCCGGCTCGGTCTCCCAGGCGGTGATGACCGCCGTCAGATCCAGGCCATTGACCACCCCGTTGCCGTCCACGTCGCCCGGCCCGGGCAGTGTCGCGATCCAGGCCTCGGTAAAGTCCTCGTAGTGCAGGGCGTGACCCACAATGGTCAGGCCGTCGGCCGATATGTCCGTCGCTTCGGTCAGTGTCCAGTCGCTGATGTCAAGGCCCAGGTCGTTGACCAGCACGTCGCGCAGGTTGCGCATGCCGTTGGCAGCATCCCAGATGAACGCCTCCTGGCCAAGGGCCGTGTGAGCTGTCCCCACCACGACCGAGCCGTCCGCCGAGACCGCAAGGGCCCTGCTATCGAAATCACCGCCGGCCAGGTCGCCCAGGCCGACCATGCCACCGCCCGACGTCCAGCGAAACGCTTCCAAGCCCGAGGCCGACTCACCGAAACCGACCACGACCGAACCGTCGGCAGAGGTCGCATACGCCGTGCTGGTGAAGCCGCCGCCCGCGAGATCGCCCAGGCCGACCATGCCGCCACCGGACGTCCAGCGGAACGCCTCCTGGCCGGAGGCCGAGGTGCTCCCGCCTACGACGACCAGGCCGTCAGCCGAAACGCCCAGCGCCGAGCTCCTGAAGTCGCCGCCGGCCAGGTCGCCCAGGCCGACCATGCCGCCGCCCGTCCAGCGGAAGGCCTCCTCGCCGCCGTTCGATCGTCCCACACCCACGACGACTGGGCCGTCGGACGAGACATCGTAAGCCTTGCTGTAGAACCCATCGCCGGCCAGGTCGCCCAGGCCAGCCATGACGCCGCCCGTCCAGCGGCAGGCTTCAGTACCGAAAACCGAGGTGCTCCAGCCCACGACAACCGAGCCGGCGTCGGAGACGGCATTGGCCAGGCTGCCGAAAGCACCCCCGGCCAAATCGCCGAGGCCGACCATGCCACCGTCGGCCGTCCATCGGAACGCCTCGAGGCCCGAAGCCGATTGACCAAAGCCGACCACGACCGAACCGTCGGGCGAGACGCCCCAGGCCTGGCTCTCATACAGGCCCCCGTCCAGGTCGCCCAGGGTCTGGAAGCCGGCGGGTTCCGCCCCTAACGGAGAAGCGAAGCTGATGAGGACGAATGCAGGCAACATCCATCGAACCGCACGATGTTTCTTTTTCATATTCACTGCCCCTTTCCAGGTTGCTGCACGATGACCCCGACGCCCGCAAGGCACCTCCTCCCACGACCCGGGGCGAGCGATCAGCGCCCCGGGCAAGGCAACATTCTCTTTCTCACCATCGAGGGGCCTATCGCTATCTCGGCCGCCGCCGAAGGAGCGCGAGCAGCCCCAGGCCGGCAAGCACAACGACGCCCGGCTCGGGGATGCTGTGGAACACCGAGCAGTTGCTGCCGCGCAGCGCGTCGAAGTAGGGAGCCTCCGAATCTCTGCTGAAGTTGTCCAGCCACGTGCTGATCTTGAGTGACGTCGTCCTGTTCTGCAGGACGTCTTGCTGATTGACGAGGGCTTCTGTGATCTCGCGTTCGAGGTCGGATCCGGACGGCACCGGGAGCACGAAGAAGAAGTTCAGGATCCTGGTCGCGGACTCGCCGGGCGCGATGTCGCCGAAGTCGTACACCGGTACGTAGTAGTCGCCCGCGGGGGTCTTGTCCGGGTCCGGGTTTTCCGGCGTCCAGCAATACCAGGCGAGCTGGTCGGGGTCAACCGCGACCGGGATGTGAGGGAAATAACTCGGCATATTCACCGGCGGGGCCCAATCCGTCGGCGTGGGACCCCCAGCGGCGAGGGCGAACTCGACCGTGAGCTTGGTGCCGAGCATCGTCCCGTCGTACTGCTCCAGAAGCGTGGCCAGGGACTCGCCGTGGCTGTTATCGCCCGACGCGAAGAAAAACTGCGCGGGTGTGTCGTTCGTGATCGTGACCTGCAGCGTGAAGGCCTCGATCTGGTCGAGCGAGTCGTAGTAGAGGTCGGTGACAACGCCGTGGATGGCATCCGTCCCCGCCGCCCCGCCGCCGGCAGTGGTGGGGTCGTCGTAGAACTCGTGGGTGCGGACCTCCGGGTCGCCGGTTGACGAGTTCAGGAACCACTGGCCGCGCCTTGCGTGGGGGTCATGGATCGGGCCGGTCCAGCTCAGGTCCGGCGTCACCGGCGGCTTTGTGATCTGCAGGCTGGGCCCCGCAAGCGCCACGAGCGGCGTGATGCACAAAACGATGATTGCGACTGTCAGGACGCGCGTATTCATTAGTCCTCTCCCTTATCTCCAGTCTCACGATGGTTCGATCTTTCTCGTTGCCGGGCGACCTTCTCCGTTAGCGGCCGGTTGTCGTCCTCCTGCGGCGCAGGAGCGCAAACAGGCCGAGGCCGGCGAGCGCAAAGACACCCGGTTCCGGGATCGGGATGCCGGTCAGCTTGAACGACATGTCGGCCGATTTGACCAGGGTCGAGGGAAGCGTCCCCTGGTAGAGTTGCGGAGCACCTGCGTCGTCCCAGCCCCAGTGCCACCACGGGGCGTAGTCGGTGCCGGTGAATGCGGCGTCGTCACCCCACGTGTTCGCGTCGATGTTCCGGAAGACCCATCCGAAGATGTCGTCGTTACTCATCACGCCCTGGATGCCGATCCAGTAGATCTCGCCCTCCTTCTGCTCAAGCCAGGAATCCCTCGGAAGATCGACCTTGTACCTGTTCACGTCGATCTGCTGAAAGCCTAAGCGCAGCGGGTCGTTCGGGTCGGCCGGGCCGACGGATAGGTCTTTGAGTAGCGTGCCCGGGTGGCTTTCCTCCTCGGACGTGGCCGGCACGTCGCTCCAGAACGTGATCCTGAGCGCGTCAATGTTGGCGGGGTCAGACAGCGCAAGCCCGTCGAACTCGATGTCCGTGATCCAGCCGGTCTCCGTGCACGGGAAGTCATCGGCCGTAAGGGCCTCACTCTCTGAGTTGATGTAGCTCAGGGCCCCGTAGCTGCCAGGATCCAACTGGTCCCACTTGACCGGATGGTCCCAATCGGCAGCCGCGGGCAAAGCGGCAAGGCACACGACCAGAATTGCCATTGTCAGAATGCGCACTTTCATCGGTCTTCTCCCTTATCTCCAGTCTGAGGATGGTTTGCTCTCTCTCGTACTCGAGCGGCCCTGTCCGTTAGCGGCCGCTCATCGTCTTCCTGCGGCGTAGCAGCGCGAGCAGGCCCAAGCCGGCGAGCGCGAACACGCCCGGCTCCGGAATCGGGATGCCCGAAAGGCGGAAGGCCATATCGGCCGATTTCCACCAGCCGTCCGGGAACGGCCCGTCGTACAAATCCGGATCACCCGTCTCGGTCGGCCAGCCCCGGTTCCACCAGGGCTCGTGGTCGTCCGATTCGAAGGCGCAGTCGTCACCCCAGGGCTCGTCATACCGGTCCCTGAAGCTCCAACCCCAATTGTTCCAGACGCCGTCAGACGGAAACACGGCCTGGATACTTATCCAGTACACCACCGCCTCGTCCGCACTTCCGTGCTGCTCGAACCAGAAGTCGCGGGGCATGTTGATCTTGTACGTGTACGGTAGCGCGTCTCCCATCTGCTCCCAGCTTGTGAACGTGTGAGCGTACAGAAGCTCACCCGGATGGCTCTCGTCTTCGGGCGTAGCGGCGACGTCGTTCCAGAACGCGATCTGGAAACCGAGGATCTTCTCCTCGTAAACCGACCACCCCGCGAACTCGACCTCCGTGATCCAGCCCCGCTCCCGGCACGCGAAGTCGTCGGCCGAAGTCGCGGCTCCCACGTCGGGATCAATACGACTAACAGCCGCCCACGCGGACGGCGGCCCCTCCGGATTCAGTTGATCCCACTTGACCGGATGTCCCCAGTCGGCCAGCGCCGGCGCGGTAACAAGACACAGGCCCAGAATCATCACTGTCAGAATGCGCGTCGTCATTGGTGTTCTTCCTTATCTCCACTCTCAAGATGGTTCGATGTTTCTCATGCCCGAGCGGCCGTTCCTCTACCGGCCGCTTCTCTTCTTCCTGCGGCGCAGCAGCGCGAGCAGGCCCAGGCCGGCGAGGGCAAACACGCCCGGCTCGGGCACGCACCAGGTGTCAATCACCAGCTCATCCACGCTGATGTCCCCCATGATCGTGAACATCTCGTCGGGCGGGTTGTGGTCGAGCTCCCACGCGTACGTGGTCTCCCGCCAGCCGAGCGGGTCGTCGGGCGGGCCGAGGAAGATCTCCTCGACCACCCGTGGAGCATTCACAGGCGCCGGGAAGAGATTCACAAGGTCTGGCGCAGCCGCCGGGTCATTGGTTGGCCGCCAGGTGAGCTGGACCCAGAGCCATTTCTCGTTCTCGGGATTCGGGTCATGGTTGTCGACGATCACCTCCATGGCGCCCGAAAGCTGCCAGACGCCGATGCCAACGGTGCCCGTCTGGCCCTCATACTCGTAGTTGTAGACCTGGTCCACAATCAGCCATTGATGGCCGTCCACCGTCACTTCCGTGCTGTCCAGATAAGGCCGGCCCCCCTCAGGGATGCCGTCGGGGGGTATGGGGCCCGCGAAAGGATCCAGGAACTCCCAGTACTGCGATGTCGTGGACCACTCGCCGCGCCACCACGGCCGCTGAAGGTCTTCGGCCGGCGCCACGAACGGCGCGATGCACAGTGCGATGATGATGATCGTCATCAGTCGCGTGTTCATTGGTCTTCTCCTTGTCTCTTGTTCCCGAATGGTTAGCTCTTTCGTCTCTTGGCAGCGGCCCCGTTTCCCTTTCGCCCGTTGCCATTCGCTTTTCTGGCGAACAACAATCTCCAGTACAGCGCGAATGACTTTTTCATGAGCCTCGACGATTCACCTCTCAGCAAAGCGTGCACAGGTGATGTTGTCTCGGGCGGGCTTCGCTGGTACATATTGGCAAGTCGCACCAGGCGAGCGGCAGAGTGCGCCGTGCGCAATAGCAGATCGCTCAACTGTGACATTGTCACCCTCCTCTCTCGCGACCTGCGCGAGGCGTCCGCGATCGGGTTACTGCGTTCCTCACGTTGTGATGCTTCGCGGGTACGAAGGAATCGTGACGGCATCTCGCAACCAGCGACCTCGCACACGGCAATTCCCACATAAACACCCCTTTGAGCGTGACCCAAAGGGGAAAAGGGGGATTAGATGGTAGGTTTGTCGCTCAGTACGAAGGAAACCGCCCGCGGTTTCGCAACCGGCAAAGCGCAAGCGGAACGTCGGCATTAGATAATAAAAACCCCTTTGAGAGCAGCTCAAAGGGGACGAGAAAGGATTCGGGGGTAAGATTCTCGCGTAGTACGAAGGAAACCGCTCGCGCTTCCGCAACCAGCTAACCGTAACTCGGACATGGCGATTTGCACATAAAACCCCTCTGAGCGGGACTCAAAGGGGAAAGGGGGTAAGGGGGTAGGATTGTCACTGAGTACGAAGAAAACCGCCCGCGCTTTCGCAACACAAATCATAGATGAAAATGCGACGACGCTTTCCTACAGGCCCGTCGCAGGAAAGCATGGAGTGACGCAAGGCGATCCCGGCTCGGGCAAAGAGAGGACTGTGGCGAGTGGCAGGTCATGAGGTTCAGAGGGAGGGCTTGCGTGGTTGGCCGGTCCGGCTTCGGATCCCTACGCCACGTCTACTAGGGCCGCTTCCGCCAGCTTCTTCCGCTCCTTGGAGATATACTGGTGGGACGTGCCGCAGGCGCCGGCGATCTCGGTGACCGAGTAGTCGTTGACCAGGTAGCCGAGGATGCGGTTCTGGATGGCCGTCAACCTGGTCCTGATTCGTTCGATCGTGTCCTTCAAAATCAGCTCGGACCTGAAGTCGTAATCATCCACCACTTCCATCGTCGTCTCGCCGTCCCCGGTCGGCTCATCGAGAGAGCGAAGAACCACCCCGTCGCGCTTCTTGCTGTCGACGCTTCTGCCCTTCCGCAGCAGGTCCTGGGCAAGGAAGCTGCAGCTCTTCAGGTACCAGCTCTGCGTTCTGTCCGGCTTCTCCTGCTCAACCCGCCAGATGTGGATCACCATCTCCTGGTACAAGTCGTCTGGATCGGCGCGGCTGCCCGCCTTGTTCACGGCGATTGCCCGCAGTTGCCTCTGGATGTGTTTGCGTTCCCAAAGCATCCCCCTACCTCCTTGTTGGGATAATCCCTGCATGGCCCGGCGCTACACCTGGAGAGGCCAGGCATAAGAAGGAAGTTGAGCCTGGTTTCGCAACTCAAGCCGCCCAGCAATTGCCGCCCTGCTGGTTCAACCGGCCGGAAAGCGACTGCAGCCAGACACAGTTCCGCGCCACCAGCGGAATACTGACCTCAGAAGGCCTCCGGACTATCCCCCTTGAGAAGTGCGCCGGGTGCGAGTCAGCACCAGGCGATGAGAGAGAACACACCACAGTCGGCTATGACTGCCTTGACGCAGAATCCCAACACAGGCCTAATTGTTACCATATTGCCACGACGCTTGTCAAGGGAAAACTCGACAGAGGTGATTGCGGTTTCGAGGGTTCCATAGAGAACGAGTGGAGAACGCGAAATGGCGAAGGCGACAGCGTCTCCGCAATTCGCACCCCCGCCTAAACGTCCCTTGGCGCTGACGAGGCTGACATCGCACGGCCGGAGCCAAATCCGCCCCTTGACAATCCGGCGCTTTCGTGCTATATAGGCCGCGTATCGGGTTATTCTTCCTGGGGGATTCGTGTCACAGCACGGCTAACGTGCGGCGATCCGCACGTCTGCACAGTGCTGGGACGATTCAACTCATGTTGACGACCCACTGTGGCCAAACCGGGATAAGGAAGGGAAACGTCATGACGATATCAACAACCAAAGGATTGGTTGCTGCGGGGATCGTCGCGTTGGCCGCCCTGGGGCTTGCCGGCACGGCTGTCGGCGACCTCGTGCTCGGCACCAACACGGTCCTCGATGCCAATAGCCACGAGTTCTACATCCCGCTCCAACCCGCAACGAGCGGCAAGCTCGGCGACCCGCTCGGCGGCGGAGACTATGTCGGCCTGCAGCCGGACACCGTCACGCTCTACGCCGACGGCGAGACGACCAGCGGAGACGTCTGGTTCATCCTCGACTTCGACATCAGCGCCTCATTAGGGCCGGGCGAGGTCGTGAATCCGGATACGGCGACACTGTGGCTCGCATTCCGCGACATAGACTTCAAAGCCGACGTGTACGGCTCGACCGCCGTGCTTCTCGAGTCGCTGGAGTTGACATACCTGCCCGACGCGTCCGCCGTGCCGGGCCCCGTTGATCTGGCGATTGACGACACCAACTACGGCAACTACGCCACGGGCGGCTTCGTCGAGACCGACAACGAGTTCGTCACGTACAGCATCCATCTCAGGGACGACTTGGGGCTGGACGCAGCGGACTTCGCGGGCATCAACGATGACGGCCAGTTCGCGATCTTGTTCGAGTTCACCTCGCTGCTCGAGCACACGCGCAGCAGCTGCTATGGCGATCGCCTTACGAACACCGATGAACAGGCGTGGGGCAAGGTCAAGTTCTGCGCGATTCCGGAGCCGGGGAGCCTCGCGCTCCTTGGGGCCGGCGGCGCTGTCCTGCTTCTGCGCCGGAGGAAACACTCCTAGAACACCACCCTACAGATCCCTCTGGGCGGCGGCGGGCGCCCTGCCCGTCGCCGCTCTTGCGGACCCCTACAGTCACTCAACGACCTCGGCGGGAGGCGCCAGCCGTCCGCCGAGGCTCTGTATCCTCCCCAGCGCATCAGGGCGTGCCCGCCGCAGCCGTGCCGGCGGCGAACGAGGGTCAGAAGGCCCGGTAGAGCGAGCGCGGTAGCTTCCACCGTTCCCTGGCCTCATGCCGGGACGAGGGGGTCTTCGAGGCGACCGGTCATGAGGCGGCCCGTGGCGCGGGCGTGGCGGCGGCGGACCTCGAGACGCCTGGGCGCCCAGCGGCAGTCAGAGCGACAATCTGCTTGACTCGGCCAGCCGTCCTATGCTATCTTAGTGATTGAGGCGAATCCGGAAAGGTTTTCGGTATCGGGGGAAGGGATCATGAGCAGGACGATCCTAGTCATAGTGGCACTGGCCTGCCTCGCGCTGGCGGCGCCGGCGCAGGCGACTACCTACGGGACGATTCTGGGCGAGGCCACCGGCCCGGCGACGCCCGGTTCGTTGCTCGAGATCACGATCTGGGTCGAGATGGACGACCGCGGCGGCGCGGACTCGGGTCTCGCGGGCATGGACCTGCTGGTGAGCTGGAATCCGGCCCAGGTGACGCTGAGCAACATGTCGCAGGGCGAGCTGTGGATCGGCGGCGTCTACACCGTGAACAACCCCGTGGGTCTTGACAGCGACGGTGACTGGGGCGCCGACTACTACACGAGCGATCCGCCCGGTCCCGGCGTGCAGTACAAGATCACGGACATGAGCACCGACACCTATATCGGGATCATTCCCGGCACCGACGGGGTCGAGGGCACCAACCTGTGGCCGAACAAGTTCGAGGTCACGCCCGGGGCGTCCTCGGTGTTCCTGCAGGGGTACCAGGACACGCCGGCCGACTTCAGCCTCGGCTCGGAGGGCAGTCCGTATCCGTGGGCGCACCTGGCGTTCGAGCTGCATGCGGACCTGACGCAAACGGGTCTGTGCCTGAACCTGCAGATTGACACGCTGGGCCAGCTCAACAACCCGAGGAATACGCCGGATCGGATTCTGTTCAAGATGCCGATGCAGAACTGCGGGCTGCTGCCGAGGGACCAGGAGATCTCGATCGAGGCCGGCGCGATCAACGAGTGGGACTGGGCGGTTTGGATCCCGGAGCCGAGCCCGTTTCTGCTCGTAGCCCTCGGCCTGCCGGCCCTGCTCGCCCTCCGCCGCCGCAGGGCGTGACAGGCCGAGATAATTCACCCGGCCTCATCCGGCAAGCCTCATCCGGCAACAACGGGCCGCAGGATTCCTCCCGCGGCCCGTTTCCTTCTTCCTTCCTTCGCTCTGCGATCGCGTCCGCCGTTACCTCCTGCGGCGGACGAGAGCCAGGAGGCCCAGCCCGGCAAGCGCCAACATCCCCGGTTCGGGAACAGGAATGCCTGTCAACCTGAAGGACATATCCGCGGACTTATACCACTCGGCGGGCAGCGTCCCCTCGTAATACTCGGGCGGGACGCTCGGGTCGGCATCCGGCCACCCCCAATGCTTCCAGGGCGCGGCACCCGTCGAGCTGAAGACAGCGTCGTCGCCCGAGGTGTCCGCCTTCCTGTCGCGGAAAATCCAGTTGAATGAGCCGCTGCCTCCCATCACGGCCTGGATTCCAATCCAATAGATGCGGTCTTTCTCCTGAAGGAACCAGGAGTCCTCGGGAATGTTGATCTTGTACAAGTATTCGTCGATCTTCTGCCAGCCCGGGCCAAGCGGGTCACCCGGGTCAACCTCGCCGACTTCAATCGTCCTCAGCGGCTCCTCGCCCGGGTGGCTCTCCTCGTTGGGCGTCGCGGGCACGTCGCTCCAGAACGTGATTCGGAACGAGCTGATGCCCACGGCGCCGACGACGGCCCAGCCGTTAAACTCGATGTCCGTGATCCACCCCGTCTCCGTGCACGGGAAATCGTCGGCGATCAAGATGTTCGTTGAGTCGGCAATGTAGCTCGTCATGCCCCAGAGTTCTTCGTCGGGCTGGAGCTGGTCCCACTTGACCGGGTGGTCCCAGTCGGCCCGCGCGGGCGCGGCAGCGAAAAGCATGATAGCACACGCCCCGAGCGCGAACGCGAATGTCTTCATCGCACTTCCACCTCGTGGTGTTTCATGGTTCAGTTCTCAAGCAGTGCGTCCCGCGCCGGCCCCCGGGCGGAAAAAGGCGCGTGCTCTCGTCTGGCGCAAGCTCCTATGGGCCAACGTACTTCTATTTCGCCTTGCCGGAGCCCTTGCGGACCTGACCGACGCGCTTGCCCGGCTTCGCCGGCTCAGGCTCAGGAGCAGCCGCGAACGGCATAGTCCAGTGGGCAATAACTTCCGTCAGGTCCAAGCCGTTCACAACGAGGTTGTCGTCCAGGTCGGCGTCCGGATCCCACATCGGGTCGCCCGGAACCGTCCCGAACGCACTGATAACGGCCGTCAGGTCAAGGCCGTCCACCACCCCGTTGCCGTCCACGTCGCCGGGGA
>Ga0180432_10001999_pt1 | contig 31197 bp, 27 predicted proteins | sample SS_ome_10_FD_132414 | JGI IMG/M metagenome (GOLD analysis project Ga0180432, IMG submission 132414) | Hypersaline lake sediment archaeal communities from the Salton Sea, California, USA - SS_1_MS_2 metaG | ecosystem: Environmental > Aquatic > Non-marine Saline and Alkaline > Hypersaline >...
GCTCTGTCAACGTGAGACCCTTCGCTTCGCTCAGGGTGACAGCGAGTCTACTCATGATATACGGCGCAGCGTCGTCGGGCCATTTTCATGGTTCGCTGGTGTCGCAACGCGTCATGAATAATTCTGAGCCATGGATCGCCGTACAGGGAGGTCGACCTCCAATACGTCCGCACCATCACACCCACTCAGACCCCTCCCACGGGACTGGCGAGAGATAGACCTGCACAACAGCCTTTCAGCCATCCTCAACAACGTGGTGGCCGCGCTTCAGGGCAGGGCTGCCATACTCGGGCTACGTAGTGACACCGACGGCAGCCTTCATGAGGGTGCCTGTAGAGGACCTGCACGGACCGTGGCGGAGAGACTGCGCCCGCTGCTGCAAGAACCGGTCCCCGCGTCGGTCTCGGTAATATCGAGTTCTCCCCCCGGCACCAATCGTCGTGCCCCTGTCGCTGGCTCGAAGAAGACGGCCAGGAGCGTCAATGACACCGTGGCATCACTCCCTCTGAGGCTGCCGAATGACACCGTCGTCGGGGTTGTTCACGTGCTGCGCCGCGGACTGCAGCGTGATTCCTTCCAGACGGTTGTCCCGATGCTGGAGATGCTGGCCGATCAGACGGCGGTGGCCGTGAGCAGCACGCAACTAGCAGCCAGCCTGGCAAAGGAGAGACGTAGTATCGAGTCTATCCTGGAGATGAGCGCCGATGGCATCATGACCCTCAGTCCCGACCGGCGCATACTGTCTTTCAGTGGGGGCATGGAGAGGATAACGGGCTGCACCAAGGCGCAGGCAGTGGGCAGGCAGTGCTTTGAAGTTATCAACATGAGGGACGACAGGGGCGCGGACCTGTGCCGGCTTGCCTGCCCACTCGAGAAGGGCGTGGAGGGATTTGCCAACATGACCGGGGTGATTGTTTCCAGAGACGGCAAGAGCGTAGACGTAGGCATGAGCTACTCCGCTCCGCGGACTGGCGAAGGCGAGACCCCGACGATCGTGGTCAATGTCAGAGACATAGGCTTCCTCAGAGAAGTGGACGCCTTGCGGGACAGCATACTGTCCACTGTGTCCCACGAGTTGCAGACCCCGATTTCCATTATCAAGGCATACGCCAGCACCCTTGCCAGACCCGATGCCCAGTGGAGTCCGGAGACCATCGTCGACAAGCTGAACGTCATCGAGGAGGAGAGCGACCGCCTTGCCGGGTTGGTCGGCAAGTTGTTGCTTTCCTCTCGGCTGGAAACCGGCAGGTTCTCTCTCAACAAGTCACACCTCGACCTGGCCAAGGAGGCGCACAGGGCAACCAGGAGGTTCACCGACACAGGTGCTTCCCACCCTATCAGCATCCAGTGTGCTGACGACTTGCCGCCTGTGCTGGCGGACCAGGAGAGCATAGCCGAGGTGCTGTCGAATCTCATCAGCAACGCCATCAAGTTCTCTCCGGAAAGGTCCCTGATAACCGTACGGTGCACGGCCGCGGGCAACACGGTATCCGTTGCCGTCATCGACGAGGGGGTTGGGATTCCTCCGGAGGAGCAGGGGAGGGTCTTCGACCGCTTCTACAAGGTGGAGGATGCAGGGGCCCACGCCAGCCAGGGGACAGGTCTGGGGCTGTACATCTGCAAGATGCTTGTCGAGACCCAGGGCGGCCGAATTGAAGTACAGAGCGAACCGGGGAAGGGGTGCTGCTTTACCTTCACTCTCCCCGCAGCCTGGCAGCAGGACGGCGCCTAACGCACTGAAGCAGAGGTGTAACATGTCATCGGACTCCAGATCGACCCCCGCCCGGACAGTGATGGTGGTAGATGACGAGCCCAGGATGGTGGAGGCCGTAAGCATGAACCTGGAACTCGAAGGTTTCCAGGTTCTGGGAGCTTCGAGCGGGTACGAGGCTCTGAAAAGGCTGACAGCAGACATGCCCGACCTGATAGTCCTGGACGTCATGATGCCCGAGATGGACGGCTTCGAGACGCTCAGAGAGGTACGCCAGATCTCGCCCGTTCCCGTCATCATGCTAACGGTGAAGGGAGAAGAGACCGATAGGATCCGCGGCCTCGATCTCGGAGCCGACGACTACATGACCAAGCCCTTCAGCCCCAAGGAGCTCGTGTCACGCATACGGGCTGTGCTTCGTCGCACAGAGACCCCAGCCCCTGTGCCGAAGACGGAAATAGTCATCGACGAAGAGCTGTCCATCGACTTCAGCCGCCGTCGCGTGGTGGTCAGGGGAAGCGAAGTCCACCTGCGGCCAACTGAGTTCCGGCTGCTCTACCAGCTCGTCAGCAACGCCGGCCACGTTCTGACGCACGAGTCGCTGCTCAGGCGGGTCTGGGGTCACGAGTACAGGGACGAGGACCACTACCTGTGGCTGTACATCACCTACCTGCGCCGCAAGCTGGAGGAGGACCCCAAGCGCCCCAGGTACATTCTGGGGGAGCGCGGCGTCGGCTACCGCTTCAAGGATTTCAATAGGCCCTGAGCAGTCCCGGTCACATATGCCGGAGACCACGCCTCGGGCATGTCCGCTGTCAGCCTGGTCTTTCAGCGAGACAGCCTGGGTCCCAACGACTATCGATGAATGAGCCAGGCCGCCCGCAAGTCGAAACTGACCACAGGGTGACAATCTACAAACGCAGCACCACCAGCCCCATGCCCCACCACCATACAGGGGCCTCTCCGCTCGGAGAGGCCCCTGTCATCCACCGGCTGCTGCTAGGCTTCCACGAACTTCTCGATGGAGAAGTAGCCAAGCCGTTTCTTGACCCATTCCAACTGGGCCTCAACCAGATTGAGGTGGCCCCGCTTCCGCCGCGCCAGCAGTTCGAAGGCAAGCTGCCCATCCGGGTCAGTGGTTATCTTCTCGTTCTCCCTGTAGAACTCAACTGCCTTTCTCTCGTTCTTGATTGCCGCCCGCAGAATGGCAAGCTCGTCAGCACTGGGCTCGTAGGCCCCGGTGACCCCGGAGGACCCCTTCGGATACTCCATTGTCACCAGCGCCGGCGTCTTATCCTCCCACTTCACCCAGGGATGGCCAACCTCCAGGGCTTTCAACTGCTGCTCGAGGTCATCAGCGTTCAACAATGATTGACTGGCCAGCCAGGTGTACATCTCCCTGCCGCGGATGTCCTTGGTCTTCTCCGCTGCACTGAGGTAGAACTCCCTGGCCCTCTTCTCCCTCTCGATAGCCAGAGTCAAAACGTACACCGGGTCCAGACGCCTGTGCACAAATCTGTACACAGTCGTCCCGGATATGGGACACGTCCCCGTGAGCGCCGGCGTCATGTTCTTCAAGACCACCCGCTGCGGATCCTGGATTTCCACCATCTTCCTGCATTTCAGACAGTATGCCTCGGCCACCATGGGGTTCCACCTCCTTCAAAATAAGACTCTCTGTGCTGGGACCGTGGAGCTATAGGATGGGACTGCTGCGCTTGACATTATAACATGGCTAGTCCAGACTGCGTTCCCGGCCACTGTCCCTGATGAATACGGGCCGACCATGGTCTGTATGCTATACTGTTCCCGCTTGGCAGAGAGCAGGTATTGCACAGCCAACCCGGGCCCACCCGGCCCACACCGAGCCGGCAACAGCGCTGCAGCAATCCTGAGCCTGAAGTGCCCGCAACGGAGATCTGAACTGGACCTTGACGAGCGCGCCCGGGACCTTATACTGCACAACTATGAGGCGACCGGAGGGAGTCATGTCGCCCCTGCGCCGCCACACTACTTCGATCCGGCGCTGTGGGACGCCTGCTTCCATGCCGAGGTCTGCGCCAGCCTGTCGCGCCTCTTCAGCGACGAGGCTCTAATGCAATTGGCCAAGAACGAGATCAACCAATTCCTGAACTGTCAAAGGCAAGATGGGTTCATACCGCACACCATATACCACGGGAAGACCCGTCGCCTGAAGAGAGGGTTCCTTCGCCCCATCACCCAGCCTCCGGTTCTGGCCCAGGCCGTGAAAGCTGTCGACGATCCGGAATGGACCCGGGAAGTCCTGCCCGCTGTCCTGCGGTTCTACCTCTACTTCAGGGACTGCCGGGACGCCGATGGGGACAGCCTCGTCTCAGTCCGGCAGGCCTACGAGAGCGGCAGGGACACCTCACCGGAGTTCGACCTCTTGAAGGGAAAGGCTGCCCGCCCTTTGGGGTTCGTGAACATGGCGGCGCGCTTGCGGCGTTTGGATGTTGAGGACCTGGTCACAAACTGCCTCTGGATACAGGGACTGAGGGTGCTGGCGGGGCTGTGCCACGAGCAGGAAACACGGGACGCCTTGGCCAGGGCGGCGGACAAGGCAGAGCAGTCTATGTACGACCTGTGCTGGGACGAGGACCACCGCATGTTCTTTCCCCTGGACTCCCACAACAGGAAGTTGATGATACCGACCATCGCCGGGCTCTACCCCCTGATCCTGGACAACATCCCCCAGATGATGTCGGATAACCTGCTCGAACACCTGACCGATCCACGGGAGTTCTGGACCGAGTACCCCTTTCCCTCTCTTCCCACGAACAGCCCGCATTTCAATTGTCATCGGCAGTACTACGGGTGCTGCAACTGGCGCGGCCCCGTGTGGATCAACACCAACAGGCACATAGTGGAGGGTCTGGCGAAGCACGGATACCAGGATGTAGCTGCCAGGGTGGCCGAAGCCAACTGCGACATGGTGGACAGGGAGGGCTTCTGGGAGTACTACCACCCTTCAACCGGAAGAGGCATGCGGATACGCAGCTTCGCCTGGAGCACACAGGTGGTGCTGTATCCCGAAATCCTTCACGCAGGGATTCGCACGCACCCAACATGATATGATAGGCTTGCCACGTGACCCGGCGAGCTAGCAGGAATGCCATACTGTACCAGTTGCGGGAGCCCGAACGACGATGACGCCCGGTTCTGTTCCAGATGCGGCGCCTCTCTACAGCAGGGCTACGCCGGTTTCTGGAGACGGGTGGCAGCCGGCCTGCTTGACGCGCTTCTCCTGGGTGCGGTCACCTCGGTCACTGTGCTCGCCTCCAATGTCGTGGGAAGCGTACTCGACATCCTTATGGGCTGGCTGTACTACGCGCTGATGCAGAGTTCTTCGACGCAGGCCACCCTGGGCAAAATGGCCCTGGGAATCCGAGTGACCGATATGGAAGGGCGCAGGATCTCCTTCTGGGTGGCCACCGGCCGGTACGCCAGCAAGGTCCTGCTCACCGTCCTTCTAGTCCTGCCCTATGTGGTATCCTGCCTGATGATTCCCTTCACCGCCAGGAAGCAGGCGCTGCATGACATGATGGTGGGCACTCTCGTGGTGAAGAAAGGGTACAGGCCGTAGGGCCTCAGCCTGTCCGAAGCGCCGGATTGCCTCGCCATCCAGCTTCCAGGTACCGCCCTGCAGGGAGGACCCAATTGGCCCAAGACCTGGACAGCAGCCCCCTGGCTCAGCGGCACTACGGCCCGGCCAGGAATTCGAGAACGGCCCGATTGAACTGGTCGGGCAGCTCCCCTCCGAAAGCGTGCCCCCCACCCGGGATGACGGCCAGCCGCGCCCTGGGGATCCCACTGGCCAGTTCCTCCGCCGCAGCAACCGGGACCAGGATGTCCTCCCCCGCCGCCATGACCAGCGTCGGGGCAGCAATGGCCTTGATACGGTGACGTGTGTCATGTGCCAGACAGGCGGCGATCTGGCCGGAGTAGCCCTCTGGGAGTTGCGGGTAGGGGTTCTGCACGAAGAAGCCCAGCATGGTAGCCACCTGGCTCTCGTCCTCAAGAAGCCTGCTGCTGAACAGCCAGGAGAACATCTCCAGGAAGCGCGTTTCCTCACTGACCCTCTCCTCGGCCATTCTCAGCCACACCCGCAGGGCATGGCGACTCAGGGCGGGGAGCCGGGCAGCCGTGGCGGCCAGTACCAGGCGGTCCACCCTCTGGGGACTTCTGAGAGCAAGCTCCTGCGCAATGAATCCCCCCAGGGACAGCCCAAGGATGTGTGCCCTCTCAATGCCAAGCACGTCCATCAGGGCCAGGGCATCGTCAGCCATCTCCACTACGGAGTAGCGCGGCGGGGGAGCCTCGCTACGGCCGGAGCCACGGTTGTCGAATATGACCACACGGTACCTCTCGGCGAATACCGGTGTCTGGAACTGCCAGTCAACACTGTTGCCACCCAGGCACTGTATGAGCACCAGGGGATCGCCGTCCCCGTGGACCTCGTAGTATATGTTGATGCCGTTGCCCCGTGCTACAGGCATGACACCTCTCCCTCCTGACCGTATTGCTGTACGCTCACCGGGCGACAACAGGACGCCACCCTGCGCGTCTGGTGGCAGACTACTACCTGCCCTCGATGGGCGTCAATACGGTACAGCGTCGGCACTGATCGGCGATGCATTGAAGGCCCGTCGCGTGCATCGTTGGCTCGCCCCGGGCGCAACAGAACCTGCGGACAGGGACGGATGTGCTGCCCCCGAGCCCCAACCCCACCCACGGCAATTCGGCGCGTCAATCAGGGAGCCTGCGCCGACAGCCTGACAGATGGTACAATTCTCCAGAGCAGCAAACCCACAAGTGCCAGGGTGGCCGGAACAGAAGAGAGGGCAGCCATGTACTCAGAGATAGGGGACTACCTGAGACCCACGGCGGTATTTGACTTTGAAGATGCCCCCGTCCAGGCAAAGGCCAGCGAAGTAGTAGCAGGAGCGGCGGATGCTGTTGAGAAGTCCAAGCGCCTCTTCTACTTCGTGAGGGACGAGATAAGGTACAGGTTCTACCCACCGGAGACGCCGCCGCGCGTACTGTTCCGCGCCAGCCACACGCTTTCGAACCGCGAAGGTTTTTGCGTTCCCAAGGCCATCCTCCTGGCGGCTATGGCCCGGGCGGTGGGTATACCCGCTGGCATCGGATTCGCTGACATCAGGAACCACCTCCTGCCCGACAAGGCCAGGGAGTTGATGGGGGACAACCTCATCAGGCTCCACGGCTACGCCGTGCTGCACCTCGACGGCCAGTGGGTCAAGGCAACCCCTGCCTTCGACAGGAACATGTGCCAGGACAACGGCTTGAGAACGGTGGAATTTGACGGACTGAACGACGCAATGCTTCCTACCCATGACGTCCAGGGCAGGTGGCACATCGAGTATGTGGAGGGAGTGCCACACCGCTTGTACGTCACGGACCTGAGGCGTTACTACGACGACATAGACCCCGACAGGCTGGCGGAGGCCATGCTGGAAGGTTTCGAGGGCGACTCACTGGCCTGGCCGGGGAGCTAGGGCTGGCTCCACCTTTCGTCAACGAATGGCCTGCATCCCTCAGGCAGAGAGCCCGGGGGCAGGAACTCTATCGAATCCATCCTCAGCTTGAACGCGTCCTGGCAGGCCATGTTGACAGCCCCAGACCATCTCTGGTGTTCGACCCCTGGATCGGTCTCCAGCTTCAATGTAATCCTGTCCCTGTGCCCCTCCAGCCAGAGGACCATCTGGTACCTCCTTACCCAGGCAAACCTTGACATGGCCTCATCCATCTCCCTGAGGTGCACGAACATCCCCTTCACCCGGACGTGGTCACCAATCATCCCCAGTATCCTGGTTATCCTGGGCGATGTCCGTCCGCAGGGACAGACCTCATCGGTGTAGCTGGCCAGGTCGCCAGTCCCAAACCGCACCAGAGGGTAGACCTTGCTGAAAAGGGTCACCACCACCTCACCTACCTGCCCCGGGGCCACCTGCTTTCCGGTTTGCGGGTCCACGATCTCGACTACACGGTCCTCGTCCTGGTAGTGGTAGCCCTGCCCTTCACCACAGTCGTAGGCCGTTATCCCCACATCGGCGGTAGCGTAGCTGTCCCCTACCACCCTCAGCCCGTAGTCCTCTTCAAACACCTTCTTGAGCGCCTGTATGTGTCTCTCTCCACCCGCAGCCACGTACTTGAGGTGCAGGTCCTTGCAGGGGTCAATGCCCATCTCCTCCGCCTTCTTGAGCAGGGTCATGACGAAGCTGGGGAAGCCGAGCACGGTTGTGGCCTTCAGGTCCTGGAGCAGCCTGATCTGGAGCTCGGTCTGGCCGACACCCGCAGGTACAACCGTGCAGCCCACCAGGTCCAATGCGTCGGTCAAGAACATGCCCGCAGGCACCATGTGGTAGGACATGGTAACCAGCACTATGTCCCCACGGCCCGGTGCGCCGGCCCTGAGAAAGCCCCTGGCTGCCGCCAAGACGCGTTCCTCGCCGAAGGCATCGTACAGAGGACCGGGAGACACGTAGACTCTACGCAGGGAGCCCATGGGGGCTGCCAGGAACCCCCCAAAGGGTGGATCGGCCTGCTGCAGCCTCACCAGCTCGTCCTTCGGCGTCACCGGCAGCCGCTCCAGGTCAGAGACAGTTCGTACGTCAGATGGTGAAACACCAGCCGAATCAAACTTGACCCTTGCCGCGGGGGCGTTCTCATAGGCGAAGCGGAGTTGCTCTGCCAGCCGCTGCTCAAGCCATGCCTGCCGCTGCTCGCGGGGCATCTTCTCTGTGGACTCATCGTAGATGGACGCGATCTGCTCTTGGCTCAGTCTTCTTGATATCATTACTCTCCCCAACACGAAGTATTGGACCCAGTATCTACCATCAGAACCTCCGAAATCAAAGAAGCAGTCTATGACTGTTGATCAGGGTTCCTTCCCGACCGAGACCTGCGACGGCAAGGGTAGAACAGCACACCGTCTATGAGTGCTGAGACAGGGAACTTGTGAAGTCCTCGCGTCGTCTATACTACTAAAGGGAGAAACACGCAAACCAGCGACTTATGATATCTCGGAGGTAGGTATGATGAAGAAGGTGATACTACTGGCACTGGCCGCATTGCTGTTGGTAAGCCTGGTTGGATGCAGCGACACAGCCAAGGCGGTCCTCTCAGACCACGAGCGAGTCACCACACCGGAAGTGGCGGCTTCGGATGCAAACAATCTTGTAGACGGGAATACCGCCTTCGCCTTCGATCTCTACCGCGAGCTGAGCCAGCAAGGGGACAACCTGTTTTTCTCCCCCTACAGCATCTCACTGGCGCTGGCCATGACATATGCAGGTGCCAGCGGGGATACGGAACTGGAAATGGCAAACACCCTTCATTTCGCGATGCTGCAAAGCCTTCTGCACCCGGCCTTCAATGCGCTGGACCTCGAACTGGCAGAACTTGGGAAGGAGGCTAAGGGCAAAGATGGAGAGGAGCTGCGGCTGAACATCGCCAACGCCCTCTGGGGGCAGGACGGCTTCGAGTTCCTCACCGAGTTCCTGGATACCCTGGCGGAGAACTACGGCGCTGGTTTGAGACTGGTCGACTTCCTGAATGCAAGGGAGGAGTCCCGCCGGACCATCAACGACTGGGTCAGTGAAGAGACCGAGGGCAAGATAGAGGACCTGATTCCCGAGGGCGTAATAGACCCCGACACCAGGCTCGTCCTGACCAATGCCATCTATCTCAACGCGGCCTGGCTGCATGCCTTCTGCGAGGACGTGACGGCCCACGGCACGTTCCATCTCCTGGACGGCAGCCAGGTCACCGTGCCCATGATGAGCCAGGTTGAGTCCTTCGGCTACACCCAGGGAGAAGGATACCAGGCGGTGGAGTTGCCCTATGATGGCGGCGAGCTCTCCATGGTAATCCTGGTGCCTGACAGCGGACACTTCGCCAACTTCGAGGGATCGCTCGATGCTGCTGTTGTCGAGGATATCCTCAAGGGACTTGAAGAGACGCGGTTGGCCTTGAGCATGCCGAAGTTCGAGTTCGATTCCCGGTTCAGCCTGTCCCAGATGCTTCCTAGAATGGGCATGATATCCGCCTTCGACCCTCGCAAGGCCGACTTCTCGGGCATGACGGGCGACCGGAGCCTGTATATCGCAGATGTGCTGCACAAGGCTTTTGTATCGGTGGACGAGGCGGGTACCGAAGCGGCAGCAGCCACCGCCGTGGTGATGAAGCTCACGGCAGCGCCCGACCAGCCGACCCAGTTGACCATAGACCGGCCCTTCATTTTCCTCATCCGCGACGTTGGGACCGGCACGGTGCTCTTCATGGGGAGGGTCTTGAACCCTGGCACCTAGTCACTGATACAAGGTCATGCTCCTATAGTAGCGGGGCAGGCACAAGCCTGCCCCGTGCCTGTTTGGATGCGTGCTCCCAGCCGTCTGGCTATTCCGAAAGCCGTACCCTATTCCGTTGCAGCCTCGGGAGTCAACTGCTTTCGTGCCGAGCGTAGCAGAGGCACGAAGCACAGCAGGGCCAGCACACAGGCAATGGCGCCAATGGCCAGCACCGTATCAAAGCCAAACTTGTTGGCCACAAACCCGGCTGTGAAGGCAGAAATGACGCTGGCCACCGCTGTGTTGGCATTGAAACACCCCAACGCCTCGCCTTGCTCAAAGGTGGCAAGCTGAGCAGTCCAGGCAGTGCCTCCCACGATCAGAGGCGACCAGGCAATCGGAATTATTATGTAAACCGGAGGAACGAGCCACTCGCTCACTTCAGAATGAATGTGCGCCAGCACGGTGAGGCCGGCGACCGAAACCAGGGTCATGACAGTACCGATGATGACAACCCAGGCATCCCCGATCTTCTTCCCCAGCGTCCCCGACGGCATGTAGACGAATATCCCGATTGTCGCGCCCACCGCATAGTATAACGACGACCTGGCGTAGGATATGTCGAAAGCTCCCTTCATCAGCAGGGGGAAGAGGGCACCAATGAGCCAGGTGGCAAGCATGACGCAGAACCAGCCGACCATGTACAGACCGAACCGGGAATGCCACTCCTGGGGCAGGCGCTTCAGTATCTGCCACACCGTCGCCTCGTAACGATGGAGGAAGGAATGGACGCTGCGCGGCGGTCTGTGGGTACGGCGCGCAAACTCAGCCTTGTCTACCTTCTTGTGTTCCTGCCGGGGCGGCAGCCCACGCCCTCCCAGCACCATCCCCGGCAGCATCAAGCCGGCTGCAAACACCAGGCCGAACTCGGGGCGGGCCTGCAGTGCCGCGGCCAGCCCTACCCCAACCGCCTGACCGACACCATAAAACGTCTGCAGCAGCCCAATACGTGTATCCCACTCCTCCTTCGGCTTGTACTCGACGATGAACATGGCCGCCACAGTGTTGGTAGTGCCCGAGCCAACTCCCTGTATGAAGGCTAACGCAGACCAGAACCAGACGAGCTCAGTGTAGGGAAAGACCGCCAGCCCAATGCCGAGGAGAACGTAGCCGGACGTATAGAACAGCCGGTGCTGACCTGTGCGGTCCGTGATGTGGCCCATCAACGGCGCCAGCATCTGGCCGATGTAGAAGAACGCTATCACCATTCCCGCCTTGGCCGCGTCTCCGCCGTCCTTCACCATGATAGGCATCAGGATGGCTCCCAGGCCGAAAACCACGATGCCCTGGAACCCATAGCCCGTGTACCAGGATTCCATGTAGCGTCGCCACGATGGTAGTTTCATCAGCCCTCCAAACCTGTTCTTGATGGGTTGGACCTAGCCTGGCGATCAGGAATGATTACTGCTGGCAGCTATGATACTACGCCGGGGACCAGGATTGCCTGCGCTGGAGTCCGAGGGCACAGGTTCACACAGACGAGCGCCTGGCCACCAGGACCCTTGCCTTGCCAGGAAACACACGGTAGGCGAAGAAGGTAGAAGCGGCCGTGTCCGGCGAAGGAATACGGCGGTTACAGGGGAGTCGCTGATGGCCGCTGGACGCTTGTCCTGCCGCGCTCCTCTCGCAGCAGAGAACACCCGACGCTCCCGAAGCCTACTGTGCCAGCACGCCACCATCCACGGCCAGGGAATGACCGGTCACGAAAGAAGCAGCATCCGAACAGAGCCACACCACCGCCGCAGCAACCTCCTCGGGATAACCCATCCGGCCAGCCGGCTCCTTGGCAACGAGCAATGCCTCCAGCCGCGGGTTGGACTTTATGTGCCGCTCCACCAACGATGTCCGGACAACACCCGGGCATACAGCGTTCACACGGATGTCGGCTTTTGCATATGCCAGGGCGGCGGCCTTCGTCAGCCCGATCACGCCGTGCTTACTGGCAATATAGGCCGGACTGCCCACCCAGCCAGGGCCAATCAGCCCCGCCACCGACGCTGTGTTGACAATGGAGCCACCTCCATGCCTGAGCATCTGCGGGACCTCGTATTTCATGCACAGCCATACGCCCGTGAGGTTAATGCCCATGACCCGGTCCCATTCCTCCACAGTACACTCGGTCAAAGAGGATAGCATGGGGTCTCCCTCGATGCCGGCATTGTTGAAGGCGCAGTCCAGCCGTCCGAAGACCTCCACGGTCCTGGCAACCAGCGCCTCGACCTCATCAGCCCGCGACACATCAGCCTTGACGAACCTGGCCTCACCAGCAGCCTTGCTGATCATCTCGACAGTGGCCTCTCCGGAGTCGGCCTGGACGTCGGCCACGACGACTCTGGCTCCCTCTCGGGCAAAAGACAGCGCAGTACTTCGACCAATTCCCGAACCCCCGCCCGTTACCAGGGCGACCTTGCTTTCCAGTCCTCTCACCTGTTTTCACCTCCTAACCTTATATGCCTACGTCGATTGAAGCCCGCCCCAACTGAGCGATCCAGGGCGATTGCAGGGCGACACGGCATCGGTCTCCCCCGGTACTGCGCTCAATCACCCACAACTCGAAACCCCTGGGGCAATCCCCTTTCGGCACAACAGAACGCGGTCTCCCCCCAGCCCCGCTCTTGAGTCGCCGCACCGCACACGCGTATACTCGTGCCAGGAGGTGCTCGGCATGTCCGACCAGAGATACCGGGTGGTAGGCACAATCAAGCGCGTCAAGGGAGCGTGCACCATTGGACACAAGCCGGGGGAACAGTTCGAGCTCAGCGGCTACTCCTCCGGCGGGCTTTGCGGCTTCTTCTACCACGACATCTTCGCCTTCATCCTGATGCTGGAATACGGCGGCGGTTTCCCTTCGGCCTGGGGAGACCCCGACGTAATGACTTGGGAATGCATCGACAAGCCCAACGCCGTTACCATAGAGTTGCGCCGCATCAGGGAGTGATGCCCTACAGGGAAAGCCGTCTCGCTTCCCGCACCGTTCGTCCATTGCCGTGCTGAGGCAATGCCTGTCTGCACGGCCGGGCATTAGCTTCCGGACAACGCTTTCCTCGCAGGAGTCCGATCCTATCAATCTGTGCTAGACTGGGACCAGAGTGGACTGTCCATACCATTTCGAGCGCCTGCCCGAGTTCGAGTACGCCGGACGTCGACACCTATGCCCAAAGTGTACCCGTGACGTGTACGGCTGCTACCACTGCCGCCTGTGCCGATCGAGACTGAGGGCCCGTCTTCGCTGGAGACTCCGACCGGAGGAGATCGATGGGCTGTTCCAGCAGGCCATGGCACCCCACCCGCCAGCCAACGAGAGCGGGAGCTAGGCTGTTGCAGCCCAGTTCTATCGCCTGTCCTCGTCAGGCCACACCCTGGATTCGGGCGCCAGATGGCTCCGCTCAGGTATCGTCACGTTGTCAGCCACAATCGAGCCCTCCTCGACCCGGCTGCCATCGCCAATACGACTGTTCAGACCCACTACGCACTTCCTCAAGCGGGCTGCCTTCCCTACCTGCACGTTGGGCCACAGCACACAACTGTCCACTACCGCATCCGCCAGTATGCAGCATCCGTCACCAACAGCCACCGGACCCCTTATGTGGACTCCCGGCCCGACACTGCAACCCTCGCCGAACACCACCTGTCCCTCGACGAGGGCCGTGGGGTGTATACTGCCCTCCGCCCCAGGGCACGCGCCAGCACAGGCGAGGCGGTCCATAAGGGCCGTGGTGCCCCTGCCCTCCAGAAGGTCAAGATGAACCTGCAAGTACTTCTCCGGCGTGCCGATGTCTATCCAGTAGCCGTCGGAATCGTATCCATATACCCGCGCTCCCGCAGCAAGAAGCTGGGGAAACAGGTGATGCTCGAACATGAAGTGAGTGCCAGGCGGTATCCCCCCCAGGACTTCCCTCTCCAGGACGTAGATGCCTGCATTTATTCGGTTACTGGTTACCTCTTCCCGAGGCGGCTTCTCCACGAAGCGCCTCACTCTCCCGTCAGACTCAGTCTCAACAACTCCATAGGCCGTCGGGTCCTCCACCGGCGTCAGAGCGATCGTGGCCGTTGCCTGGTTGCGACGGTGAAAGGCCAGCATGTCCCCCAGATCGATGTCCGTGAAGATGTCGCCGTTAAAGACAAGGAACCTGTCGTCCAGGTGTTCTTCGGCGTTCTTGACCGCCCCTGCCGTGCCCAGCGGCGATTCCTCCATGACATAGGTCAGCTTCACACCGAAGCGGCTGCCATCGCCGAAATAGCTTTCGATACGATCCGGCAGATAGCACATGGCCAGTATTATGTCATCCACACCATAGCTGCTCAGGTAGCGCAGCAGGTGCTCCAGGAACGGCCTGTTCAGAATCGGCACCATCGCCTTCACGGTATTGCAGGTCAGCGGGCGCAGGCGAGTGCCCTCACCCCCTACAAGCAAGACTGCCTTCATCAAGCGCTCCTTTCGGACCGGGCCTTCTGCTCTGCCTAGGCCGCATTATACCTACTCAACTCTTCCAGCGACAAGAAGACAGCCGTCCGCTCTGCCCACATGAGAATCGCCTTGACTTGAAGGGGCAAGGGAGTTATCATAATTCGGCTGTTGGAGAAGCTGATAGTGCCGAAAAGAACCTACCAGCCTAAGAAGTTGCGCCGGAAGAGGAGACATGGCTTTCGGGCGCGAATGAGTACCCGAGGTGGACGGAGAGTACTGAAGGCCCGGCGGCTCAAGGGCCGCTACAGCCTTGCTGCCTAGACAGTGCCAGGGTCTCCGTTCACATTATCTGATGAATGAGCATCTGCGCCTAACCAAGTCCTCTCAATTTGCGACCGTCTACAGCCGCGGCAGTTCCTGGGCAAACGAGCTCCTGGCAATGAAGGCCATTCCCAACGGCATGGCACATACCAGGTTCGGCTTCTCCATCAACAAGCGGGTCGGCAAGGCCGTGGTGCGGAATCGCCTCAAGAGACGTCTTCGAGGATGCGTTCAGTCTACCGCATGGAGTCGTGGTTGGGACATCGTCTTCGTAGCCCGGAGACCGGCGGGGGACGCCGACTACTGGCAACTGAGAAGCGCAATGGGAAGACTCAACCGCCGAGCCAGGTTGAAGGACCTGTCATGAAGAAGATCGCCCTTAAGCTAATCCGCATTTACCAGGCGACGTGGTCCAAGTACACTCCGCCTGCCTGCCGATATACCCCCACCTGTTCGGAGTACACCTATGAAGCCATTCAGAGATACGGAACTGCAAGGGGTACCTGGATGGGAATGAGGAGGATTCTCCGATGTCATCCCTTTCACCCTGGAGGTTTTGATCCTGTACCATAGCAATCTAAGCAGTCCTTCCGGAAAAGACCTGTCCGTGTCCCCACCCAAGAAGAGAGAACCGGGTATTGGCAGGAAACTCCTCATCTTCCTCTGTCTGTCCTCGGTCCTGCTGATCGTCGCCTGCACCAGGGCACCGACCACAGGCTGGTCCGGCCCTACCATGAACGATGGCGTGCTCTACGTCGGCTCAATCGAGGGAAAGGTCATTGCCCTGTCCAACGTCACCGGTACGTCGCCGGTACTGAAGTGGGAGAAGGAGTTCGAGTCCAAGACATCCGGCGGTCTCTTCGCCTGCGGCGCATCCCTGTCCACGCCTATGAGCACATATGGCATACCGGCCATCGGTGGTGCCCCTGGAGAAGAGAAGCTTTACGTGGGAGGCTATGACGGAAAGGTATACGCCATCAGGCTCGATGACAGGACCATGAGCGACTACGATACCGGCAGCGCCATCGTCGGTAGCCCGATCGTGGCCAGCGGCATGGTCTTTGTAGGCAACTCGGATGGCGAATTCTATTGCCTTGACCTGCAGTTGGGCAAACGGTGGGTTTTCGAGACCGGGGGCAAGATATGGTCGACTGCTAGAGTCCATGACGGAACTGTCTACATCGGCTCGGCGGACCACAAGCTCTACGCAATAGACATAGAGTCCGGCGTAGAGAGATGGCACTTCGAGGCCAAAGGGGCTATCCTCTCCGACCCCTTGGTGGCAAACGGAACGGTCTACGTTGGGGCCTGCGATGACTACTTTTACGCCATCGACGCAGCCACCGGCAGCGAGAAATGGTCATTCAAGGCCAACAACTGGTTCTGGACCAAGGCCCTGTTCTATCACGATGAGATATGGGTTGGCTCTCTGGACCATAACCTGTACGTCCTCGACGCGAACACCGGGGTGAAGAAGTGGGTGTTCGAGACGGAGGGGATGGTCCAGTCGCCACCGGTACTGGTGGGCGACAAGATCATTGTGGCGTCCGGTGCGGATAAGGGTGACCAGAGGGGCAAGCTCTACAAGATCGACCCAGTAGCACGCATTGCCGGCGAACTCAAGTCCTTCGAGGCCCCAGTTCTGGCCCCCCTGTACGCCGACACGGTCAACGGCATCATCTTCGTTCACGCCCAGAATGGGACTCATACGCTCTACGCCATCAAGGTAGATGATGGCACCCAACTCTGGCAGCGGGACACCAGCGACTGAGGTAGTACGTTGGAATTTTTTGAGATCGTCCTGCTCAAGCCCACACTGAATATTCTCGTAGTCCTGTCCAACGTCTTCTTCCACGACTTCGGTCTCGCGATCATCGTGCTCACCATCCTGGTACGTGGGGCGATGCTCCCGCTCACCCTGAAGCAACTGCGTTCCTCCAAGAAGATGTCGGATAGCATGCGGGAGATCCAGCCCAGACTGCAACAGATCAAGAAAAAGTTCGCCAAGGACCCCAAGAAACTGCAGCAGGAGACCATGAAGCTGTACAAGGAAGCGGGCGTCAGCCCCATGGGATGCCTCTCCTCCCCCATGCTCATCTCCATGCTCATCCAGATACCCATCTTCATCGCCGTTTACCGGGCCATCATACAGGCACTGGCTGTGACGCCGCAGGACTTCCTGGGCCTGTCGCAGGACCTCTATTCCTGGTCAATAGTACACGAGTCTCTGCCCGTATCAGGAACCTTCCTGTGGTTGAACCTGGGAAGCCCTGACCCCTACCTCATCATCCCTATCCTGGTCATGGTGACCATGTGGATATCCCAGAAAATGATCACCCAGCCATCGCTTGAGCCCCAGCAGCAGTCCATGCAGAACATGATGCAGCTCATGATGCCGCTCATGTTCGGCTTCATCACCTTCAGCCTCCCTGCAGGACTGGGGCTCTACTTCGTAGTCACCTCTCTGTTCAGCATAGCTACGCAGTACTTCGTCTATGGGTGGGGAAACCTGAGCAACCCGTTCAAGCGGTCCGCACCCCAACCAGCGCCGGCTCAGAAACCCCCTCGAAGCTACAGAGAAGAGCCGGACGTGTCCGAAGAAGAAGTAGAACCGGGATCGGACAAGAAGGAAGTGGCGAAGAGCAGGTATGGGGGCGGATTCAGTCGCTCATCCAAGACAAGCGGGACCAAGCAGAGGAAAGGCTCCAAGTACGAGAAGCACCAGGCAGACATCACGGTGGATCAGCTTTCCGACAGGGATAAGGGGGGAAAGCATGGAAAGTCCAGAAGTAAGCGGTAGGACTGTAGACGAAGCAATAGAACGCGCCCTGGAAAGACTCGGCCTGGGCAGGGACGAAGTAGAGATCACTGTTGTAAAAAAAGGCAAGCCCGGATTCCTGGGCCTGGGAGCAGAGGATGCTGTCGTTAGAGTTGTCCCATTGCCCCAACCCGCCAAAGAGGAGAGTTCGACGGCCGATCTGGCCCTGAACGTGCTGAGAGAACTCCTCAACTTGATGAAGCTTGAGGCGAAAGTGGAGATGCAGTCTTCGCCGCTCGATGAGACAAACCCCGAGAGCAGGTCCATTGCCCTGGAGGTCACGGGTGAGGACCTGGGGATTCTGATCGGGCGTAGGGGAGAGACGCTCGCCGCTCTGCAGTATGTAGTCCGGCTGATTGTGGCCCGTCACGAGAAAGCCAAGGTGCCGATCGCAATCGACGTGGAAGGATACAAGCAGAGACGCTACCGGGTACTCCGGGACCTCGCCCTGCGGCTGGCCCAGAAGGTCAAGTCGACAGGCCAGTCGATAACCCTGGAACCCATGCTGCCCGACGAACGGCGGGTAGTACACCTGGCCCTGTCGGTCCACCCCGACGTGACCACCCAGAGCTACGGGGAAGGCGAAAGCCGCAAGGTGGTTATCATGCCACGAAGGCGATACTAGCCGCTGCCGGCTGGCACGAGACGCGCCGTAGAGATTCCACTAGCCCCGTTCCTGCAAATACCTGGCGGCGTAGACCGCAGCGGTAGCCCCATCGCCGACAGCAGTGCTCACCTGCCTGGGAGAGTTGCTCCGAACGTCGCCGGCCACGAACACGCCCTCCACCGGGGTCGCCATGCGCTCCGTCGCCACAATCTGACCTGTCCCGTCAAGTTCCAGGCTACCGGCGAAGGGCTGGCTGTTCGGCTTGATCCCAACAGCTACGAAAACGCCGCCGACATCAAGCGTAGTCTGCTGCCCCGATTTGACATTGCGAACACGGACGCCGGTAACCCGGTCTTGACCCAGGACCTCATCGACCACCGAGTCCCACACAAAGGCAATTGCCGGTTCCTCGAAAGCCCGGCGCTGAAGCACGTCACCGGCACGGAGCTGGTTCCTGCGATGGATCACATTGACCCTGGCGGCGTGGTGGGTCAACTCCAGGGCATCGGTGATGGCTGTGTCGCCACCACCCACCACCGCCACATCCTGTCCCCGGAACAGAAAGCCATCGCAGGTGGCACAGTAGGATACGCCGCGGCCCAGCAGCCTGTCCTCGCCTGGAGCGTTGAGGCGGCTGTGTTGCGAACCCGTGGCGACGATCACCGCTCCGGCCTCAACGGTTCCCTTTTCCATGATGACCCGATGTGGCTGCCCCGGTTCGAGTCCTATCACCTCCGCCGTCTCCAGCATCACGCCGTACCTAGATGCCTGCTGCTCCATGAACCCCGCCAGTTCGGCGCCCGATACCCCCTCAGGGAAACCCGGGTAGTTCTCCACCAGGCTGGCGTTCATCATCTGGCCTCCCGGCAAGGCCCGCTCAAGTATGATAGCGCTCAAGCCGGCCCTGGCAGCGTACAGCCCTGCAGTTAACCCTGCCGGGCCGCCGCCGACAATCACAATGTCATATCTGAGTACCGTACTGCTCATCTATCCAAAGCTACTCCTGATCTCTCTCTCGTGACTCGCTGCGCGGAGATGCCTGCGTGAATGCCCGAGGAATCAGCCGCGTCTCTGTATCGAGACATGATACTTCTTCTTGAGGCGGAGGAGCAACCAGGTCACTATCAATATCCCGACGAATGCTCCAACGGCTATCTTCACCGGGACGACGATGAACCGGACCGACCTCTCCTTGTTGACCAACTCCCTCTCGTGATCGTAGTAGCCGATGACCGCCCTGGCCGTTACACTGCCGACAAAGGGCGTTGTCTCAAGAGTAGTCTGCAGGACCCTCTCATTTCCAGGCAGAATAGTTGTCTGCCCCAGGTCCACTGTAGAGAATACGCGCCCTCTGAAGTCCTGGAAGGCTATCTCAGCCGCTACGTCGACGTGGACGTCACCGGTGTTACTCAATACGACTGCGACATCCACAGGCCCGTTCTCGACCCAACCGGGCAGCCGCAGTTGGCTGATCTCAGCACATGCCACCACTGACCCGGGACCCATTCCTGGGACGGTTATGTAGAACACAGAGGCTACCCGCGCGGTGACGCCCACACCTCCCACCTCTTCCCCATCAACGGAGCAAGCCTCACACAACACGGCACCGTAGTGATCGCCGCACTCCACCACCTCCGGCACTGATATCTCAACGCCTACTTCCCTTTTCTCCCCCGGGCCGAGCTCAAACTCCGTCTCCGCCAGACCGAGCCACCTGGCGCATGAGTAGCTCTCATGTCCTGGTTCGAGAAAGGAGTATCCGCCCTGAGAGTCGACGTCGAAATCCATGGTGTACAGCCTCAGCAGGAGCGGTTCGCCGTTGAGGTTCTGTACCGTCAATGTCTCCCTGAAGGCATCTCCCCCGTTGAGCGCCTTCTCGGTCTTGACAGGCCAGACCTTCAGTCCAGCGCCGTCGGCGACAGCAGCAGGGCTGAGGTGGAGGGAAGTAGGAAGAGAAGCGGTGATGACTGCCACCAGCGCCACAAGCACTCTCGATACGCACCGCAGCGATGTGGGACAATGACCGGTCACCCCAGCCATCGTGCGGATCACGCCGGTGCCAGGGTGTAGGTGTGGGTGGTAGTGTAGGCTCCGGGAGGCTGGCTCCCTGGGACATTCAGGACGTAGGTTATGTCCACCGCGCAGCCAACTGTTGGTGTGCCGCCTGTCCACACGTCAGTCTGGTTGTCTCCATCGAACTGGGTGGAGGTACTCCGGCCGTTGCCGGCTGGTGGGGGGTTAGCGCTGTCCGCGCAGGAGGTATACGTGAAGCAGGAAGCCGCGATGCGGTGGGTGTCGTCGCTCAATTCATGCGTGCTTGAATCCCCACCCGTCGGCTGTACAGTCAGAGCCCAACTGACGTTGGCGGTTACCTGGGCCTCAATTGTGCCGCTCAGGCTGGCGCCGGCGCTCTGGCTGCCCCACTGCACATTTGTGGCATCATTCATGGACAAGGTGAAAGAACTGCCCAGTTGAACAGACGGTGAGACTGTCTTGGTCACGGCTGCGCCTGTGGCCCCGAAGAACAGGAAAACCAATGCGGCGGCACAGCATGCAGCGGCCAGAAACGCGAGTCCGAGATACCGGATACCCATGGCACCCTCCTCTTACGTCCTTGGAGCGAAACGCTCCGCTGATGACATGGTCTCTTTCCAACAGACCATGCAAACGCCACCACCGCTCTATGTGCTCACTTCATCACCACTCGGATAGCTGCCGGTCAGGACTGTGACTCTTGTGCCCTGGGATACATATACTATATACCATTCACCATGTCAAGCCTCATCTTGAAGACCCAAGATCATGGAGTTCTGGTCGCATTCTGGGCGGATCGAGGGCAACCGACTACTTGAAGAAAGACCTGATGGTGTACAGGATCAGGCCGGTGAAGATGCTGAGGCTGCCGACCGAGCAGAGAAGAACGGCCAATAGCGCCGGCCCTATGTAGAACTCGTCGTGAGTGTTGTAGAGGTCCATAACCCGCCATCCCTGCCACAGACCAATAGCCAGCAACACCAGGCCGGGCAGACCGAAGAAGACTAGGGGATAGCGCCTGCTAATCAGGCCAACGACGCTGTTGAGCACGCCCACCCCGTGGGCCACCGGACTTCGCTTCGGCGCCTCGTGGTACTCCACTCCCACGGGAACCTCCTCCACAGCAAGGCCCGACTCCTTTGCCAGGAACTGCATCTCCGACTCCACCGAGAAACCCTTCTCGGAGAAAGACAGTGACTCAATTGCCCTCGAAGAGAAGGCCCTGAACCCACTCTGGGAGTCGGTCAGTCTCACCTCGGCCCCCAGGTTAGTCACGAAGGTCAGCACTCGCTGTCCAAGGGCCCTTACCCTGGGAATCCTGCTCTCCGGGTGAAGGAAGCGAGAACCCACCACGATGTCAGCTCGGTCGCTCATTACGGGCTCCAGCAACCGTGGGATATCAGCAGGGTCGTGCTGAGCATCACCATCAAGAAGGACCATCACGTCCCACCCCTCTTCCCTGGCTTGCTCAAAAGCCGTATTGAGCGCCGCGGCCTTCCCCTGGTTGGACTGATGGCTGACTACCCTCGCTCCAGCTCGCTCGGCTACGGTCGCAGTCATGTCGGTCGAACCGTCGTCGATCACTACGACCTCGTCCACGTAGTCCCGTGTCTTGATAACCACGCTGCCAATGAACCTCTCCTCGTTGAAGCAGGGTATGGCAGCTACGGTTCTAAGACTGCAGGGCGTGCCCCCGGCTTCCGGGGCCGGTCCCGCCTGGAAACGCTCTGAGCTGAAGTGGGCGGTCATTGTCATTAACGACGGCGTACTGATTCGGCGCAAGTGATCATAACACAATGTCAACCTGGACAACAACCGGAGACGGGAGGGCTGCAAGCCTACATCAAACAAGACCGCCAGCCAGCCGCAATGCCTCTCCCCGGTGGCCAAGCCGACCACAGCTTGCCTGCTATCCTGCATGGGCGGTAGGATAACGTCAGGCTTTGAGTTCGGCAGCACGGGCCCGCATGCATGGTCCAGTCTGGCAGAGTAGCCGGGGGGGCAGGTCCATGCGAAGCAGGCCCGATCGGGAGGCACCAGGATATACGACACGCGAGGGGGCATATGATGAGCGTGGAGATGGCGGGCAGCCTGCACCAGAGCAGACCGTTGCCAACCGTATCCGTGATAGTCTGCTGTCATACCTCTGAGCGTGCGGATGACGTGTGCCGCGTCGTCGAATCGGTCTTGGGACAGACACACCCTCCTTGCCAGACACTGGTGTCCGTGGACCACAATGAGCAGCTCCACCAAACGCTGCAGGGACGGCTTCCGGACTCCGTGACGCTCGTACTGAACACGGGAGCCGCAGGACTGTCGGGCAGCCGCAACTTCGCCCTGAAGTACGTTACAGGAGAGGTTGTTGCCTTCATAGACGACGACGCCGTAGCTGCCGAAGACTGGCTCTATTGGCTGGCATGTCACTACAATGACAACAACGTCATCGGCGTGGGTGGCAGGACGATACCTGTGTGGGAGTCAGGGCGTCCATTCTGGTTCCCCGAAGAGCTCGACTGGACCATCGGCGGCACCCACAAGGGGACCAGGGAGACTGCGGGCCCTGTTCGGAACCTCTGGGGCGGTAACATGTCCTTCCGCAAGGATGTCTTCGATACTGTCGGCATGTTCAGCCTGCAACTGGGCCGCAGCGGGTCCTCGGGGCAGGGGGAGGATACGGAGTTCTGCATGCGGATCGCAGCTACAATCCCTGATGCCACCATGCTTCACGAGCCGGCAGCAGTGGTGTACCACAAGGTGCCAAGGCAGAGAGGTACGCTGCGTTATCTTGCCAGGAGGTCATTTGACGGCGGCCTGTCCCTGGCAACACTAAAGGGGGGCCGGCGTCCCCAGGCACAAGGACCTGCCTCCCCCGAGAAGACATACTTCCGCTACCTGATGACAACGTCACTGCGTGAAAGGGCCAGGCGGTTCTACAAACCGGGGTCCTCATCTCAGGTGCTCGCCATAGGTCTGGCAGTCGCCGCCTGGGGGACCGGCTATGTCTCTGGGCTGCTGACGCGAGGCTCATCCCGAAAGGACTGAGGCTTCTGCACCCATGACACACCGCCGCATATGCACTGTCCTCCTGGTGCTGGCCATAGTCCTGTGGTCGGTATGGGCCGGGACAGCCAAGCTGCAGATCGGGGACTATGGCCTGATTCACAGCCTGGGGTCGGCCTACTTCCTGTCGCTCCTGCTAATGACAGCCTCGTTTCTTCTGCTCCTGAGATCGGATCCACGAGCCCGTCCCCTCCTCGGTCTTCATGTCTTTGTCTTCGCCATGTTCCTTATACTGCCTTCGATGGTGCTGGAGAGCACACCACGCGGCACCTTTACCTACCTGTGTGCCACCTGTGTCAAGAGCATAGAGCAGGCTGGTGAAGTGCAGCCGTCTGCAGTGTTCTACCTTCAATGGCCGGGGCTGCATATACTGGGCGCTGCGTTGGGAAGGCTCACCGATATGGACACGCTGACTATCATGCTGTGGTTCCCCGTCATCCTGCAACTGGCGTTGCTGGCTGTGGCGGCACTGCTGCTGCGTCGTTTCCTGCCTGGGCCGCGGCTCTTCTGGATAGCCATGTGGCTGATAGTGCTCTTCCCGCCCCTGTTCGGCAACCTCTTCCTTCCCATGAATGCTGCCATTCTCACCGTAATGGCAACCCTGGCCGTCGTCCTGTGGAGCCTCAAGCACTACGGACATATCACCAAGGCGGTCTGGGTTGCCATCGTCATATTGCTGGCCGGCACAACGATTACTCACGCTCTCACGTCGCTGGCAGCCTTCCTTGACCTCCTGGTGGTCTTCGGCGTCCTGCTGCTGGTTGGCGTTCTGCAGGGAACCGGCCGCCTGGCGGCGGTGGGGGCCAGGGTGAAGCGTCTTGGCGAAGCGGCCAAACTCTATGTGTGGCAACCGTCCAGAAGGGGCTTAGGTAGGCTGCCGGGCCTGGTTGGGCGCTTCGGGTATGAAGGGGTGATAGCGCTGGTGGTCTGCGCTGTCTTCATCGTGCTGTGGCAGTTCGTTGGCATAGATACCTTGAGCTACGAAGGGGGAGGTGGGGGTGGCGGTGGCGGCTCCATCAGCTTCACCAACCCGGAGGCTGGAATGGAGGCAATCAGGGAGCTCTCCTATGGGGGAAGCGAAGCGCACAGGCGAGTGGTGGACCTCAGAATAGTCTATGGCGCAGTCATTTCCCTGCTCGCCCTGGGGGCATTCATCAAGCTGGCGCTGTCCCGGAGGATTGGCGCCAGGACAGTGATACCGGCGGCAGCCGTGGTCATCACCTCCCTGGTGCTGATGACTCTCTCCAGGTACGGGGGTGAGATGCTGGCCAGGGTCTTCTGGTACGCAACCCCCTGGTTGTGCATGCTGGCCGCCTGGTCCCTCAGGAGCAGACTGCTCACCGTCTTCCTCATCTTGGCAATGATCGTCTCGCCGGCACTGCTGCAGGTCTTCCGCTACGGCAACGAGATCATAGACTACGTGCCACCGGGAAACATAGCTGCAGCCGAGTTTGCCACCGAGCGGCTCCCCGCCGAAAAGACAAGCCTTGAAGTGGCCTACAGCAAAATCGTATGGGACTACGAACTCCATGGCGAAGGTCTACACGTGACCATCAACGGATCTCCCTACAGCGGCTCGGAATACGTGGCGACTGCGGGCTACTGGGCTGACGCCATGATGTTCTTCAAGGACAAGGACTTCGGAGTATATGATGCGGAGCTGGTGGACTCCGGTTATGGCCGGGTATATGCGAACGGAGAAGGGCGACTCTATGCAATCCAGTAACGCGGCCCGGCAGGTATCAGACAAGGGTGCGCCATCACCTCCGGAGCCGGATGTCGCCGGCATTGACATCTCTGTGGTTGTATGCACCCGCAACTCCGAATCGACGCTTAAGGAGTGCCTGCACTCAGTCCGAGCCAACGGACCTCGCCAGTTGATCATCATCGACGGCAAGTCCACCGATGACACCCTTGAGATCGCCCGCGAGTTCACGCACGAGGTGTACTCAGACGAGGGCAGAGGCATCGCCTCTGCCCGACAGCTAGGCGCTGAGAAGGCCACGGGCCGCTACGTGGCATATGTGGATTCCGATGTGGTCGTGCCCGCCGGCTGCCTGAACACGATGATCGCGGAGCTTGAGCAATCGGGATATGCTGCCATCCATGCGCAGGTAGTGGCCCCAGACGACAGTGGCAGCTACTGGGAATGGGCGGAGGACCAGCATTTCAAGGCAGCCTTCAACAAGATAGGTGAGCGCAAGACCCTGGGAGCCATAGCAGTTCTGTATCGCAGAGACGTCCTGCTGGAGCACAGATTCGATCCCTGTTTCAGCTTTTTCGGGGCCCCGGAGGACGGAGACCTGAGCTTCAGACTCAGCGAAGCGGGTTACAAGCTCGGAGTCTCCTCTGCCGTCGTATACCACCGGCACAGGGCGACTCTGTGGGCTTTCCTGAGGCAGCGGTTCGCCTACGGCCGTGGCAACGCGCTGTTCTTGTGGAAACACAGGTCGTGGCGACACCTGGTCGGCCCTTTCCTCATGGTCCCTTTTGGGCTCAGCATGTGCCTGCGAAAAAGGAGTTTCGGCACACTGCCCTACTACGTGGTATGGTCGCTTGCGGCCAGCGCCGGGCTGGTGCTTGAGTTCGCCCGGATGGCCCTTGTCGGTACGGTGGGGCACAGGCCTGACCAGCAAGAGTAGCCTCCATCATGCTCGTGCTACGCCGGTGACGGCTACCGTCCGGCTGACTTCCATGCCTGTCAGCATCTGTAGCTGGGTGCAGCGAAGCGAAACCCACCATCCGGGGGAGGGGCACCTACGTCTCCGCCACGCCGGGGACCTAACACTCACCAGCACTGCACCCTCAGAGCGGCTTTCGGTGGCCGGACGCCGCGTCACCCGTTCTCCATGGCCGAAGCCTCCACTGCCTCTTCCAGAACTTGCGACAGACGTCTGGCCTGCTCACGCCGGCTGTAGCTCCCTATGGCGTCCGCATCAGGCGCATACCCGGACGTCACCTTACCCCCGGCGGAATACTCTGCGAACCACGCAGCCAATTGGGCCCTTATGGCCATGCCGGTGCTGGCAATGATCCCAGCTCCAGTCCGTTCGAGCACCCCGGCGATTTCATCACGCTCCAGAGTCACTCCCAGGATGGGCCTTGAGGACCCCAGGTACTCAAACAGCTTGCCCGGAAGGATGCCCCTGTCACGCTCGTCGCACCAGCCCAGCAGCAGCAGCACAGTGGACTCTCTCTGCTTTCTCAGACTCTCCTTGAAGGATACCGCTGGGTACGCCTTCACCACATCCCCGACGCCGTGCTTCTGAATGAGCCCCGGCAGCCTGCGCCATACGTCATTGCCCAGGAAGCGGAGCTCGAAAGCCTCTGCTGAGATCGTTCCGTTATCCAGCAACGATCTCACTGCACCAAGCAGCGGGGCCAGGTCGCGGTCGTAGAGGTTGCCGACGTAGGTGACAGTGAACTTCGAAGTCAGGGGCGGTGCCTCATCGCGGAAGTCGTCATCATCGAAACCGTTGCGGATGACGATGACCTTCCTGGAATGGAACCTCTCCAGACGCCCGGCAATCGGGTCCGACGTCGCGGTGATGAGGCTGCTCCTCCGTACCAGACGCCTTTCCAACTGCTCTTCGAAGAACTGCATCGGTTGCCATCTTCGTCTCAGGTAGGCTGACTGCGTCCACGGATCGCGGTAGTCAGCAACCCACGGTGTGCCGGTCCTCCTGCTGAGAGCAGAGCCAATCATGTGGGGAGTTGCCGGGTCATAGGTGGTCAGAATAGCGTCCACTGGGCGTTCCCTGGTTATGTGGAGAGCCCTTCTCAGGCCGGGCAGGTACCAACCCGTCGGGGAGGACAACAACGCCTGGGTCAAAGGCAGGGTGTAGAAGAACCGCAGCGGACGCTGCAATGTGGAGGTCAGGAGGCCAGATGGAGTTGAGACCGGCCTGTCCACCGATGACTCACCTCCCTTCGCATGATCCCCCCCATGTGCCCAGGGCAGACGGAGCTTGGGATACCATGTTCTGACGACAGTGCTCTCCCGCACTTCCACAGGCAGCGTCTGCGGGTACCTGCCCACATCATCGACCGTCAGGACAACCGGCTCCCAACCGAAGTCCGGCAGGTACTTGGCGAACTTCCCGATTCTCACGGCGCCGATGTTGTTCGTCGGCGGAAACAGAAACGAGACGAGCAATACTGTCTTCATAGCGGCGTCCTGGCATTGACCGGGCAAGCCGCCCGCTCTCTTGACCTCGCACCATGATGGTATAGCGCCCGAACCACCGGAATGTTCCATCCCCTAAGATAGTCCCTCATACAGCTCGGCCAGCTTGCCTCCATCCGCCTGCCAGTTGTATCTGGCCGCCACCGCTTGCCTGCCAGCAGACGACAGCCTCATAGCCAGGTCTCCATCCCTGGAGATACGGACCACGGCTTCTGCCAGCTTCGACGCGTCGCCCGCCGGATAGACAAGGCCAGCGCCGGTCTCCGTGACAAGACGAGACAGAGAGGTCATCGATGACACGACGACGGGCTTTCCCAGGACCATGTACTGGAAAAGCTTGTGCGGGCAACTGCGATCTGTGTGTCCCGTGGCACGGTAGGGGATGAGGCAGACGCGGCTGGCCCGGATGTAGGACGGAACCAGACGAGATGGCTGCCAGCCTGTGAACTCCACGCTATCCTGCAGTCCCAGCGAAGCGGCCAGCCGCATAAGATGATCTTCGTCGTCGCCGGTCCCGACCAGAAGAAGGCGAGCATTGGGGACTTCCTGGAGTATGCTGGGCATAGCCAGAATGGCCGTCTCCACTCCCCTGTGAGGCCCAAAGCCGCCCACGTAGGAGATAGTGAAGTGGTCCCGATACCTGTCCACGATTGCCTCGTCCACGGGCAGGGACAGGAACAAGTCCGGGTCCTCAGTGTTCATGACGACCACTACCTTGTCTGGGTCAGCACCACAACGCTCCACGTAGTACGTCTTCGCCTCCTCCACTACCGTTATCACCCTGTCGGCACTGCGGACGCAGAACCGCTCGACCCTCTCCCAGCGCTGTATCCTGTAGACCAGTTCATGTTTCCAGGTCCATTTGCTGCTCCAGACACGAGCCGCCAGCGGGTATATCTCGTGCAGGTCCGCCACGACTGGGATTCCAAACTCCCGCGCCACGTATAGTCCCGTCTTGACCATGGGGAGATCGTGGATGTGCAGCGCCTCGATCCGACGGCGTTCCACGAGGCGAGCCGTTTGCCTCTTCCAAAATTGGTCAACAAGCGTAAGCAAGTAGAGCACCGAAGTCCGGAGCTTGAACAGGCCTCTGGGCATCACTACGCGAGTCACCTCTATGCCCTCCACGGTCTCTTCGGCAAGGCTGTCTGGCCCTGCTGGACACAGGAGGAACAGATCGTGTCCCGCCTCCATAAGCGACCGCGCTTCCTTCTCAATACGTATATCAGGGGGAAAACCCTTCTCTGCCAGTGACATCAGTATCCTCATGCTTTCAATGCTCCTCGATGGCCCGCCTATGCTATCGCCCAATGATCTCGGGCGCCACGGCTAACGGCTGGCTGGCCATGCTGTCTCCACCATCACCGCAGTATGCCACTCCAGGGTTACACAAGGACTTCACCTGCCCAGCCATCTCCTCACGTACCCAGGAGCAGCCCGCACCGCCTCCCCTGCCTTCTCCATCTCATCAGCCCTGAAGAAACCCGAAAGGTAAAGGAGCAGCGGGAAGGCAAGGAGCAGCAGCATCTTGAGCACCGCAGCCACAGCCATGGAATCGTTGTCAACGAAGATGCTGCCCGCGTATACGGCAGCAGCCGCGACGGCGATCCTGCCCACCCTTGCCCATTCATAGTCAATTCTATAGTACCTCCGGGAGATGAAGAAGACCCCTATCGGCAGTGTGAGATAGGAGACTACGGTGGCTATTGCAGCTCCCATCATACCGTGATCTGGGATAAGCACGTAGTTCAGTCCCAGATTGAGACATGCAGCCATCCCAGCCATCAGGGCCGTGTACTTGGTCTTACCCTCGAGGTTGATGCCCACCATGAAGACGAAATAGCACCCGTAGAACAGGTAGGAGAGCGCGATGAGAGGTACGACCTTGTACGCCTCGCGGAAAGGGGGCGTCGACATCAGCGCCACCAGTTCCTCAGCCAGCACCGACAGCGCCAGGGCAGCACATGCTGCCACCAGCAAGAAGTAGGTCAGCACCCTGGCGTATACCTCTCTGGCATTCTCTTCCCTGGCCATGGCGAAGATGAAGGGCACCCAGGCCAGTTGAAAAGGACCCACAATCAGCATATGAATCGGCAAGCCAAACTTGTAACCCAGGGAGTAAAGGCCGAGGTCTTCAGGAGTCGACAGGAACTTGATGAAGTACCTGTCCGCCATGGTCATGATCCAGGCTGCCAGCCCCGCCGGCACCAGGGGCAGCCCGAAGCTCAACATCCTCTTCAGCTCAGGCACAGAGAAGTCCCTGCCGGCCTTCACCAACACGGTGCCTACAAGCAGAACGTATGTCAGCGCCGCTGCAATCATCCCTCCCTCAAGAAGGCCAAGGACGCCCTTGTGTAACACCATCACATAGATGACGTTCAGTACTGCCGCCACTACGAAGCGCCCGACAGTCACCAGAGCATACTTCGTGGACTCTTCGCGGGCCCTGAACACCGACAGCCCGAGTGCAGCGCCAGCGTCACAGAAGACAGTGATAAACACGAGCTGGAAGTAGAAGACGTAGTCCCCGGAATCAAACAAAGCGCGGGAGAGGCTGCTGGCCAACGCCACCATCACCAACGTCAACAGTGCACACGTGGCAGTAAGGAAGAGGAAGGCAGTGCTGACGACTGCCTTCCTGTCCCGATCATCATCACAGGCGTAGTAGGACCTGAACAGCGCCGAGTTCAGCCCCATAACAAACAGTACGGTCAGGATTGACAGGGTGACCTGGAATATCTCGAGGACCCCGTAATCGTCAGGGGTAAGATAGCGCGTGTAGACAGGAAGGAGCAGGAAGGAGACCAGTTGCGTTATGGCGACGCCAAAGCTGTATATGAGGGAGTGCTTTGATAGTCGAAGGAGTTGGCTGATCATCAATCAGTGAGCGAGGCCATACGAATAACTACCAGTGTACTCCTGTGTGTACCAGGCTGATACTGGAGGCCGGCCTCATGACAAGACCGAGTTTATTGCCTAAGTATGCTCTCGTAGACCGCCTCATATTCCGATAGCCTCTAGGCCCACGCAAACGAAACTGCATATCGGGCAATGCTTTTTCGATCCCAATCCCTCGTCAGCCCCTTTCCTATGGCATCTGCCAGCTCGAGCGCATCACCTGGATCCACCATTATGGCACCACAGTCTTCCGATACCGCTATGTCAGGCAATCCAGTAGCGTCGGTTCCAATAACGGGGACTCCGCAGGCCATGACGAGTGAGATCCCAGACATGTGTGGCAACTCCACCTCTGGAGCTGCCACCGATTTCGGGAGGCACAGGCCCTACTTGCAGTATCCGCACCTATGACCCCTCGTCAGGGAAAGCCGACAACAAGCTTGCCAGGGCACGCAGCATCCACGCCTGTCCCCATCGAATGTACGGCATCTTGTTTGTCCTCCGTGGTGTCTTAAGATAGTAGAAATGACCGTCTTCGTCCTGCATGCGTTCTCTGACCCACAGAAAAGTATTCTGAGCGTAGTCTCGAGCTTCTGGGAAAGCCTCACACAGAGTCGACAGGCACAAGACGGCTTCGGCACAACTGTGTATGTTGATGCAGATGTCTGGACATGGAGACCTTTCGAGTGATCTCTGAATGGTGCATTGTGGTGCACAGAATACGTGAGAAACCAGGGCGATGCGAACACACCCAAAGCCAGAAC
>Ga0180432_10002000_pt1 | contig 31190 bp, 31 predicted proteins | sample SS_ome_10_FD_132414 | JGI IMG/M metagenome (GOLD analysis project Ga0180432, IMG submission 132414) | Hypersaline lake sediment archaeal communities from the Salton Sea, California, USA - SS_1_MS_2 metaG | ecosystem: Environmental > Aquatic > Non-marine Saline and Alkaline > Hypersaline >...
ACCTGCCGTCGCCCGGCATGCTCGCTTGGCTACCGGCCGTGCATATCGTTCCCACAATCTCCCCTTTTATCCTGGCGGTGGGGGAAAGGTTGTTTTGCCTCTGCCAACAAAACTTGACTCATTTGTTAACTTCTACCCCAGACGAGCTGGGCTAGTACCCCTGGTACCCGTACCTGGGGTATTTGCCCACGACCATCAACTCGGTGGTGCCGTAGCCTACGTCAGCGCCGCAGACGAACTCCGAGCCGTAGTCGCAGTAGCCCCAAATCTCCTTCATGACCTCCGGATCGGTCACGTCGAGCCTGTAGCCGTCCATCCAGTTGGGTCCCATCCACAGGCCGTGGATGAAGCCCTTGTACTGGCCACCGTATCCGCCGGGGGCCTGGTAGCAGATGGTAACGGGGCGTATGGAGACCTCCTTCCGCGTCCCGTCCACGGCGTGCAGGACCACCCGCCCCCCGGCAAACCGCCGCTGCTGTTCCGGTCGCTCGTCGCTGAAACGGTAGTCATGTTCCACATCGACGAGTTCCAGCGCTTCCCTGCCACTTCCATAGGGATAGAACAGGCCGCCGCCGAAGTGCCACCTCCGTGCGACACCTATCCTGTCGTCCCATATCTCCCTGATGTGGAAGGAGGCACCCCATTCATCGAACTGCATGAGGACGAAGTTGAACAGTTGCCCCTCGTGTATCTCGGGGAACTGCACCCCCGTCTCCACGAAGTCCGCACCGGCGAGCCTGACTCCCCAGGAGCGGTCGCGCTCACCCACCCACTTCGACCTGTCCAGGTCAAAGGTCTCATCTCCGGCCTTGATCCAACCGCTGGGCCTTCCGCTCTGCACCATCCGCTTGATGTGCTCCTTCACCCTGCCCCGGCTCACCAGGAACTGGGCCGGCTCCTCTTCGTGGAGGGGGCTCACACCATCGATCTCGATGTCGTAGCTCAGCCCGTACTCATTCTCGCCCAGGCTGTACCTGACCTTCTTCAGAGGCTCAATGACCTCGTAGGAGAACGGCCCCACTTTGAAGACGTCGATGTCAGGGCGCAACTCACGCGACGCCCTCACGATGTACTCCGTCTCGTCTCGAATGGTGAAGCAGACGAAGGCGTCCATGATATTGCGGTTGGGGTAGTAGCCAAAGCCCGTGGCCAGGTGGGCTGTGCCGGCGGTGTCGTGTGCCTGCATCCATGCCCTCTCTGTCCACTCACGGGCGCTCGTGCCCGGGCGGTCGAAGGTGGATACCACCTGGTGACAGAACATCTCGTCGTACTTCGTGATCATGGTTCACCCCCCGATCCTGTATGTGCGGCATTGGCTGCCGCAGGCTGCGCGCTGCCGCGGGCAAGCAGTCCCCGCTGCTCGAGATCGTCGGCGACATCCTTCAACTGGAGTTGTTCCAGGCTGGCCCTGGTCTGAAGTCCGCTGGCAACGTCCCAACCCCGGATCCCGTAGTATTCGCTCTTCATCCTCTCAAAGGCTTCTCTGTCCAGCACGCTGCCCTTCATTGAAATGGGCTCGCCGTCCTTGCCGGGCGCTATGCACTCGGGGTTGGCATGGTCATACTCTATGGGGTCCGTGTGGCAGGCCTCGGGCAGCCTGTCGAACTCGCGTCCGGCATGCCCCTCCCTGGCCAGTATTGCCCTCTGCAGGTTGAACACACGGGCGCCTATGTCATAGAGTCCCTGTTCGTCCACTTCCCTGCCGGTTACGGCCGACAGGAGCCTGCTCTCCAGGGTGGGGTCTCCCATGTGGCCCTCGGTGTGCTCCAGGTCCGTGACGGGCCAGAGGAAGTCGCAGAGGATGAGACACTCCTTGGCATACTGCCGGTCCTGGATCATCCTGGCTGCGAGCGCTTTGCCGTCGTAGGTGGAGAAGTCCCCGGCCAGATCACTACCCCAGAACCTCCTGGCAATGGCCCGAAAGTCCTCGCTGGAGACGTAGCCAAGGCCGTACACCCAGGTGGCCCACTTGGCGAGCAGGAAGGACACCTCGTGGACCTGCTGCATAGGCGTCCTGGGCTCCATGGCATGCAGGAGGGCGTTCGTGATGTACAGTTTCGGCCCGTACCACGGGTAGAGGCCCGGCTCGGCCTGATAGCCTGCCCGCTCGGCCTGCCGTTCCGCTTCAGGCCCCAGTGCTGCTGCCGCGCCGTTGAGTCCCTGTGCCAGCAGATCACCGAAGCCCTCCCTGAAGGCGATCTTCCTGAGCAATGTCTCTATGAACTCCAGGCTCCCGATTCTGGACAGGGGAATGCCCGTACTCTCCTCGGTGATAACGCCGGCCTCATGGCATCCGTGGAGCCAGCTCAGCATGCGGTCCATGGCGAATACGTCAATCCCGTAGGAGTCGCACAGCTTGGTGGCGTAGAAGGGGACGTCGTTGGGATTCTCGTTCCAGTCCCCGTAGTAGCGGTCTGACCAGGGTTGATAGTACATGGCAGCGCCGCAGAAGAACTTGCCCTTGTCGCCGTTGGCCGCCTCATAGACCTTTCTGGGGCACCTTCCCAGGCAGCCGAAGCAGGGGTCCTTCTTCATTTCGGGGCCGGGGGGAAACTTGAATTCGTGGAGGGGGTCCCTGACCCAGCGGCTGAGGTATTCCCAGAAGTTCCTCCCTGACTGCCGGAAGCACTCCCGGAGTTCCTTGAACTGGTCCGGCTGGGCAACCTCGACCCCCCTGCTGTCACCTACCACCGCTATGGCTTTGAGGTTCTTGGACCCCATGGTGGTGCCAAGGCCTCCGCAGCCGCTGGAGTCGTTGTCGGCCAGGAGGCTGGCGGCGGTGACCTGGTTCTCACCGGCGGGGCCGATGGCCACGACCCTGGCGTTGTTCCCCATCTCGCGCTTGATGGCATCCCTGGTCTCGATGGCGCCCCTCCCCCAGAGGGCTGAGGCGTCCCGGAACTCGGTACGGCCACCGTGGACCAGAAGATAGACCGGCCTGTCCGACCTGCCGGAGACGACGATGCTGTCGTAGCCGGAGAACTTCAACTCAGCGCCCCACCTGCCGCCCAGGTTGGCGTAGGAGAAATGCTCCGGCGTGCCGGGCGCCTTGCCGCAGACCTGCCACCGCGAGCCGGCTATGGTGGGGATGCCGCCCAGCGGACCGGTGGCGAAGATGAGCCTGTTCCCGGCATCGAAGGCGCTGCCTTCAGGGGAGACCTCGTCCCAGTACACCCTGGCAGCGAGGCCCCTACCCCCGAGGAAGTCCCCCGCATAGTCGAGGATGGACGCCTCTGCCACCTTGCGCGACGAAAGGTCTACTCGCGAGACCTTGCCAGCATACCCGTATGTCGGCATTTCTCCCCTCCCGGCCCAGAAAGGTCAAGCCAAGGCTAAAAAGGATATGCGACGAATGAAATGCTCGCTTGGCGCATAGAACACCTTGCAGGCGACGCAGGGACTGCTGCCATCTGTCGGCAATGTATGACCGTGCGTGTGCTATGCACCTGTGGCCCCGGCCCAACCTTCATCGTAAGGGACCCGGTACGTCCAGTCAACCCTGATGGAGTCGAACTTCCACTCCCCGTTCTCTCTGACATACTCCTCATAGTAGGTGCCGGCGTACCACTCCGCCCTGCTGTTCTCCAGCTTGTTGACTACGGGCGCTTCGAAGTACCACTTGCCCGTGGCCGTGTCACCCTGCACCTCTATGATGGGGTTATGCACCATGTGCATGGAGAAGGACACTCCCAGGGGCACCATCTCACCGAAGAAGGTCTTGAGCCCCTCCGTCCCCTGGAACTGCGACTCGGGGCCCATTCCGAAGTCCAGCCTTGCAGTCTGGGTGAAGTGGGACACCAGTTCGTCCCGGTTCTCCACCTTGTCCAGCCCGGAATCGCATAGATAGCAGTAGGTGGCCTTCAGCTTTCTGATAGACTCGATGTCTTCCATGACTCTCAGTCTGCCCTGCAGTTCCTCCAGGTCCATCTCGGGGTCCTCCTTCTCTACACTTGGCCCTGTGCCATTGGTGCCGGGAAACTGGCTCAAAGCCGGCGCGCTACCTGTGACCCCTCGTGAACGGCGTGTGCCACCCGGCCCGGCTGTCTGGCGTCTCCGATGACGTGAAGCTCAGCCACCTTGCCCTTGAGTTGCTCGGCCAGCCCGTTGATGGGAACGGTGCCCAGTGCCAGGACTACGCTGTCGCACTCCAGGGTCTCCTGCCTGCCGTCCCGCAGGATTTCCACGCCGCTGTCGGTGATCCCTGTGACGGTGATGCCCTGCTGCGGCCCTGTCACGGCCCTGACCTTCCACTGCTTAAAGCGTTCAAGAATGACGGCCCTACCCGCCACCCCGATGTCTTCGCCGATGTCCGCTGCCGGACCCGGCCTCATCTTGACCACTGTCACTTCCTTCCTGCGTATTCCCAGCCAGTCGGCTACCTCGCAGCCCACCATGTTGGCGCCCAGCACGACTACCCTGTAGCCGCAGCGGACCTTCTCGGTGAGAATGTCGTGGGCGGTGAATACATGCGGCTTGTCCACTCCCGGGATGCCTTCCGGAATGAGGGGACCTCCCCCCGTGGCCACGACCACCACGTCCGGCTTCAGTTCCTCCACCAGTCCTGCTGTGACCTCTGTGTTCAACCGGATGTCCACGCCGGCTTTCTTCGCCTGGGTAGCGAGGTACTTGATTCCCCAGGTCAGCTCCTGCTTCCCTGGTGGAAGGGAGCCTATCCACAACTGGCCGCCAAGGCGGTCTGATTTCTCGCACAGGGTGACATGATGGCCCCTGAGCGCGGCGACACGGGCAGCCTCCAGGCCCCCCGGCCCTCCCCCGGCAACCAATACCTTCCTGGGCGTGGCTGCGGGGGTGATGGGTGGCATTATTTCATCGTCGCATTCGTGTCCGGTTTCCGGGTTCATGCCGCAGCATATCCAGGCGGACATCGGGTTCCCTCTGATGCGCTGAGCGACGATGGTACCCATGTGGTTGTCGCAGCCGTTGCAGTAGATGATATCTTCAAGCCTACCGGCGGCTGCCTTGTTCGGCAGCTCGGGATCAGCCAGGCTGGCCCGGCCGAAGGCGAGCAAGTCGCATTTCCCGGTGCTGACCAGGAACTCGGCCACATAAGGGTCGACGATCCTCCCCACTGACATCACAGGGATGTCTACGGCCTGCTTGATCGGCCAGGCGTTCTTCGTCACCCACTGTGACTGGGGTTCGCCTATGGCCGGGACGGTCAGGTGGATGGAATGGAAGAGCGACCCTCGCGAAATGTCCAGGCAGTCGACACCGGCGTCAGCTAACAGCCAGCACATGACCTGGGTCTCCTGAAAGCTCAGGCCCCCAGGTATTGCCTCTTCGGCACTGAGCCTGTAGATAACCGGGAGATCGCCGGCCTTGCGCTTAATGCTCCTGACAACTTCAATGGCGAACCTCAACCGCCCTTCGATCCCGCCGCCCCATTCATCGGTACGGTGGTTCTCGGCCGGGGACATGAACTGCGCAAGCTGGTAGCCGTGGCCTCCGTGGACAGCCACAGCATCGCAGCCGGCCTCTGCGGCCCTCACTGCAGCATCACCGTAGGCCTCTATCAGCTCTTCTATGTCCGCCGGGGTGAGCTCCGCCGCTATGGGGGTGTCGATAGCTGCCGTGGGGTAGCCCGGGGAGGTTGCGTAGGAGATGGGCGAGGGCCCCCGTGGACTGGTGCCCGGCAGGCCTGGGAACACCTTGCTGCCTGCATCCTGCAACTGGGGGGCCAGCTTGGCCCCGTGGCCGTGCACTTCCCTGGCCAGCCTCTCCCATCCGGGTATGAACCGGTCATCCGAGAGCTCGGGACAGCAGGGGAATGCCTTTCCCAGTGGGTGTACGCTGACCACGCCCACCTGTATGAGGGCGAATCCACCCCGGGCACGGGCTACGTTGTAGCCTATGTCACGGTCACTGATCCGGCCGTCCGGCTCCGACAGGCCCACGTACATCGGCGCCTGGACGCAGCGATTGGCCAGGGTCATTCTACCAACGTTGATTGGGCTGAACAGCGTCTCCAGTTTCCTCATGAGTTGTATTCCTCCCCGTGTGCAGATTGCGTAGGGCGGCAGGTGCCTGGCGGTCTCACCGGCATTTGTAGACCTGCCCCCACAGGTACGGCGCACCTGTGCTGACATTTGTACACCGATATGACTTCCCGATCAAGTCACGTGAGTAACCCCACGTCTTTGCAGCCAAATGGGTCTGTACTCGGGAGGGTGGGCCGGGTCGGGCCTTGCACTGGGCGGACTATCCATGGAGTGGTGGCTGGCAGTTGTGAGACCATGGAGCGGCCGGATGCAGGTGAGGCAGTTACGCAAGCCTATGCTGAGGTGCCGTGGACCGTCGTCCAAGCCGGAAGGCTATTCTTGTGTGGCCGTCAGGTCCCCGACCTGATGGTGCTGGGAGGTTTGCTGCTCATCCGGGATACCCGGACGAATCAGGCGTAAAACCACCGATGGCTCCTGACTATTCCAGCTCTGGGACAGGCTCCTGGGTCGGTGTCAGATGCCTCTGAATGCTCCCACGCTGCAACCAAGAATATCGACAGCATCTTGTCCACGTGGGCTCGGTAATGGGTTCAAGGAACGATATCGGCGCTCGAAGCCTCTTCCCCGCCGGAGTAGGAGAGTGGGAGGATAGGGCCCGGCCCGGCAGGTTGACGCCGATCGGGCCCCTTCGTAGAATTGGTCTCGCTGCAGGTAAGCGGGCAAGGAGACACCGAGATGAGCCAAGAACACTGCACGATCGTGGCCCGGGAGACTGGCATCGGCGAAGGCCAGGTACGGGCCGTTGAGCAGTTGCTAGCCGAAGGGGGCACCGTGCCCTTCATCGCCAGGTATCGGAAGGAGAGAACGGGCTCTCTGGACGAAGTGGCCATCACCACGATTAGAGACCGGCTGGCGCAACTGGCGGAACTGGACAAGCGGCGGGAGGCCATCCTCAAGTCGCTGGAGGAGAGAGACCTTCTCACGGAGGAACTCCGCGCGGCTGTTGAGGGAGCGGAAACGATGACCGTGCTGGAGGACATCTATCTCCCTTACAGGCCGAAGAGGCGGACGCGGGCCACGGTGGCCAGGGAGAAGGGACTGGAGCCGCTGGCGCAGAAGATATTCGCCCAGGAAGGCGATACCGATCCCTTTGCAGAGGCCGGTGGCTACGTGAACGAGGAACTGGGTGTTGCATCGGAGGAAGAGGCCCTGGCCGGGGCGCGTGACATCGTTGCCGAGTGGGTGAACGAGGACGCTGAGACCAGGCAGGCGATGCGGCAGTTGTTCTCGACGCAAGGGACGCTGAGGTCCGCCGTGGTGGAGGACAGAGAACAGGAAGGGGCCAAGTACCGGGACTATTTCGAGTGGCAGGAGCCCGTGTCGGCGGCTCCAAGCCACCGGGTGCTGGCCATGTTCCGAGGCGAGAAAGAGGGGTTTCTGAGACTGTCCATCCGCCCCGATGAGGAAGAGGCGCTGGGACATCTGTACGCCGGTTTTGTCAAGGGAGGCGGTCCGCCTTCTGTGCAGGTGGCCCAGGCGGTAGAGGACAGCTATGGCCGGCTGCTGGCCCCATCCATTGAGACGGACATCCGCCACGAGGTCAAGCGGCGGGCAGACGAAGAGGCGATACGGGTCTTTGGCCAGAACGTGAGACAGTGCCTCATGGCCCCGCCGCTGGGCCAGAGGGCGGTGTTGGCAATCGATCCCGGTTTCCGCACGGGCTGCAAGGTAGTCTGTCTGGACCCACAGGGCAAACTGCTGCACAATACCACGGTCTACCTTACCCAGTCGGAGAGACAGGCCCAGCAGGCGGCTGACACGCTTGTCGACCTGGCGAAACGCTTCAACATCGAGGCGATCGGCATAGGCAACGGCACAGCGAGCCGGGAAACGGAGGCTTTCGTTCGCGGGCTGGACCTCCCCAAGTCCGTCGCGGTAGTGATGGTGAACGAGAGCGGCGCTTCCATCTACTCGGCGTCTGAGGTGGCCAGGGAGGAGTTCCCTGACCAGGATGTCACAGTGCGTGGAGCGGTGTCTATCGGGCGGCGGCTCATTGACCCGCTGGCCGAGCTTGTGAAGATCGATCCCAAGTCCATCGGCGTGGGCCAGTACCAGCACGACGTTGACCAGGGAAGTCTCAAGCAGTGTCTTGATGATGTGGTAATAAGCTGCGTCAGCGCTGTGGGGGTTGAGGTCAATACCGCGAGCAGACAACTACTGACCTATGCCCCCGGGGTGGGCCCCGCCGTAGCCAGGAACATCGTTGACTACCGTAACAAGAACGGGCCCTTCAGCGCCCGTGAGGGACTGAAGAAAGTGCCCCGCATGGGCCCGAAGGCCTTCGAGCAGGCAGCGGGGTTTTTGCGCATCAGCGAGGGGGACAACCCCCTTGACGCCAGCGCGGTCCATCCGGAGAGCTACCACATCGTGGAGCGGATGGCGGCGGACCTGGGATGCTCCATTGGCGACCTCATGCGCAGGGAGGACCTCCGGGGGAAGATCGATCTCAGACGCTACGCCACGGACAAGGTGGGCATGCCCACGCTACTGGACATAATGGAGGAACTGGCCAAGCCGGGCCGGGACCCCCGCGACCAGTTCGAGGCATTTGCCTTTTCGGACGAAGTCAAGACCATCGATGATCTCAAGGTTGGCATGCGGTTGCCGGGCATTGTCACCAACGTGGCGAATTTCGGCGCCTTTGTGGATATAGGCGTGCACCAGGATGGTCTTGTTCACGTGAGCCAACTCGCCGATCGCTTCGTCAAGGAGCCGGCTGACGTGGTCAAGGTCAATCAGAAGGTGACCGTGACGGTGCTGGAGGTGGACAAGGACCGGAACCGGATATCTCTGTCCATGCGCAGGGAACCGGAAAGGGGCAAAGGCAGGACTCCACCGGCGTCGGCGACAAGGCGGTAGACAGCGCTCCTCTCACGACAGTCCTACCGGCCGGCGCTACGGCGGGCCGTGCGTGCATCCTCTTCTCCTCCTCTTACTATTGAACTCTGCATAATGAAAGCAATAGACTCGCGCGTCTGCTGACTCACAGTAGCTTTGCATTATTCATACAGACATCAGTAATGGTCTCATAATAGAATGGAGTCGCTGCATTGCTGAACAGGCTCCGGTACTCATCATCCGGTTGCGCTGCTGGTCTCGTCTTTCGTCAGTCGGTTGCGTTGCCCCCATTCCCCACACCCCAACCGTTGCACGTTGACCGTGACGAGCCGCGCAACCGTGTAACGTACTCTAATCGTCTTATGGCAGAGTCATTCCATCCCATGGGAACATAAGCAGTCCTTGGCCTCAGGGCTATTATGAGACTACGAGTACCTTCGCCGGAAGACCTCCTATGTCTTGCGAACGTGATCCATATCACAGACACCCCGAGCGGATCTTCGCAAAATTAAAATTTGTTGGGGCTTGACAAATCACCAGTGTCGTGGTTTAATTAATAATGATAATCGTTATTGATTAGGGTCGGTTGATGGAAGTGAAGCCATACAGGAGATCAAAGCAGAGGGAGGCCATTACTAGAGTGCTGCGGTCTACCACGTCCCACCCCACGGCCGACTGGATCTACGAGCAGGTGAGGAAAGAGATACCCAACATCAGTCTGGGCACCGTATACCGCAACCTGAAGCTGCTCAGGGATGAGGGCCGGATACTTGACCTGGACACGGGGAGTCTGAACAGGTTCGACGGGAACAACGAGAACCACTATCACTTCAGGTGTGAGGGGTGCGGGCGGGTGTTCGATGTTGATGAACCGGTTGACCTGAGTCTGGACCGGCGGGTGGCTGAGAAGATGGGCTTCACGGTGTCTCATCACAGACTGGAGTTCCGCGGCCTGTGCAACGACTGTCAGTCGACAGGGCATTCTTGAGGAGGTGCTGATATGGATGCTGCTATCAAGGAGCTGAGGGACAACGTGGTAATCAAGGCGGTCAAGGGGCTGTACCGGGGCCGCGAGAGGGTGGATGATGATGCCGGGTATCGTGCAGAGGTCAGGGTCTGCCTGGAGAGGGCGCGCCTCATAACCGAGTCATATAGAGAGACAGAGGGCGAGCCAATGGTCACAAGGCGGGCCAAGGCGCTGAAGAAGATACTGGAGAACATGACTATCTACATCCAGGACAATGAGCGCCTGGTGGGCAACATGGCCCAGGACCGCCATTCGCTGCCGCTGTACCCCGAGCTGTACTGGCGCTGGCTGGAGAAGGCGCTGGACAACGAGTACCAGCATTTGCTGGATGATGGGGGCAAGAGGGAGCTCAAGGAGATCAACAAATACTGGAAGACCCTGTCGGTGCACGGCATGGAGCGGAACGTCGCGCCGCCTGGTCTCAAACCCTTCACCGGCTACACGCCGGTGACCGTGTTCACCTATACCTGGGACATGGTGCTGCCTGACTACGAGAAGGTCCTCCGCGTGGGCCTGAGGAGCATCATCCAGGAGGCGCAGAGCAAGCTCAAAGAGATCGACTCTGATCCCAGCATGCACGCACGCGAGTATGTGGAGCAGAAGCGGTTCATGGAAGCGGCCATTATGACCCTTGAGGCCACCATAGCTTTCTCCAAGAGGTACGCCGCCTTGGCCAGGGAGAAGGCCGCCGCGGCCACGGACCCTGAGGACAAGAAGCGCCTGGAGACCATCGCTGACATCTGCGAATGGGTACCGGAGAACCCGGCCAGGACATTCCACGAGGCGCTGCAGTGTTTCTTCCTAATCCACCTGATCGTAGGTTTCATCGAGCTGCCTTCGGTGGGGTGCGGGGTGCGGTTGGACAAGGTCATGTATCCCTACTACCGCAAGGACATGGAGGGAGGTCGCCTGACCAGGGACGAGGCGCTGAACCTGGTGGAGTCGGTGTGGATCAAGTTCGAGGAGATGGGTTTCATACACCCACCACGGTTGTTCGGCTCGGCCGGTGGTGGACTGGCCTGGCAGAACATTACCCTGGGAGGCGTGGACGTGGACGGCAACGATGTGACCAATGACCTGTCGTACCTGATCCTGGATTCAACCAGGGAGCTGCATTCGGTGCAACCTCCGCTGTGCTTCAGGTATCATGACGGGACGCCCAGGGACCTGGTTCTGAGGGCTGTTGACACGCTCAGGACGGGGGTCGCCCAGCCGGCTTTCTTCAACGACAAGATGATGATCCCCTACCTGCTGGAGAAGGGCATACCGCTGGAAGACGCCCGCGACTACGGCATCAGCAACTGCATGTCCTGGATCATCCCCGGCAAGAGCATGGTGTACCGCCAGGGCATGGGGATGTTCTCCTTCACCAATTGCCTGATGCTGGCGCTGAATCAGGGCGTGGACTGGTTGAGCGGGCAGCAGGTCGGCTGTCCGACGCCAGACCCGCTGACCTTCAAGTCCGTTGAGGAGGTCATCGAGGCGACTTTCCAGCAATACGTCTACTTCTTCGAGAAGCAGGTACGGATCAGCAACATCGCCGACGAGTTGTACCGGGAGTACCTGCCCAGGCCTCTGATATCGGCCCTGGTCGAAGGCTGTATCGAGAGGGGCAAGGACTGTCGCGACTGGTACTACCACCATCGCAACTACGTCATGCCCACCGGTGTGAACAACGTGGCCGACTCCGTGGCGGCGATCAAGAAGCTGGTGTTCGAGGAGAAGAAGATCACCATGGCTGAGCTTCTTCAGGCCATGCGGGACAACTTCGAGGGTCACGAGGAACTGCGCCAGATGCTTCTCAACGCCCCCAAGTTTGGCAATGACGATGACTACGTGGATGCCATAGCCGAGCGGATCCACCATCGTATCAAGGATGAAACGAAGAACTATGAGACCTACTACGGCTACCCTTACGATGTGGATGGCACCAATGCCTCTGTAGGGTACTTCCTGGGCATGGACGTTGCAGCTACGGCGGATGGCAGGAAAGCCCACGAGCCTCTCCACGACGGGAGTGTCTCCCCTGTCCAGGGCGTGGACAGGAAAGGGCCGACGGCGGTGCTGAATTCCGTGGGCAAGATCGACCCGCTGGTGTCCTGCAACCACCTGTTCAACCAGAGGTTTGCGCCGCCCTTCCTCGATGGGGCCAACCGGGATATCTTCGCCGACTATCTGAAGACGTGGTCGGACCTGGGCATCCACCACATCCAGTTCAACGTGATAGACCCCGACACCTTGCGGGACGCGCAGCGGCATCCCGAGAAGCATGGAGACCTCATAGTGAGGGTAGCGGGGTATGCTGCCTACTTCGTTGACCTGACCAAGTCGCTCCAGGATGACATAATATCCAGGACGGAGCAGGTATTCGCCTGAAGGCCACGTTTGCCCGAGGCGAGCTTAGAGCAAGTCGCCCCACCGTCCACGGTGGGGCGACTTGGGTGTCTTGACAGTCCAGAGGGGGTTGACAACTTCTGTCACTTGGTCTACAATGGTGATCAAAATGATATACTTACTCAAAAAAGGGGGTGTATGAGGCTCTCCACCAAGGGACGCTATGCTGCAAGGGCACTGCTCGATTTGGCTCTCCATTCGACCGAAGGCCCCGTCCTCAGCAGGGATATTTCTATGAGACAAGGCATTTCTCACTTGTATCTGAAACAGCTACTTCCTTCGCTCAGAGCAGCAGGGCTCATAAGGGCCATGCGCGGGGCCCATGGCGGGTTTACCTTGGCAAGGCCGCCTTCGCAGATAAGGCTTATCGACATTGTCCAGAGCGTAGAAGGATCTACTGCTCCTGTCGAGTGCGTGGATGACGCCAACATCTGCCCGCGCAGCGACCTGTGCGTGACCCGCGGAGTCTGGGCGGAGATGAAAAAGGCCATGGACAAAGTGCTGGAGTCCACCACTCTACAGGACCTGGTCGAGCGGCAAGAGAGTGAAGATGAGGCCACGCCTGGAGCGTGCCGGACTTGAGCGGGGAGGGAAATCAAGATGGCAGAGCTAATCCAAAGAAGAGTTGAGAGACTCCGCTATAGGAACGTAGAGATACCGAAACTGACGAGAGGCATAGCCAAGGACAGCACAGAACTCGTGGGAAATACGCCCTTGGTCAGATTGAATCGAATAACTAGGGGCACACGCGCGGAGGTTGTGGCAAAACTGGAGTCGTTCAACCCTTTAGGCAGTGTAAAGGACAGAATCGGGATGGCAATGATTGTTGCTGCCGAGGAGAGGGGTCTCATCAACAGTGATACGACTATTATTGAGCCCACCAGTGGTAACACTGGTATTGCTCTCGCCTTCGTCTGTGCTACCAGAGGATATAGGCTTGTTCTGACCATGCCGGACACGATGTCCCTGGAGCGCAGGCGGCTCTTGAGCGTCTTCGGAGCTCAGTTGGTCTTGACGCCCGGAGTAGAGGGCATGGCTGGAGCAGTCGGGAAAGCCCAGCAGTTGGCCGCAGAAACGCCCAACTACTTCATGCCGCAGCAGTTCGAGAACCCGGAAAATCCGGAGGTGCACCGGCTGACCACGGCCGAGGAAATCTGGAGAGATACCAACGGCAGGGTGGATATTCTGGTCTCGGGAGTGGGAACTGGAGGTACGATCACCGGAGTGGCTGAGGTGATCAAGAAAAAGAAGCCAGAATTCCGAGCTGTTGCCGTTGAGCCTGCCGACTCGCCCGTTCTTTCTGGAGGAAAGCCAGGTTCTCATAGGATCCAGGGCATAGGGGCTGGCTTCGTGCCCCATGTCTTGAAAATGGACCTGATTGATCAGGTTATCAAGGTTAGCGATGAAGATGCTGGGGTGATGGCAAGGAAGCTGGCGAGAGAAGAGGGGATACTGGCTGGCATATCTTCGGGGGCAGCAACTTGGGCTGCGTTACAGGTAGCCAAGAGGCCAGAGAGCAAGGGTAAGCTCGTCGTGGTCATCTTGCCTGACACCGGCGAACGATACCTTTCTACATGGCTTTTCGAGGAGACTTATCAGGCAATGCGCTATGTCCAAACTGAGCAAGCATAGAGGCAGATTGAAGCAGGGAAGGAGGCAAATGTGATGCGTACAAGCCGATACCTGGCAGTAGCAGTGCTGCTCTTGGGCATGGTGGGGGTAGTTCTTGGCATAGTGTTCATCGCTCAAGGCGTGGCTAAGACCAATATGCTGAGGGAGGAGACGCGGGCAGAGCAGGTAACCTACCTCCTCCCAGACGAAGAGGTAGCTAAAGGCAACGTAGTTGATACTGCAGAGGAAGCAGAAAAGGTTGCTGATACCGTAAGGGAGCATCGCCACCAAATAGCCCCAACTTATGAAGACCTGCTGGCTGGAGGTCGCTTTGACCCCACAAACCCCCAGCATCTGTCCTACGCCCAGGCTATGAACATGGAGAACTACTTGTACCTCGCCGTGGCAGGCTTTGGCCTTACAAATGTGGTTATTGCCAGCGGTGTCTTCATGATTGTCGCAGGCATTGCCCTTGGTGGGACGGGGGTAGTATTGCTTAGGTTAGCCAGAGGAGCATCCTAGGCGAACTCAGCTAAGAAGGAGGGTGAGAGCGATGAAGTCAGTGAAGCGAGTGGGCGTTACGGTTTCAGTCTTGGTGGCTACGATTTGTAGCCCGCTGATTATCTGGTGGATCAATATCGCCGGTTTCTGGCGGCTGGTCGCCAATTGGCAGACCAAGCGGGCTCGGTTGGCTCAGCTTGTTTGTAGCACTAATGCCGACTGCCCATCCGGCCATGTATGCGTAGGGGGCAGGTGCATACGTCAGTTCGGGCTGTAGTGCTTGACAAAAGACAACCCCGTGGTCTTGGGAGGGTCTGGGCACCCTTCTGGAGGGGGTGTCCAGGGGGCTACACGAACTTGTGGAAGCAACTGGTCTCTCAGAGTAGGGTGGATTTGTGTTTTCTCGGTTGAAAGAGGATGTAAGGACGGTCTTTGGGAAGGATCCGGCCTCTAGGAGTGTGCTGGAGGTTACCTTCTGTTATCCTGGCCTCCACGCTATCTGGTTTCACCGGCTGGCTCATCTTCTGTGGCGGCACAGGTTTCGTTTTCTTGGTCGCCTTCTTTCTCATGTCAGTCGTTTCTTAACCGGCATTGAAATCCACCCAGGGGCCAAGATCGGCAGGCGTCTCTTCATTGACCATGGAGCAGGTGTAGTCATTGGAGAGACAGCGGAGGTTGGTGACGACGTACTTATTTACCAGGGGGTCGTTCTCGGAGGAACAACCCTGGAGAAGAAGAAGCGTCATCCCACTATCGGAAACAACGTGGTCATTGGAGCAGCAGCAATATTGCTTGGCCCTATCACTGTGGGGGATGGCGCCAGAATTGGTGCCAATTCTGTGGTAGTAAAACCTGTGCCCTCAGGCGCAGTTGTGGTTGGAGTGCCCGGCAGGGTGGTAGAAGACCACCGAAAGCCAATTATCGATCTGGAGCATGGTGAATTACCTGATCCTTTCAGCGAGGCGATCGTGCTCATTCTTCGAGAGCAGGCCAATTTGCGGGAGCGCATGCGACAACTGGAGGACATGAAGAGCTTGGTCTGGGCTTCAGACGGGCCACCGATGACAGAGATGAGAAAGGTGTCTAGCAACGAGGGCGAACATAAACGAGGGGGTATGGCATGAGATTCGAAACGTCGGCAATCCATTCTGGGAAAGAACCAGACCCTGCCACTGGTGCCCTGATAATGCCCATTTACCAAACTTCGACCTTCGTATTTGAGGATGTGGGCAAGACGAAGGGCTATGACTATTCCCGAACAGCAAATCCCACCCGGAAAGCGCTGGAGGATAGCATTGCCGAGCTCGAAGGTGGCAAGGCAGGATTTGCCTTTGCCACCGGAATGGCCGCTGAAACCACAATAATGCATCTTCTTAGTCAAGGCGACCACGTGATTTCACAAGAGGACCTCTATGGCGGGACGTATAGGCTGTTCGAGGAGGTAATGAGGAACTTTGGGCTTGAATTCACTTTCATAAGGATGGATGACGAGGAAGAGATTGAATCGGCAATAAGACCCAATACGCGGATGATATGGATAGAGACCATTTCTAACCCCCTACTGAATATCGTGGATGTTGAAATGGTCGTTAATGTCGCCAAGAGGCATGGCATGTTGACCGTCGCGGATAACACTCTCCCCACCCCATATATTCTCAAACCCATTGAGTACGGGGTTGACCTTGTGGCACATTCTACCACCAAGTACTTGAACGGACACTGCGATGTGGTTGGTGGTGCGGTGGTGTCCGCCAGCAATGAGCTAGCGGAAAGGGCTCAATTCCTTCTGAATGCAATGGGAACCTGTCCCTCTCCCTTTGACTGCTGGTTGGTCTTGAGAGGGATCAAGACGCTCCCGGTGAGAATGGAACGACATCAAGAGAACGCCATGGCGATTGCGGTGTATCTGGACAGACACCCTTCTGTAAGGAGGGTTTTCTACCCCGGACTCAAGTCACATCCCCATCATGAACTGGCCAGACGGCAGATGAAGGGGTTTGGCGGAATGGTCTCCCTTGAAATTGATGGAGGGGCAGACGCTGCTAAGTCCTTTCTAAGGGGTGTCGAAGTCTTCTCACTGGCAGAATCACTTGGGGGCGTAGACTCCCTCGTGGAGCACCCGGCTACTATGAGCCATGCTTCAATGCCCCAGGACTTCAGAAGAAGGGTGGGAATCACAGACGACCTAATCAGATTGTCAGTGGGGCTGGAAAATGTTGACGATCTCGTCGAGGATTTGGAGCTGGCGCTCAAGCGCATTTGAAAAGGTGGAAAGTGTCCTACGCTAGAGCTTTATGCTGTCGGAAGTGCGGGCGGGAGTATCGCCTAGAGCCCGTCAATCTGTGTGATTTCTGCCTCAGCCCCCTGGAGGTGGTCTATGACTACAAGTCTATGTCCAGCGAGCTGAATCGCGAGAGGATCACGGTGGGGCCGCTGAGCATGTGGCGCTACCATGACCTTCTACCGGTTGATGGCGAGGTGGTGGATATAGGCACTGGCTTTACCCCGCTGGTCAGGGCCGATAACCTGGGGGCAGAGCTGGGGTTGAAGGAGCTATACATAAAGAATGACTGTCTTAACCCAACATACTCTTTCAAAGATAGGGTAGTCTCGGTAGCTGTCACCAAAGCACGAGAATTCGGCTTCACTACCGTAGCCTGCGCTTCTACGGGCAACCTGTCCGCAAGCGTGGCCGCTCATGCTGCTAAGGCACATCTCAGGACCTATGTTTTCATCCCCGCCGACATAGAGCAGAGCAAGATAGTGGGGACAGCAATCTACAATCCCACGCTGGTGGCCGTCGAGGGAAGCTACGATGATGTCAATCGCCTCTGCGCCAAGCTGGCGGAAAGATACAATTGGGGCTTCATCAACATCAACCTTCGACCCTATTATGCAGAAGGGAGTAAGACACTGGCCTACGAAGTGGTAGAGCAACTAGGCTGGCGCATCCCAGACTGCGTAGTAGCTCCCGCTGCTTCAGGGCTTCTCTTCACCAGAATATGGAAGGGATTGGATGAGCTATCCATGCTAGGCTTGGTCGGACCGGTTAATACCCATATCTATCTCACCCAGGCAGCTGGCTGCTCGCCTATTGTCAATGCCTTTGAAGCTGGCTCTCTTCATGTACACCCGGTGCAGCCAAGAACCATCGCCAAGTCCATAGCCATTGGAAACCCTGCCGACGGCTATTACGCACTGAGAGTAGCCAGGCAGTCTGGGGGTGCTGCCTCTGCCGTCACCGACGAAGAGATCATGGAGGGAATGAGGCTCCTGGCTCAGAGCGAGGGCATCTTCGCTGAGACGGCAGGTGGGGTGGTAATCGCAGGGCTCAGGAAGCTGGTAGCATCAGGGGCAATCAAAAGGAGCGAGTTGACAGTAGCTCTTATCACCGGCTCCGGCCTGAAAACACCAGAGGTGGTGGCAGATGTCGCTCGCCCACTCGTCGTCCAGCCTACCCTGCAGTCCTTCGAGGAGGTGCTTGGCAGGCGAGCAGCGGAACGAGGAGCTGAATTTGAGAACCCTTCTCTTGCTCCCAGTGTTTTTCGAGGGGAATGAGATGGCAAAACGACAAGTGATGTTTACGTTTCCGGCAGAACTGATCAGGGAGCCCATCATCTACAACCTTGGTCACCAGTTTAAGGTGGTGACCAATATCCGCCGCGCTGATGTCTCGGAGAATCGAGGTTGGGTCGTACTGGAACTGGAAGGAGAAGAAGAAGAGATTGAGCGAGGCATTACCTGGGTGACTGGCAAAGGGGTTAGGGTCGATCCTGTCATCGGCGACGTTGTGGAGGGATGAAAATGAAAAGGATATACCTTGATTATGCCGCCACTACGCCGACACACCCTGGAGTGATAGTGGCGATGTTGCCTTATTTCGGCGATGCCTTTGGCAATCCCTCCAGCATTCATTCCTTCGGACAGGAGGCAAAGGGGGCCATTGAGGAGGCGCGGGGCAAAGTTGCCGCTCTTGTTGGCGCTAGGAGCGATGAGATCGTCTTCACCAGCGGAGGGACAGAAGCCGACAACTTTGCCATCAAAGGGGTAGCCTACGCCAATGAGCATCGGGGGAATCACATTATCACTAGCTCTGTTGAGCACCATGCGGTGATAGAGCCCCTGAAGTTTCTGGAGAGGCGAGGGTTCGAAGTCACCTACCTTTTGGTAGATGAGCATGGCTCGGTAGATCCCCAGGATGTGAGAAAGGCTATCACTGACAAGACTATCTTAGTCTCGGTTATGTATGCCAACAACGAAGTGGGCACCATAGAGCCGATAGCGGAGATAGGAGAGATCGCCAGAGAGAGAGGGATCTGTTTTCACACCGATGCAGTACAAACGGTAGGGCACATTCCGCTAAACGTGAATGAGCTTGGCGTTGACCTCCTGTCCATGTCAGCGCACAAGCTCTACGGTCCGAAGGGCGTAGGAGCGCTATATGTCCGAAAGGGCACGAAGCTGGTTTCCTTAATGCAGGGTGGAGAACAGGAGCGCAGGCGTCGCGCAAGCACGGAAAATGTTCCCGCGATTGTAGGGTTTGGCAAGGCGGTTGAGATCGTCCAAGGGGGGATGCGTGAGGAGGCGGAACGTGTGGCCCTTCTTCGTGACAGACTGATCGAAGGTCTGCTGGAACGGATCGATCGCATTCGGCTGAACGGTCACCCTACAAAAAGGCTGCCCAACAATGTCAACGTGAGCATCGAGTTCGTTGAAGGGGAATCCATGCTCCTTAATCTGGATTTGGAGGGTATTGCTGCCTCCACCGGATCGGCCTGTAGCTCCAGCAGCCTTGAGCCATCTCATGTGTTGCTGGCGCTGGGACTGTCTCATGAGCAGGCTCACGGCTCATTACGGTTTAGCCTGGGGCGGGAGACCACCGAAGGGGAGATAGCCCGTGTCTTGGAGGTTCTGCCCCGCATTGTGGCCAAGCTGAGATCCATGTCCCCGCTCCTGAAGAGTAGGGCATAAAAGGGAGTGAGAATGGCTACTAACATATGGGCACTCTATAGTGAGAAGGTGATGGAACACTTCAGAAATCCGAGGAACGTAGGGGAGATGGAAAGTCCCGATGGAATCGGCTACGTGGGGAACGCGGTATGCGGTGACATAATGGAGCTCTACATCAGGGTAGAGGATGGCGTTATCACAGATGCCAAATTCAAGACCTTCGGCTGTGGAGCAGCCATTGCCACCAGCAGCATGGTCACTGAGATGGTAAAGGGAAAGACTGTAGACGAAGCGTCAGAAATCTCAAATAGGGCGGTTGCCGAGGCCCTGGATGGTCTACCACCAATCAAGATGCACTGCTCAGTCCTGGCCGAGGAGGCTCTCAAATCGGCTATCGATGACTACCTGAACAACTCCAAGAGAGGTGCGCCAGGAAATGAATGACCTTCCTGAGATTGGCAAGATCTCTCCCGAAATCTTCAGTGAATTGATATTTCCTCGCTTAGGCGCCGGTAGTGCAAGCGTGATAGTGGGGCCGCAGCACGGGGTAGATGTGGGGATTGTGGAAGTTGGAGACAAGGCGGTGGCCTTAACCACAGACCCGGTTTTCATTGTTCCTGAATATGGCTGGGAAAGGGCAGCCTGGTTTGCCATCCACATCCTTGCCTCTGATGCCGTGACCAGTGGCCTGAAACCCAGGTTCCTGTCCATTGACTTGAATCTTCCGATGGAAATGACCAAGGAGCAACTGGAGGTCGTTTGGGAGACGATGCATCAGGAATGCCGGAGACTCGGTATCTCCATTGTTTGCGGGCATACTGCCAGGTACGAGAATTGCCACTATCCCATGGTTGGTGGAGCCACGGTGCTCAGTATAGGGGAGAAAGACGAATATGTGACTCCCAAGATGGCAAAGGCCGGTGACGAAATAATCATCACCAAGGGGCCAGCCCTTGAGGCGACAGGCATCTTTGCCACCATGTTCCCCAAGCTCATGGAGAGGGAATTCGGGCCAGGCTTCAGTAAGCGAGCACAGCAGATCTTCTACAAGATGTCAGTGGTGGAGGATGCCATGACTGCGGTGGGTGTGGGAGTGAGGGAAAACGGGGTTACTGCCATGCACGATGCCACCGAATGCGGGATATGGGGTGGCCTGTTTGAGCTCGCCCAAGCCGCAGATCTAGGGGTGAGAGTTGAGAAAGAACGGATTGTGGTTGATGATTGCGCAATTGAAGTATGTCGATACTTCGGTATCGATCCTTATGCCTCTATTAGCGAAGGGACATTGATTATCACCTGCCGTGAGCACAAAGCCCGGGGAGTAATAGAAGCTCTGTGTCAGAGAGGGATTGCCTCCTCAATTGTGGGGGAGTTGACAAGCCTCAAACAGGGAGTAGTCCTAATAGAGGAGGGGAGAGAGAGGAAGCTCGAACACCCCGTAGTCGATCCCTTTTGGAAGGCTTTCTATGATGCCCTTGGCAAGTATCAGCCTCATGAGGTAGGAAGGTAGGCAGGGGCACACTGCGATAGGAGGTGGGACGATAGAGAAACTGGCAGGAAGTCGGTCTCAAGCAGGGCAGTATGGCCAAAGTGGTTGCCGTCTGTAAGAGCAAGAATAAGGGGACCAAGAAGGAGGCTATCGCTGAAGGTGTCATTAGGAGGGATTATGGCCTTATTGGTGACGCCCATGCAGAAAGTCTCACCCATCGCCAGATAAGTCTGTTGCCGATTGAGAGCATCACCAGAATGCGGAAGCAGGGGTTCAGCGTTGGCCCCGGCGATTTTGCCGAGAACCTCACCACACGAGGACTGGCCTTGGCTTCCCTGCCTATCGGCGCATGTTTGTCTATCGGAGGAGAAGTCCTTCTGGAGGTTACACAGATCGGCAAAGAGTGTCATGCGGGGTGTGCGATCTACCGTCAGACAGGCAAGTGCATAATGCCTAGAGAAGGGGTGTTTGCCAGAGTGGTCCGTGGTGGATCCGTCAGGGCTGGGGACGAGATATGTATAGTGAATTGGAGAATGGCGTAGAGAGGTTCCCCGCCTTGCGGCTCACCAGAGAAGGCCGAAGTAGCCGGGAGGAGGTAGTTGCCAGGGAGTTCCCTGTTACCATCGTCCTCGACAACGAGGAGTTGGTGACGCTGCTCTGTTCACCGCAGCATCTGGATTATCTCGCTGCTGGCTTCCTTTCCTCCGAAGGTTTCCTCAAGAGCAGGGATGAGATCAGAAAGATCGTGGTCGACGATGAGAGAGGTGTGGTCCGTCTGGAAACGTGCGGGGAGGGCAAGGAACTCGCCCACGATGTCCTATTCAAGCGGATCATCTCTTCGGGATGCGGAAGGGGGGCTTCCTTCTACAGCATTGCTGATGTTACCAGCCATGAAGTGGAGTCCCGGATGGAAGTATCGACTGATGAGGTCTTTGCCCTCGTGAACAAGTTTCAACATGGGTCACAGCTATATTTGGCCACGGGTGGTGTTCACAGCGCTGCTCTATGCGATAGACAACGCATATTGCTCTTTGCCGAAGACATTGGCAGGCATAATGCGATTGACAAGGTTTTTGGGGAGTGCCTGTTGAGGGACATGCCTACCCCTGACCGGATAGTAATCACCAGTGGCAGGATTTCCTCAGAGATATTGCACAAGGTGGCCAGAAGGGGCATCCCCATACTGGTCTCAATATCTCAGCCCACCAACCTGGGAGTGAGGATAGCTGGTAACCTGGGCGTTACTCTAGTCGGCTCGGTCAGGGGGAGGAGGATGAATGTCTTCACCAATAGCTGGAGGGTAACAGAAAATGGAGGATAGGGATAGCACGCTGATAGAAGAGATCCTGCGCCTCAAGAAGCGAAGGAACGCCGTTGTTCTGGCTCATAACTACCAATTGGGTGAAGTCCAGGATGTAGCGGACTTCGTCGGCGATTCCTTGGAGCTAAGTCAGAGGGCAGCCAACACCGGCGCTGCTGTAATAGTCTTCTGCGGGGTCCACTTCATGGCGGAAACGGCATCCATCCTCTGCCCGGACAAAGCAGTGTTGCTTCCGGACATACATGCTGGCTGCCCCATGGCGGATATGGTGAGTGCTGAAAGGCTGAGGGAAAAGAAGAAAGAGATCCCCGATGCCACCGTGGTCTGCTACATAAATTCCTCGGCAGAGGTCAAGGCAGAGTCGGACGTCTGTTGCACCTCTGCCAATGCAGTCAGGGTCATTGAACGGCTAGACGGTGCCAGCGAGGTCCTGTTTGTGCCCGATCAATATCTGGGTCACTACATCTCCACCAAGACCGGAAAGGAAATGATCTTGTGGCCTGGGTTCTGCCCTACACATCTCAGAATACAGCCTCAGCACATTGCTGCGATGAAGCAGGAGCACCCGCAAGCCAAGGTGGTCGTCCACCCAGAATGCCGCCCGGAAGTAACCAGCCTTGCAGACGAAGTCTTGAGCACCGGCGGGATATGCAGGTTTGCCCAAAGCACACGAAGCGAGGAGATAATTGTGGGGACTGAGATTGGAATGATACATAGGCTCAGAAAAGAGAACCCGGGCAAGCGGTTCATCCCCGCCTCCGAACAGGCGGTCTGCCCCAAGATGAAGCTGATCACCTTGGAGAGGGTTTTGTGGTCACTAGAGGAGATGGCACCTCAGGTGAAGGTGTCTGAGGAGGTTCGACTGAAGGCAAAGGCATCCGTCGATAGGATGCTGGAGATAGGCAGGGGATGATGGAAGAGGAAAGCGGGTCCCTCATCAGAGTCATCGTTTTCACCGAGGCACTGCTATAGACTTCAGGTTTCTCGCTGGCCCGACAATGATGGACCGAACCCTGAACAACTGCCTGGATGGTTCAACAGTCAACGCCCATGCACGTGGTGCTGAACAGGGGGGCTGGCGTGCACAGTAGCTCACGAGGCTCGAAGCCAGACCAAGTGCTGTTCGCGTCACCCACCTTGGCAATGCTCATAACACGAGTCCGAAAGAACCCGAGAAGGTTGTGCCTATTGTCACCCCAAGTCTGGATGGGGTTGCTCCGGCGAGGACAGAGGGATAGCATTGGCACACACGAATGGGGGCCATGAAGAAGTACCGGTGCGTATGCGGCTGGGTCTATGACCCTGAGATGGGCGATCCCGTGAGCGGAATCCCGCCCGGCACCAGGTTCGAGGACCTGCCCCGGGAGTGCCTCTGCCCTGTTTGCTTGGCGGGGACGGACTACTTCAGGGAGATGGAGGGCATCGGCGATGAGTGATAGGCAGGAGGTGCTCGGTTCCCGGGAGAGGGTGAGGTATGCCAGGCAGATCATGCTGCCCGATCTCGGGCTTGAAGGGCAGGCCAGACTCAGGGCCTCGCGGGTGGTGGTTGCCGGCGTCGGGGGGTTGGGGTGTGCCGCGGCTACCTACCTGGCCTGTGCCGGGGTAGGACACATCGTGTTGGTGGACCACGAGACCGTCGAGTTGTCCAACCTGAATCGCCAGAGCCTGCACTGGGAGAGCGATGTGGGCACGAAGAAGGTGACCTCGGCAGCCGAGAAGCTGAGATCGTTGAACCCCTCTGTCGAGGTAGTAGTCCTGGACGCCAGGATCACCGCAGACAACGCCAGGGACCTGATCAGGGGGGCCAATGCGGTCATCGACGGTATGGACAACTACGAGGCCAGGTCGGCAGTGAATCGGGCCGCGGTGCTGGAGGGTGTTCCCTTTGTTCACGGCGGCGTGTGGGGGTTCAACGGGCAGGTGACTACCATTGTCCCCGGCGAGTCCCCCTGTTTTGCCTGCGTGTACCCTGAGAAGCCCGAAGAACACAGCCCGGTCCCTGTGCTCGGCGTCACTCCAGGCCTGATTGGTACTCTGCAGGCTATGGAGGCCATCAAGCTCCTCACCGGCATCGGGCGGCCTTTGACGGGCAGGATGCTGATGGTGAACCTGACCACGTTCGATTTCGCTTTTCGCGTACTGGCCAGGAACCCTGAGTGCCGGGCCTGCGGGGCAGCGGAGGGGGGCGCACAATGAAAGTCCGTCTGAAGTCCTTCTTCCACTTCGACGTAGCGAAGGTGTTCGGCAGTGACCAGGTGGAGATGCCTGACCACGCTGCAACCCTCAGGGCGGTGCTGGAGGAGGTAGCGCTCAGGAGCGGCGGTGCCATAGAGCCCGTTGACCGCAACAGTGGCATGCTGGAGGTAGACTACTTCGTGCTGCTCAACGGGTATGATTCTGGCTCGCTCGCAGAGGGACTGGAGACTGGTCTGCATGACGGTGACGAGGTGGCGCTGGGTACGAACTACCACTGGGGTGGAGGTTGACCCCGCAGGGGAGGACGATGTGACGGAGCTCGGTGACGAAGAGGCAATACTGAGGACCTGCCGCACCCTGGCAGTCGTGGGACTCTCACCCAGGGCGGAACGGCCCAGCCACCGGGTTGCGTCCTATCTGAAGGAGCAGGGGTACACGATTGTCCCAATCAACCCGCAGGTGGGGGAGATACTGGGCGAGGTGGTCTATCCCGATCTGATGTCCGTGCCCGGTCCCGTCGATGTGGCCGTGGTCTTCCGACGTTCTGATGGGCTGGCCGACGTAGTCGATCAGGCCATTGCCGTTGGCGCCAGGGCAGTGTGGATGCAGGAGGGAGTGGTTGACCAGCAGGCCGCGGCGAAAGCCAGGGCCGCCGGACTGCTGGTGGTAATGGACAAGTGCATGCGCAAGGAGCATCTCAGGCTTGCACATCAAGAAAGGGGGGGCTTCCATGAGCAAGACGAGTGACAATCTGGCTGCCGCCTTCGCCGGTGAGAGCCAGGCGAACCGCAAATACCTCTTCTTCGCTGAGCAGGCGGAGAAGGACGGCCATAATCAGATTGCGCGACTGTTCCGCGCCGCGGCGGAGGCGGAGACTATTCATGCCCGGAACCATCTGGGCGTGCTGGGAGGGGTCAAGTCCACGGAGGAGAACCTGAAGGCAGCCATTGCCGGCGAGAGTCACGAGTTCACCTCAATGTACCCGGGGTTCATCAGCTAGGCTGAGGCGGAAGGCGAGGCAAAGGCCAGGCGCAGCTTCGACATGGCCAACCAGGTTGAAGAGACGCATCACGGGCTGTTCCAGGCCGCCCTGGCGGGGCTGGAAGGTGGCAAGAGCCTTGAGGAGAGGCCCTACTTCGTCTGCCAGGTGTGCGGTCATACCGTAGAGGGCTCAGCTCCGGACAGGTGCCCCGTCTGCGGGGCGGCCCAGAAGGCTTTCAAGCGCGTTGACTGACTGTTTGTCTGCCATAGCATCTTGACACTCCCCGGCCGTCACCATATCATCGCCGTGCAGCTTGGCATGAGTGACTGATGCCCGGCCTCGATGGCGTCGACTCGGCGACAGCAACCAGCCGGGGGAGGTGTGAGTGAGAGTCCTCGGAATCATGGGAAGCCCGCGTATAGGTGGCAACACGGACCTGTTGCTGGATGAAGCCCTGAGCGGGGCCCGAAACCAGGGGGCCGAGGTGGAGAAGATACTCGTGGAGAGGCTCAACCTGTCGCCCTGCCGTGAGATCTACGCCTGTGCCGAGGACGGCAACTGTCCCATAAAGGACGACATGGTGGGCATCTATCCCAAGCTGCTGGACTGTGACAGGATCGTGGTGGCCTCGCCCATGTTCTTCTACTCCATCACAGCCCAGTTAAAGGCCCTGATCGACCGCTCCCAGGCGCTATGGGCCAGGAAACACATCCTGGGCCGGGAGCCTCCCGACTCCAGCAGGAAGGGCGCTTTCATAGCCGTGGGAGCTACCAGGGGCAAGAACCTGTTCGCCGGCTCGGTCCTGACGGTGAAGTACTTCTTCGACGGCATCGGAGTCCGCTATGCTGAGGAACTGCTGGTGCGTGGCGTGGACAAGAAGGGCGAAATCAGGGAGCATCCGACTGCCCTGGCTGACGCCTTTGAGTTGGGCAAGCGGCTGGCCCGCTAGCAGCCACATGATGGAGTGTATGCAAAGGGAGGTGATACAGGATGGACAACAGGGTTGAGGAGACCGCCAGGGCACTTGAGACAGCCCTCCAGATGGAGATAGACGGCAAGGAGTTCTACTTGAAGTCGGCCGGGGCGAGCAGCAACGAGCTGGCGAAGCGCCTGTTTGACAACCTGGCCGAGCAGGAGGATGTCCACTACAGGATCATCCAGCAGTTGCACGAGAAGGTGGTCAGCCAGGGGGGCTGGCCTGAGGTGGAGACTGCTTTCAAGCACGGCAAGAGCCTGAAGAGCGTGTTCAGGGAGGCCGTGGAGGCCATGGGGCAGGAGCCCAAGGTGGCCTCCACAGAGCTGGATGCGATCAAGACGGCCATGGGTATGGAGGACAGGAGCTACAGCTTCTACCGCAGCCGGGCGGAAGAGGCTGCTACTCCTGCTGAGCGTGCTTTCTATGAGGCCCTCACCGCGGAGGAGCGGACCCATTACCTGACGTTGGTGGACTCCTATGACTATCTCTCTGATCCCCAGGGTTGGCTGACCAAGACGGAGCACTGGAGCCTGGACGGCGGATAGTGCAGGGCTCGCGGCCGGGCAGTGCCAGAGGGGCGCTGAAAGCGCTGGCGGTGGTTCCTCTTTCGTGGTGCAGTCAGGCCGTCTATAATGTAACCCGTACGGTAGATTGCCGCAGCATGGGTGGGTTATGACAATCGATATTGGGGTACTGCAGTCGGTGCCCTACTTCTCCAACCTGGACCGTGAGGAGCTGGAGAGTATCAGGCCGTACGTGTTCGAGAGGTCGTACCGGAAAGGCGACCTGATACTTCTGGAGGAGGAGGAGGAGGCTGAGGCGGTCTACTTCGTTGTGTCCGGGGCGGCCAAGGCATTCAAGACATCGGCTGAGGGCAAAGAGCAGATCCTCTGCATACTGCGGGCGGGGGAGTCCTTCAACGATGTCCCTGTCTTCGACGGTGGCCCCAATCCCGCCAGCGTTACTGCCATGACGCCTCTCACCCTTTACGGCGTGGGCAAGCTTGACGTCGAGGCCATTCTGCGAGGGCACCCAAATGTGGCTATGAACGTCATAAGGCTGCTGGCTGAGAAGGTGCGTCATTTTGTGGGCATGGTTGAGGACCTGTCCTTCAGGCATGTTACCGGCAGGGTGGCCAGGCTGCTGCTGAAGTACGCAGGGGACCATCAGGACGGCGGGGGAAGCACTCCCGGTCCGAGGTTGACACAGCAGGACATGGCTGCCATGGTGGGCACGGCCCGGGAGGTGGTTGGCCGGTCGCTGAAAGCGCTGGAGGAGGATGGGGCCATCAAGATGGACCGTCACCGCATTGTGATAGCTGACAAGGAGCTGCTGGAGAGGATGAGTGGTGCTGTCTCTTGAGAAGGCTGAAGGAGACAAAGGTCACAGGAGCGGGGGGTGGGCTGTGTTATCATTAGTTGTGTTTGAGCTTAGCCATGCTTGAGATGCCCTCTATTGATGCCGGGTTGTGCAATGGATGTGGTCTGTGTGTGGAAGTGTGCACTTGCCATGCTTTCGCCCTGGTGGACAATGTCGCCGTGGTTGTCGAGACCGAGGAGTGCGGCTTCTGTACGGACTGTGAGATGGTGTGTCCCACCGGTGCCATCCGTTGCGGCTACGAGGTTGTGTTCATTGAGTATCATGAGCAGCGGCAGATTGTGATTGAGTGAGCTTATCCGGATGGCGGAGAGGCTTGCCTGGAGCGATCAGGCTGTGGACTGGTGGTATCCGGTGCTGAGCCGGTAAACGTGCGGTTGGACTGGCACTGGAGCGGGTGTCCTGTTAGAGAGGCATGTGCTCTATGGGAGGCCAAGGAGGTGGAGGCTGTGACATACACCGGGACCACTGTTGGCCCGGACCAGATGGGCGGGGTTCCTTGCGTACGTGGATTGCGCATACCTGTGGGCTCCGTGGTGGGAATGATAGCCGAGGGTACAAGCGAAGCCGAGGTCCTGCGGACGTACCCCGACCTGCAACAAGAGGACATCCGTGAGGCCCTGCGATATGCTGCGGAGGCGGTGCGTGAGAGGGAGTCGCCCCTTGCTCCAGCGCCATTAGTAGGGTAGGTGCGGAATTCGAAGCCACCAACCGCATGGCGCCGGTTGTGACGGGTCTTCAGAGGAGACTCAAGATCGCCAAAGAGGACGTTTGCCTGTTTCATCCCGGTGACGTTGTTGTCCCTCGCTCCTCTCTTGATTGAGCGGGACTCTACCTTCCCCATAGACAACGTATTCCAAAGGCACTGGTCGCCTCCTCACTCGTTGCTCAATACCGCGGCGAAGATGGGATTGGAGGTCAGGACTCTCGATGGCTCCAGCCTGTAGGCGAGGTCGTCCAGGATGAGCATGTGCTGCTCTACCAGGTTGTCCAGTCGCGCAACCACCTCCGCGGCGTGGTTGGTCCCGTACTTGCTCACAAGGGTATCAGCGGACAGTCCCTCTGCCAGCAGCCGCAGCCGCAGCATGGCCTCCTCGGCGGCCTTCTTCCCCGGCGGCAGACACTCCACCTGCTCTACCGACCCGGTGGGATTGTCTATGTATCCGTGGACGTCGGCCCTGTTCCGGTATCGGCGGCTGGCCAGGTGCGATGCGGCGGCGGGTCCCAGCCCCACGTACTCCCAGCCGCGCCAGTAGTTGATATTGTGCCGGCACTCAAAGCCGGGCATGGCGAAATTCGATATCTCGTAGTGGCGGTAGCCATGAATCGTCAGCAGGTCTCTTGCCTGGTCGAACAGGTCGGCCTGGAGGTCATCGGAAGGCAGATCGGCCGGCGGATGGGCCGCCAGAGGCGTGCCCGGCTCCAGAGAGAGGCAGTAGAGGGACAGGTGGTCAAGTGCAAGGGCCATCAGTCCTGTGAGCGTGGTCGACAGTGATGGCCAGCTCTGGCCTGGGAGACCAACGATCACGTCCGCGGAGACGTTGGCGAAGCCGGCGTCTCTGGCCCGGGTTACGGCGGCAACCGCCTGGTCGGCGGTGTGGACTCTTCCCACACTGGCCAACTCTGCGTCGGACAACGACTGGACGCCGATAGATACTCTGTCCAAACCCAGCCGCCTTGCTGCCTGGAGCAAGCCGGGTGTGGCCGATTCGGGGTTGACCTCGATTGTGGCCTCGACGAGGCCGGACATGTCAGTGGCCTGGCGCAGTCCGCTGACGAGCCTGCTCAGAGTCTCGGCCCCCAGGAGGCTGGGCGTACCGCCTCCCAGGTAGAGGGTGTCGAAGCACAGCCCGGAATAGGTGCCGGCCTCGGAGATGACAGCTTCGACGCAGGCATCCATGACCTCGCCCCGGCCTGGCACAGAGTAGAAGTCGCAGTAGCTGCATTTGCGCACGCAGAAAGGGACGTGCACGTACAGGCCTGTCAACCTATTCCTCCACTTTCAGGATGGAGAAGAATGCCTCCTGGGGCACTTCCACAGATCCCACCATCTTCATTCGCTTCTTCCCCTCCTTCTGCTTTTCCAGCAGCTTGCGTTTGCGGGTGATGTCCCCACCGTAGCACTTCGCCAGGACGTCCTTTGTCATCGGGGCGATGTCCTCCCTGGCCACAACGGTCCCGCCGATGGCCGCCTGAAGGGCGACCTTGAACTGCTGTCTGGGGATCAGCTCCCTCAGCTTGCGGATCAACGCTCTGCCCTTGGCGGCGGCAACCTGCCGGACGCATATGTAGGAAAGAGAGTCCACGGGGTCTCCGTTCACCAGGATGTCCACCTTGACCAGGTCGGCGGGTTGGTAGCCTGCCTCTTCGTAGTCCATGCTGGCGTAGCCACGACTGACCGATTTCAACTTGTCATGGAAGTCCACGACGATCTCTGCCAGGGGCAGGTGGTAGGTCAGGATTGCGCGGCGCTCGTCAGGATGCTCCATGCTGATCAGCACGGCCCGCCTGGAGTTGGCCAGTTCCATGCAGGGGCCAACGAACTCAACGGGCACCATGATCTCCGCCTGGACCAGGGGTTCCTCGATACGGTCTATAGCTGCGGCCGGTGGAAACCGGGACGGGTTGTCGATCATGAGGGTGTCGCCCTTCCTGGTGATCACCCTGTACATCACCGAGGGCATGGTGGCGATCAGGTCCTGGTCGTATTCGCGGCGCAGTCTCTCCAGGGTTATGTCCATGTGGAGCATGCCCAGGAAGCCGACACGAAAGCCGTGGCCCAGGGCAGCCGAACTCTCCTTCTCGTATGTGATGGAGGAGTCATTGAGATGGAGCTTCTCCAGGGCCGCCTTGATCTTGGAATAGGCGTTTGTGTCTATGGGATACAGACCGCAGAAGACCACAGGCTTTGTGGGCCTGAAACCGGGGATGGCCTCTGTCTCCGGTCGCGCCGGCGAGATCACCGTGTCTCCAACGTCAACATGGGAGACGTCCCTGATCATGGCGGTGATATAGCCTACCTCTCCCGCCCTCAGTTCCTGGCACGGGGCCAACTGGAGGCCGAAGTAACCTGCGTCCTCCACCTCAAAAGTCCTGCCTGATGACTTGATCATGATCCGGTCACCTCGGTGCAGGCGGCCGGAGAAGAGGCGAACGTGCAGGATTACGCCCTGATAGGGGTCGTACTGGGAGTCGAATACCAGGCATCGCAGGGGTGCATCCGGGTCCCCCTGCGGGGCCGGCACTCTGGTCACGATGGTCTCAAGCAGTGCCTCCACGCCCCTCCCATCCCTGGCCGAGACCATCAAGGCCTCTTCTGCAGGCAGGCCCAGCATCTCTTCGAACTGGAGACGGCAGTCCTCGACCATGGCGCTGGGCAGGTCTATCTTGTTGATGACGGGGATGATCTCAAGTCCCGCGTCCACGGCGCGGTAGGCACTGGCGACTGTCTGCGCCTGCACTCCCTGGGAAGCGTCCACCAGCAGCACGGCTCCCTCGCAAGCCCTGA
>Ga0180432_10002001_pt1 | contig 31179 bp, 35 predicted proteins | sample SS_ome_10_FD_132414 | JGI IMG/M metagenome (GOLD analysis project Ga0180432, IMG submission 132414) | Hypersaline lake sediment archaeal communities from the Salton Sea, California, USA - SS_1_MS_2 metaG | ecosystem: Environmental > Aquatic > Non-marine Saline and Alkaline > Hypersaline >...
ATCTCCCTGTTGAGCAAGGGCCATTTTGGACACTGACCGGCCGGTTTTTTGTCGTTTTGAGGGCATGTTGAGTCCACAAAAGATCATGTTCGGCGAACGCACGCCCACGCCAAGGCCCATAGGCGATGAGCGCGACGTAGCTCGCCGTCGCGAGCGCCGCGCCACATCCCGCGATGTGGTCATCCCCCCCATCCGCAACCCTCGCCGCCGCGCAGCCTGCCGGCTCGACCTCGCGCGATTCTGCCTCACCTATTTCCCGGAGATCTTCACCCTCCCATTTTCCCCAGATCACCACGCCATCGTCCGCCGCCTGCAGTCTGTCGTGCTCCACGGTCGTAAGGCCACCCTCGTCGCCCCGCGCGGATCCGGCAAGACGAGCATCACGATTGCGACGATCATCTGGGCGATCCTCTACGGTCATCGCCGATTCTGCTGCATCATCTGCGACACGTTCGACCACGCCGTCATTCGTTTCAGCAGCATCCGAACCATCCTCGAAACCAATGACCGCCTCCATGACGACTTCCCCGGCCCGACTGCCTGCATCCGCGCCCTCGAACGCAAGTACAACCGCGGTCCGGGCCAGACCGTCACGATCAAGGGCGAACGCCGCCCCACCCACATCAGCATGGGAGGCGGCGCCGGCCACCTGCTAGTCCTGCCGACACTCCCGCGCGTCCCCTCCTCCTCCGCCGCCATCGCCATCGGCACACTCGACTCGGCCATCCGCGGACTCCAGCACACCACCGCCTCCGGCGAAATCCTTCGTCCGGATTTTGTCATCCTCGACGACCCCCAGGACAAGCAGCAGGCCAACAACCCCGCCACCGTCGACAAGCGCGAGCAGACCATCCTGGCCGACGTGCTCGGCCTGGCCGGCCCAACCAAGGATCTCGCCTGCGTCTACCTCGGGACCAAAATCGCGAAAGACGATCTCACCAGCCGCTTCTCCGACGCCAAACTTCACCCCGACTGGGCTGGCCCCACATACAAGCTCATGTACGCGCTCCCCACCGCCGAGGAGCACTGGAAAACGTACAATGACCTCCGCGTCGACTGTCTGGAGAAACACGGACACTACCAAGCCGCCACAGACTACTACGCCGCCCACCGCCCCGAGATGGACGCCGGCGCCAAGCCCGCCTGGGAACAGCGCCACACCCCCCGCGACATCTCGGCCACCCAGTACGCCATGAACATCATTTTCGATAAGGGCCTCCCGGTCTTCCTTGCCGAATACCAGAACGAGCCCCAGGACACCGCCGAGGAGCCCCTCATCGTGCTCTCAGCCTACGCCGTCGAGCGCGCCGACTCCGAACTCCCGCGCGGCGACCCCCCCCCCAACGCTTCCGTCCTCGTCCTGGGCTGGGATGTTGGCAAATACGGAATCCACTGGGTTGCCACCTCCATCGCCCCCGGCCGCCGCGCCACCATCATAGAGTACGGCATGGAGCCCACCGGCGCCCCCACCGGCCGAATCGAAGACGGAGACAGGACGGGACAGGCCGTGATGGAAGTCGCCCTCCTGGGCGCCCTTCGCCGCCTCCGGGACAAGTTCCTCGAATCCCCCTACCACCACCACTCCGGTGAGCCCCTCCACCCGGAGCGCGTCCTGATCGACGCCCGCTGGATGACCGATATCGTCCTGGCATTCTGCGCCGAGTCCGGCCCCGCGTACTGCCCCGTGATGGGCCACGGCACCGCTCCCAAACTCCTGCGGTACTTCATCCCCAACGACGCCGCCTGGGTCGCGAACGACGCGAACCTCTACGTCAAACCCAACCCCACGGGCTTCCCGATCCACCACGTCAACTCGGACGCCTACAAACAGCAGGCCCACGAGGGCTTCCTGCTCTACCATCACGACCGCACCGCCCCCGGAGTCATCAGCCTCTTTTCCCCCGAACACCGCGACACCCACTTCGCCTTCGCCCGCCACATCACCGCAGAGATCCAGCAGGAGAAAACCCCCGGCGTGATCACCTGGGCCCCCGCCCGTGGCCGCGCCGCCAACCACTGGCTCGACGCCCTCTGCTATTCCCTCGCCGGCGTCTCTCTGCTCGAATACCAGGTCCCCGAGCTCGGCGTCACCGCCGGCCAGGACCCCACCCTGGCCCCCCGGCCCATACCTCCGGCCCTCTCGCCTCCCAAGCGCAAGCGAACCCACTGGATTCCTAAGATGAAAGGATGGCTCCGATGAGCAAAACGAAGAAGCCCCCAACACCCGTCCACTTCCGCCCACTCGGCGGAACCCCCTGCCCCGCGTGCGCGGCCAAGGAGCACCGCCACTGCCCCGGAGACACCGTCGTCTACTCCGGAGACGGTCGCCCCATCCGCTATCACCGCTGTCGAATCTGCGGCCAGACCTTCAAATCCATCGACTCCGAACTCGCCCCGTACCTCGAACGTCAGGCCGCCGCCGCCCGCCTCCTGGAGCTCCAACAGGAGGTCGCCACCGCCCAGACCCGCCACGATCAGGCCCAGGCCGAGGCCGACCGCGCCGCGGCCAGAGCCAAGCACACCGCCGCCGCCCTCAAAACGGCCCGCCGCGCCCTCGCCGGCGCACAACCCAAGAAGGAGGACACCCCATGAGTAAACAGAACATCATCGTCATCCGCGACTGCGGCGGACTCGGCGACATCATCCAGGTCGGCGCCGTCCTCGACTCCATCGTCGGCGCCTGTGGCTCCGCAGCCCACGTTTTCCTGCACGCCCCCGCCACATACTGCGATCTGCTCATCTCCCGCCTCTGGGCTCTCACAGGATATGGGCACGCAAGCTACGTCGAAGCGGACGAAAGAACCTACCGCACCTACCGCGGCGCCCCGATCGCTACCGCAATGAGAGAATTCCTCTCACAGTCCTACGGCGACGGCACCCACATCATTGACCTCAACGGCCCGGAAACGCGCCATGAACGCGCCGCATCCGGTGCCGACATCGCCGACCGCGTCTCAATCTGGACAGACGAAGCGCGGCGTGTACTCCAGCGGCCCGCCCTACCCCTCTACCGCCCGCGCCTTCACCCAACGGCCCAAGATGAAATACTGGCATCCGCCAAGAGCAAGCGTCCCCTTGTTCTTTTCCACGACCGCCCCGCTGGCGCCATCCGCCGCTGGCCCGCCGACCGCTGGCGCAAGCTCAAGCGCCGCCTCCGCCGGGCCGGCTGCCGCGTCCAGACCGTGCCACCACGCCTCCGCTGGTCCGAACTCGTCCCTATCGTCCTCAGCTCACAACTCGTCATCGCCGTCGATTCCGGAATCCTCCATCTCTCCCTCTCCCTCAATCGACCCACCCTCGGACTCTTCGGCCCCACCTCTGCCGCTGTGACCGGCCTCGCCTACGCCCGAGCGGCCGCGACCGAGACCTTCCATCTCCCCCTCTACTTCTTCCAGGCCCCGCACGTCCACGACTGCGACGCCCCCTGCTATGCCCGCACCGACCTCGGATTCCGCGGCGCCCCCTGCCACACCGGCTGCGTCAACCTCGCCGCCCTCAAAGCCAAGACCGTCGCTGAGAGAGCCCTTCTAATGATGGAAAAGGAGGCCGCCCGATGAACCTCCTCTTTCTCGCCGACCGCGAGCGCTTCTGGGCACACCTGGCCCCCGTCGCATCCCACGCCCGCGAGCTGGGCCACCACGTCCACGCCGCCATCCCCTGGTCAGATGCCCACGGCGCCGGCCTGGTCCCCGTCGCCCATTGGCTCGACGCGTCCGACGTCCGCGTCCACTGGCTCAGCCCGGGCAACCGCCGCCAACGCCTTCGCGCCCTCCTCACCGCCACCCCCTGGCACAGCATCCTCCTCTGCCCGGAGCACCTCGAGCCCATGCGCCAAGTCAAACCCCTTGTCCTCGCCACCCGGGGACCTGCACCGGAAGTCCCGCCCGCAGGGCGGGAAGCGGTTCGTGTCCCCGGAACGCCCTCCCCCCCACGCCCCATCGTCTTCGCCATGCAGCACGGCCTCGCGCAGCAATTCACCCCCTACACCCCCGATTACTGCGACCATTTCCTCTGCTGGGGCGAGCTCGGCCGTCAGGTCCTCAACGCCCCCCCGCCCCCCGACTCCGGACTCTTCCCCCGCCCCGTCCCGATCACCGTCACAGGCACAGCCAAGTTTGACAGCTATCGCGCCGCGGACGCCGAGGACCACAACTTCATCCTCGCCCACGCCCCCCACGTCTACGGCCAGCCCAGCCCCGTGACGTACGCCTGGGTCCAGCAAATGGCACGCGACGTCAATCGCGCCGGATACGGCCGGCTCGACATCCGCGTCAAGGTCCACTGCAATGACGCGGACTGGAATCGCATGTGTGTAGAGAACAGAATCCCCCGGAACCTCTTTGACTGGGTCCGGCCGGACAGTCACCCCCGCGACGCCCTCCGCACCTGCACCGCACTCTACCTCGACTACCCCAGCACCGCCTGGGTCGAAGCCCAGTGCTACGACAAACCCGTCATCCTCGAAAGCGAAGCCCGCCGCTGGCTCCACAACGTCCCGCTCCAGGCCGCCCTGGCCGCCCGCCACGTCGACGCACTCGACAACATCCTCACAGCCCTCAGTCAGGAGACCACCCCATGAACGCCGCCGTCATCACCGCCCGCGCCGGATCCAAGCGCCTCGCCGACAAACACACCCGCCGTATTCACAAGCGCTACCTCATCGAGTACCCCCTCATCGCCGCTGCCCGCGCCGCCCGCGTCGACCGCGTCTTCCTCGCCACCGACTCCGGCCGGCTCATGGACATCGGCGACACCCACGGCGCCGAGCCCCTCCGGCTCCCCCCCGAGCTCACCACCGACACCGCCACCCAGGCCCAGGCACTCGACTGGGCCGTCCGCCGCATCTACACCGAGTACGGCGCCGACATCTACACCGCCCTCCTCGGCAACACCGTCATGATCCACTCCGCCGCCATCGACGAATCCCTAACAGTCCTCGCCGACCGTCCCGAGGTCGATTCCGTCATGACCGTCTGGCAGGCCGAAGACGATCACCCCTACCGCGCCCTCGTCCTCGACGACCAGGGCTACCTCACCAACCTCCTGCCCGATTCCCCGGACTCTAGCAACGTCCAGCGCTACCCCACCGTCTACTACCACGACCAGGGCCTCTGGACCTTCCGCAAAGAAACCCTCTTCGCCCGCCAGGGCCCGCCCCCCTGGACCTGGGTCGGCCGCCGTTGCGTCCCCATCGTCCGCCCCTGGTGGGCCGGCCGAGACATCGACGTTCCCTTCGACCTCGACATCGCCCGATACTGGGTCAACCGCTACGGAGCCGAACAATGAAAATCGCCTTCATCTCCGACGCCAACACCCCCGGCCCCCTCCGCCACGTCACCCACCCCGACGACTGGCAGATCAACGGCGTCGAGGCCCTCGCCTGGGCCCTCCACGCCCAGGTCTGGCACGGCACCGAGCTCACCCTCGCCGCCGTCAACCACCTCGCCACCTTCGACGCCGTCATCATCAACCTCAAACACACCCTCTGGCCCATCGTCCCCGATCTTCACCGCGCCCTCGCCGGCCGCGCCCCCCTCATCGGATACCAGGAAGGCCCCTCCGACCACGCCCTCCAGCTCGATCCCCAATCCCTCGACCGCTACCTCACCGCCTACCGCACCGTCGACCGCCTCCTCGTCTACGATACCCGCGCCCAGGACTGGTTCGCCCATCTCCGCGGCGATACTCAGCGCCGATCCACCACCCACTACCTCCCCCTCCCGGTCCCCGTTGACATCTACCCCGAGTACGAGATTCCATGGGACGACCGCCCCGACGATCCCCCCCGGATATGCCTGTGCCAGCCCGTCTCCGCCGGCCGCGGCGCCGCCCTTGCCCTCCACCTCGCCGCGTCCACCGGCGCACGCGTCCTGCTCCAGGGTGTCGACGCCGCCGAAATCGCCACCGTCTCCCGACTCATCGCCACCGCCGGCGGCATCCCCGATATGACCACCTGGACCCCCTGGGTCCCCCCCCGCCCCGACTACCCTACCAGCTTCCTCCAGCGCCTCGCCCAGTGCCGTCTCGCCCTCAACCTCGACACCGCCCAGACCTACGGACGGTTCTGCGTCGATTGCGCCGGCCTCGGTGTCCCCTGCATCGGCCTGTCCCACAACTTCATGCAGACCACCTTCTGGCCCGGCCTCACCATTCCCCACTGGTACGAAACCTCTCGACTCCAGAACAAAATCAACCTACTCAAAACCCCAGACGTCCTCCACTCCACGTGCAACCACGCCGCAAGAACACTCAAACCCTATGCCCCCCAGGAAATCCGCGCCGCCTTCTACCAAATCCTCCACCGGGAGCCACGAATATGAGATGGTCCCTGTCCGTCCCTGTCCGTCCGTGCAGAAAGGAGTCTGCATGATCTCCTTCACAGAATTCTGGACCATCATCGTCCTTTTCGTCCTCGTCGCCGTCGTCATCTTCATCTACACCACACCGGAGGACTGATCCATGTCCAAACTCAAACTCCGAGCAAAAGCCCCCACCTACAAGCCCACCTGCTTCACCCCCGACTGGGCCACAGACACCTTCCCGCCAGGAACCGACCTCGTCCTCATCGACAAGCGCTGGTGGTTCATCATCTGGAATGACGAGTTTGCTATGTCCTCCCCGGACCCCGATACCTGGCTCGGCCCGCTCGACGACATCGACCGCGCCGACCTCATCCCCTGGGAGCCCCCCAACCCCGTCGCCCGCCGCCTCGTCATCCAACTCGCCGCACAACCCGTCCCTGATCGTCCCTGCCCGTCCCGGCCGTCCCCCGAAGACCCCGACGCCCCCTAGGACCACGACGATGACTAAGCCCCCAAATCTCTGCCCCAACTGCCGCGTCCTGTTCACCCCCGGCCCCGTCGGCCCGAGCGGTCCCCGTGAGTCCCTCCTCTGCCCCGTCTGCAGCGCCTCCTCCCGCCACCGCGGCGTCGCCCTCGCCCTCAACACCCTCCTCGCCCAGTACGAGACCACCCACGCCCCCCCGCTTCCCCTCGCCCTCTACGAAATCGGCCTCTCGCCCCTCACACCCTACCTCCGGCGCCGCTTCCGGACCTTCGTCTGCTCCGAGCTCACCCCCCGCCCAGGCGCCGTCGTCCAGGACCTGGAGCATCTCACGTTTGAGGACGCCCGCTTCGATTTCGTCATCTGCTCCGACGTGCTTGAACACGTCCGCCTCTACCTCGTCGCCCTCTCCGAGATCGCCCGCGTCCTCAAGCCCGGCGGCCACCTCATCCTCACCGTCCCCCTCACCTCCGCCGCCGGCCACGCCCGATACTGCCAGATCACAGACCCCGCCCACCCGGAGCTGGACGCCTGGTCCCCCGACGCCCCCCGCCACATCGACCCCCTCGATCCTGCCGGCTGCCCCGTCTACCGCGAGTACCACTGGGAGCTCCTCAGAATCGAGCTCGCCTTCTTCCGCCTCGCCGCCCACCTCGACCCCGGCGAGCACCCGACCTACGCCGTCCACCGCGCCCCCACCATCATCGCCACCCGGGGACCTGCACCGGAAGTCCCGCCCGCAGGGCGGGAAGCGGTTCATATCCCTACAACACTACAGGAGACCACCCCATGAGAACCGTCGACCTCTCGACCATCATCGACCCCAAATACTCCACCCGAGTCTGCTCCGTCTTCCGCAAGTACCAGCGTGACACAAAGGACTATCATTCCGTCCTCACCTGCGAATCCCACCTCGGCACTCACATCGAATCCCCCCACCACTACAAGACCGACTGGCCCGACTTCACGCGCTTTCCGCCGTCGTTCTTCTGCGGTCGCGCCGTCCTGCTCCGGCTCCCCACTCCGCCGAAGCACTTCATCATCCGGAACGACCTGGAACAGGCCGCCGCCGGACTCGTCAAACCCGGCGACATCATCCTACTCGACTCGAACCATCACGCGGAGCCCTTTCTCCAGGACCCAGCCGACCCCCGCCCCCAGCTCGGCGCCGTAGCCGCCAACTGGCTCGTCACCCGCCAGGCCAAGGCCGTCGGCTTCGGCGACGGCATCGCGATTGAAAACGACGTCGCCGCCTCCTGCGCGTTCCACGAGATCACCCTCGGCCACAACATCTTCATCATTGAAGTCCTCCGCGGCCTGCACGATCTCCAGTCCGAGGTCTGTTTCTTCTCCGCCCAGCCCATGCCGATACACGGCCTCGACTCCTGCTGCGTCCGAGCCGTCGCCATCGAAGGCATCCCCGGCTTCACCCCGGAGGATACCCCGACCGCGGGGACATGAATTCGCCGCGGCGGATTCGTGTCCCCGGAACAGAGGAGGAGAGAAACCACAAATGAAACTCCGAGACAAAATCATCGCCGAACTCATGTCCCGCTACTGGCAGACCCACCCCCGCCTCCAGTTCATCACCCGCCTCCCCGTCGAGGCCCGCGTCCTCGACCTCGGCGCCGGCGCCGGCCGCGCCCCCGACTGCACCCTCCCAGGCGACCGAGCCCGGCGAGACCTCCACTGGCACGCCGTCGACCGAAAACCCAAACCCCCCACCGCCAGCCACACCACCTGGACCGTCGCCAACCTCGAGACCGACCGCCTCCCCTGGAACAACCGCACCTTCGAGGCCGTCTTCTTCTGCCACACCCTCGAGCACCTCACCGACACCTGCCTCGTCCAGGCCGAGATTGCCCGCCTCCTCGCCCCCGGCGGACTCGTCTACCTCGAGACCCCATCCCCCCACAGCCGCGAGGCCCCCACCACCAACCAGCTCGCCGAGCGTGGCGTCCGCGTCATCCGAGGCCGATTCGACGACGACCCCGGCCACGTCCACCTCTACACCCGCGGCGGCCTCGGCGAGTTCCTCAACGCCGCCGGCTGCCTCACCATCGAGTCCGGCGAAGTCTGGAACGACGCCCTGGCCGACGACCTCCTACACATCGGCCTCGCCCTCGACCATCTCCACCTCACCACCTACGGCCACTGGCTCCGGACCCGCTGGTCCCAGTATGTCATCGGCCGCCGATGCCTGGAAGAAGAAAAAGGAGACGAGACATGACCACAGATCCCGTCACCCACGTCGGCCTCCTCACCGTCCGCAACGAGCCCGACGTCCTCCCTGCCGCCCTCGCCCACCACGCCGCCCGATTCACAGACATCGTCGTCCTCGACGGCTCCACCCGCTGCCCGCGCAAACTCTACCGCACCTGCCCCTCCGTCAAGAAGCTCTTCCAGGATCGGAACATCCTCAAGAAGAACGAGCGCTTCTGCGACGCCCACCGCCGCGTCCCCCTCGAATGGATCCGAGACCACTACCCCCCCGAGACCACCTGGATCACCCTGCTCCACGCCGACGAATTCTGGTGGGACAATCCCCTCGCCATGGCCGCCCTCGCCCACGCCGAGGACTGCACCTTCATCCTCTGGGGCGAGTACCGATTCTTCCTCCACACCACTGACCGAGACACCCTCGATCTCAGGGCCCCAGTCACCCGGCGCCTCACCTGGTACGTCGGCCCCTTCTTCGAGGTTCGCCAGTTCCGCCTCCGCGAACACCAGACCTACGTCCCCGGCCGAGACCACCAGACCCTCCCCGTCGGCCTGCCCGGCCGCCGCTGGCCCATCATCCCCCGCTATCGCCACTACCCCTACCGATCCCCCGCCCAGGTCGTCCGCGCCTACCTGGATAAGTGCGCCACCCGATACTGGCAGCCCGACCACGACTGGCTCGGCGCCCGCCCCCAGTTCGACCCCTTCGTCCGCCATCTCCCCAAGCCCCACAACTCCCCCCTCGCCAAGCACACATGGGATCGTGTCCGCCGCTTCGACGGCAACCTCCCCAACCCCGCCCGATTCCTCCCCGAGTGGTGGACCGGCTGACGAAGTCCGTGTCCCCCTCATTTGCAACCCCCGTCCCCTCCCCGCCATTTCCCCGTTTTCATCCGCAACAAGTCGCCCCCTTTCCCCTTGCGCCCCGCAACTCCTTCGGGGTATACTACTCTCAGACCCCGAAGACCTAGGGGTCTGACTGCCGGTTGACCGGCAACACGAGCGGCCGTCGGGGGCCCGACACCCTGACGGCCGTTATCGTTTTAAGGCCCCGCCGTGCTCGACCTCACCAACCGCATGCTCCGCCCCGGACCGCCCCGCCCCACGGCGCGGCTCGTGGCCGTCCGCGTCTTCATCCCCCCCTACCTCATCTGGAGACCCCATGGCCTTCACCACCTGGACCGCCCTCAAGACCGCCATTCTCGATGATCTCCAGAACGGCTCCGTCCTCACCAAATCCTACGCCGTCGACGGCCGCCGCCGGGAGTTCCAGGACCTCCGCCAGGTCCAGGAGTTCCTCGCCTACTGCGATCAGCAGATCCTCGCCGAGTCCGGCGGACGCTGCAACTTCGCCAAATTCGTGAGACCCACCTGATGAAGCGCCCGCGCCCCACAATCCTCGACCGCTTCATCGGCTGGCTCTCCCCCCATGCCGGCTTCGAGCGCGCCCGCTGGCGAGCCTACACCGCCGCCAGCCGCTCCGTCGTCGACGCCGTCGCCTCCGACCGCCTCCGCTCCGAGTGGACCAACAAAATCCGAGACGCCGACGCCGCCCACGCCAACCGAGACCACATCCGCAACGTCGTCCGAGACGTCGTCCTCCAGAATCCCTTCGCCTCCGGCGCCGTGGATCGCATCGTCGCCAACGTCGTCGGCCGCGGCATCCGCCCCCAGTGCCGCCTCCGCGCCGATACCCCAGACTCCCGCCCCGCCGATCCCCCCTCCGGCTGGCGCCCCGTCTCCGAGGCCCAGGCCGCCGCGTTCCAGACCGCCGCCGAGACCCTCTTCAGCGAGTTCGCCGAAGCCGCAGACGTCCGCGGCCAGCTCAACTTCTACGGCCTCCAGGAAGTCGTCCAGCGCCAGCTCATCAACGACGGCGAGTCCCTCGTCCACCTGCCCCGCCTCAAGACCCCCGGCCGCCCCACCACCTTCGGCCTCGACCTCATCGAAGTCGACCGCCTCGGCACCCCCCTCGGCAAAAGCCTCGACAAGAACGTCCGCGACGGCGTCGAGATCGACCCCGCCACCGGACAGCCCGTCGCCTACTGGCTGCGCGATACCCACCCCGGCGACACCAAAGCCCTCTCCATGGGCAAGTACACCCGGGTCCCCCGCTTCACCGACGCGGGCCAGCCCCAGATCCTCCACCTCTATTACCACCGCCGCCCCGGCCAGACCCGCGGCATCTCCGAGTTCACCCCCGCCCTCTCCATCGTCGAGGACCTCCACCGCTACTGGGAGGCCGAGATCGTCGCCGCACGCGTCGCCGCGTGCTACACCGCCTTCGTCGAGTCCCCCGCCGCCTGGAACATCCAGCAGCACGCCGGAGACACAAACACCGCCGGCCAGCGCGAAGAAGAGATGGAGCCCGGCAAAATCTGGTACGGCCAGCCCGGCGAGAAAATCACCTTCGGCAACCCCCAACGCCCCAACGCCCAGCTCGGCCAGTTCACCGAGATCCTCCTCCGAGCCCTCGGCGTCGCACTCGGTCTGCCGTACGAGCTCATCGCCCTCAACTTCTCCACCACCACCTACTCCTCTTCCCGAACGTCAGCCCTGGAGGCGCGCCGCACGTTCCAGAGCCGCCAAGCCTACCTCACCTCCTGCCTCTGCCGCCACATCTGGGAGCTCGTCGTCCGCGAGGGCATCCTCACCGGCCGCCTCGGCGCCCCCGGCTTCGCCGCCCGCCCGCGCGACTACCTCGCCGCCTACTGGATCGCCCCCGCCTGGGGCTGGGTCGACCCCGTCAAAGAGGAGACCGCCGCCCGCGAGTCCATCGCCGGATACCTCTCCACCCACTCCGACGAGCTCGCCGCCCAGGGCCGAGACCTCGACAACACCCTCGAGCAGGTCTCCCGCGAGCACAAGAAGCTCAAGACCCTCGGCCTCCCCTCCCCCTGGGACGCCGTCGCCCCGCCACAAGCCACCGGCGCCGTCGCCGCAGAACAGGAGATCAAAGATGCCCTCGCCGACTGAGCCCGCCACTGGCAACCGCCAGCTCTTCTACCGCGCCGCCACCCTCGACCGCGCCGCCGTAGACCCCGAGACCCGGACCGCCCCCCTCACATTTTCTAGCGAAGCCCGCGTCAAGCGGTGGTACGGAATCGAGATCCTCCGACACGGCCCCGACAACGTCGACCTCGCCCGACTCAACAGCTTCGGCGCCGTGCTCTTCAATCACGACCCCGACCGCATCGTAGGCCCCGTCCAGTCCGCCCAGCTCGGCAACGACCGCCGCGGCCACGCCGGCATCAAGTTCGACCAGACCCCAGAGGGCGACACCGCCCTCTCACGCGCCATCTCCGGATCACTCCGCGGCGTCTCCGTCGGGTACCAGATCCACACCGCACGCCGCGTCCTGGAGGACGAGACCTATGAAGACCCCGACCTCGGCCCCGTCCGAGGTCCCGCCCTCATCGCCACCAAGTGGGAGCCCATCGAAATCTCCCTCACCCCCGTCCCCGCCGACGCCGGCGTAGGCATCGGCCGAGACCTCACCCGTTCGCTCGACGGAATCGAAATCGAGCCACAGTCCATCGAGCCCCAAAGGAGCCACACAATGGACGACCGACTCAGGAAGTACCTCGAGAGCCGCGGGCTCGATCCCTCGGCCTCCGAGGAAGACGCGTGGACCTTCCTCGCCCAGCTCCCGGAGAAGGACACCGAGCGCGCCGCACCGCAGGAGCCTGTCCCCGCCGCCGAGCCCGAGCCCGACCCCAAGGCCGAGCCGGAGCCCGAGCCCGACACCCGCAACGTCCTCGCCGAGATCCGCGACGACGCCGTCGCCGCCGGCCTGGAGCCCATGGCCCTGCGCATGGCCGCCGACGGCAAGACCGCCGACCAGATCCGCTCCGCCATGCTCCGCGAACTCGCCAAGAGCCGCGGCGAGCCCCTCGGCCCCGGAGACCCGGAGACCAAGTCCACCCTCGACCAGATCGAAGACGACGACCTCCTGCGCGGCCTCACCGCCCCGCTCCTCGTCCGCGACTGACTCTAGCAGAAACGAAAGGACATCACCATGGCCGTGAACCTCTACCCCTGGGTGAAGAACCTCGAAGGGGGCGACCCCACCCGACTCCTCCTGCCCGTCCAGGCCGGCTCCACCGCCACGATCAAGCGCGGTGAGATCTGCAAGATGGGCGAGAACGCCGCGGGCTACATGGCCCCCGTCGACGCCGCCAACGACACCACCGGACTCGCCATCGCCGATCAGGAGCAGAAGTCCGACGACGTCGAGCGGATGATTTACTTCATCATCCCCAAGCCCGGCGACATCTTCGAGTTCGAGATGACCGCCGCCCGCGCCGTCGCCTACGGCGAGACCTTCGCCATCTCGACCTCCCAGAAGCTCGCCTACGCCACGTCCAACGTGGTCTTCCGCTCCGGCGACGACAGCAACTACCCCGAGCCGGAGGAGAAGTCCATCACCAAGCGCTCCGTCTCGCACGTCCGCGGCTCGTTCGACGAGCAGGCCAGCTACTACCTGGAGCTCACCGGCAACTCCTGAGCCGCACCGCCCAAAACGAAAGGACATCCCAATGGCTGACAAGCGCCCACTCCTCACCAACATCCAGATCGGCCACAACCGCGGACTGGCCCTCGCCGACATCCGCACCGCGGCCAAGTCCGACCCGGCCGCGTTCATGGGCCGCGTCCAGTCGCTTATCGACGCGGACAAGCTCACCCTCGGCCAGCTCGGCGACCTCCGATCCCTCTACGCCGCCCTCGCGGACGTCGAGGTCCCCATCACCATCCCCGACGTGGCCGGGGTTCCCCGCGCCATGACCACCTCCGCCTTTCCCGTGCTGGTCGGTTCCACCGTCGTCGCCGCGGTCAACGCCGCCTACCAGGCCGTCCCCACCGTGGGCGAGCAGCTCGTCACCGAGATGGACGACCCCAAGGCCGTCACCGTCGTCGCCCAGATCAACGCCCTGGACAAAGACCAGGACCGCGTGAAGGAGGGAGACGATTACCCCGAGGTCTCCGCCAGTGAGGAGACCGTCGAGATCGGCCAGTGGCGCTCCGGCCGCATGCTCAAGATCACCGCGGAGACCATCGAGCAGAACGACCTGGCCAACATCACCAGCCGCGTCAACGCCCTCGGACGCATCGCCTCGACCTTCGTCGAGGAGCACACCCTCAAGCGCGTCATCGACCTGTACGGCTCCGCCGCCGCCGCCGCCGCGCCCTACGTCTACCGGCCCAACGGCTCCGGCACCGCCCTGTACTCCGCCACGGCCAACACCCCCGGCACCAGGGCCCCGAGCGGAACCCGCTACACCAACAACGCCTTCGTCGACGAGACCGACCTGGACAACGTTCGCGGCCGTCTCGCCGGAAACAAGAGTGACCTGGGCAAGCCGCTGCCCATCAATTACGGCGAGTGCGTCGTGCTCTGCCCCGACGCCCTGGCCGGCGCCGTGCTCAAGGTCAAGAACTCCGAACTCGTCCCGGGCACGGTCAACGAGTTCAGCAACTGGGGACCTCGCGGCCAGTACGGCGGGTTCAAGCCCATCTCAACCCCTTACCTCGACCAGTGGTCCACCTCTGCCTGGTACTACGGCATGCCCCAGCGCCAGTTCACCAGGAAGTGGGCCCTCCGGTTCGAGTACGTCACCCTCGGCCAGAGCACCGAGTCGTACCTCCGCTCCCGGATCGCGTTCCAGGCCCGCGTCGGCTGGAACTGCGAAGTCGGCGCCACCGACTACGTCTGGTTCATCCAGTGCCTGTCCGGCACCACACCGCCGAGCTGAGCAGGCCGCCTCACCAAAGCCCGGGCCGGCGCCGTCCTCCCGCCGGCCCGGGCGCCCTGCCCGGAGTGAGAGTATGAGTTTCCAGGACCAACTCACCGCCGACGTTTCTAACGTCTTCCTGAACGCCGATGAGTTCGCGGAGACGATCACATACACCCCCCAGACCGGGGCCGCCTCCTCCATCGACTGCATCTTCACCGAGGAGTCGTCCACGGATCAGCAGGAGCAGGTCTCCGCCGGCGTCCGGGTCCGTCGCACGGCCACTGTCATCATCCGCTCCGCAGACATCGCCGCCCCGCGGCGACACGACACCGTCACACGTTCCGCAGAGACCTGGTCCGTCGAACGCGTCCAGCGCCTACCCCACGGCGCCCACCGGCTGTACGTCGTCATTGGCTACGCGGGCGAGTCCGCCCCCGGACACCGCAGGAGGTAAACGTGGCCCACTGCCCCGAACACTCGGGAATCGAGGCCCGCCTCTCGGCCGGCGAAGAGCGCCTCACCCGACTTGAGGAACTCATGGAAACGATCCAAAACCGCATCCGGCCCGTCGTGGCCCTCGTGATTTCCGTTCTCAGTTTTATAGTCGGCGGCATGCTCGCCACCGTCGCCGCCATCCTCGCCAAGTGAGACTATGAACCTCATCGCGACATCCGGGCCGATCTCCGGCGCCATGAGCAACCTCCGGAACCTCATCGCCGCGTCGAGCAACTTCCAGACCTGGGTCGGGGCCTCCGACGCCGCGGACGCCAAAACCTACGTCCACTACTTCGGCATCGACGCCCCCGCCGAGTGGGCCGCCTCGACCGCCTACAAAAAGCGCGACCACGTCTTTCCGACCACGGCCAACGGCTTCCTCTACCAGGCCACCACCGCCGGCACCTCCGGCGCCGCCGAGCCCACCTGGAGAGCCCTGGCCGGCGCCACCGTCTCCGACGGCTCCGTCGTCTGGACCGCCCACGAAATCACCGGCCTCGAAGGCGAAGTCCAGAACGCCGCGGCCCGCGCCTCGCGTCCCATGGTTCTCCTCGGACCGCTCACCCCGGCCACGTTCTCCATGGCCGCCATCTACCAGGGCCAGATGTCCGGAGAGTGCACCGTCATCGTCCAGGACGCCGTGTCCTCCACGTACACCGCCGCCCCGAGCAACGCCGGCCTTGATTTCGCAAACCGCCTCGGCGCCCTCATCGCCGACCTGTTCGCCAACGCGAAAGACCACCTCCTCCTCACCGACGTGGAGATCGTAGAGCTCGGCCGCACGCCCGGAGACCTCGTCACCGCCATGGGCGATTTCTGGGAGGCAGTCCTCGCCGTCAAGATCCGGGGAGGGGTCCTCTCGTGATCCAGATGAAGGTCTCTATCCACTACCTCCGCTCACCGCGCGGAATGCGCCGGGAGCAGAAGAAGATCGTCAAAGAGGAGATGTCCGCCCTCGGCGCCTTCTGGCATCGCGAGTACCTCCCCCTCCACTTCACCGCCGCCGCCTACACCCTGTACGGCGCCCAGCAGCGCAGCCGCGCGTGGAACGCGCGCAAAGGCCACAACCTCCCCATGGTCGGGATCCGCCGAGGGCTCGAACGCAAGGCCACGGGCCGCGCCGAGATCCGAACCACCGGCCGAAACACCCGCGTCCGAATGCGCAACCTCCGCGCCATCAACTTCTCCCGCGCCAACCGTGCGCGCGGAATCGCCTACCCGGATTTCGACGCAGAGCTCCGCGCTGTGGCCCCGGCCGAGCCTGGCCGCTGGGCCCGACGCATCCACGATCGCACCACAGAACGCATGAACGCCGTCCGCACCCCAGAGACCGTTTCCTCTCACTAAGGAGCGCCGCCATGGCCTCTCATCAAATCCACGCCCTTGCCTACGGGGCCTCCATCCTCGGCGGCATCCGTAACAGCCGGTACTCCTCCGGCATCGAGACCATCCTGCTCGGCCCGCCCGGCCACCAGTACAACGATTTCCAGACCATCGGCGCCCAGACGCCGAGGATCGAGTTCAGTACCGTCCGCCTCTCGGTCGCCCTGGGCATCATCGGACTCACCGGCCTCCAGATCAACGCCACCCCCCTCGACTTCTACACCGTCAACCACTCCGCCGGCGCCGGCTACGCCGCCACGGGCCAGAAGGTCTCCGTGCTCAAAGGTTTCGCCTACCCGACCCGGATCACCTTCCCGCGCAACGCGCCGTGTACCGTCGATTACATGGTCATCGCCGGCGCCAACTCCGGATCCGCGCCGTACTCGATTGCCACCGGCCAGACCGTCCCGACCACCGCCACCATCGACGAGGCGTATGTCATGGGCGACGTGAAGCTCGCCGCCTCGGACATCGGCCCCTGCCTCGACGTGGTGCTCGACATGGGCTTCGACGAGCGAATCGTCATGGGAGACCGCTGGCCGGATCTCCTCGGCTACCGCCTCATCCAGCCCCGAGTCACCATCCGCACCCTCAACGCCACCGCCCTCTCCACCGTCGGCGCCGACGGCTCCGGCGCCCAGGTCTCCGTCGTCGCCGAGAAGTGCTCCGAAGCCGCAGGCCGCGCCGGCGCCGGCGATCTGACCTTTGTCACCAACCAGGAGTTCGGCTTCTGCGAAGAGCTCTCCGGCGCCGTCGAGGATGACGAAGGCGCTATCACCACCCTGGTTTTCGAGGCCACGTACAACGGCACCAATGCGCCCGTCAGCTACTCGTGAGGAGGACCATCATGAGCACCCGAGAACCGTTTCTGCTCTGGGAGGGCCAGAGCCACACCGGCAAACGCCTCTGTGTCGGCGGCTTCTACGCCTTCGGCTCGGATGAGCCGCAGTACTCCTTCCAGATCGAGACCGACTCCGGCGAGTGGGACTACGCCTCCCGCGTCTGGCCGATCTTCTTCCCCGAGATCTGCCACGCCTACCTCGCCGCCGCCAAACACGGCGAACCCGCCAAGCACTTCATCGTCCTCGCCGACGATAACCGTCGCATCGTCGCCGTCTGGTCCACGTCCGCCCACCGTCACCACTTCGCGGTCGAGACCCGCACCCGACGCGACGCCATGGGACAGCTCTCCTGGCAAATCGCCGACGACGTCAACCCCTTCCTCACGTGGATCTGCCGCGCCCTCATGGAGGCCAAGAGACTGTGAGCCAGTTCCTCTACTACCTGCCCGGAAAACCGATGAACCTGACTCACGGCGATCTGCTCGCCGCTGGCCTGCGGTATGCCTTCCCCGAGGACGCTTACACCCGCACCGAGGTCAAAGAGGGCCCGGCCCAGGGCCGCGGCGCCCTGGTCGCGGACAAGCGCGTCAAGCGCCTCGGCTACTACCCCGCCGAGCAGACCTGGCTGCGTGGCCGGCCTGCAGCCGAGTTCTGGGTCGGCTGGCAGACCGACGACCCGCCCGCCCCGGAAGACCTCGCCCGCGAAACCGCCATCGGCACCGCCATCGCCCCGCTCGGCGACGGCCGGAAATGGCTCATCCCCCGTGCCCAGCTTTTCCCAGAGGGAACCGAACTCCCGGAGATCCGACACATGGCCGAGGACGGCTCTATCGTCCGCCGCGTCGCCCCACAACACGAGCAGCTCCTCCTCATGGCCGACGCCGTCGCCACCGCCCTCCGAGATGAGACCAAGATCCCCCCGGACCAGGAATGGAAGATTTGCGTCGAAGCCCTCCGCGTCAACTATCGAGTCTCGAACACCGAGATAGACGCCCTCGGACTGCTCTCCGATGAAGCCGTTACGCTCATTTTCTGGGTGCTCTGCGATCGTGTCTCCTGGCCCGACGCCCAGAAACAGATTGCCGCCGAAGGACAAAACGATGTCTGACGTGACGATGGTCTTCGACGCCGAGACAGCCAAACTCGTCTCCGGCTTTCTCCGGATCGAGGATCGCCAGAAAGCCCTGGAGCGTCGATCCGCCGCCCTCTCCAATGCCACCCGCCGTCACAGCCGCACCGCCGTCCGCGGCGCCCACGACTGGCGCCAGAGCCTCATGGCCGTCTCCCACGCCATCGGACTCGCCCAGAAGGGTCTGAGCGCCTTCGGCGCCATCATAGCCAAGATCGACCAACACTCCGCCTCCATTGCGGAGAATTTCAAGGAGTCGGCTCAGTCCCTCATCGCCTTCACCATGATGCAGGAGCCCGGCGCCATCCGAAAGCGCGCCCTGGCCGCCACACGCCTCGGCGCCCAGTACGGCGTCGCCCCCGGACCGGCCCTTGCTACCGTGCAAGCCTATCAAGCCAAATTCGGGTCCTTCGCGAAAGGCATGGACGCCGCCACGGCTGCCTTCGCGCTGTCCCAGCGCGCCGGCGTCCCGATCGAGGGCGCCAAGGCCGCCGTCGCTGTCGGCACAGGTCTCCGGTACACCCCCCGGCAGGCCGCCCGGCTCGCCTACGCCGCGGGCAAGGCCAGCCAGCTCACCCCGGCCGAACTTGCAGAGATGGCGGGCAAGGGCCTGCCCGCATACACTGGCATCAAGGGCAAGGCCGTCACAGGGTACGGCGTCGCCGCCGCCCTCTCCGGCCTGATCCAGGACCCCGGCAACCTCGCCACCTACACCCGCCAGGTCGGGACACTGCTCCAGCAGCGCACTGGTGCAGTCGGCAAAACTTGGCAGCAGCTCGGATTCGCCCAGCCCGGCCAGGCCCCTATCGCTCAGCTCCGCGCGCTCAAGAAAGCTGGCATCACGAGCATGGGCGATCTCCAGGCCGCCGGCTTCGCCAAGAAAGAATCGCTCGGGCTCTCCATCCTCCTCGCCGATCTCGACCAGGCCGTCAAGACCATGCAAGAGGTTGAGCGCGTCTACAAGCAACCAGGCGTCCTCTTCCGCGAACGCGCCGCGGCCGAACGTGAAGTCCCCGAGATCCGCCTTCACCGCCGCCTCGAACAGATCGACGCCAGAATCCGAGGCATGCAAACCCTCGGTCGCGACGCCCAGCGCAGCATGCAGTGGGAAATCATGAAGGCGCGCCGCGCTGAGCAAATGGTCCAGGCCGGACACGGGTGGATGCTCGGACAGGACCGACGCGTCGGCGGCTGGTTCTGGCCCATGCTCACGCCGTACATGGGCGAGGATCTCGTCTACACGATTTACGGATTCCACAACCGAAACCCCCAATGGAGCCCGCGCCACCCGGGCCAGCTCCTGGGCATGACACCGCAGGAAGTGTGGCAGAAGGCCAACCCCCAAGCGCCACGCGCGCCCCTCCGCCCTGTCCAGGCCGAAACCCAGGCCCCCGGAGTTAACGTCCAGGTCGCTGTCCAGCCCACCGTCACCGTCACGCCGCGCGCCCCGGCCACGATCAGCCCGAACGGAGAGTAAAATGTCCTGCTCCATCGGCGGCATCAGCATGATCCGGATCAACGGCCGCTGCACCCCCATCGCCGAGGCCGCAGACGAGTACACCCGCTACGGCACCGACGGCCACGGCGCCCACAAGATCGGCAGGCGCGCGCCCGAAGCCATCCTCACGTCCGTCCGCGATGTGGACGGCGACGCCGGCGTGGTCGCCCACGTCAACAACTGCGCCGCCCTCAAGTCCACGCTTGTCACGATCAACCACGGCGACGGCACCCGCGCCACCAACGTCCTCATCCGCGAGGTCGAGTTCGTCAACGCGGACGTCGTTGCGCAGTCCATCGGCGGAGTCACCGCCGGCAACCGCCTCGTCACCATGCGCTGGACCTGCCGCATGACCGCGTCCTCTATTTCACAGGACACCTGATGTCCGTCGACGACTATGCCGCTGTCACCGTCTACACCCGCGAGAACTGGGCCGATGCCTGGACCGAGCGCGCCGGCCTCGCTCCCCTCCGGTGTGTCGACGCCCTCTCACCCGAGAAGTCCTACGCCGAGTTCGAATGGCGGTACGGAGCGGACATGCTCCCCGGAGAGACCTCGTACGCGTCCGTCTCCCCGCTCGACATCGCGAACCACTACGTCAAGGTCTCCGCCACAGATGTCGGCACCTGGTACGGCATCATCATCAAGCCCGAGGATCACCCCCACGGCGTCGACGGCGAGGATCCATCGGGGGTTCAGATGATCCGCGCCGTCGGCATGAGCCACCTACTGGAGACCGCCCGCATCGAATACTCCCACGCGCTGGACGTGGACGCCAACGCCATCACGATCAACCGCGTCCTCCCGTTCAATCGCCGCAACTCCGCAGGCGGCACCCTCATCGGCAACCGCTGCACCGCCCAGGTCGGCGGCAAGTGGTACTTCTCCGACGACGGCGCCACCTGGACCGGCCAGTCCATCCTGCAGTACGCGCTGGATTGGTTCGCCCCCACGATCACCGGCGCCGCCTGGTCGCTCGGCTCCCTGGATGCCGATCTCGATCAGATCTCCTACGTTCTTTTTCCTCGACTCCTCAGCCTCCGCCACATCCTGGACCAGGTGGCCGATCGCCGCCGAGGCTACGCGTGGCACCTGCGCATCGTCGAGAACGACGGACTGGACGACGATTTCGTGATTGACATCGTCTCCGTCCTCGCGTCCGACGTGTCCGTGGGCGGCGACACCTTCCGCCAGAATCCGTTTGCCGTTGACCTGGACATATCCTCCACCGCAGACGTCGAGGACGCCCTGGTCGTGGAAGATCACTCCCAGGTGTACGACACCGTCCGCGTCGAGGGCGCCCGCGTCCGGACGTGCTTCACCGTGGCCTTTGCCGACTCCACCCTCGAGGCCGGATGGTCCGCCGCCGAACAGACCGAGTACCTCAACGCCGCGAACGACGCGGCCGACTACGCCACCCTCACCCGCGCCGAGCAGATCCGGCGAAACGAACAGCGCCGCGCCGACGACGCCACGCGTCGCGCGTTCGCGTTCTACCGCATCCCGCGCGACTGGGACGGCGAAGCCGGCGACGGCGAGGGCGGCGCCAAGGAAACCGCATCGCCGGACGTGGACGTGGACGGTTCCCTCCTGGACGGCGTCGCCACAGATCTCTATCTCTCCGATCAGCGCCTCCTGGAGAGCCTGCCCCTGCGGCAGGGTCTGGACTACTCTTCTCACCCCTACGCCAACACGTGGTCCACCAACGCCGAGCCGACGTTTCGCCCCCTGTTCGCCATCGTGCTCGATCCGCAGACCGGAAAATTCCGCTACTGCCACAACCTCGCAGACCCCGACATTCAGGACGCCCGCGTGGCGCCCGCCTCACGAGAACTCGGCCTCTGGGTCGTCTTCCACCCCCAGCACGTCCTCGGACTCAATCACCTCGGCTCGGCCGAGGTCTATGAGACCGAGCCCGCCTTCGACTACTCCACCATGGTCGCCACCGTCGCCATCCAGACCGATACCCACCTCGCCGCCTCGGCCACCCAGGCCGCCGGCGTCGAATGGGACCGCGAACTACTTATCACCGTCCCCGACGCCGAACTCTGGTACGTCCTGCCCGGCACCGTGGTGGGCATCGACGACGACGGCGATCTCATCCACGTCGACGGCACCGCAGCCCAGCGCACGCTCCGCTCCGACGCGGACCGGCTCCTCCGCATCGCCACGCTCGCCCACGCGTGGTACTCCACCGCCCACTACGCCGTCCGGCTCCAGCGCGGTCAAATCCTCGACATCCTCGCCGCCGGAGACTTCCTCCTGGACCTCACCACCGGCACCGGCCAGGTCTTCTCGGTCGACTCCATCTGCACCCGGCAGGAGTGGAACTTCCAGGAGCACACCACCACGGTTACGACCGGGTACATGGACATCGACTGGCCCGCCCTCGCGCCGGTCAACGCGCCGACCGTCGCCGACATGCGCCAGCTCATGTACGTGCTCGCCGAAACCCGAGAGGGCTCGGAGTTCGCCCGGCAGGAGGTGCCAGACTGATGCGCGGACTCGTCACACCACGCACACCCCGCTCGGCATACCTCCGCGCGGGCTACAACACGTCCGGCACCACCGCCCCGGCCCAGGGCATCGGCCAGCTCCAGGGCGCAGCCGGTGACAACTCCATCTACCTCTGCCAGCCCGTCCTGTCCGGTCTCCAGCAGTGCTGCGTCATGGCCGAACCCATCGCCGCGGACACCCCTGGCCGCATCATTCAGTACGGCGAGGCCCTCGTCACTGTCACCCTCGCCGCGGGCGAATCCGTATCGGTCGGGGACACCCTCGGCTCCAAACTCGGTCAGTGGACTGCCCAGGTCATGCAGGGCGGGCCGCTCACCGTGGAGAAGGTTTTTGACGAGATTCCCGCCGGCGGCGGTGATGTCACCGTGCTCGCCCGGTTCGGCCGCCGCCGAGCCGACTGGGTGTATCTGAAGAACAACGGCGACGACGACGCCAACGTCTACCAGGTCATTCACCTCGGCTCCGGGCTCACCCTCACCGAGGACGAGCCCGGCGTCGGAACCCTCGCAACGGACGATTGACCATGCCCATCATCTGGGTACACGCCGACGGCACCGCCGCGTGCTTCGGCGTGGTCAAAATCGGCAACGGCCTCACCCTCACCGACGAAGGCGAGGGCATCGCCACCCTCGAGCGCACGTCCTGTGCCTCTGTGAGTGCCTCCGCGTCCCAAAGCCAGTCCGAATCCCAGAGCCAGTCCCAGAGTCAGTCCCAGTCTCAGTCCATCTCCACCAGCCAGTCCGAATCTCAGGCCACCAGCCAGAGCGAGAGTCAGTGGGAGAGTCAGAGCCAGAGCCAGAGCCAGTCTCAGAGCCGGTCCCAGTCTGTATCTCAGAGCCTTTCCCAGTCCGAATCGCAGCGCGCGTCGCAGAGCCAGTCTGTCTCGCAGAGTCAGTCCCAAGCCACCAGTCGGGAGCAGAGCCAGGCCGCCTCGCAGAGCCAGTCCGTCTCGCAGAGCCAGAGCCGAAGCCGCAGCCGATCCATCAGCCGCAGCCTCTCCGCCAGCCGGTCCCACTCCAGGGCGGAGAGTCGTGCCGCGTCCCGTTCACAGTCTATCAGCCAGAGCCAGAGCCGGTCCGCCTCGCGCGTGGCCTCCCGGAGCCGCTCGCTCAGCCAGTCCGCCAGCCAGGAAGAGAGCCAGGAAGCCTCCCAGAGCCAGAGCCAAAGCCGCAGCCAGAGCCGCAGTCAGAGTCGCAGCCAGAGCGGATCAGCATCGGCCAGCCAGAGCCGCAGCCAGAGCGTCAGTCAGAGCCAGAGCCGGTCCTCCTCGCGCGTGCTCTCTCACCTGCAGAGCATCAGCCAGAGCCAGAGCCGGAGCAAATCTGTCTCCAAGTCGCCTTCGCTCTCCCGTTCCAAGTCTATCAGCCTGTCCCGATCTGTCTCGACCTCGCCCTCCCGATCCCGGAGCCAGAGCCAGAGCCAGTCCGTCAGCCAGAGCCGGTCGGTCAGCAGGTCGCCCTCTCTCTCCCAGAGTCAGAGCGTCAGTCTGTCGCAGTGGGAGAGCCAGAGCCAGTCCCAGTCCCAGAGCCAGGCCGCTTCGCAGAGCCTCTCCCGCTCCATCTCTCGCTCGATCAGCCGCAGCCTCTCCGCCTCGCTCTCCCGGTGGGAATCGCAAAGCCAGAGCCGATCCATCTCCACCAGTCTGGCGGAGAGCCGAGCCTTCAGCCAGTACCAGAGCCGCAGTCAGAGCCAGTCTCGCTCTCAGAGCCGCAGCCAGAGCCGCAGCCAGTCCGTCTCTCAGAGCAAGTCCGTTTCCACCAGCCCCTCGCGGTCCGTCTCCGCCAGCCGGAGCGCGTCCGGCTCCCAGAGCCGCTCCGTGTCCGTCAGCCGCAGCCAGTCCCAGGCCGAATCGGTCTCCATCTCGCAGAGCATCAGCCAGAGCCTCAGCCAATCCCAGAGCCTCAGCCAGTCCCAGAGTCAGGCCGAGTCCGTTTCCATTTCACAGTCCGCCTCGCAGAGCCTCAGTCAGAGCCGCAGCCAGTCCGTCTCTCAGAGCAAGTCCGTCTCGGTCTCGCCATCCCAGAGTCAGAGCCAGTCCCTCAGCATCAGCCTCTCGATCTCCGTCTCGCCGTCCCTCAGCCAGAGTCAGTCCGTCTCCCAGTACAAGTCAAAATCCAAGTCCTGGAGCCTCTCCGGTTCGGCCAGCCGCAGCCGCTCAGTCAGCCGGAGCAAATCCGTCTCCACGTCGCCGTCTCGCAGCCAGAGCCAGAGCCAGAGCCGCAGCCGATCCGCCTCCCAGAGCCAGAGCCAGAGCCAGAGCCAGTCCGTCTCCGTCTCCCCCTCCAAGAGTCAGAGCCTCTCTCGCTCGAAGTCCCAGTCGATCAGTCAGTCACAGGCCGCGCCCGAGGGCTGCTGCTCAACGGAAACATGCGAAGGCGATTATGCACATCCCGACAAAGACTACGAGTGCTGGGAATTCAGTGAGGCCCCGGAATGTGAAACAGGCTCTTGTCATTACACCATGCGCGGGACCCCCGGAGAGGGCAACTTCAACTGCGTGCAGAGTACGACGAGCTGCAACGATCCTGGCACCAACAACGGCTACTGCTACGACTACTCGTGGGACGATTGCGCGGCCTGGTAGGAGATTCACCGATGGCGGATAGCACCGAGAGGACACTGAAAGCCCCGCCCGACGCCATGGCGCGGAAATGCCCCTACGCGCGAGAGGGGACTAACGACTGGTGGAGCTGCCAACTCGTGACGGACATCTTCGGCTCCAAGTGCGGCTTCCGATGGCAGAGCTGCGAACGGTGCGGCGGGGATCCCGCGAGCGAAGAAGTCGAGAAGCGCATCCGAACGCTCCTCGCCGTCCGCGTCGAGTACCTCGACTGTGACCGCTACGGCCCCAAGCACGTCTCCCCGAACATCATCAGCGTCTCCCAGGCTATGAGCTTCTACGTCGAGCGGTACGGCCGGGACGCGGCGGAAGATCTCATCAAGCGGACGTTTTTGAAACAGGCGCAGCTCTCCGAGGCGGAGGGCGGCTGGAGCCTGGAGAAGGCCAGCGCGCGCCTGGCCGCTCTCGCCGTGGAGCACGATCTGGAGGAGGCCCTGGCCGATGTCGCCCAACAACGAGAGGCAGTCGTTTCTGGCCGCACTCGTCCTCAACGGGATGAGGCGTCACCGACTCACGCTGGAGGCGCTCGCCGCAGCCCGGCGTGAGATCTGTCTGGAATGTGAGATGGCGACGGTACGGGAGGACGGCCGTATCAAGTGCAGCGCCTGCGGGTGCTCGGACCCGACGCGGACACGGCCCAGGTGTCCCGTCTTCAAATGGTGAGGTGAGGACATGAAAACCGAGAAACTGCCGCACCTGACGCTCTGCCTCAACACCCATAACGAGGGCGCCCACGTGGCCGCCACGATCCGGAGTTTCATGGCTGCCTACTCCGGCCCGTTCTCCGTTGCGATCCTTGCCGACGAGACCACGGACGGAAGCTGCGACGATCTCGGCCCGCCCTGCCAGTGCGACGCAGAGCCCGAGCACACAGCCGGCGAGCGGGAGACCTGGACCTGCCCGGCCTGCGGCCGGTCCACCGTCATCTTCCGCACGCCCAAGCGCATCGGCTGCGGCCGGGCCAAGGGCCTACTCCTCCGCGAGGCTCCGGGTGACGTGCTCCTCCACGCCGACGCTCACTGCCGCGTGCTCCGGGGCCGGCTGGACGAGATGATCCGCGAGGCCGCCGGCGCCGTTGCGGTCTTCTGCCCCGGCGTGGCGCCGCTCCACTGCGCCCCGGACGAGCAGCCCGGCGCGTCCCACCCGATCCGTGACGTCTCCTGGGGTGCGTCCATGCCCTGCCAGCCCTACGGCGTCGACCAGGACCACCTCCACCGCCACTCCGGCAAGAAGCCCAAGGGCCCCACGGCCCGCCGCACTGCGCCGTACAACGCGGTCTTCGCGATGTCCAGAAGGACCGCCGCACGCCTCGGCGGCTGGAACGCCTACCCCGGCCGCTGGGGCTCGCAGGAGATCGGCCTCGCGCTGAGGGCGTGGTTCGCCGACGTGCCCATTCTCGCGTGGAGGGACTGCGTCGTCGGACACTGGTACAAGCGCAAGGCAGACTTCGTCCTCCGCACCTCGGAGCGAAAGGCCAACCGCATGTACGCGCACATGGTCGTCTTCGATCCGAAGACCGTGGCGGACCGATGGATCCCCGTGTGGAACGATCTCCAGGCCACGCGAAACGGATGGAAGCTCATCGAGGGCTCCGAGATCAGCGGCCAGGCCAAGCACTTCCAGAGAAACTGCAAGCGCCGGACCGACGCCGAGTTTTTCGCAAAGTTCTACGGACACGCCGCGCCGTCGGTGCCGCTGCCGCTCTCGCAGATCACGGCCGTGCTCCTCAACTATCGCCGCCCGCGCGGAATCAAGCGCGCCGTCCGGAACCTCCGCGCCCTCGGGGTCCCCACCGTCTGGGCCTGGAGCCAGTCCGGCGCTCCGGCCCTGCCGGACGGGGTGGATCGCGTCTTCACCGACTCGGCCAACGCCGCCACGTGGGCGCGCTACTGCATCGCGCCGCTCGTCGAGACGCCCTGGGTGCTCTTCCTGGACGACGATATCGAACTCCGCGAGCGGGGCCTCACCGCCCTCCGTCAGGCCGCCGTCCGACATCCGGGCGCTATCCTGGGCCTGCACGGGATGCGGCTGGAGGCCCCGTTCGATAACTACGGCAAGCGAACGATCCTGGATTCGAGCAAGGTCCGCACGGACACCCAGGCGGACATGGTCTGGCCCAAGGGCCAGCTCCTGCCGCGCGACGTGGCGCGCGACCTCTTCGCCCGCCGGGACCTCTGGGACCTGATGCGCGGCGCCGTCGGCTCCACCAGCGGCGACGACCTCACCGCGGCCGTGGCCGCCGGTATCGCCGGCGTCGAGACCTTCGTCGTCCCGACCGACGGCCGCGCCTGGGTCGAACACCCGGAGCACTCCTCGGCCGCTCTCTCGGCCCAGCCCGGCCGCATGCGGAAGAAGCGCCGCACCGTCCGGAAGTTCCGCGCGCGCGGCTGGGTGCCCGTCGCAGCCCGCGAGGGAGACGCACACAACCCGGCGGACGTGCGCTGGCTGGAGGCCAACCGGCTCGGCGCCCCCGTCGTGCAACACCAAGACGAAGTGCGGCGGCTTTGGCACGCCGTGGCAAAACAGCGGCCCAAGGTCTTCGTCGAGTTGGGCAGTCACTCCGGCGGCGCGCTCTACATGCTCGCCGGCGCGTGCGAACGCGCCGCCAAGGTCATCGCCGTCGACCTCGGCCTGTACCAGCACCGCCGGGTCCGGCTCCGCAAGATCATCGCACGGCTCCGCCGCGACGGGTACGACGCCCACTGGGTTCGCGGCGACTGTCACGATCCCGCCGTCGTGGCCCACGTCCGCGACCTGGCCGACGGCCCCATTGATTTCCTGCACGTCGACGCCGATCACCGCGTCTCCTCCGTCCGCGCCGACTGGGCCGCGTACCGGCCCCACCTCTCCGCGGACGCGCTGGTCGCCTTCCACGACATCCGGACCCCTCACGTCGGAGTCAAAGACGCCTGGCCGGAGATCCGCCGCGCCGGCCGGTATCAGGAGATCGTCACCGATTCTCTCGGGCCGCAGCAGAAGCCCACGGGCATCGGAATCCTCTGGCCCAACCGCCCCCCTCTGGCGCCCGTGTGCGTCTACACCCCGTTCGGTCCCGGCCGGCCCTGGTCCGTGGACCTCTGGGAGCAGAGCGTCACCGCCGCCCGTATTCCAACGGGCGCCCAGTTTGTCGTGGTGGACAACACGAGCGAGCCCGAAACGACCAAGCTGCTCCGACACGCGTTCGAGCGCGTGTGCGTCGCCCACCATGCCCTCGGGTCGCAGTTCCTCACACTCCGGAAACCGCCCCTGGCCGAGCACAAAAACCCGGCCGTCTCGATCCGCTGCGCGGAACTCTGGAAGCTCGCCCGGCCGCACTTTCACGCGGAGGCCGTCCTCTCCCTCGAATCCGACATCGGCGTCCCGCCCGACACATACGCGCGGCTCCTCGACTGGCTAGGTCTCAACGCCACGGTCAAGGCCGTCGCCGCGGCCTGCAGGTCGCGCCGGGAGGATCGTCACGAGCTGGCGTACCAGCTCAAGAGCCTCGACCCGTGGCGACGGATGCCGAAGAGCTTGGGGCTCAGCCAAGTCGGGCTCCAGCAGGTCGGCGCCTGCCACACCGGCTGCACGCTCTTCGACGCGGAGGCGCTCCTCGCCACCGAGCCGCGCCCCGGACCGCGCAACGCGGCCGCAGACGAGTGGGGCTGCGACTTCGCCATCTGTCAGGACCTCCAGCTCGCCGGCGGGCGGATACTGATCGACTGGGATCTCCGCGTCCGCCATCACCTCACGGCGAGGGAGAGCGTGTGATGCACGACTCCTCATTCAATGAGATGCGCCGCGCCCTGGTCCGCTACCTCGGCGACCGATTCGAGGAGCACCTCTGGGTCCTTGATATCGGGAGCCGGTGCGTCCGCGGCCAGCCGACTTACCGTGAGATCATGCCGCCGGCCTGGCTGTACATGGGCTCCGACATTGTCCCCGGCCCAAACGTGGACATGGTCCAACCCGCCCCCTATCGGATACAGATCCTCTCGGCACAGTACGACCTCGTCATCTCCGGCCAGTGCCTGGAGCACGTTGAGCACCCATGGCTGTGGATGGCCGAGGCCGCCCGCATGCTCCGGCCCGGCGGCTGGTGCATCGTCACCGCCCCGTGGCGCTGGCCCGTCCACCGCTACCCCGTGGACTGCTGGCGCATCCTGCCCGACGGACTTTGGGCGCTGTTCGAGAGCGCCGGCCTCGCCCCTGTCAAGACCTACATCCGCCGGCACGACTGCTGGGGAATCGCCCGCAAACCCGTTTAGGAGACTCGCCATGATCCGGGCAACACTCGCCGTCCTGATGATCGCCCTCGTCGTGTGCCTCGGCTGCACCGAGACGCAGAAGATGACCGCCCCCCAGAGCCGCTACCGCGTCGAATCCGACGGCCGCCGCACGCTCTGGGAGGTCTCCGCCGTCGGCCCCAGTGTCACGGGCGACGCGATCAAATCCATACGCACCGGCGCCGTCTCCGCCAGCCCGGACGGCGCAAACACCGCAGGCATGAAGTTCAAGGGTCTGGGCCGGCTCTCGTCCATGGTCCCCCTCTACATCTTCGGAGGACTGGCGGTCCTCGCCGGCCTCGGCCTCGGCCGATGGATCGGCTGGGGCGCCGGATTCACCATCGCCGGCGCCGGCATCGCCCTCATCGCCGCCGTCCGGCTCATGGACGCCTACCCCTGGGTGCTGCTAATTCCTGTTGCCCTGGCCATGGCCTTCGTCGTGTACGTCCTCTACGCCCTCGCCCGGGGCAAGAGCCTCAAGCAGGCCCTCAGTGCCGTGGCCTCGGCTGTGGAGGAGTGCGGCGATGTGACCAAGCACGAGGTCGAGGCCCGCGTCGCCAAGAAATCATCCGCCGGCGCCGAACTCACCAAGGCCAAGAAGGCGGCCGGATACAGTGTCTGACGACCTGCAGGACCGCCTGGACCAAGCCGACGACCTGGGCGTCGCGCCGATCCAGATCACGGAGGAGCTCCGCGCCGTGCGGATGCACCTCGCCGACCTGGTCCCGGCTAACGTCCTCGAGCTCGGAGCGGCTCGGGGAGGGTGGTGCTACGCCGTGGCCCCGGTGTGCAGTCCCGGGGCCCGGTTCATCATGGTCGATGCCACCGCCTACCCCGAGCGCGAACGGGCCATCCGCGAGCTCTATTCCGAGGGCTACGTGGTCCATTGGATTCAGGGGTACACGCGCGACGCCTGCGTCCTCGCCGCGGCCCGCGCCGCCTTCGCCGGCCAGCCCGTGGACGTGCTCCACATCGACGCGGATCATCGGCTGCAGCCCGTACTGGACGACTGGAGCATGTACTCCACCCTCGTCCGGCCCGGAGGGATCGTCATCTTCCACGACGCCCTCCGGCCGGACTACGGCGTGGGTCGTGCTATCCACTGGATACGCACCCACGACCCGCCCGTTACCTGCTGGACGACGATTCGGGCCCGCGATCCCCGGACCATGGGAATCGTGATCGCTCGGATGGCGGGTCCGGATCCCGCAGATCCGGCCGGCACCAGTGGCACGGCCTGAGCCCGAGCAGTCTCGCTTCCGCATGACTCCGCAGCCACACCCTCCCACCAAGAGAGATCTTCCGGGCGTGGCTGCACTCCGGTAGGTGATACACCCGCCGCCCCTCCGCCGCTACGTACCGCGCATCAGTTGGGATTGCCATCCGCGGCGGGCGGAACGCCCACGCAAACCCCAGCACGATCACCACCACATTGATGCCCGCGCCCAGGATCACCAGCACCCACCACCCGCGGTCCCAGTACCGCCGCCAAACGCCCGATCGTGTACCCATCGCCGGCCCTCCCCAAACGAGAAAAAATGCGATTTTGTACTTGACAAGTGCTCGGGATGTGCTATAATAACGAGTGAACAGTGAGGAGGCCGGAGATGAGTGGAACTGAGATGAAGGAGGGCGGGACGATGGGACGTTACCTTATTTATCGTGGTGCAGAGGATGGTGTGTACGCCGGAC